>Ga0255188_1000068_pt1 | contig 43358 bp, 42 predicted proteins | sample Miss_Cont_RepB_8_FD_188427 | JGI IMG/M metagenome (GOLD analysis project Ga0255188, IMG submission 188427) | Freshwater microbial communities from Mississippi River, Louisiana, United States - Miss_Cont_RepB_8h | ecosystem: Environmental > Aquatic > Freshwater > River | place: USA: Louisiana... | reverse complement strand
TGGAATCGCTGGGCTGGGAACTGGCGACGGCGGGTGCGGGTCCGTTTGATCATGTCTTCTGCCCTGCGGGCGGCGGTGGTTTGTGTTTGGCGGTGGCGCGCGGACTGGCAGGAGCGGTGCGCCGCGGAACCATCGCGCGCAGTCCGGCGGTGCATTGTGTCCAGCCGGAGGGCAATGCCACGATCGCTGCCCCGTTGCGAGCTGGAGCCACCGTCGGTCAGGCGGTGAACTGCACCTCGCGCATCAGCGGTTTGCAGGTGCCCAATGTGCTGGATGGCAACGCAGTAATCCAAGCCTGTCGCGCGAATGGCGGCACCGGCCAGTTGGTCAGCGACGAGGCGGTCTGGGAGTTGCAAGCGAGACTCTCGTTGGAGGAGGGATTGTTCGTCGAGCCTGCCAGCGCCGTGGCGCTCGCTGGAGCGCTGCAAGCGACGGCGAACGGCGAGATTCAACCGGGCTCCGTGATGGTCTGCCTACTGACAGGATCAGGTTTCAAGGACGAGGCGTCGTTGGGCCGTTGGGTGCGGGAAGACGCCTGTCCCTGCGTGAGCCCGGAGGAGTTGAGGCGCCTGTGATGCCGCAGCCCAGTTGCTTGCGATTCCGTTGGGCGCTCGCGGTTGTTCTCCCCCGCCGAGCACTCCGTATGAACCAGAATTTGGACAGGAAAATTTTGGGCAGGAAAATTGGGACGACAATCTTCCTGTCCATAATTTTCCTGCCCTCTTCTTTCGGGTCATGGTCCGTGAGCAGGTCCGGCTGGAACAGGAAGCTAACCATGCCCCATCCAAAGAGAGCGGACCCAAAGATTCGGGAAAGACAAAGATGCGAGGCGCTCAATCTTTGTCTTTCCCAAATCTTTGGGTTCTCACTTTGGGAAATTCACGGGTGCTGCCGGCAATTGATACAGACGCCGTCCCTTCAAGACCTTAACCTGCCCACGTTCACTTGGCTGACTCCATGACCCAACTACATCGCATCCTGATCCTTGGCACCGGCTCCATCGGCGAACGGCATCTCCGCTGTTTCCTTGCCACTGGACGGGCCGAACTGGGCTTCTGCGAACCGGTGGACCGTCGCCGCGAGGAGGTGGCGGGCCGCTACGCCGCCGCCCGGGCTTTCGCCACCATCGACGACGCGCTGGCTGCCGCGAGTTTCGATGCCGCGGTCATCGCCACCCCGGCTCCCACGCACATCCCGTTGGCCCTGCAACTGGCCGCGCGTGGACTGCATCTGCTGATCGAGAAGCCGTTGAGCCTCTCGCTGGACCGGGTGGAGGAACTCGCCGCCTTGGTGGCGGCCCGCCAGATCAAAACCTCGGTCGGCTACATGTGGCGGACGAACCCTGCGTTGCAGGCGATGAAAAGCGCGTTAGACAGCGGCCGCTTCGGCGCTCCGGTGCAAATCGTGATCACCACCGGACAGGCCTTTGCCTTCTATCGCCCCGCTTACCGCGACATTTATTACGCGAAGCACGAGTTGGGCGGCGGCGCGATTCAGGACGCGCTGACGCATCACTTGAACGCCGCTGAATGGCTGGTGGGGCCCATCACCCGCGTGGCGGCGGATGCGGACCACTGCGTGCTGCCGGGCGTGGAGGTGGAAGACACCGTCCACGTCATCACCCGCCACGGCCCGGTGATGGGCTCGGTCAGCCTCAACCAGCACCAGCCGCCCAACGAGTATTTCATCACCGTCGTCTGCCAACGCGGAGCCGTCCGTTACAACCTGACCAAGCAGGCGTGGTTCTCCGCAGAGGAGCCCGGCGGCAACTGGAAATTGGAAGCCGCCTTCACGCTCGACCGCGACGGTTATTACATCCGTCAGGCCGAGGCGTTCCTCGATTACCTGGAAGACAAGGCCCCTGCCCCGTGCGCCTTGTCCGCTGGCATCCAAACGCTCCGCGCCAACCTCGCCGTGCAGGCCGCCGTCCGCAGCCGCCGCTGGGAGGAAGTCGCGTAGCTCGACATTCCAATGTCGAGTTCGGTCGCGCAGGCAGCACAGCAAATGTCGACATCGGAAGGTCGAACCACTTGCCCGCCGGCTCTCACTCTGATGCACTAGGCTCAATAACCCAACCGTCCCATGACCGAGCCCACGATTCCCCAGCTTTTCGACCTGTCCGGAAAAGTCGCCTTGCTCACCGGCGCGGCCGGCCACTTGGGCAGCGCCTTCGCCCGCGCCCTGGCGGAAGCGGGCGCGCAAGTGATCGCCGCCAGCCGGGACTTGGAGCGGGCGCGCAGCTTTGCGGCCAGCCTCCCCGGCGTGGCCGCTGGCCCGCATGGCGGTGTGGCCCTGGATCACCTGGATGAAATCTCGCTCAACACCGGCTTCGCCGCCGCCGTGCAACACGCCGGCAAGGTGGACATTCTCGTCAATAACGGCCACGACGCCGACGGCCACGACCTCACGAACGTCACCGCCGAACAGTTCAACCGGCAGCTTGCCAACGCGACCGGTTATTTCCTGCTCGCCCGAAAATTTCGCGACCACGTATCCAGCCGCGCTGGCCGGGGCAGCATCGTCCTGATTGGCTCCATGTATGGGCTGGTCGGCTCGTATCCCGACGCCTACGAGGGCGTTTGCGCCGCGAGTCCCGTCCACTACCACACGCTCAAGGGTGGCCTCGTGCAGATGACGCGGCATCTCGCGGTGTATTGGGCGAAGGACGGAATCCGGGTGAACCTCCTCAGCCCCGGACCGTTCCCGACCGCCAAGGCCCCCGCTGAAATGGTCCGGCGGTTGGAAGCCAAGTCTCCCATGCACCGCATGGGCCAGCCCCACGAACTTAAGGGCGCTTTGGTTTTCCTCGCCAGCGACGCCAGCAGCTACGTCACCGGTCAGAATCTGGTGGTGGACGGCGGCTGGACCACTTGGTGAGCCGCACGCACCACGAGCCAGCTACCGTTCAATCCGCAGAATGCGGTTGTTGTAGCTGTCGGTGATGTAGAGCGTGCCGTCGCGGTGGACGGTGACGCCGTGCGGACGCGCGAGATCACATTCCAAGGGCGAACCGCCGAGCGCTCCCCTGCCCTGCTTGCCCGTGCCGGCCACGCGCGTGAGCTTGCCGTCCTTGGGCGTGAACTTGCGGATCAAATGGCTCTCGGCATCGGCGATGATGACGTTGTCGTCGAGATCCACGCACAAATGCTTCGGCCCGTTCATGGTGGCTTCGAGCGCGGGACCGCCATCGCCGGTGCCGCCCTTCTTGCCGCTGGCGTTGACGACGGTCTTGATCTTTCCGTCCGGGGACACGACGCGCAAGGCGTTGCCGCCCCGTTCCAAGATGTAGATGTTGCCTTTGCGATCCGGGGCCACCGCGCGCGGATCGGACAAGGGAGCCTCCGTCGCCACCGCCCCGTCCTCGGGCCGCCCCTTCTTGCCGTTGCCCGCGACGACACGGAGCTTGCTGGTGGTGAGATCCAGCTCGTGAATCCGCGTGAGGTCGGCAATGAAGAGCTTGGTGCCGGTGAAGTCGAGCGTGATGCAGTAAGGCCCGCTGCCGCGCGCCCGCTCGGCTGGAACATCGTAACCAGCGACGCTGGTCACCGTGCCAGATTTCATGTCCACCTTGCGCACGCGGCCGGCCCAGGTGTCACCGATCAAGATGTTGCCATCGGGCAGCACGGCGAGGTTGTGCGGCCCATTGAACTCCGCCAGCAACGCCGGGCCGCCGTCCCCGGACGCGCCAGCCTTCCCCGTGCCGGCGACATGGGTGAGCACGCCCTTGTCATCCACCTTCAGCAGGCGGTTGCCCGAGGCCATCTCGATGATGAAGAGATTGCCCGCCCGATCAAAATCCACGCCGAACGGCTCCTTCAACTTCGCCTGCAAGGCGGGAATGCCCGCGCCCTCCGTGCCGCCGCCGGCGACGAGGACAACCTTCTCCGCCGGAAGGGACAGCGCGAAGGCGAACGCGGAAAAAACCAATGGCAACAATAGTTTCATGCGCACAAGTGTTACCGGCCGGACGCCGCACCGGCGAGGGGAAACTTGCCCGACGCGGCCGCAGCGGGGGAGGGAATCAACAGCCAGACAACAGCCGCGATTTCGGGCCTCTGAACCGAAGCGAAGGCCCCAAAAGATTCAGGGAAGACAAAGATTCCGATTCTCAATCTTTGGGTTCCCATCATTGTCTTTCCTGAATCTTTGGGGCCTCTGCTTGGGAGCTTCGTGGATAGCTCCCTGTTCCGGCTGGACCTGCTCCCAGGCCATGAACCGGAAGGAGAAGTCAGAAAGATTTTGTCAGGAAGATTTCGGCTCGAATTTTCCTGACCCAAATCTTTCTGACCCAATTCCGGTTCATGGAAAGCCCGTGCCGGCGACTTCCAGTCGCCGCGTTGCGGGTGGTTCACTCAATGACGCCGCGAACTGAGGTGCCCCACGGACGGCGACTGCAAGTCGCCGGCACAGGTTCACGGAAAAGCGAACCGAGCTCCTGGCCGCCCGGAAATTTCCGTTGCGCACGCCCGTCCGTTGCGCCCAAACTGCACCCAGTTAGATAAGGCGTTGCCCTACCGCCCCGCTCGCCACGGAGAATCCTATGAAGCCGGACAAGAAAACGACCCGTCGTGTCCTCAAGACGCCCACCACCACTGCTCCACCCGCCGTTGTCGCCCCGGTGACAGCCCCGGCCAGCAAGCCAAAGCGTGTCGCCAAGACGGCTGCCCAAGCCCAACCCGCCCGGCCCCCAAAACCAGCCGTGCCCAGCAAATCCAAGCGCGTCGCCAAGACTTCTACCCAAGCCCAGGCCGCTCCGGTGCCCCGGCCCACAGTGACCACCAAATCCAAGCGCACGCCCCGCGTCGCCACCGAGGCCCAGCCACCGAGCGCTCCCCCGACCGCACTGGCAACCAAGTCCAAACGGTCGGTCCGCACCGCCCGGCCCACCGCCGCCCCCGGCATGAAGTCCCGCCGCGTCACCCGGTCCGCTCGCCAGCCCAAGCTCGAAATCCCTCCCATCCTGCTCGTCGGTGACGCGCCGACCCGGCCAGCCGTTGGCGGACCCGGCCAGCGGTATGCCCTCGGTCCCACCGGGCCCACTCCAGCCGGCGAGACGGAAATCAGCGATGAACTTCCCGAATCCTACGGCACGGCCAGGCTCTGGCTCGCCGCGCGCGACCCGCACTGGCTTTACGCGTATTGGGATCTGAGCAGCGAGCAACTCCGCCACTACAACCAAGTTTCAGATGACGGCCATCTGATCGTGCGCGTGTTCGAGAAGGAATTTCTTGGCGAACCGCTGGTCACCCAGCACGTCCACCCCGAGTCCCGCAACTGGTTCGTGCATGTGCCGCGCGCCGGCGTCAAGTATGTCGCCCAGCTCGGCTACTTTGACCTTCAGGAGCGCTGGCAGACCATCGCCCTCTCCCCCGCCACCGTCACCCCGCCCGACAGCTTGTCCGAAGACACCAGCGCCGACTTCGCCACCCTGCCGTCGCAAGTGCCCTTCGAGCAGCTCGTCGAGATGGTCAAGACCATCGTCAGCCAGAACATCCCGCTCATGGAGGCGCTCGCCCAACTGCGGACTGAAGGCGTTGAACACCTGCCCACGGCGGAGACCTTTTCCCCGCCAGCCCCTCCGGCGAGTGCCCGCACTCACACCCCGCAGTCATCCACCCCACCGGTGGAACTCGCCGGCCCCGCCCCCGCTCCGAGCTGGACACCAGCGCAGGCCAAAGCCCTGGCCGAAGTCATCACCATGGATGAAGTGCGCCGGGTGTGGATCGGTTCGATGGAAATCACCGAGCTCGTGCGCCGGTCCTTGATGAGGGAACTCTCCGATCAAACCGCCGCCCAACTCGCCGCCGGTCAAGGTGCCTTCGGCCTCGGCTCACCCAGCAGCCCCTTCGGCGCGTTGAGCAGCTTGGGAGCCGCCCCCGGCGAGGCAGCCGGTGGCAAGTCCGGCTTCTGGTTCAACATCAACGCCGAACTCATCATCTACGGAGCGACCGAGCCCGATGCCACCGTGACCATCGGTGGCCGGAAGATTCGCCTGCGCCCTGACGGCAGCTTCAGCTACCGCTTCGCCCTGCCGGACGGAAAATACGATCTCCCCGCCCTCGCCGTTTCCGCCGCTGGCGACGACCAGCGCAGTGCCGAGCTGCACTTCCAGCGCCGAACGCGTTATTCCGGCGATGTCGGCACCCACCCGCAGGATGCCAGCCTGCGTCCGCCCAAGTCCGAACATGTGGCGTAGCACCCTGCCGCCTGCGGCAGCACCTCGCTGATTCCAACAAGCTATGCGTCGCGGACACTGGCTGCTCCTCCTCGCGGTGCTGGTGGCAAGCGGCTGGCTCTGGCTGCGCTCCGGCAAAAGTGCGGACTACGCCAACTTCCCTCCCGCAGCACGCGGTGATTGGGTGGCGTTTGGTGACAGCCTCACCGCCGGCCTCGGAGCCAGTGAAGGCCAGGACTACCCGACGCGACTGGGCCAGCGCCTCGGCTTGAAAATCCGCAACCTCGGCGTCGCCGGCAACACCACGGCTGACGGTCTCGCGCGCCTTGATGAAGCCCTCCAACCCGCCCCGCGCGTCGTGCTGCTCTGCCTGGGCGGCAACGATGGACTGCGCAGTGTGCCGGCGGAACAGACCTTCACCCACCTCGCCGCGATGATTGACCGCTGCCACCAGACCGGCGCGTTCGTCGTGCTGCTGGGCGTCCGCGGCGTCGGCCTCACGGACAAGAACGCGAAGCGCTTCGAACAGCTCGCCAAGGGAAAACGCGTGCTCCTGGTGCCCAACATCCTGGACGGCATCCTCTTCGATCCCCGCCTGATGGCCGACCAGATCCATCCCAACGACCAAGGCTACGACAAGATCGTGGAACGGCTGGAGAAAACCCTGCTGCCGCTGCTGCCGCAGTTGTAGGCCGGGCAACTAGCCGAAGAGGCCCATGACCGGCTTGCCCGAGGAGAAGGGCGGACGAATGATGCCGGTGTTCTTGCCGAGATCGTTTAGCGGCACTCCCAGCGCGTGCAGGATCGTGGCGTGGAGGTCTTGGGGCGTCACGGGGTTGCTTCTCGGAGCGGCCCCGGTCTTGTCTGACTCGCCATAGACGGCTCCGCCGCGAATGCCACAGCCAGCCACGATGGCAGAGAAACATTGAGGCCAGTGCTGGCGACCGGGCGGCCCCTGCGTGAGGATGATGGGCGTGCGGCCAAATTCGCCCACGGCGACGACCATGGTGTCTTGCAACATGCCGCGCTCCTTGAGGTCGGTGAGCAGTGCGGAAAGCGCCTCGTCCAAACGCGGCAGGCAGTGGTTCATGCCGTAGGAACCATTGCTGAAGGCGTTGCCCATGCCCATGTTGCCGCCGTGCATGTCCCAACTGGAGGCGGGCGGTCCACCACCGGTCTCGCCCGGCGCGGGACCCACCCAGCCGTTCACGGTCACGAAGCGCACGCCCGCCTCCACCATCCGCCGCGCGAGCAGCAGGTTTTGCCCCAGTGGGTGCATGCCGTAGCGCTCGCGAACGGCGCGCGGCTCGCGGCTCAAATCGAACGCTTCCCGTCCTTCCGGCCGGGTCATCGCGTCGTAGGCCAGTTCGCGCAGCTCATGCCAGTCCTTGGCCTGCGGCTCCTCCGCGAGGCGGTTCGACTCCAAGGTGTCGAGCAGCTTGCGCCGTTCCTGCATCCGGGCGGGGTCGCCCGTCTCGTAAATCTCCGGCAGTCGGAACTTCGGCATCGCCGGATGATTGTCGGCCGAGCCGATGAACACCGGGGCGTAGCTCGAACCGAGATAACCTCCGGAGCCAATGTTCGGCGCGCAAAAGACCGGTGCGCCCACACACTTGATGAGCCACGCGTTGGTGAGCAAGTTGCGCTCGTTGGAGAGATGTTTCGCGACCACGGATCCGATGTAGGGCAGGTCGTCGGGGACACCTTCCCGGACGCGCTCGACCACCTGGCCGCACAGCAGGTTGTGCATCGCGTCGAAGTGGTTGTTGATCGGGCGCGGATGCGTCATCGAGCGGATGAGGCAGAACTGGTCGGTGACTTGGGAGAGCTTGGGGTGCAGTTCGCTCAACTGCATGCCGGGCACCTTGGAGCGGATGGGCTTGTAAGGTCCGCGAATTTCCGACGGTGCATCGGGCTTCAGGTCCCAAGTGTCAATGTGGCTCGGACCACCGCACAAGAGCACAAAGATGCAGCATTTCTTCGAGGCCACGGCCTTGCCCGAGGCGTCGAACTTGTCTTTTCCGACCACCAAGCCGGGAATTCCGAGGTTGAGCAGGCCGACGCCGCCGGCTTTGAGCGCCGTGCGCCGGGAAGTTTTAGGCAGGTTCATAAGCAATGCATGGCTGAACGAAACTGAGGGTCGTGGCTGGGAGCCTACGCTTGGCGGGCTTCGAGGCAATGAGAATTCCGCTGGCCAACCATCGTCCCCGGACGCTCACCCCGCACCGCCTGTGCCGGGCAGCCCGCACTTTGCGCTTCCCTGCCCACGGCAAAATCGAAAGGCTCACCGCCATGAAAGCACTGCTCACCGCCGTTTGCCTGGCCGCCTTGCTCGTGGGTTGCAAGAAGCCTGCCGACCAGCCCGGCGCACCGGGCGGCAACGGCGCAAAGGCCGACCCCGGCTTTGGTTCCGGCCCCGCCGTCTCGCCGGGGAAGATGATTCTCCATCGCGGCAACGGCTCCGAGCCGGCGGACCTCGATCCGCAGATTGTCACCGGCGTGCCGGAGCACATGATTCTCATGGGCCTGTTCGAGGGCCTCACGGACGAGGACCCGAAGGACTTGCATCCGGTTCCCGGAGTTGCCGAGCGCTGGGAGATTTCTCCCGACCTGCTCACTTACACCTTCTTCCTCCGTAAGAACGCCAAGTGGTCCAACGGCGACGCCGTGACCGCGCGCGACTTCTTTGAGTCCTACAAACGCATCCTGGAACCCACGCTCGCGGCGCAATACGCCTACATGCACCACGTCGTGAAGAACGCGCAGGCCTACAACGAAGGCAAGCTGAAGGACTTCTCGCAGGTCGGCTACAAGGTCGTTGATGACCACACCTTCCAAGTCACGCTCATCGGCCCCACGCCCTACTTCCTCTCGCTCATCAACCACACGTCGTGGATGCCCGTCCACCTGCCGACCATTGCCAAGCACGGCAAACCCTACGAGCGCGGCGGCAAGTGGACGCGCCCCGAGAACTTCGTCGGCAACGGCCCCTTCACCCTCGACCAGTGGAAGGTCAACGAGGTAATCACCATCAAACGCAACCCGCACTACTGGGACGCCAAGACCGTGAAGCTCGACGGCATCGCCTTCCATCCCATCTCCAGTTCCGAGACCGAGGAGCGCATGTTCCGCGCGAACCAGCTCCACGTCACCGACACCGTGCCGCTCTCGAAAATCCCCGGCTATCGGAAGAACAACCCAGACCTCATTCGCATCGAGCCATATCTCTCGGCCTACTTCTATCGCGTCAACGTCACCAAGCCGCCGCTCAACGACAAGCGCGTCCGCAAGGCCCTCGCGCTCGCCATTGACCGCGCGGCCATCACCGAGAACATCCTCAAGGCCGGGCAAATTCCCGCATTCAACCTCACGCCGCCCGGCACCGGCGGCTACACGGCGCGCGGCAAGTTCAGCGGCGACTTGGCCGAGGCCAAAAAACTTCTGGCCGACGCCGGTTTCCCCGAGGGCAAGGGATTTCCTCCCATCGAACTGCTCTACAACACGCAGGAAGCGCACCGCATCATCGCCGAGGCCATCCAGCAGATGTGGAAGAAGAACCTCGGCATCGAGGCCAAGCTGCTGAATCAGGAGTGGAAGGTGTATCTGGATTCGCAGCGGCAGTTGAACTACCAGATTTGCCGCGCCGGCTGGACGGGTGATTACGTGGACCCGAACACGTTCCTCGACATGTGGCTGACCGGTGGCGGCCAGAACGAGACGGGCTGGAGCAACAAGGAATACGATCGCCTCATCGGCGAGGCAGCCCGCACGGCGGACGCCGCCGCCCGCCTCGAACTCTTCCAGAAAGCCGAGACCATCCTGATGGACGAGCTGCCGATCATCCCCATCTACCACTACACCCGCCAGCACCTCATCACGCCCAAGCTCAAGGGCTGGAACCCGACATTGCTCGACCACCATCCTTACAAGCACCTCTCCTTCGAGTAGCCGCCGAGGTCAGGAGGCGGAATTCTTTGCCACAGATGGACACAGATGAAACACAGATGGGGACGCATGCGTTTCCCGTCGTCTGCTTTCTTCACACCGTCTTTATCTGTGTTCCATCCGCGTCTATCTGTGGCTAAAGCGAAATGGCCCGCTTCCTCCTCATCCGCCTGCTGCAAACGCTCCCGGTCCTCTGGGCGGTGGCCACGCTCACCTTCTTCATGGTGCGCTACGCGCCCGGCGGGCCGTTCACCGCGGAGCGCAACGTGCCGCCGGAGATTCTCAAACGCCTCGAAGCACACTACGGCTTGGACAAACCGCTCGGCGTGCAATACGTCAACTTCCTCAAGGCGCTCGTCACCGGACAGCAGCCGTCCATCCGCCACTCGAACCGCACCGTCGGCGAAATCATCCGCGAGTCCTTCCCCGTGTCGCTGGAGCTGGGCGCGTGGGCGTTGCTCATCGCGCTGGCCATCGGGCTGCCCGCCGGGATGCTCGCCGCGCAAAAACCCAACACCGCGCAGGACTACGTGCCGATGTCCGCCGCGATGGTCGGCGTGTGCCTGCCCACGTTTGTGCTCGGGCCGATGGTCGTGCTCTTCTTCGCGCTCAAGCTCGGCTGGTTCCACACCTCCGGCTGGAACACGCCCGGCGACCGCGTGCTGCCCGCGCTCACGCTGGGTTTCCACCTCGCCGCCTACATCGCGCGACTCACGCGCGGCGGGATGCTTGAAATCATGGGCCAGGACTTCATCCGCACCGCGCGGGCCAAGGGCGCGTCCGGCCTGCGCATCCTGACGCGGCACGCGTTGCGCGGCGGCTTGCTGCCCGTCGTGACCTACCTCGGCCCGGCGGCGGCGGGCCTCATCACCGGCTCGTTCGTCATCGAGACCGTCTTCAATGTCCCCGGCCTGGGCAAATACTTCGTCGGCTCCGTTTTTGACCGCGACATCCCGGTGGTGGGCGGCACGGTGTTCTTCTTCTCCGCCATCATCCTGTTCTTCAACCTGCTCGTGGATGTCGCGCAAGCCTGGCTCAACCCAAAGGTGCGCCTCGAATGAAGCCACCAGCAACACTTGGCCACAAAAAGGCGCAAAGAGGCGCAAAGCCAGCTTCCCGTAGGAGACGACGTGAGGAGTCTCTAACTCTTTCGCGGAGACAAGTGAGACTCCACACGTCGTCTCCTACGTTTTCACGCGCGGCTGCTGCCGCATTCCCTTTCGCGTCGTTTTGCGTGTTTCGCGGGCACCTCTTTTTTGTGCCGCTTTGCGCCTCCTTGTGGCCATGACTGAATCACCTTCCATCATTGCCGCCCCCGAGCCAGTCGAAGCCGGCCATTCTTTGTGGCAGGACGCGTGGGCGCGCTTGCGGAAGAACAAGCTCGCGCTGGCCAGCGCGTTCATCGTGACCGCGCTCGGGTTGCTCTGCGTCGCCGCACCGTGGGTGTCGCCTTTCACCTACGAGGAGCAAGACCTCGCGCTCGGCGCGGCCCCGCCCTCCGCGAAGCACTGGCTCGGCACGGACCACCTCGGACGCGACCAGTTCACGCGGCTGCTCTACGGCGGCCGCGTGTCGCTCATGGTCGGCGCGTGCGCAACGGGCGTGGCGCTCACCATCGGCGTGCTCTACGGAGCCATCTCCGGCTTCATCGGCGGCAAACTCGACGCGCTCATGATGCGGCTCGTGGACATCCTTTACGCGCTGCCGTTCACCCTCTTCGTCATCCTGCTCACCGTGTGGCTGGGCCGCGAGTTGTGGCTGCTCTTCGCCGCCATCGGCGCGGTGGAGTGGCTCACCATGGCGCGCATCGTGCGCGGACAGGTGGCGTCGCTGAAGCGGATGGAATTCGTGGAGGCCGCGCACGCGCTGGGCTTGCGCAAGCGCCGCATCATCCTGCGCCACATGATTCCCAACGTGCTCGGCCCGGTCATCGTTTACACCACGCTCACCGTGCCGGCGGTGATGCTGCTCGAAGCCTTCCTGAGCTTCCTCGGCCTCGGCGTGCAGCCGCCAATGAGCTCGTGGGGTTCGATGATTAAAGACGGCGCCGACCGCATGGAGGAATACTGGTGGATGCTCGTCTTCCCCGCCGGAGCCTTCAGCGCGACGCTCTTCTGCCTGAACTTCCTCGGCGACGGCCTCCGCGACGCGCTCGACGTGCGGGCGAGCAAGGATTGAAACCACGGATGAACACAGATGAACACGGATTGATTGGCCGCGAGAGGGCGCAGAGGGCGCAAAGAATTCCTTCTGCCGGCTCCCTCTCCTTTCTGTGTTCTCTGTGCTCTTTCGCGGCAGAATTCACTCTTCATCCGTGTCCATCTGTGTTCATCCGTGGTTGAAATCATGCCCCTCCTCGAAGTCCAAAACCTCCGCACCGCGTTTCACACCCGCAACGGCGTCGTGCGCGCGGTGGATGGCGTGTCGTTCAACGTGGAGAAGGGCGAGACGCTGGGCATCGTGGGCGAGAGCGGCTCGGGCAAGTCGGTGACGTGCTACTCGCTGATGGGGTTAATTCCCAAGCCGCCGGGGCGCATCGAGTCGGGCACGGCGCGCTTCGACGGCGCGGACTTGCTCGCGATGAGCGAGGGGGAGCTGAACCAGATTCGCGGCAAGCGCATCGCGATGATTTTCCAAGACCCGATGACCTCGCTGAACCCGTATCTGCGCATCGAGGAACAGCTCATCGAGCCGCTGCTCATCCACGAGAACATGCCGCGTGCCGAGGCCGTGAAGCGTGCTATCCGCGCGCTGGAGGAAGTGGGCGTGCCGGACGCCGCGCGGCGCATCCGCAGCTATCCCCACGAGTTCAGCGGCGGGATGCGGCAGCGCGTGATGATTGCGATGGCGCTCATCACGCAGCCGGATTTGCTCATCGCCGACGAGCCTACCACTGCGCTGGACGTGACCGTGCAGGCGCAAATTCTCGACCTCATCGCGCGACTCCAGCGCGAGCGCGGCATGGCGGTCATCTGGATTTCGCACGACCTCGGCGTGGTGGCGGGCTTCTGCCGGCGCGTGCTGGTGATGTATGCGGGCCGCGTGGTGGAGTCGGGCCGGGTGGAGGACATCTTCGCACGCCCGCTGCACCCCTACAACCGCGCGCTCCAGCGCAGCATCCCCGCGTTGCAAGGCAAGGGCGCGGAGCTTTACACCATTCCCGGCCTGCCGCCCGACGTATCCAAGCCGCTCCCCGCCTGCGCCTTCGCTGACCGCTGCGAGTTCGCCCAGCCCGAGTGTCGGACGGGAGAAGTGGTGCTGAAGGAAGTCGAGCCGGGCCACGCCAGCGCGTGTGTGCGGGTGCAGCGAGGGGAATTAGCGCTCTAGCGCAACTCGGATGCCGGAAGGTTGCCGTGGGTAAGAAGAGCCACGAAGAGACTACCGACGCAGCTTCTTCTCTAGCATCATCACCGTCTGGCGCACGCCGGTGTCCACTTCCATGCGATCCTTCACCAAGCGGCACGCGTGCATCACCGTGCCATGATCCCGGCCGCCAAAGGCCTCGCCAATCGTGTTGAGCGAGCCTTCCGTCATCTGGCGGGAGAGATACATGGCGATCTGGCGCGGGAAGGCGATGTTCTCCGGCCGGCGCTTGCTGGTCATGTCGGCCAGGCGGATGTCGAAGTGCTCGGCAACACGCTTTTGGATGACTTCGATGGTCAGGGTGTGCCGGCCTTCCTCGTGGAGCACGTCGCGCAGCAGGTTTTCCACGAGGTCCAGACTCAGCGGCTTGCCGGTGAGGGAAGCGTAGGATGCGACGCGGATGAGCGCGCCTTCCAGCCGCCGGATGTTGGTCCGGATGTGATTGGCCAGAAACTCGGCGATTTCCTCCGGCAGCGTGCAGCCCATGCTGCGGGCCTTCTTCTGCAAAATGGCCAGCCGTGTTTCCACATCGGGCGGCTGGAGATCCGTCACCAAACCCCACTCGAAACGTGAGCCGAGCCGCTGTTCGAGCCCCTGAATCTCACTCGGCGGGCGATCGCAGGTGAGAACGATCTGCTTATGGGCCTCGTGCAGGGCGTTGAAGGTGTGGAAGAACTCCTCCTGGATGCGTTCCTTGCCGGCCAGGAACTGCACATCGTCAATCAGCAGCAGGTCTGTCTGCCGATATTTCTTCCGGAAGCGCGCCAACTGGTTCTCCTGAAGTCCGGTGATGAACTCGTTCGTGAATTTCTCGGTGGTGACGTAGGCGATGCGGGCATTCTTCTTGTGGGCCGAAACGTGGTGGCCGACCGCATGCAGGAGGTGGGTTTTACCCAAGCCCACCCCGCCATAGAGGAACAGCGGATTGTAGGATTTGCCCGGGGCCTGCGCCACCGCCAGCGCGGCAGCATGGGCGAAGTTGTTGTTGCCCACCACGAAGGTGTCGAAGGTGTTGCGAGGATTGAAGCCCAGCTCGGCATCCGCCGAAGGATGATTCGCGGACGAACGGACCGGCGCACCAGATGTGACAGGCTCGGCGGGCTTCACCTTCGCCGGACTGGCAGCCGGACCCGCCACATGAGTCGCCACCTGAAAGCAGACCTCCAACTGTTTGCCAGTCGCGGAGGCCACCACATCCCGAAGCAGCCCCAGGTAGTTGTCCTTGAGCCACACCTCGCAAAAATCGTTGGGCACTTCCAACGTGAAAGTCTCCGCATCCATGCCGGCGGCGCGGAGGGGACCAAACCAGAGCTGATAGAGCTCGGGATTGAGCAAGGCGCGGAGACTTTCCTGCGCTTGGGACCAGACTTTATCGGCGGTGAGCTGCATCAACTGGGTGGTAGGGGGAAATGGGGTTTCAATCTGCTTATTCACGCCGGGCGGTTACAGTCCCGCAACACCGATAAAGCCACAGTTTTTCGCTGGCTTTTGGGTCAGAAACGCAGGCTGGCCGGGATGGTTCATTGAGGCATTTGATGAAAATTTATTTCGACGCAAGATGCTCAAATCAAGCTAGTTGCAACGCAACCATTCGATTTTTCGAGGAAAATCGTCCCCTCCGTGTTGAACCATTGCATGCGCCATATCTACGGATGCTTGTAGGGCACGGTCCGGGTGGCGGGAAGGACATTTTGTTGGGACTTGTCCGCAAGTTATTCACAAGCCGATCCGAGGCCGTATTATCAGGGTTTTCATGCAGTTTTAGCACGTCGGAGCGGGAGCCACGCAGCCGACCTGAGAGGCGGGCTTTGCGCCTTCGGGAGTAAAGGAAAAAATCTGCCAATTTTTCACGGCGGCCCCGCCTTTCCATTTTCATAATCAACCAGAACACCCCGCCTTGCGGGTAAGCGCCAAACCCGCAAGTCCCTCAGACTGCTTGATCGCCTGTCTCCTCCGTGCGAATGCGAATCACCGTCTCCACCGGGCTCACGAAAACTTTTCCATCCCCGATTTTTCCGGTCTTTGCAGCGGTGACGATCGCATTGACCGCAGTCTGGGCATTGCCGTCGGCCACCACGATCTCCAGTTTGAGCTTGGGCAGAAAGTCCACCGTGTATTCGCTGCCCCGGTAGATCTCCGTGTGCCCTTTTTGTCGGCCAAACCCCTTCACTTCAACCACCGTCATCCCCTCGATGCCTGCCTTGGTCAGCGCTTCCTTCACTTCATCCAATTTGAACGGCTTGATAATCGCCTCGATCTTTTTCATAGGTGGTGTCGCGCCCGATGCTAGCCGCGAACCCCTGCCTGTAAACTGGAAACTCCGGATTCGCCGTCCGCACTATTTGCGTCGCCACTCCACCTTGGGCGGCTCGGGCAGGCCTTGCGCGCGCAGCGCGGTGCGGAAGTGCATTTTCGCCACGCGCGCCAGCGTCCCGACGCCGTGTTGCTCGACGATTTGCTTCGCCACCTTGTCCACGGCGGCGGATGCACCCTTGGGCAGCTCAACCCCTATTTCACGACTCATTTTCGCCAAACCAGTCACGAACTCGTGCCGGGCGAGAATGGACGCCGCCGCAACCGCCAGATCCACTTCCGCCTTGTGCCGCTGCACGATTTTGAGCTTCAAGCCCCGCGCCTTCGCCTCGCGCGCCACCGTCGCTTCGGTCGCGGCGAACTGGTCAATGATCGCGTGCTCCGGCGGCGGGTTCAGGTGATGCGCCGGAGCCAGCACGGCGAGGATCGAATTCACATGCCCCTTCGCCAGCAGCGGGTTCAGGCTGCCGATGTCGCGGTAACGCTGGTTGTAATTCACCCCGCCCAGTGAAAGCACTTCGCTGTGACAACCGGGCGTCTCACGAATGACTTTCGCCAGGTCCGCGATACGCCGGTCGCTGCCAATGTTCTTCGAGTCCTGGATGCCCGCATCCTTCCACGCGCGCACCACGGACTCGTTCACATACACGGCCGCCACGCACAGCGGCCCGAAGAAATCGCCCTTGCCCGACTCGTCCACGCCGATGCGCGCGACGAACATCTCCGGGTGCAGCACCTCCTCGTAACCCACTTCCGCCTGCTGCAAAATCTCCGGCTCCAGCACGAACTCGACGAACTCCTGTGTGCCCTTGCCCTGCACGACGAGTTTGCCGCTCTCGTAGAACACGACGTTCAGCTTGTCCTTTTCCCCGGCAAACCGTGCGTAAGGCACGGTGCGCGACTTGAAACCGTGCTCACGCAGATGCGCGTCCAGCGCGGCGGCCTGTTCGTCCGTCAGCTTGCAGGTATGCATCGTCAGTGGTTTCACGCCGGGGACTTTCGGGTTTGGCGTTTCGGGATTCGAGTGCAAACTGCGCGCCGTGCCGCGTCCGCCCGCCCGTTCAAAGACTAAAGTTCAAAACTCCCGGCCAAGCACGGCCGCCGCTCGACGGGCCACTCCGCATTCCGCATTCCCAATTCCGCATTCGCTCGTTCCCGCCCTGCTCGATTGGTTCGCCACCGCTGCCCGCGACCTTCCATGGCGGCGCACGCTCGACCCCTACGCGATATGGGTCAGCGAAATCATGCTCCAGCAGACGCAGGTGAAGACCGTCATCCCGTATTGGGAACGCTGGATGCGAGAACTGCCCGATGTGGCCGCGCTCGCCGCCGCCCCCGAACAACGGCTCCTGAAACTTTGGGAGGGGCTCGGCTACTACACGCGCGTCCGCAACCTGCAAAAGGCCGCGCAGCACCTCGTAACCAAACACGCCGGCCAGTTCCCCCGCGCCTTTGCCGACGTGCTCGCCCTGTCCGGCGTGGGCCGCTACACCGCTGGAGCCATCGCAAGCATCGCCTTCAATGCGCCGGCCCCGATTCTCGATGGCAACGTGATCCGCGTTCTCACCCGGCTGTTTGCCATCACCGAAAACCCACGCGACAAAGCCACGAACACCGAGCTTTGGGAACTCGCCGCCCGGTTGGTGGAAGCAGCCGCGCCTCGTCAGCACTTCGCCTTCTGTAGGCCGGACCTGATTGTCAGCGGGGCGTGCTCCGCAATAAACCAGTCGCTCATGGAGCTCGGCGCGACCGTCTGCACGCCGCAAAACCCGCAATGCCTCCCCTGCCCTGTGCGCGCCCACTGCGCCGCGCATCGCGAAGGCCGCGTGAATGAGCTGCCGAACCTCGGCCCGCGCGCAACCGCGACCAGCCGCGAGTTCCACACCTTCGTCGTCGAGCGCGACGGAAAATATCTCGTGACGCAGCGACCCGCTGGCATCGTGAACGCAGGCCTGTGGGAGTTTCCGAATCTCGAAGTCACAGGGCGGAACAAGATCCCCGCGGCAACGCTGCAGCAGCTTCTCCAAGTCAGCGCGCATTGCGAACCGCTGTGCGAGGTCAAACACACCATCACCCGCTACCGGATTACGCAACGCGCCTTCCGCGTTGTGCTGAAGGCGAAACTGCCACCGGCGGAGGAACGTTTCTGCTGGCTCACCCTGGCCGAGCTGCACCAGCAGCCCTTCACCAGTGCGCATAAGCGCATTCTTGCCCGCATCTCTCAGCCCTCCAACTGAGCCGCCCGCTGCACCGCTTGAACGACTTGCTCGATTGACAGGCTCCTCAGGCAGCGGAAATCAACCGGGCACTCGCGCAGAAAGCACGGGGCGCACGGCGCTTCGCCCCGCAGGAGGGTGTGGTGGTTGCCACCGGGCAGTCCCGGGCCAGTCAGTTCAATCGAGGTGCTGCCGAACAAACCAACCACCCGCGCCCCCACGGCGGCGGCCAGGTGCATCGGTCCCGTGTCATTCGTCAGCACGACGCAGCAGGCGCGCAGGGCCGCGCAAAGCTCGCGCAGCGAGGTGTGGCCCGCGAGGTTCGCCACCCTGACCGCTGACCGCTGACCGCTGACCGCCAGCGCCGCCGCGATTTCCGTCGCCAGCACGTTGTCCGCCGGGCCACCAAAGATGACGAAACCGCAGTGCAGCCGTGCGCTCAGTTCTTTCGCAGCAGCGATGAAACGGTCGGCCGGCCAGCGCTTGGCCGGGCCGTATTCGGCGCCCGCGTTCAGCCCGATGAGCGGCCCGTCGGGCAAATGAAACTTCGCCTTCACCGCCGTAACCTCGGCGTCCGTGACGGCAATGAACGGTGCGAGCGGCTCCGCCTTCGCGCCAAGCGCAGCAGCGAGGTGGAGGTAATGGAAGATATGGTGGCTTGCCCGGAGCGCGGCGTTTACGCCGCTTCCGCGTCCATCTTGCCCAGCGGCTTGAAGCGGCCGTGCGGCCGCGCTCCTGTCCGCGTCCGACACGAGCCGCCGCACTTCCTCCGCCGTCCGCTTCCGCATCTTCACCACGTCCCTGCGCCAAGGCACCGCATCGGTGAGCAGCCAATTCCGCCAGCTCCCCGCATAACCAATGCGACGGGGAATTCCTGCCAGCCGCACTTCCAACCCGGTGCGGATGGAGTTAGGCAGCACGAGCGCGGCGTCGAAACCCCGTGCCGGCGACTTGCAGTCGCCGTCGGACGTGCTGGCAGCCAAAGACGGCGACTGCAAGTCGCCGGCACGGCGTAGTCGGCCCGCGATGCTCAAGACACCTTCTTTCGCCGCGAAGGTGATGACCTCATTCACCGCCGGATGGCCGACCCACAGCCCCGCCAGCTTCTCTTGCGTGAGCAGCGCGATGTGCGTGTCTGGCATCGCCTCACGCAGCCTCAGCAAAGCGGGCGTCGTCATCACCGCGTCGCCAATCCAGTTCACCGAACGCACGACGAGACGACGAGGATGGAATGGAGCGCTCATGCCAGTTCGCTATCTTCTATCTTCTTTCCTCGATCCTCTTCGGCTCCTCGCCGCCACTTCCCTTCCTTCCACCGATTGTGCACCCAGAACCAATTCGCCGGGTCGCGGCGGATGGCGGCCTCGAACGCGCGGTTCATGTCGCGGGCCATGTCCTCCGCAGAACGGGGCTGGCCGTTGGCGTGGGTTGGAATCTCGTCGCCCACCTCGATGCGCCAGCGACCCGGTGCAATGCGGTAACAGATGACCGTGAAGAGCGCGCAATCATAGCGCAGCGCCAGCACGCCGGGCGCGAGGCTGGTGGAACAATCACGTCCGAAGAATGGCAGGCGCGCGCCGCGGTCGCCGGCGTGCTGGTCGGTGAACAGTCCAAGCATCATGCCGGGACGGTTCATCGTGGTCTTGAGCGCGTCGGCGTCCTTGCGGCGCTCGAAGAAGAGGCAGCCGGATTGCTCGCGCAGCTCCTGCATCACACGCGTCAGCCCCGCCTGCCGCAGTCCGCGATAAGTCGTGGCCATTTGATGGCTGGGGCAGAACAGGTTCGTGCGCGCCAGCAATTCGAAGTTCGCGAAATGCCCGACCGCGCACACGACGCTGCGCGCCCCTCCGCCGGCCGCCGCCTTTGGGAACTTCTCTGCACCCACAAACTCAGTCACCGCGCGAATGTGGGCAGCATCGAAACTCGCAGTCTTCACCGCCGAGGCGAAGCTCTCGCCGATGCGCTTGAAGTTCTCCCGTGCCAGCGCGCGAACTTCAGCGCAGGACTTCTCCGGAAAACACTCCGCGATGTTCCGCTGGGCGACCTTCCGATGCCGTCCGTCCAGGATATACGCCACTCCGCCGAACGCGCGCCCCAACCACGCCACAGCTGGAAGCGGCAGCGCCTGAAGGAACGTGACCACGACGCGGGCAAGGATGGTGAGGAGCGCATCCATCACTTGAAACAAATCTGTCGCACGCAGTCCTGAAAGTCCTTCGCGCCGGAATGGTCTTGGCTGTTCACGAAGTGGGCGGTGGATGCCGATGTCGGTGAGCTTCCTCCTCGCGGATTGCCAGCGCGAGGGGACGGTTCATTTGCAAGGCGCCCACTGCGGCCCGTCCAGCCGGGGTCAAGCCGACAACTCTGAAACCGTCCCATTTGAAGTGTCGGCCCCACGAGTCACGTCGTGGATGAAACAGACTCACCAGTTTTCCGGTTTGCGGGTCCACCACTTCCTCTCTTGCTCCTTTCCGCAGCGAGCAGGACACGCAGGCCAGCGCGAGATTATCGAGTGTCGTCTGGCCACCCGCTGCGACGGGCACAACGTGGTCTACATGGAAGAGCGCCTCCTGACCCGCTTGGGACAGCCCGCAATACTCGCAGCGGTTGCCCGCCCGTTCCACGACTTGCCGCCGCAGACTGGCCGGGATGGTCATGCCGCAAGTCCGCCCAGCCGCTCTGCGCGCGCGCGCAGCACGGACAGCAACTCCGCCAAATCAACCAACCCCTCAGCCTCATGACGCTCGTCGTCAGTCAAGGGTTTGCCGGCGTCCTGCTGGTCGAGCAGTTGGGTGAGGCGGTGCTGGACTCCCGCCGGGAGCCGCATCCGGGCGAGTTCATCCGGCACTTCCAATTCAAGATGCACTGCTTGTGGCATGGTTGGAGGCTAACCGAAGGCCCGTGTCGCGACAATCGGTGTTTTGGGCCCCGTCTGCGCTCACTTGAAACAAATCTGCCGCACGCAGTCCTGAAAATCCTTCGCGCCGGAGAGGATCTTGATTTCCACGCGCATGAAGCAAATGGGCAGGTCGCGGCGGTCAATCTTCGGGAAACGCACGGCGTCCTTTTGCGTGGTGACGATGATTTCGGCCTGCCGCTTCTTGGCGCGGTTGATGGCGTTGAGCACCTCCTGCTGCGTGAACCGGTGGTGGTCGGCAAAGCGCTTGGAATAGACTAGCTCCGCGCCTTGCTTCACGAGGCTGCTCTCGAAGCTCTCCGGCTGCGCAATGCCGCTGAAGCTCGCGACCTTCTTGCCCTTGAGGAAGCTCAGGTCCATCCGCTCGCCGGTGAACACGTCCTCAAAGTAAAGCGGGTGGTGGACGCACTCGACGACGCTGGCCTTCGGGTTGTGCTTGGCGATGCGGGCGCGGAGCCGTGCGGTGTCGCCGTCGCTCTTGGTGAGGAAGATGACGCTCGCGCGGTCGAGGTGCGACGGCGGCTCGCGCAACGTGCCGCGCGGCAGCAAATGCTCGTTGCCGAAGGGCTGCTGGCAATCCACCAGCACGATGTCTTTCCGCCTACCGCGCAGGTTCCAATACTGGTAGCCATCGTCGAGCAGCAGCGTGTCGCAGCCGAACTTCGCGATGGCGTAGCGGCCCGCCTTCACACGGTCCTTGTCCACGAGCACGACCACGTCCTTCAAGTTGCTCGCGAGCATGTATGGCTCGTCGCCAGCGGTCTCGGAGTTGAGCAGCAGGTTTTTGCCATCGGAGACAATGCGGGGCGGCGTGGTGTCCTCCCGGAGAAGCAGTTTGTTCAACAGGCGCGGGCCGAGCGGGCCGGGATTGGAACGGTAGCCGCGCGAAAGGATGGCCACCTTGCGTCCGGCGTCGGTCAACTCGCGCGCGAACTTCTCGACGACTGGTGTCTTGCCCGTGCCGCCAACGGTGACGTTGCCGACGGCGATGACTTGCACGCCCAGCGTGGCGTCGCGGAGGATGCGGACATTGTAGAGGAAGAGCCGGAGCTTCACGAGGAGCGTGAAGACCTTTGAGAGACCGAGCAGCGTGGTGCGCAGCAGCGCGGCGCGCTTGCCCTTGCGCTGCTCGAAGATGACTTCGAGCACGAAGGTCTCGGCGTCTTCCGTCCAGTTGCGGATGGTCTCGCGCATGTGGCCGCGCAGTGTGCCCGTGCGAAGAAGTCAGGGCAAGGCGGGGAACCGGGATTGATCAACCGCAGTGTTGGGCCCGGACACCGAACGGGCCTTCACTCCCGCACCGTGGCCTGCAACTTCAACTTCAGCGCGTCCAGGGTCTTTGCATGCGCCGTGTTCACGTCGTTGTCCGTAAGCGTTTTGTCGGCGGCGCGGTAGGTGAAGGCGTAGGCGAGGCTCTTCTGGCCGGCGGGCACGTTCTTGCCCCGGAACACGTCGAACAGCTCCACGCTCTCCAAGTTCGCCGGCTTGGCTTGCTTGATGGCCTGCAACACGGCGTCGTGCGTGGTGGCCTCGGGCACGAGCATCGCCACATCGCGGCGGCTGGCCGGGAACTGCGGGAGCGGCTTGAAGGATTTGCTCCGATTGCCACGCGCGATGAGTTCGTCGAGGCGCAACTCGGCGAGGAAGACGGCATCGCGCAAATCGTATTGCTTCGCGAGCGTGGGGAGAAGCTGGCCGAGTTCGCCGAGTTGCACTTTGCCGCCCAACGTGATGGCGGCGGATTCGAGGAAGAGCGCGTTCGGCTCGGCGCGTTTGCCGAATTGCACGCCGCGCAGACCGAAGTGTTCCAGCAAGTCCTCGACGAGGCCTTTCAGGTCCATCGCGTCGAACTTGGCGTCGCGGTCGTCGCCGCTCCAGAAGGCCAGCGCGCGCTGCCCGGTTAGGGCAATGGCCACGCGGCGTTCCTCCTTCGGCTGCCCATTCACGTTGGTGAACACGCGGCCAATCTCGAACAACGCCACGTCGTAGTTCTTCCGGTTTAGATTGTGCCGGAGCGTGTCCAGCAGGCCGGGCAGCAGGCTCGGACGCAGCACGTCCATGTCGGCACTGAGAGGGTTCGCCAACTTCACGACCTCGGCTTCCGGAAGGCGGCAATTGGCGTGGCTCACCAACGTCTGGCCTTGAGCTTCGTTCAGGCCCAAGCCGGTGAGCAGCCGGCGCACGTCGGCGAGCTGGTCATAAACCGTGTCGAATGCATTCGCGCCGACAGCGCCGCGTGGAGGTGTGCTGGGAATCTTGTCCACGCCGTGCAAGCGGGCGATTTCCTCGATGAGGTCCACCTCGCGCTTGAGGTCCACGCGGAAAGTGGGGATGGAGAAGGTTGTCGTTTGCCCATTGGCGATTGGCAATTGAGTAAGGCCGAGGCTCGTGAGGAACTTGGCTTGTTGCTCCGGCTCAATGGCGATGCCGAGCAGCTCGGTGGTCTTGTCAAAGCGCAGGGAAATTTCCTTCGCCTTCGCCGGCTGCGGATACGCATCCATCACGCCCGGGGCGAGCGTGCCGCCTGCTGTTTCCAAAATGAGCTGCGCCGCACGCTGGCTGGCATAGTCGGCGATGCCGACGTCGCAGCCGCGCTCGAAGCGGTAGCTGGACTCGCTGCGCAGGCCGAGCGCCTTGCTGGTGCGGCGGATGTTCGTGGGCGCGAAGTAGGCGCTCTCGATGAGCACATCGCGCGTGTCGTCGCGAATCTCCGTGTTCGCGCCGCCCATCACGCCCGCGAGCGCGATGCCCTTCTGCTCGTCGGCAATGAGGAGCATGTCGGGCGTGAGCGTGCGCGCTTGGCCGTCGAGCGTGGTGAACTTCTCTCCGGCGGTTGCACGGCGGATGACGATAGTGGGGCAGCCGTCCCGGCTGCCGCTGAGTCCGGCAACCGTCCCGGTTGCCGCTGCCTCGCCAACCGGGACGGTTGGCGGACACGACGCAGGCGGGACGCCTGCGCCACTAGCTTTCGCGATGAGGTGATAATCGAACGCGTGCAACGGCTGGCCGGTTTCCAGCATCACGAAATTGGTCACGTCCACCACGTTGCTGATGCTGCGGATACCGACCTTCTCCAGCGTCTGCCGCAGCCAATCCGGGCTGGGGCCAACCTTCACAGCGGTCACAACGCGCGCCGTGTAGCGCGGGCACAGCTCCGGCACTTCGTTCCGCACGGCGACAATGCTCTGGATTCCGCACTCCGCATTCCGCACTCCGCGTTCTGGAATTCGCAGCGGATTCCCCGTCACCGCCGCAATCTCCCGCGCGATGCCGATGATGCTGTTGAGGTCGGGGCGGTTCGGCGTGACTTCGAGGTCATAGACCACATCGCTACCGGCGCGGCCGAGATGCTCGGCGAAGGGCTGGCCGACCTTCGCATCCGGCGGCAGAATGATGATGCCGTCGCCGTCCTCACCGAGGCCGAGTTCCTTCTTCGAGCACATCATGCCCTGGCTCACGACGCCGAAGACCTTGCGCTCCTTGATGACGAACGGCTCCTTCTCGCCGGCCTTCAGCGGCAGCGCGAAGTTCGGCAGGATGAGCGCGACCTTGTCGCCCGGCTGGTGGTTCTGTGCGCCGCAGATGATAGTGCGCTCGCCCGCGCCGTCGGCGACGCGGTTGACGGAGAGCTTGTCCGAGCCGGCGACCTTGTCCTTGGCGAGCACCTGCCCGACGACGACGCCCGCGAACTCGCCGCCGAGCTTCTGCACGCCCTCGACTTCGAGACCGAGCATGGTGAGCCGCTCCGCGAGCTCCTCGGGCGACCAGTTGAAATCAACGTATTGTTTGAGCCAGTTAAGGGTGACTTTCATGGGGAATTATTCGGTGTAGCCGGGCAGATGGTGTTTGGCCCAGTGTTTGAGGGCGCGGTGTTCGTGCGCCTCCAAAGCCGAGATGGCCTTGGCCAACCGGCGCGTGAAATTCGATTCGGTCGCGAAGAAGTTTAGGTCAGCGGTCTTTGTGTCCCGGGCGCGGGCAATCCAGCGGGTGGCGCGCAAAGTGGCCGGCTTCTCCGCTTGCCGACAGAACTCGCAGCGGAGGAATTGGGTCAGCAGTGCGTGGTGGACGCGGTCCTGCGGACGGGACTTGCGGGTCAACAAGGCGCACTTCTCGGCGAAAAGCAGTGTGGCTTCCACCACGTTAAACCGGACATCAGACAGTTCCGCCTGACGCGCCGAGCGCAGCGCCTCGTCGGGGAAGAGCACAATTCCCGCTTCGAGGAAATCCACTTCCAACCCGGCGTAGTGAAATGTGTGGGTGGTCTCATCCCACGGCGTCTGGAGTAGTTCGCCTGCCTCGGCGACCGTCATGCCCATGAAGTCCACGTCCTTGCTCAACCAGATTTGCTCCTCTTCCTGACTACAGGCGGGGACGGGGAAGTCGGCGTCGCGCCACTGCCGGAGCGTCTCGCGGTAAAACCACGCAGCACCGCCGCCTATCAGCACCACGCTGGGCAGCAGTCCGGGGAAGTCGGTGTCGAGCTGCCGCAAGGCCAGCCGGATGCGCTCCCAGTCGTATTCCTTTGGCAGCGCCATGTCAGTCGAGGTGCATGACTTCAGGCTCTGGTTCCACGATGTTGATGTGCCCCAAGCGCGCGCTCATCTGCCGCAATTCCTCCGGCGTGTAGCGGTTGCCGGGCTGTTCCTTCCACGCCTGCTTGCGCGCGAATGCGGCGTCCCGCTCGGCCTCAGCGGCGGCGTCTTTCGGCAGGCGGATGTGTCCGGGGCGCAGCATTTGGAAGTCTATTGGTCGAGGCCGAGCATGGTAGGCCGCTCCGCGAGATCCTCGGGCGACCCATTGAAATCAACGTATTGCTTGAGCCAGTTCAGGGTGACTTTCATGAGGAGCGCTTTGCTTTTCGGGTCTGGGAAGCGGCTAACCCTGCCTCGACGCGATTTGGAAAGACGAACATGAACGCCCCCAGCGCAGATGCGAAATCTACTGAACGTTGAGCATCTTCCGTGTCGGGTAACGCATCACTTTCATCTGCATGGCGCTGCTCATTTGCATCGAGTCGAACTTGGTGAGCCCATTTTGCCATTTCGCTTGTTATCAAGTGGTCCGATGCCGCTTTGTCGATCCGGCTGTAGAGGCTGCCATCTTTGTAGCCTTTTGCCTTCAACATTGAGTCGACCGCACTTGCGGCCAACATGACGGCTCCAGCAGGCGCGTGAAGGCTTTGAATCGCTTGAGACAAATAAGCTTTTGCTTGGACAGGAATGGCGTCGTCCACACTCCGAGGGCTTGGATAGAGTTCAAGAACCGCTTTGCCGAACGCATTCGCAGCTGCAATCACAGCCCCCCCACAGTTGTCGCAAATGTATACTCTCCACGCCCGCTTGTGGCGACTTGCATGATCGCATGATTCGAATCCTGCGGCCTGATTCAAATTCGGCTTGTCGATGTTGCAATGAGGACATCGCAAAAGATCTAACTTGTTGAGCAATTCAGGCATTCTTCAAATCAGGTTAGTGTTGCAGAAGGAGCCGCACGCCGTTCTCGTAGAAGAGGCGGATGTCGGTGATGCCGTAGCGGAGCACGGCGTTTTGTGGAAGGTCATACAGTTCACGCGAACACGAGCCGGCCCTTTGGCTCCGGGATCGTGCGTCCGACCGACTTCGCGGTCTCAATCCATTCCTTGATGATGACATCCACGTTTTTCAGCGCGGCGGCGCGGGTCGGGCCGTCGGCGGCGCAGCCGGGAAGTTCCGGCACCTCAGCGACGAAGGCGTCTTCGTCTTTGCTCCAGTAGATGATGATTTGGTATCTGTGCATGGCATTCTCCCGTCATTCAGAATGGCGCGGGCCAGCCGTAGAGCCGCTGGAAAAGCTGGCGTTTGAGGTCCACCGGAGACAGTTCGGCGGGGAGCGAAGCGACGACCATCGCGCGGGCGGCGTCGAACATCTGGACACCCATCACGAACCGCTCCTCGGCGGAGCGGGCCATGAGCTTCTGCCGGACGAGTTCGGCGATTTCTGGCGAGGTGTCAGTCATGCGTGATTTCCTGCCACAGGCTAGCCACACCGAGTTCGCCCGTCCAATGCTCGATGTAGGCGCGGTCGCAGCCGGTGGAGACGAGGTTGCGCACGTCGCGGAGTTGCAGTTCAGAGTGTGAATCCTTGGCCCAGAAAAGCTTGGAGAGGATGAGGTCTTCCTTGCTCACGATCCACGTCGCGAAGTCCTGGATGGGGATGCGCTGGCGGCGCTCGAACTCAGCCAGACGATAAGCGGTTTGCTTGCGGACGATGCAGTCCACTTTGATGACGCTTTCGTTGTGGATGAGGTTGAACAGGGATTGGTGCGCGATGGAACTGTCCACGGCCTCGCGGGAGACGTAGTAGTCCGGGCTGAAGAGCTGAACCACCCGCTCCGCATCGCTGGCTTGCAGTGCGACCACCACATCAATGTCGCGGGTCATGCGCGGCTGGGCGTAATAGTTCATCGCCATCGAACCCGTGAGCATGTAGCCGATGCCCGCGCCGTCGAGCCGGGCGGACACGTCGCGGACGATGTCGAGTTCGTTTTGCATGGCAGCACGGCTCGCGCGGACGCTCGCCCCGCCGGGGTTAGAACTGTTTCAAGAACCGCACGTCATTCTCATAGAACAACCGGATGTCGGTGATGCCGTAGCGGAGCATGGCGATGCGTTCGATGCCGAAGCCGAAGGCCCAGCCGGTCCAGACCTCGGGGTCGTAGCCGACGTTCTCGAAGACTTGCGGATGCACCATGCCGCAGCCGGCGATCTCCAGCCAGTCCTTGCCGAGCTTCTTCACGAGCGCGTTCGTGAAATCAATCTCCAGGCTCGGCTCGGTGTAGCTGAAGTAGTGCGGACGGAAGCGGAGCTTCACATCGCTGCCGAGCACGTCCTTGAACACAGCCTCCACCGTGCCCTTGAGGTCGCCGACGGTGACGTGCTTGTCCACGTAGAGGCCCTCAATCTGGTGGAAGGTCGGGTTGTGCGTGGCGTCGGCATTGTCGCGGCGATACACGCGACCGGGGACGATGATGCGGATGGGCGGCGGCTGGGACTTCATCACGCGAATTTGCACCGAGGAAGTATGGGTGCGGAGCAAGGGCAGTTTCGCGTTTGGAGTTTGGAGTTTGGCGTTGTCCCCGACATAGAACGTGTCCTGCGAGTCGCGCGCGGGGTGGTCGGCGGGGGTGTTGAGGGCGTCGAAGCAGTGATACTCGTCCTCGATCTCCGGCCCGTCGGCCACGGCGAAGCCGACTTTGCGGAAGGCGCGGACGATGTCGTCGGTGACTTGGGTGAGGGGGTGGAGCTTGCCCACGGCGCGGCGGCGACCGGGGAGGGTCCAGTCGGTCGGCTCTTTGGGGAGCGCAGCCTTGAGTTCGAGTTCGCTGCGGCGGGCGGCGAGGGCGGTTTCCAGTTCGGCCTTGGCGGCGTTGATGGCCTTGCCGGCGGCGGGGCGTTCTTCCTTGGGCAGCGTGCCAAGCTGCTTCATCAGCGCGGTGAACTTGCCGTCGCCGCCGAGGAACGCGCCCTTGGTCTGCTCCAAGGCGGGGAGATCGGAAGCGGCAGCGAGAGCGGCGAGCGCCTCGGCTTTTAACGGATCGAGTTGGGCGAGCAATGACATATGGCGGGGTGAATTAGCCGGGAAAGGACAGAAAAGACGCAAAGGAAAAATCTCCTTCGCTGGATTGAAGTTGTGGAGCGGACTTCATCAGAAAAGCAAAACGGGCGGCCCTGTGCAGGTCGCCCGTTGCTTGAGAAGCGGTGTGCAGCGCTTACGCCTTTGCGAGCGTGGCAGCGGGCTTGGCCGCGAGGGCGGTCTGCGCGGCCTTGACCAACTCGCCAAAGGCGGTGGCGTCAGTGGCAGCGATATCGGAGAGCACTTTGCGGTCGAGCCCGATCTTGGCGGCCTTGAGCCCCTCCATGAAGCGGCTGTAGGTGAGGCCGGCGGCCCGGACGGCGGCGTTGATGCGGACCTGCCAGAGGCGGCGGTAGATGCGCTTCTTGGTCTTGCGGTCGCGGTAGGCGTATTGCCGGCCGTGGTCAACGGCGTCGGCGGCATAGCGATACAGTTTGGAGCGCTTCAGGCGGTAGCCCTTGGCGGCGGCCAATACTTTTTTACGACGTTTGCGGGAAGCTGGAGCGTTGGTTACGCGCATGGTTCAGGAAGCAGGTTAAGAGTTACAGGAAGGAGGCCGGGGTTTAGCGGCTCGGCATGTTGGCCTTGATGCGATACTCGTCGGTCTTGGAGACGACGGCCATCTTGCCCAAGGCACGACGACGCTTGGCGCTCTTGCCGCTCAACAGGTGGCGACGGCCAGCGTGAGAGCGGAGCACCTTGCCGGTGGCCGTGATCTTGAAGCGCTTGGCTACGGATTTCTTGGTCTTGATGCCTTTGGGACGACGCATAATTTCAACTGTTCTCGAAAAAGAGGGCGCACTGTAGGCAATGGCCACCGGTGGTGCAAGGGGTAATTTTCGCCATCTGACTGGCGCGGTTGGACATCGCCTGACCGGACCCCGGGAAGCCGCTGCACCGAAACTTCGCGGGCGAAAACACAAAATCAGCGGAGACGAATGAAGCCTTGCCGGACTCTTGGGAGGCCCCTGCCGGTTCGTTTTATGAACCCGTGAGCACGTTCAACCCTCCTTTTCCAAGGGGGTAACCGGATCAATGAACAGCCAGGCAAGAGCCCCGATCAAGTAGATGCCCGCAGCGACCAGAAAGCAGGTCACCCAACTCTCGAAGGAAGGCTTGCCGTCCACCGCGGATTTGCCGGCGTCGAGAATCAACCCCACGACGAAGGGGCCAACCGCACCACCGAGATTTCCCATCATGTTCATACTGCCGGAGAGAGCGCCCGCATGGCGTCCGCCCACATCCATACAGGCTCCCCAGCCGCAAGCCATGGCCAGATCGTTGGAGAAGCTGGCCAGGCCCAATGCCACCATCGCCCAGAGTGGATCTCCCAGCCGTGTGGCTACCACCAGCATTCCGCCCGCACCCACCAGTCCGGCGCAGGCCACCACCCGGCGCCCCCAGATGACGCTGTCCCACGTTTCGGCCAGTCGCTTGGCCAGCCAGCCGCCCACAAAACATCCGATGCCACCAAAGAACAACGGCAACCCGGCGAGCAACGCGCTTTTCTCCAGCGACACCGACCGGGCCTCGCGCAGATAGGTGGGCAGCCAGGTGATGTAGAAATACCAGCCGTAGCTCATGCAGAAGTATTGGAGCCAGAGCAGCCACGCCGTGCGGCTGCGCAGGAGCTTGCCCCAGGGCATGGAACCGTGCCCGGGGGCGTTGCTCTCCGCCCCGTCCATGAGCGCCAGTTCGGCGGCATTCACGGAGGGATGCTCGCTGGGCTTGTCCCGGAACCACCGATGGAAGGCCACCGCCCACACCACGCCGAGCAGGCCGAAGAGCATGAAGGCCACACGCCAGTTCACCGCCGCCAGCACGAGCGCCACCAGCAGCGGCGTGAAAGCCCCGCCCCAGCGGGCGCTCAGCCACAAGATGCCTTGCGCCCGCACGCGTTCCCGCGAAGGCAGCCAGATCGTGAAGATCTTGGTCACGTTGGGGAAACAGCCAGCTTCGCCGACTCCGAACAGGAACCGGCAGACCAGCATTGAGACGTAGTTCCAAGCCATGCCGGTCGCGGCGGTGAACACCGACCACATCGCCACCACCTTCATCAGCACGCTGCGCGGACCAAACCGGTCCCCCAGCCAGCCACCGGGGATTTCAAACAACGCATAGGCCAAGGTGAACGCGGAGAATACCGCGCCCATTTGTTTCTCGCTGAAGCCAAGCTCCTTGCGGATCTCCGGCGCGGCTTGGGAAATGCAGACCCGGTCAATGTAGGTGATGATGGCGAGGACGATGACAAACGCCATCATGACGTGCCGGGCACGACTGGGAGCAGACGAGTTGGCGGGCATCCGGGGAGTGAACCCGGTTCAGCCCCGCATGGCAAAGGTGTAAAACGAAACCGGGCTAATCGAGCCGCTCGAACACGATCGAGTTGCCCCCCAGCGTCGTGGCCAGCTTGCCCTTCTCCACGAACGAAATCTCCGCTGAACCGCCCTGATCCAGAGTGAGCTGATACTTGTCGCCCTCCTTTTTCCACGTGCCCGTCATCAAGGTGGGCGGAGGAGGATTGGTGCCGCCGACCGGAGGCGGCTGCGTGGTCGGGCGGAAAAGTTGAGTGAGCACCTGCGCGAAGCCGGCGAGCGGCTTGTTTGCGCCTTTGAGATACGCCTTCTCGTCAGGGGTGGTGATCAACTGGTAATCCGCCACCCGATACCGCAGCACGCCGCGCAGCCGGTTCAGATCGGTCACGGTGGCCTTGGGGTTGCTTTTGCCGTATTGCCGGGCCGTCGCGGCGATGTCGAGCTGCCAGCGCCCGATCAGCGGCTCCTGCGCGTATTTCTCGGAGCGCCCGGTCTTGAGGAAATTGAGCAGATCCGCGTGATCCAGTTCCTGCAGCACCCGTTGCAGATCGGCATTCCCGTAGAGCGTGGGGGTGGAAGGATGCTTGAGGATCAAGGAGATGTTGGTCTGCGCCGGCAACAGCACGGCAAAGGTCTCGTTGGTGAGCACGGATTGAACCTCGCCATTCTCAGCCAGCGACATGAACAACGGATAGTCCGGCAGCCGGGTCTGCAACTCTCGGTTGTGATACAGCAGGCCGAGCAGATCCGCCGTCTGGGTGAACTTGGGCGAGACCGAGGCCACGCCGGCCGCCGCCCGGTCAAACCCCGTCCCCGCCAGATCCTCCCGCAGCTTGTTCACAATCTTGAGCCACACGGGATTCTCGTTGGGCGACTCCAACTGCCGGGTGAAGTAACCCGCGTGGTAAATATAGGCGCTGCTGGCGATCAGATACACCACGGCCGCCACCAAGCCGACGCACAGCCCCAAGTTGCCATCCAGCCGTTCCCAGCGCATCCGGACATCATCCGGAGCCCGGTGCTTGTAGTAACCGCTGATTTTCAAATAAACCGCCACGGCGATGCTGTTGAACACCAGCATGATGGCGAGAAACACGAGCGGGGCAGCCAGCGCCCAGGTCAGCACCGGGTCCTTCACGCCCACCGTGCCCAGCACCGAACGCACATGCGGAGACAGCGGCCCGGACAGGAACAGCGCCAGCACCGCGCCCGCACAGGAGATGCTCATGCGGATCGCCCCGACCTGACGGCCAAGCGCACCCACGATAACAAACAGGCAAATTGCCAACGCCCAAATGGTCATGGCGGCGGATTATTGGTGCTCACTTTGAAAAGGCACGAAAAAATTGGCCGCCCTGTAGGTGCAACGGCTCATTGCGTCGAACACCCCTGCTCCAAGCTACTGTCGCTGCGGAGCGAACGGTGGCTACCGCTTAAACTCAGCCGGCTGCACCGGCAGGGAGGGGGTGTTGAAGAGCCCCGGCGGAGGCGCATTCGAGGCCAGCAACGCTCCCGGCGGGTTGGTTGCCCCTGATTGCGCCGGACTGTTCGCCAGTTGAGGGCCTCCGTCGGCCGGGGAAGTCTTGGCCAGCCAAACCCCACCGATCACCAACAGGCTGGCCACAACCGCGTAGGCAGTGGCCCAGGCAGGCTTCACGCTCACGGCCGCCAGCCACCGCTGCCACCAAGATTCCGGGACCAGATCGGCCTGCGTGATCCGGGCCCGCACCTGATCGGGAAACCGATTAAAGAAACCCGGCGGCGGCGACTCGTGCCGTTTGAGCGCGAGCAGCCGTTGCAACCGTTCAAAATCATTCGATTGGGGCGGAACCGGGTCCATAAAGTTCACTTCAGGTAGTCGGACAGAATGCCCTGCAACTGCTGGCGCGCGTAGAACAAGCGGGTGCGCACCGTGGCCGTGTTGCAATTCATGATGTGAGCGATGGCTTCATGCGGCAGGCCCTGAATGTCATGCAGGGTCACCACAAGTCTGTGGTTTTCGGACAACTGCGCCATGGCCTCGTTCAATCTTTCCTGCAATTCGACGAGGGCCAGATCCCGGCGCGGGGTGTTGTGCGCCACCAGCGCCACCATGTCCGGATGGTTCTCCGCCTCGGCGTCGAGGTCGTTGATGCTGAAACGGTGCTTGCTCTCGCGGAACTTGCGGGTCTTGAGGTGGTTCAGCGTGCGGTTGACGGCAATGCGATAAATCCACGTGAAGAAGCTCGAATCGCCCTTGAACGACTTGAGCGCCTGCCACGCTTTCACAAACGCCTCCTGCGCCAGGTCGCTGGCATCCTCATGGTGCGACGTCATGTGGTAGATGACGCCGTAGATCTGCCGCTGGTAGCGCCGCACCAGCTCATCGAAGGCGGCAGCATCCCCGTCCTGAGCCTGCCGAACGAGGGTGATGTCATCGGGCTGCGCAGGAGCCTCAGACGCGGCGGGCATGGCGGCAACGGACTCGGACATGTTCAGTTCAGCCGCCCAACGCCACCGTCTGCCGGCCTAGGAATTCGCCCAGCGTGGCCAGCGCCTTCCGCCCCTCGCTTTCCGGCAGCTCCGCCAAGCCCTTGTTCGCGGCGGCAAGATACTGGGCGATGACCCGGCGGGATTCCTTGAGGGCGTCGTATTGCCGCAGCAAGGCCAGCACCTGCTCGATGTGATGCGGACGCCACGCCTCCACCAGCTCCCGGAGCCGCGCCTTCTCCTCGGTCGTGGCGCGCTCCAGCACCACGATGATGGGCAACGTGATCTTGCCACTGGCCAGATCCGTGCCCAGCGACTTGCCCGCGCTGGCCTCGGAACCGAAGACATCCACGCAATCGTCGTAAACCTGATACGCCGTGCCCAGCGCCATCCCGTAGTCCCGCAACCCGTTGCGCTCGGACTCCGCCGCGCCGGAGAGCCACGCGCTGAGTTCGCACGAGAGGGCGAACAACTCCGCCGTCTTCATCGCCAGCACCTTGAAATAGTCCGCCCGGTTCACTGTGAAATTCAACCGGCGGTGCGTCTGCAAAATTTCGCCCGAGCACACCGTGTTCGTCGCCGAGGCCACCGCGCGGCAAATCACCGGCGTCGGGAAGCTGGCCGCCAGCTTGAGGGAATGCGCGAACAGGCAGTCACCCACCAGCACGGAGATCTCGTTCCCCCAGTTCGCCGCCAGCGTGGGCCGGCGACGCCGAATCTCCGCCGAATCCATCACGTCGTCATGCACCAGCGTGGCCAGATGCACCATCTCGATGATCACCGCCACCGTGACATGGTCATCCGTGGTGCGGCCCGCCGCGTTGGCCGCCAGCGCCACCAGTGCGGGGCGAAGCTGCTTGCCCTGATTGGTGAGTGCGTAGCGGGCGTAAGCGGCGATTTCGGGGTCGAACGCGCCCACCTGATCCTCCAGCCGACGGGAAACGGCATCCAGAAAGGGTTGCACCGGCTCCACGATACGTTTCCAAACCACACGGGATTCGTCAGGAGCCGCGCTGGCAGGCGGAGAGGCCGCTGCCTTGCTGCCGGTTGCAAGCATTGGCGCGGAATCTAGGAGGGGATCTGGGCCAAGTCAAAACTTATGCCCCGTCCCAAGCTGGCTCCGCACTCAACGCCACCCCCTCGCCCGGTTCACTTCCCGATGCAGAACTGGCTGAAGATCGAGTCCAGCAAATCCTCCGTCGTCGTCTTGCCCACCACCTCGCCCACCGCGTTCACCGCGATGCGCAGATCCATCGCCGCCAGTTCCAGCGTCAGGTTGTCCCGCAAGGCCGCAATGGCCCCCGTCGTGGACGACACCGCCCGTTGCAAGGCCTCTTGATGCCGCGAGTTAATCATCACTTGCAGCATCTCCGCCCGAATCTCCCCGTCCCAAACCGCCTGTTGAATGGCGTCCTTCAACGCCTCGATGCCCGCGCCAGTGAGGCAGGAGACGGCGATGGCCCGTGCCGGCGACTTGCAGTCGCCGCCTATCGCGTCCAGCACGCCGACAGGTAACTCGGAAGCGAGATTCGTCCGCGACGGGCTGAAGTCGAGAGCGCTCGAATAGTCACACGGCGGGCTGACTTTCTCCCTCTCCCGGAGGGAGAGGGCCGGGGTGAGGGGGGAAGGCTGCGGCTTGGCCAAACGCACGGCAAGCACCTCAACCGACGACTGCAAGTCGCCGGCACGCGGCAAATCGGCCTTGTTCCACACCACGATGCGCTTCTTCCCGGCGAACTCCGCGAGAAACTCCTCATCCTCCGGCGACAACGGCTCGCTCGCGTCCAGCACATGCAGCACCAGCTCTGCCTTCGCCACCATGGCGCGCGTGCGGCGGATGCCTTCAATCTCAATGGCATCGCGGGAGTCGCGCAGGCCCGCCGTGTCCACAAACACCACCGGAATGCCGCGCACGTTGGCCGTTTCCTCGATGGTGTCACGCGTCGTGCCGGCGATGGGGGAGACGATGGCACGGTCGTGTCCGAGCAACTGGTTCAACAACGACGACTTCCCCGCGTTGGGCCGGCCGATGATGGCCGCCCGGATGCCGCGCCGGAGAATTTGCCCTTCATTCGCAGTCCGCAGCAGCTCGTCCATGAAGCCCACTGCCCGGTGCAGCCGCTCAATCAACAAGTCCCGCGTGTCCGGCGCGATGTCCTCGTCCGGGAAGTCAATGTGCGCCTCCACATGCGCCAGCGTGCGCATCAGATCGTCGCGGAGCTGGTTGATGCGCTGGGAAAGCTTGCCCGCGAGCTGCTCGCCCGCCGCCGTGAGCGCCAGCTCCGTGCGCGCGTGGATGACATCCGCCACCGCTTCCGCCTGCGCGAGGTCAATGCGCCCGTTGAGAAACGCCCGCTGCGTGAACTCGCCCGGCCCCGCCAGCCGCGCGCCAGCCGCAAGCAGCGCGTCGAGCACAAGCTTCGCCGGCAGCAAGCCGCCGTGGCAGGAAATCTCCACCGTGTCCTCGCGCGTGAACGTGCGCGGCGCACGCAGCACCGCCATCAGCACCTCGTCCACAAATCGCCCGTCCCGCTCGACGCGCCCGTAGTGAATCGTGTGCGACGTGGCCGCGGAAGGTTTCTGTGACGACTTGCCAACGGGGACAAACACCTTGTCCGCCACCGCCAGCGCCTCCGGTCCCGACACACGCAGAACCGCCAGCCCACCTTCCCCGAGCGGCGTGGCAACGGCGGCGATGGTGTCGGTAGGGTGGCTCAAGGTTTCAGGTTTCGGGTTTCAAGTTGGCGCGCCAAGACGACGAGCGCACTCATGGAGTGCGGTGACTCGTCACCGCTTTCCGCAGGCGACTTGTCGCCGTCATAGCAAGACGAATGCTGCTGCCTTGCGAACGCGCTGGAGCTGGCGCAAGCCGAAGACGCATCGCCCCCCGGGCGCGCTGCGGACTTCGACGGCGACCAGTCGCCTTGATAAAGCGGTGACAAGTCACCGCACTCCAAAGCACGGCGGCCAACCCGCCTTCTTTGAGCGGCGGGGCGATGGCGGCGATGGTGTCGGATAGCATGGGGATTAACGCAAGGACGCAAGGACGCGAAGACGCAAGGAGTGGAAACCACCACTTGGCTTTGCGACTCCGCGCCTTTGCGCCTTTGCGTTGAAATTCCGTCTGCTCACTTCCGGCACGTCCCCTTCTCCGGGTCCACGCCTTCGAGCCAGAGGCGGGCTTTTTCGTAGCTCCGGCGCTGGAGGTAGTGGCGGAGGTCGTGGTTGCCGCCGGGCGGGAGTTGCGCGGTGAGCTCGCCCAACCGCGCAAAGATGGGTGTCAGCGGAGGCGGCGGGTTCTCGGTGCGGCAGCGGGCGGCGGTCGCTTCGAGTTCATGCAGGGCTTGGAGGATTTGTTGCTCCGTCTCGGTCATGGGGAAGGGATAGCGCGGGCGGTGGGGGAAGCCAAGCCAGTGTTCAGTAATCAGCAATCAGTTTTCCGTCACGGGCGCAGGCGGCAGGCCGCGCGGTCTGAACACTGATTACTGAACACTATGCCTTGGAAACTCCGCCGCGCTTGCCATACTCAGCACGTGCAAACTGCCACTGACCACGGTCCAGCCTTCCTCGGCATCGAGGGCGGTGGCACGCGCACGGTGGCGTTGCTGGCGGATGCGGACGGGGGTCTGCTCAAGCGGTTCGAGGCCGGCCCGGCGAATTTCAAGCTGCTGACGGAGGCGCAACTCCGCCGCCGGCTGCGCGAGGTGAAGGCGGCTTTGAAGGGATTTCCGCAGCCCGCTGCGGTTGCCATCGGGCTCGCTGGCGCGCGCGGCGAACCGGAGTGGCAACACATCCGCGCCGCAGCGGCGAAGGTCTGGCCCGACGTGCCCTGCCACGCGACGCATGACTTGGAGACGGCGCTGGCGGCGGGAAATGTGACGCCTGCCGGGTGGCCAGTGCCAGATGGCAAGCGGCGCTCTCGGCGCGCGCCAGCACCGGTCACCCGTCACCCGTCACCGGTCACCCAAGTCCTCCTCCTCAGCGGCACGGGCTCCTGCTTCTTCGCCCGCGCGGCGGATGGGCGCACGGCGCGGTCCGGCGGCTGGGGACACATCCTCGGCGACAAGGGCAGTGGCTACGAAATCGGCCTGCGCGCGTTGAAGGCGTGCGTGTTCTACCTCGACCGCGACGGCGAATGGTCACGGCTCGGACAGCGCGTGCTCCGCGCGTTGCAACTCAACGAGCCGAACGAACTCATCCCGTGGGCACAAGCCGCGAGCAAAGCGGAAATCGCCGCACTGGCGGCGGAGGTCTTCGCGGCAGCAGCGGAACGCGACCCGATTGCGCGCGACATTCTCGAAGGCGCAGTGGCAAGTCTGGCAAAGGACGGCGCGGCCTGTGCGAAGAAACTGGCGAAGCCCGGCGCGCCGGTGCAGTTCGTCCTGGCCGGGAGTGTGTTGCTCAAGCAGCCGGGGTTTGCGCGGGCGGTGGCGAAGCAACTGGCAGAAAGATGGCCGGGCTGCGTCGTCACGCCGCTCGCACGCGAAAGCGCGTGGGGTGCGGTGGAACTGGCGCGGCAATTGATGCGCGCTGGTGACTTGCAGTCTCCGTCGGTGGCTGGCGATCAAACCAAAGGCGGCGACTGCAAGTCGCCGGCACGGGAGAAGGCGGCTTCGCTCTCCCCCACCGAGCAGCGAAATCCGCGCTCGATGAATCTGGACAAGCTGCCAGTCGCGGAGGCCATCGAGCTAATGCTGTCGGAGGATGAGAAAATTCCCGCCGCCCTCCGGCGCGAGGCTCCGAAGCTGGAGCGCGTCATTGGTAAAATTGTCGCCGCGTTCAAGGGCGGCGGGCGGCTCTTTTACGTCGGCGCCGGCACGAGCGGGCGGTTGGGCATTCTCGATGCCAGCGAGTGCCCGCCGACCTTTCGAGTCTCGCCGGAGCTGGTGCAGGGCATCATCGCCGGCGGGCAGACGGCGGTGTTTCGCGCGGTCGAGGGCGCTGAGGATGACCGCGCCGCCGGCGGGCGGGCCGTTCAGTTTCGCGGCATCGGCAAGCGTGACGTGGTGGTCGGCATCGCCGCGAGCGGGCAAACGCCGTTTGTTCACGGTGCGCTGGGCGAGGCACGGGAGCGTGGCGCGTTCACGGTGCTGCTGTGCTTCAACCCGGCGTTGGCCCGCCAGCGTGGCGTGGCGCACGTCGTCATCGCGCCGGACCTTGGGCCGGAGATTCTCACTGGCTCGACGCGCCTGAAATCCGGCACGGCGACCAAGCTGGTGCTGAACATGTTCACCACGCTGGCGATGGTCCGCACCGGCAAGGTCATCAGTAATCTGATGGTGGATTTGAATCCCTCGAACGTGAAACTGCGCGACCGGGCCGCGCGGATCCTGTGTGAACTCACCGGCGTGGATCACGCCACGGCCACGAGGGCCTTGGAGCAAAATGGCTGGGTGGTGAAATCGGCCTGGGTCGCCCTGCAAAGCCCGCCAAAGCGGGGAGCGCCGGCCTTGCATGCAGGCAAATAAAAACGCGGGAGGCCGTTGCCAGCCTCCCGCGCTAGATTGTTACGTCAGCGATTAGTAACGGTCGCTGCGCTCACGGCGCTCGCCACCACCACCGCCACGGTCGCCACGGTAGCCGCCGCCACCGCCACCACCGCGGTAGCCGCCACCACCGCCGCCACCGCCACCGCCGCGATAGCCACCACCACCGCCGCCGCCGGGCCGCTCTTCGCGAGGACGGGCCACGTTGACCGTGAGGTCGCGGCCGCCGAGGTTCTTGCCGTGCAAGCCTTCGATGGCGCGCTGGGCTTCTTCAGGGCTGGACATGGTGACGAAGGCGAAGCCACGGGACTTGCCGGTCATGCGGTCCATCATGAGGTTGACTTCCATGACCGTGCCAAACGCGGCAAAGGCGTCCTGGAGGTCGTTTTCCGTCGTGGCAAACGCAAGGTTGCCGACGAACAGTTTGCTGTTGTTCATTGATGATTTGCTCCTGTCGCCACCTACTGCTCCGACTGTTCCCGACCATCGGGTTTCAAATCATCACTGAACCACGTTCACCTGACGATTCACCAAATCCTGCAACCAGCGCGACCGAAGACGGCGGGATTGTATGAGCAGAACGGAGTTTTTTGGCAACAGCATATTTAGTCCCGTTGGAGAGCGTGGGCTCACGGGTAAAAGCGCCCTCCGCACCATGCCGACAGCCCCGCCCGACGCTGGGGGGGAACGCTGGGGCAGTCCCATCTCATTCGAAGTGCGGATGACAACCTTCACCCGGCTGACGGGCGGCGATGCCCATCACCCAATCTGACAGGTCGCACAGCCGTCGCTGCCTGAGAACCACCTTCAATCCCGGTGGAAAACCAGGCTGTGGCATTTATCGTCTCCAGCGAAATTGCTTGCCGGCGTGCTTGGCGAAAACGTAATACAGCGCCCGATGTTTTGCGGCGTCTCGGGCACTTGCCAGCACGCCACCGGTCGCCTTGGGTATTCCCGGGTGTTTCTGGGTTGATGCAGCCTCGGTAGCGATGCAAAAACGGAATCCAACCCCCGTTTTTCCAGTCGGTGTGAATCGCATGGCATCTTTGTGACTTCGGTTGGGCTGGTAGCTCAGTTGGTAGAGCAGTGCCCTTTTAAGGCATTGGTCCGGGGTTCGAGTCCCCGCCAGCCCACCACTCTTTGTTTACAGGGTTTTCGTGAAGAGACAGGGAAAGTTACAACATCCAGTTACAACAAACCCAACAGTGTCACCCCTGTTTCTGCCGTCCACCGGTGTCAGAAATTCCGCAAACCCGTCGTCTCAACCACAAGCTCCGGCCTCGATTTTCACGGAGCCGCAGAAACTTCGGGTTCGTTGCCGCGCTCACTTCCTGGGCGAAAACCCCGTGACGAAACCCGATTACGCAGGGCAAGAATCCGCCTCTTCTCGACGACACTCTACGATTCGATTTTAGGCGCTTTGACCGCGCGGATGGCTCAACACCGCGCTCGTTTTCGACCGATTTTTGCCCTCCAGCCGTTCAGGGGTGTCGGTGGCGTTCGACGGTGTTGAAAGTTGACCGAAATAGGGCGTTTTCGAGTGTCCGGAACGCGGAATTCGGATCAACAGCGAGGGCTTAAATCGAGTCCTGGCGAGGCGAGCGGGGAGGCGCAGACCGAGACGAACCCAAAAGCGGTGCGAGTTGCCAGGCACAACTCACTCGAGCGACTCCTTGAACGGAGAGCGCCATGTATCACCAGCGAGAATTTGCAGTCCATCCCCACGAACCTTGCCCTCAGCGAGCCTGTTGCTGTGCTCCAGGCACCATTGACCGGCATCCTTCCACTTCTCCACTCGCAACAGCTGCAACACCTCGGGTTGAAGTTTAAGCTCCAAATCTGCCTCCTCCAGCAGGATGGCGGACTCTCGCTGTTCGAACCCGGCCGATTGTGCTGAGCGGAACAGTTCGGCAATCGGACGATAATAGGCTTTCCAGAGATCGTCCTCGCTCAACTCCAGCCTGATAGCGTTTGCCGGTTCAGTCCCATCCGGCTGTGGGTCCTTCCAGTAGAACTTCAGCGTCTCGTCCTTGAAATAGCTGAATCCGCCGATGCGATACGCGACCGGATCCCCGTTGACGGAAACCACACGTTTAGCTTGGTCCTTGGCTTTCTTCTTGGCATCCGCAGACGGTGGACTTACTCGTCCTTTGGATTCCAAGGCCAGCCACTCTCCCGTTGGTGTGCAGCCAATCAAGTCAGGGCGCGACCTGCCACTCAACAGTCGGGGATTCAGTTGTTGCCGAAACACGTCGAGATGGAGCATCCACGGTGCGCCAAGCGTCTTTTCCGCAAACAGTTTGCACAGAGTCAGGCCGAGAAAGTAGTTCACGGCCCCTTTCTCGGAGGGGTCGAGATTTCTGGCAGCGGCCGTTCGGCGAAATCGCCTCGCTCGTGGGGAGCCTTGTTCAAGCGTCATCCTCACGGCGGAGATGCGGAACAGCGCTTCATAGAGGGAGGCAGTGCCGTGGCGGAGAACGTAGTGCCAATTGGGGCGGCCAACCGTAATGGCAGCCCAAAGAAGATCATCCCAACCGACACGGAGATCGGTAGTTGTGTTCCGAACCGGGCACCCTAGCGGAAAGCCCTCAGATTGAAACTCGATTTCCAACATAGGTCAGGTTTGCGCCGTGTCTCAGAAAGCAAGAACGATTTACTGTTGGTAAACAACGAACCCATCACTCCCCTTGAGTTTTGTTGGCCGGAAGTGGAGTCGCCCACCCTTGCTCGTCGGCCATGCCAGCCTGATGCTTTCATCCACGATCACCTGATTGCGACCTCCGGACAGCTTACTCGCCCGCCAAACGCACTCGCCAAACGCCTTCGCCTGTCGGGATACGCCCAGTCCCACAACCGTCACGATGGCTTTGCTCAACGCCAATCCAACTCCGATAGAGAGAGCTGGCACTCCATACCGGTAATTCAAGATGGGGTTCACGAGTTCCTGCACCAATTCCAGGCTTCGAGTCGCTGCCGCGTATGCATCATTGATCCGTTCTGCCCGCTGTCCCTCATTCACACGGAACATCGCCAGCAGACCATCACCGAGATACTCCGTCACCGCGCCACCCTTCCACTCAACGAGTTGAGACGCGGCCGGAAGCAATGCACTGGTTTCAAAGAACAGCCGCTGCAATCCCGACACCTTGGCCTTGTCTTCGCTGATCGCACACATCAACCGTTGCGTCGAATCGCGGATGTCCAACACGAACGCGATGAACTCGTCCACCTTTGGCTCCGTGGTGTCCACCAGCGGATGTCCAGGGATGGTAGATGGGATGAAGTCCCGCGAATTGGCCAGAGCAACGGCTTCCTTCGCTTCCAACAGAGTTGCGACGCCTTCCCAATCTGCTTCGGCACGATTCAAGGATTCGTTGACCAAATCGATTAGTTCTCGCTGTCGGTCCATTCTGCTCTCTCCGGTCAGTCAAAGGGCACCCAGTTTTAGTTCTCACGAGCACGGCCGACAATCTCCGCCCAACGACGACGTTGGGCTTCAGTAAACCGTGGGTCTGCGGCCAACCGATCAAGCTGAAGAAAACGGACTGCGTTGCCAGCGAAGAACCGCCGTTGATAACCCGCTAACACTGGCCGGGCGAAAATGTCGGCGAAGGCGTCCAGATACTTCTCGTGCTCGTCCTCCTTGTGAATCATGTGCCAGTCGGTGCCATACATCAGCTTGTCGCCGAACGTCCACCCACCGCTCACTGCTGGCTGGTTGATGATCGAAGCGAGGCGGTTGGTGAACAGGGCAGCAGAATCGGCATCCAGGATTCGGTCAAGGTAGCCCACTTCGCAGAAGACGTTCGAGTAGGTCAGGCACAACTGCACGACGTTGGTTCCGAAGGAGCGTTTGAGCGCCTCGTCCTTGTCCACCTTCCGGCTGGCACCTGCGAACCAGTAGGCTTCCCCGCCGGAGTGTCCAAAGCAGAGTCGCAGGGAGGGATGGTTGGACAGCACCTTGGCCCAATATCTCGGATCCGACATCAGCCCGTATCCCTTGTCCGCCTCAAAACCAACCGAGGTGCAATGGGTGAAGATCGGAATGGCTTTGCTGGTGCAAAAGCGAAACAGGGTATCGTTGTAGCCATCCAACTGCTCATTGCTGAGTCCTTGGTAGCGTGAATCCCATCGGTCCTTGCGCGCCGAGGAAGAAAACCAGCCGGGACGATCCGGAATGTCGTTGGCGGTGGCTTGATAGCCGCTGGGCGGGTAGAACTTTACCCCGACTGCCCCGGCGTTAAGCCCTCGTTTGACGGACGCCAACGAGTCTTCACGCCGGAATGGATCGAACGCGGTGAAGTGCAGCAGGCGTCCATCGAAGCGTTGGTCGAGACGGGTCATCCGATGCGTTTGCTCGTCGAATGGGATTTGCGGCTTCTCGTCGTAAGCCTTCTCCATGTCCATCATGTGGTGGACGAACAGGTCGGCCTTGGGATACTGCTCGGTTATCAACCGATGGGCGATTCGGAGGTGCCCATCCGTCATGATGTCAACGAACCGGGCATACCCGTTCAGTCCGACTGATTCGATCTTCAGTGTGGCTGG
>Ga0255188_1000066_pt1 | contig 44572 bp, 20 predicted proteins | sample Miss_Cont_RepB_8_FD_188427 | JGI IMG/M metagenome (GOLD analysis project Ga0255188, IMG submission 188427) | Freshwater microbial communities from Mississippi River, Louisiana, United States - Miss_Cont_RepB_8h | ecosystem: Environmental > Aquatic > Freshwater > River | place: USA: Louisiana... | reverse complement strand
TGATCTTCGAGCTCTGGTCCAACTTCGGAAAGCCGCACGGACAGGCCATCTACACGGTGCCGACGCGCGCGCTCGCCAACGACAAGCTGGCCGAGTGGCGCGCGCGGGGCTGGAACGTCGGCATCGCCACCGGCGACCTGAGCGAGAACCTCGAAGCCCCGGTGCTGGTGGCCACGCTGGAGACGCAGAAGTATCGGCTCATCCGCGGCGATGGCCCGGCGCTGCTGGTGATTGACGAGTATCAGATGCTGGCCGACGGGGACCGCGGATTGAACTACGAGCTGGCCATTGCCATGGCCCCGGCGCAGACGCGCCTGCTGCTGCTCAGTGGCAGCGTGGAAAATCCGCACCACATCGTGAAGTGGCTGGAACGGCTGGGACGCAAGGCGCAACTCGTGCGGCATCTCGAACGGCCCGTGCCGCAGGAGGAGGTCAACGTCGGGCAACTGAGCGTCCATGTGCCCAGCGAGGTGAAGGGCCTCTGGCCGCGCTTCGTGGCCAAGGCGCTGGCGGACGATCTGGGGCCGGTGCTCATCTTCGCCCCGCGCCGGAAGGAAACGGAATCCCTGGCGATGGAGCTGGCGCGGTTTCTCCCCAATCCCAATCCGCTCACGCTCACCACGGAACAAAAGCAGCTCGCCGGAGAAAAGGTCGCGCGCCTGCTGCGCTGCCGGGTCGCCTACCATCACAGCGGCCTGAGTTATGGCGCACGCGCGGGAGTCATCGAGCCGCTGACCAAGGCCGGCCAGCTCCGCGTCGTGGTGGCCACGATGGGGCTGGCGGCAGGCATCAACTTCTCCCTGCGCAGTGTGGCGCTGGCGGCGGATTCCTACCGGCGCGACGGCATCGAAGTGTCCATCCGGCCGGACGAGATTTTGCAGATGTTCGGGCGCGCGGGCCGGCGCGGCATTGACGACGTGGGCTATGTGCTGGTGTCGGCGAACGGCATCCGACTCATTGATGGTCGCCCGGCGTTTCTGGCGCGTTCCGGGCTGGTGGATTGGAGTGCTTTGCTCGGCATCATGGGCGCGGCGGCGCAGGCGGGGCTGGACCCGTTTGGCGAGGCGGTGCGCGTGCAGGAGCGGCTGTTCACGACCAAGCCCATCCTGCTGGGCGTGGAAGGCGCGTTGAAAAATCCCTCCACCCCCTGCGGCCTGAAGACCGATGGCGAGCGGGCGCGGCACGTGCGCAAGATGGTGCGGCAGTTTCTCAACAGCCGGGGCGAGTGGGAGCCCTGGCCCGCGCTGAAGGATGTGCCCGCCGATCAAGTGCGGGTGATGGAGCCGCTGGGCGAAGGGGTGTTGCAATTGCTGAAGCTGAGTGGACCCGTGGCCTCGCGTCGCCGGGCGACCACGGCGGATGTTCTCGGCGCGCCGGTGGTGGCGGCAGGCATCCTGCCTGCCGTGGAGCCGGGCGTCCCGCCCGGCGGAGAGAAAGCTGACTTGGTAGAAAGTGCTGGGAGTTCGAACGCCAGACCGGACGGCAGGATGCCATCCTCCACGTCAGGCGGGACGCCTGACACCACGGGCCCAATCCGCCTCCGTCCAGCGCTGACCGTGGAGGCGGCCGTGGAGCGGCTGGGCGAAGGCGGCACCTTGGTCCGGCTGCCGGGCGGCAAGTTCGCCCGCTCACTCACGGTGGCCGAGGCATTGAACGTAGAGCAGATCCTGCTGGCGAAGTGGGTGCGCAAGCTGACGAACTGGAACGGGCGGCAGACCTCGCTGACGAGCTGGCGGGACTTGGTGGTGCCCGTGCTGGAACAGCGGTTCGCAGGGGGAAAGACCCCGCTCTTGCAGATGGTTTACCCCAAGCCGGTGCGGTTGAAGGATGAATTCGCGGAGCACCTGCCCGCCGTGGGGATTGGCCCGGTGCATGCCGTGGTGTCGCTGGACCAGCTCCCGCTCAAGGTGTGCGTGGACACGCACGGCGTCGCGCTGTGGAAACCGCCGGAACGCGAAATCTTCCCGCCGGACTGCGCCCAGTGCGCCTGCGTGCCGCTGTGCAAACAACTGCCCACCGGCACCGGCGTCGCCTCGATCTGGCGGCGGCTCGGCCTGGTGGATGCCACGGGCATGCCGTCACGACGGGGCCGCATCGTGAGCTTCTTCCACTCCGGCGACGGCCTCGCGGTCGCCGCCGCGCTGGAGGACGAGTCACTGCCCATTGATGAGCTGTCCTATGAGCTCGCGAACCTGCACGCGGGCTTCCGCTTCGCGAAGGGCGACGCCCGCTGGGATGGGCGCATCGCGATGGCGTGCCAGCGGACGTTCGGGACGCAGACTTTCACCGGCTACCTCGACAACGGCGTGCCGCCCGAATACGGCGCGGGGGCGGAAGAAATTGCGGCGGACGTGCACAAGGATCCGCTCCGCAAGAATGGCTGGGTCACGGAGTTCCTAGGTGTCGGGGACATTGACCGGATGATCATCGAGTGGCGCAGCGTGCTGCGGCAGGTGGCCCATGCCCCAGATTTGGAATGGCCGCGCTGGCAGAAGTTGAAGGAACGAGCACGCGCGATCTTGCGCGAGACGGACTCGCCCACCATCACGGAGCTGCCGCCGCTCGACTTCACGCAGACCAAACGCATCAGCCACCGGCTGTCGCTGCGCCGGCATTGAACAACAGGAAACCGGCTCAGTTGCGGTTTGCCGATGAACCTCCTCCACCGGGGAGGGGCCACCTGTCCGGGTAACTTGCCTGCGATAGGCCAGGCCAACGCCCATTGATTGCTACAATGAGAAACCAACCTCTTATCGATTAACCCAATGGCGCGGAAGCCAGCCAGTCTCGGCGCGTGAAACCCGCGTTCGCGATGCACCCGATGCGGTGGTCATGCGGGGGCGTTTCCAGAGCACTCTGGCAACGCTTCCGCTCCGCCACTGGTCTGACCCGCACGGGCCAAGTCATTCTGTTGGCCCTCGCCCTCGCGACTGGCGTGGGTTGCGTCGGCACTCAACGGCATCCTGATGCCGACATGGTCGGCACCAAGCGCGTCCTCGCGATGGCCCGGCCCACCGAGCAAGCCACCCCACACCAGTTGCAGCGCCTCCACGCCGCGTTCGTCCGCGACGACGGCACCATCCTGCTCCAAATCCACGGCAAGCCAGTGAAGGAAGCCGAAACCCAGCCTTGCACCCTTGAAATCCCGCCGCCCAAGCGCACTACTCAAAAGGAGACAGTCGCTCGCCGCGTGGAAGTCCCCAGCTCCGCATTGCACTTGGGTTGGGACACAAATGCAGTCATTGCCACCAACCTCCACCCGCTCCCCATCGGTCCTGTCCTCACCATCAAGGCCGGGGAAGCCTACGTTTGGGACGCCATCGAGCTGACCGAAGGCCGGGCCGAGGAAATCCGCCTCGTGCAACGGCTCGGCACGGTGAACCAATGGGAAATCCTCCACCTGCGAGCGCAGCCTACCGCCGCGCAAGCCCGCTTCACCATCTACGAAGTCCGCCCTACCATGGTCCCGGTCAACCACCGCGCCGCGCTGGCGCTCATGCCTTTCGCCCTGGCGGAGGACGTAATGACGAATGTGGGCAGTCCCGTGGGCACGGCAGGAGCCATCCCTGCGGTCGCGGCGGCCCTCGTCTATACTGGCTACCTCCCGTTTGCGGCCGCGCTGTGGACTTGTGAGCAGCTCGGCAAGGGAGCCAAAGCGGTAGGCCGGGCCGTCGGTTTGATTGAGCCGGAAAACTCCCCGTGAAATCCCGCGCAACTCACCCCCCCAACCACCAGCACCATGACAACTAGCCCGATTACCAACCAAACGCGCCTCGGCTTTGCCCTGGTTTGGGTGCTCTTTGGTATCTCCCTCACGCTGCCTGCCTTTGATTCCGACTCTGGATGGAAATGTGCTTTGGCGGTCCTCAGCGTCCTTCCAGAACTCCAATCAATGGACATCGGAGGCTGGCTTTATTACTTCGCCTTCAATGTCACAAACCTCGTGCTGCTCGTGCTGCCCATCTTGGCCTTCACGCCTTTCTTGAACCGCTTCTACCGAGCAACGCGATGGCTAGTTGGTGCGTGTTTTCTTCACACCCTTTCTTGGTTCGTGATTGCGCTTTGCAAAGGTGGAATCACCGGTCTGAAAGCCGGTTACTACCTTTGGCTGCTGGCGGTCGGAATTCTGCTGGTCTCCTGTATCGCCCGTGCCCGGCAAAGCGCCACTCAAGCCTCAACCAACTAATGCCATGAACTCTCCCTCCCCGCGTGACTATTCCCGCCTTGGCTTCGCTCTGGCTGCAGTGCTCCTCCTCGTTTCCTTGCTGCTTCCCGCCTTTCGAACCGAGATCAGGGACTCTAACGTGACGCTGCATCACTCGGGTTTTGAGTGCGCTCGCTTCGCACTGTCCTATCCGTTTGAGCTTAACAGACAATTCCACGACTGGATTTATATCTCCGCGTTCAACGTGACGAATTTGGCCTTGCTCATCTTGCCAATCTTGGCTTTCACGAAGCGCTTTGGCCGCTTTAGTCCGCTCCTGCCTTGGCTAGTTGCGGCCTGTTTCCTCCACACTGCCTCGTGGTGGTTTGGCGAGAAGCAGCACACTCAATCCGGCTACTACGTCTGGCTGCTGGCGGTGGGCGTTTTGTTTGCCGCCTGCGTTGCCCGCGTCCGCAGTCAGAAGCAACCCGCAGAACCAATCCACTAACCTAACTTTTCTTCTGAAAACATCCGCTCTCCTCGCTCCACGCCCCGTGAATAAGCTCCAGCCTGCCTCGCTGGCCCGCACCTCCTGAATGAGAAAACTGGGAAAACACACCATCGCTCCTTTCCGCATCTTCGAGGCGTGGCGCAGGCAGGCAGCTTACGAGAGAAGGAGGCATCCGGCGCGTTGCTATCTCTGGTGCGTGCTCAGTGCCCCGCTCTACTTGTTTGTAATTCTCCTCCACACCTTTGGCTGGTTCCTCTTTCCTTTGCACTTGCTCTTTGGCTATTGGCCAAATCCGGGACAGATACCATCTGGCCCAGGGCCATTCCTCTGCGCGGCAGTCGTTGCCATCCTCTGGGCGCGTGTTTTCCTGACTCAGCTCAAGGCAGCGACCCGGCAATTGGCGGACCGCGTGCTCGACCTCGGGACACTGTGGTCCTTGGTGATGATGTTCCTGGCTTACTGCACGGCGCTTTGGTTCGTGGGCTACAACTTCGGAAAACAAAACTAAAACCCTATGAAAAAATGGTCCTTCGTCGTCGCCGCGCTCTATGGCCTCATTTTGGTGGTCGTGTTCGCCCCTTTGGTGGCGATTGCCTTTATCGGTTCTAAGCACAAGGAGGTTCAGGAAATTGGCAGCATGCTGAGTTCCGGGCTGCTCTGGATGATTATCGCGGTTTTGGTCACCGCTCAGTTCGCTCTCTTGCGCGTTCCGGTGGCTGTGACTAACCGACGGGCCGTGAAGCAGCGCTCGCTCTGGAGCACAATTCTGGCAGCAGCCTTCATGATGACCTTGCTGGTATGTGGAGCTGGCGTGTCCATCTTTGAACTCATCACCAAACTGGAACCAAAGTGGAGTGATAACGAGTGGTGGTGGGTGTTGGCCGGGCTGGCGCCGACAACATGGGGTGTCTGGGCCATCTACTTCTATCGCTCCACCCATAGGTCCGCAGAGGAGCCGCAATTGCGGCGGATTAAGCGCCACTTGTGGACTGGGAGCATTCTCGAACTGCTCGTGGCAATCCCCACGCACATTGTCGCGCGCCATCGTGACCATTGTTGTGCTGGCTATATGACATTCCTCGGCCTCACCTGCGGCATCGCGGTCATGCTCTTCGCCTTTGGCCCCGCCGTGTATTTCCTCTTTGTTGAGCGATGGAAACGCCTACACCCCAAGGCCTGATCGGTTCACCCCGAAAACAGGACCCCTCCCCATTTTCAGGCAGGCTCTAGCCGGAGAACGATGCGGTGGGAAAACTCCAGATGGACCGCCGAGGCGCGATGAACATAGAGAAGGCAACCTGTGGGAGCGGCAAGCGGAGGGGCACGAAACGGTGACGCTTGGGCGGGGCAGGAACAACCATTGCCCCCCTCTGTGTTCATCGCGTCTCTGTGGTCCCTGCGCCGGTTTCAACTGCATCGTTCCGTATAGGCGTGGTTCTCGTCGGCAGGATTTCTGGAAGCGAGCCGCCGCCTTTGACGGACTATCGGCCTGACGCGCGCGGTGGCGCTTCGCGTTCCACCTTGCGGTAGAGGAAGGCGTCCGAGGTGACGAGCGATTTGATGAGCGCTTTCATGCTACCGCCACTGTCGCGGTAGGCCCGGTGGGCAGCTTGAAGGACGGGGGCGTCGTGGAGGGTTTCGTTGCGGCCCATCCAGAAGCGGAAGGCGTGGCGGACGAACACCTGCTCAACGCGCTCGCTGTCGGCAAGTTTCTTGATCATCTCGAGGGCGTTGCTGACGGGGCCATCCAGCTTGGGATCGCCGCTGTCGATGATCTCGCCGGTGGTGTTCACGGGTTTGTCGAGCTCGGTGGTGCGGAAGAGACCGGCGTGGTTATACATCTCGAAGGGCAGGCCCAGCGGGTCCATTTTCTGGTGGCAGGTCCAGCAGTATTTCTCCTTCGTCACGCGCATGCGTTCGCGCAGCGTGTTGTGAGGCTCGTCCGGGAGTTGGGCATCCACGGTAATCGGCACGTCAGGAATGCCGCCGCCGAGCAGCCGCTCGCGAATCCAAATGCCGCGATGGATGGCGTGATTGTCCATGGCGTCGGATTGCGAGACCAGCCAGGCCGGGTGGGTGAGGATGCCAAGGCGCTGGCCTTCGGGGGCGGTGGCCAGGATGCGCTCCGGCTTCATGGAGCCAGCGCCGAAGGAAGGGCGGCTGACGCGGGCGTAAGTTTTCGGGCCCTCCAGATTGGCCTCGGCCACTTCGTTGTCGTTGCCGCCTCGTTGCCGCTTCCCTTTGCCGTCTTTGGCCTTTTTTTCTGCTGCCTCCAGCAACTTCTTTTGCCGATCAAGGGACTTCCGTGTCGCCTCGTCCTTGGGGTCGGCTTTCAACTTGGCTTCCAGTCCGGCAATGTCTGTCTTCAGCTCCTTCACCTTCTGCCCTTGGGCTTCCTCGGCCTTCTTCTTCGCAGCAACGGCGGCGGCTTGCTCTTCCTTGGTAAGCCTCCTGCCAAAGTAATTTTCGTCCGCCTTGGTGGCCACCACGCGCTGGGTGGTGAGGAGTTGTTTGAGGACGTGTTTGTCTTCCTGCAGGATGAGTTCAATCAGGCGGTCCGTGCTGGCCGTGGCATCGAACATCGCCCGGAAGTGTGCTTCGCCCCGGGCTGAGACACCGGTCGCTGCCAGGGCCTTGGTGTCCTTGCAGATATAACCGGCGAGATCGTAGTCGAAGTAGTCGCGGAAGAATTGCAGGACGCGGGGTTTGCGAATGCTGTCGTCGTCGAGCATGCGGGTGACTTCGCGCTGCACATCCTCGCGCTTCCGCATGCGGCCATCGAGGATCGCCTGGCGCAGTGTTGCGTCGGGCTTGAGGTAGCGCAGGGCGTGGTTCACCGCCAGGCCCAGTTCCCAGTCTTGGAGCATGACGCGACCGTATTTGTCTGGCTTCCCCGTCTCGCCCAACTCGGGGCGAAAGAGGGAGTCGCGATCGAGGAAGATGGAGGACAAGCCCATGATCGCGCCGTCCCGCTGGCCGACCTTGGCGATGGCGTCCTTGACGATCTGCAAGTAATTGTCGGACTCCTTCGCGGCGGGCGGGCGGAAGGTCAGTGCTTCAAACAGGTAGTCCACGGCGGCCCGGAGGCGTGCATCGGTGATCTGCTCTTCCTTCATCAGGTCAATGACCGGGGTCAGCGGGCGAATGACGTTGGGGCTATACACAATGGCCGTCGGCAGTCCGCGGAGATCGCCCTTGGGTTTCACCCGGTCGTAGGTTTTCGGGTCGTCGGTGATTTGCTCCGGCAGGCCGACGAGGCTGAGCGGGCCGTAGGCCATGTATTTCAGAATGTCCTCCGCCTTGCCCAGAATCTGCGTCGCCTCGGCGCTGTTGACCGAGGAGAAGTCGGGATAGTTCTTCAAACCGGTCTTGCGCGCGGACGAAAGCACCACGGGGACGCTCTTGACCGCCGTGGCGTAGGCCACCGTGCCGCCCTCCCAGCGAAGGATATTGTCCGTGCCGAAGTAGAGCTTGAGCTCGCCGCCGTGGTTGATGGGGACAACGTCGCCGTGGGTGCGGAGGCCGGGCTTCTCCGGATCGTATTTGGGCTCGTTGTTGATCAGCTCGTTGAGGCGGGTGATGTGTTCCTGCGGAGTCACCCGCCAGAGACGCGTGGGCGAGGCGGGGGGCTGGAGTTGGACCCCAGCGGGCAGGGGGCCAAACAGGAGGTGATGAGCAACGAAGTTGCCCTTTTTCGGATCCAGGTGGGCGTTGAAGCCGCCCTTTTCCTTCATGACGCGTTGCAGTTCGCCGACAATCCAGTCGGAGAAACGCAACCGCTCGACGGTTTCCACGCGCGACTTCTTCTTCGGGGGCATCGCCTGCAACGTGACCTGCGCCCAGATCGACTTCCAAAGCGAGGCGTTGGTCTCGTCCACCTTGCCCAGATTCGCCAGCGACAACTCGCCTTTCTTGGTGTCCGCGTCGTGGCAATCGTAGCAATGCCGTTTAAGAAACGGCTGCGCGAAGTCTTGGAACTGGCCCCGAACTGGTTCGCCGGGCGTGTAGCTGTCGGCGGACCGGCCTTCCGGGGTGAGCAGGGCCATCACCGCCGCCAGCAGGGGGAGGGACAGGCCGTTCACGCCAGGACTTCTTTGAGGGGACCGCTGCCCGAGTCGAACTTCTTGGCGAGTTGCTCGCTCATGTTGAACCGGTCGGCCTGCACACCGGCGGAGCGGAGGATGCTCGTGTAAAGCGCGTTGATCGGGCGCGTGCCGTCGAGCTGGGTGAAGCGGCCGGTCTTGAACGCCCAGTTGCAGTTGCCCAGCAGCATCACCGGCCAGGTGGCGCCATTGGTGTGCTGTTTGTCGGCGTTGTTGCTGGTGTAAACGATGAGCGTGTTGTCCATCATCGTCCCGCTGCCCTCGGGCACGCTTTCCAACTGCTCCATCAGCCTCACGAGCATGCGGCTGTTGTATTGGCGGATCTTGATCCAGATCGGATTTTCCGGCTGCTTCATGTGGCCAAGGTTGTGCCCCTGCTCGGTGATGCCGAGGCCCTTCCACGCGCCAAAAATTTCCCCGCGGCCTGAGCCGATGGTCAGCACGCTGGTGGTGCCGGACTTGAGGGCCGAGATGCCGAGGTCCAGGAGGACGTCATGCCAGTCGGTCTCGAATTCGGGTTTGGCGTAACGGTCGTCCACCTTGGGCGCGAATTTCCGCAGGTGACTGGACACGGTGCCAAGGCTTTCGCGCAGGCCATTGATGTCATGGAAGCCCTGGACAAACTGGCCGTAACGCTGCTTCTCCGCGCCGTGGAGGGCACCGCCCTTGGCCGAGGCAAGCTGCTCAATGCGGTCGAACATGCTCGACCGAGCCTCGTGCTGCCGGCGGATTTCGCCCTCGGAAATGCCCCCGTAGAGCATCTGGTAAAGATGGTTCGGGTTGGAGTGCATGAAGATCGGCTGGCCCGCGCCGCTGGCTGAGAGGTTTGCGACCGTGGGCTTGGCCTTCATGTTCTCCATCGAGTCCATGCCGATGCACAGGTGGGGCAGAAGTGTTTGCGGGAGCACCTTGCTCAACTCGTAGTCAATGGTCGGCCCGGCGGGCGGCACGCCATCGCTGCCGCGGTAGCCGCCGAGGGCGCCGAAGAAGGCGCTGTGCGAGGGGCTGGTGTGCAGCCCGTGCAGCCCGTTGATGATGTGCAGGCGCTCCTTGTAGGGCTCCAGTGCGGCAATCGGCTCCGGAAGTCTGGCATTCGCCAACGAACCGCTGGTGCGCATCCCCGCCGGGATGCACGTCGCTGGATCGAAGCCTTGATTCTGCAGGAAGAAGATCACGCGCTTCGGGCCACCGGAGGAACTGGTCGCGGCGTTGGCAAGCCCGGGAAGAATCGAGGACCCGATGGCCGCACCCGCACCGGCCGCCATCGTCTTAAACAAATTTCTTCGGTTGATCATCATGAGAGGAGAGTTCTGCTGCTTGCCAAAGGTTACAACGCCAGACAGAGAACACGGCACAAAACTTCAGTAGAGTAGGCAGGTGCGCGCGGTCGGGCTGAAGACCGGAGTTGTCATCGCCCGCCGCCTCGCACCCGCCCCGCATCAAACCGGACGGGCGGTTTTCCCGCCTCCGGCTTTCCGAGGGCCATTCACCGCCTCGCGGCTACGCCCGCGCCCGTTGCCCTGCCGCCCAGGTCGGCAGCCGATACAGGCCGTGGCGTGCTGTGAGCTCTGCCCGTGGGTTCGTCCCCCACAAGGCTTGCGTGCATCCTCGCTTCCGCCAGCGCCAGCGCTGCACTCGCATCGCCGCATACTGGTTCATCCGGTCAAACCCTCGCGTGCGGTGGCCGTAATGGAAATAGCCGCCCCAGCCTTTCCGCAGTCGGTTCACTTCCGGAACCACTTCCGCCGCCGCCCGCCACTGCGGGCGGCGATTGAGTTTCTCCCGGAGCGCGTCCCGTAATTTCTGCTGACTCTTTGGCTGCGGTTCCACGGGCGGAGAGCTCCGCCCGCGCTTTCCCGTCCGCCAACTCACGCCGAACCCAAGGAACTTGAACCCGGCCTCCTGCACGCGCCGCCGGCGGGGCTTCGTTTCACCCGAACTCCGAGGCTGGAATTGAGCAACCACGGATGGACCCCGATGAACACGGATGGGAGTGAACGCCGAGCCGGGGTTGGAAATTTGCCCAGCCCCAAAGTCAGCCGCGAACAGTTACCGGGCTGGATCTTGCTTATCCGTGTTTATCCGTGTCCATCCGTGGTTCAACTTCGGTGTTCGGGTTCAACTTCCGGATTTGGCCTCCGCCTCACTCGCCAGCCGCCAGCCCAGCGGAATCCCGCGCACCGCGCCGAAGTAGGTCAGCGCTTCCAGCCTGACTTCCAAATGATGTCTTTCTGAAACCGCTCAAGCGGGATGTTCTGAATGGAAGGACAGGCGGGACGCGCTGTCCTACAGCGCAGCGCCTCGGCGACGCGATGAATCCAGCCCGCGAAGCCCTCAGTCCCCTGCCCTGCCAGCCGCTCCAGCACCGCCAGCTCCGTCTCCAGCGGAATCGCCGTCAACCCGCTGACCACGAGGCCGAAGATGAAGAACGCCGTCCACGCGCGGAGGCGGCGGAGCAGTTGCGTTTCAGTGGATGAAGGTGAAGTCATCGCCACACCTCACACCGGCGGAACAGCGGCGCGCAGTTCCGCCAGCCGTGCGGTCGTGGCATGGGCCGCGCACCAACGCTCCACGTAGGGCCAGTCCAGCGCCTCGCCTTGCACGCCGATGATGTTCTTCACGTCGTCCCGGTCCTTGTCCCGGTTCCAGCGCACTTTTTGAATCACCATGTCCTCCGCCGTGGGAATCCAAGCCTCCACGTTCAACTCCGTGAGCTGCGCCCGCCCGCGCCGGCGGAAGCGCTCCTGATGATGGGCATCCTCCCCGAGCAGGAAGAGTTCAATCTGAAAGTTGCTGCCGTCCACCGTGATGATGTGTCGGCGCGACCCCGTAATCATCTCGAAGCTAGTCTGCGCCTGCAGCGAGAGCGCCGGGGGCAGCGAGGCCGCGAACCGCGCGAACGCCTCCGGCACCATCTGCACGACGATGTCCGCGTCCTTCGTGGACCGCGCCACGCCGTAGTGATTGCTCACCAGCCCGCCCGTGACCATGTGAGGCACGCCGGCCGCCGCCAGCGCTTCGAGCACCACCCGCACAGCTTCGGCAGACTTCATGGTGCGCTCCGGTAAAACCCGTGCTCCTCAATCTGCCGCAACCGGGCAAACCGTTGCCGCAGCCGACGCTCGACCTCCTCCTCCGACGCCTCCGGAAACTGCTGCCGCACGCCCGCGCGCATCCGCGCCTCCACCTCCTCGAACAGCTCCAGCCCGCTGAACAGCTTTTCGCTGGGCGGGATTTGCCGCGCCCGCCGCACCTTCTCCCGGAAGATGGCGTCCATCATCGCCTGGCTGTCATCGGCAGCCCTGACCTGAAACTGGCGGGAAGGCTTGGCCGCCCCGCGCTCAATCGCGGCGGCTTCCTTCCCGCTTTGCAGCAACTCGCTGAACAGTTCTTTGTTCACGGCTTAATCAGGCGATAGAACTTTTGCGGGCCGGTCATGGGAAGGACGATGCTGATGGAGTCGGCGTTGGTTTGAAACGCCCCAGTCACGTTGTTCCAGATGACAGTTGGCGCTAAACCCAAAGCCGATTCAACCCGGTATCCCGACGGTGTTGTGGGCCAAAATAGAGTCAGAGTGTTCCCGTTCAAGTGAACTGCGACCTCGGGGTCGCCTGCTAGCACCACAGTGTGAATCCCGCCCGCAGCGATTGCCGTCACCCTGCTCACGCCGAGGGGAACGAGCGATTGACCAAAGTGAGGGGTGCCTGATTGCGGGGTGCCTGACTGTCCCAAGCCGCCTGCTCCCCAAGCCGCCACTGTGCCATCGTTTTTCAAAGCCAAGGTGTGAAAATCACCACATGCAATGGCCGTCACGCCACTCAAGCCGGCGGGCACATTCGATTGGCCGAAGAGATTGAATCCCCATGCCACCACCGTGCCATCGCTCTTCAACGCCACGCTATGACCATTGCCAGCCGCGACGGCCGCCACCCCACTCAAGCCAGCGGGCACGTTCGTTTGACCGTCGCCGTTGTATCCCCACGCCACCACCGTGCCATCACTCCTCAATGCCATAGTGTGGGAAGCACCCGCTGCAATGGCTGTTACTCCGCTCAAGTCAAGAGGAACGGTTGTTTGAACAGAGCCGTTGTTTCCCCATGCCGCGACCGTGCCATCACCCTTCAAGGCGACGGTGTGGGTCTGCCCCGCAGCAATGGCTGTCACCCCGGTTAAGCCGGACAGAATCTTTGCTTGCCCAAATTCTGCCGCTCCTGCTCCCCACGCTGTCACGGTGCCATTGCTCCTAAGGGCTACACTGTGAAGCAGACCCGCCGCAATGGCCGTCACCCCGCTCAAGCCGACAGGCACTGTGGCCTGACCGTAGTTGACGCCTGGGTTGTTGGCTCCCCACGCCACCACCGTGCCATCGCTCTTCAAGGCCACGGTGTGATAACCTCCCGCCGCAACCGCCGTCACCCTGCTTAGGCCGGCTGGAACCATTGACTGCCCGAATTCTGGATTTGTGCCCGTGCTGGTCTTTCCCGCTCCCCACGCCACCACCGTCCCGCTGGAGGCCAAGTTCACGACCAGCACTGCCGGAGGCGCACTGGTAATGGAACTGGCGGCGTTGCTTACCACTACGGTGTAGCTCCCAGCCTGGTTGGTCTGCACACCCGTCAGGGTGTAAACGGCGTTCGTCGCTCCGTTGATGTTGGTCCCCTCCCGACGCCACTGGTAACTTAATGGCGGGATGCCAATTGCCACTACGGAGAAGCTCGCGTTCTGCCCCGCAGTCACTGTCCGGCTCACGGGTTGCGTGACGATGGCGGGGGCTGCCGGTGCCGGGCCAACGAGCGCCACGGTGTGCAAACCACCGGCTGCAATGGCAACCACGCTGACCAAGCCACCTGGAACCATTGACTGCCCAAGTTCTGAGTTGTTGCCTGTGCTCGTCTCACCTGCTCCCCACGCCATCATCGTGCCATTAGCCTTCAACACGACCGTGTGATTTAGACCTGCCGCAATCGCTGCCACCCCGCTCAAAGTCTGCCCTCTCAAGACAACAGGATTTGCAGTGTCAGCGTGCAGTGAGGTAAAAGGAGGGGTTCCAGGTATTCCGGTGGTCTGACCATAGAAGTTGTCTCCCCAGGCCACCACCGTGCCATTGCTCTTCAACGACACCGTGTGAAATTGGCCGCCTGCTATGGCCGTTACCCCGCTCAAAGTTTGACCACTCAACGTGACCGGATTTGCCGTGGCTAAGGCAGGTGGCACAGGCGTGGCTGCCCCCGTCGCTTGCCCATAGACGTTGTATCCCCAAGCCACCACCGTGCCATTGGACTTCAAGGCCACGGAGTGAAAACTACCCACCGCAATCGCCATCACCCCGCTCAAGCCGGCCGGCATGCTCGCCTGACCAGAGGCAAAGTCTCCCCACGCAACCACCGTGCCGTCACCCTTCAAGGCCAAAGTGTGATTGCCACCTGCGGCAATTGCGGTCACCCCGCTAAGGCCAGTAGGAACAGTCGCCTGACCAGAGCCGTTGTCTCCCCAGGCAATCACCGTGCCATTGCTCTTCAAGGCCACGGTGTGACCATAACCCGCTGCCACTGCCATAACTCCAACCAAATCGCCGGGAATGTTGGTTTGACCATAAAAATTGTCACCCCAAGCCACTACTTCACCACTCGACTTTAAGGCCACGGTGTGAAAAAGGCCCGCCGCAATCGCAGATACTCCGCTTAAGTTAGCAGGAACGGTCGCTTGGCCACGCGAGTTGTCTCCCCACACCACCACTGTGCCGCCAGCGGCCGCACCAGATTGCGCCGTCACCAGCGCTAAACACAGCCAAAGCAACAATGCTCCAGTTCCGAAGTCAAATGTCGCTCCGGACGACCGAAATGACAGGGCTGCGGCTCGGTGTTGAGCATCTGGATTCGACAGCATGACCGTATGGACTTCTTTCAGTTCAAACCTTGAATCCCATCCCTTTCAGAATCCACCGGGTCGTTGGCGCATCAATCCCCTCCTGCCGTCCCTTGAAGCCGCGCAAGTCTCCAAATGGTTGGAAACCCGCCAGCCCACTGACAACCGTGTTAAATTCGCGCGCATACTCGAACACGTCGTGGATTGCCTGCCTCATGCCGACAGCGGTCGTCTCTCGTCCGTGCATCCCTGTGTCGCGCATCTCCTCCGCGTGCTCAATCAACTTCGTGAGCCGGTCGGGAAACTCGTGGGCAAAAACTGCTTGAAACAACTTCTTGAACTCGTCACGCGTCAGATACTCCTTGCGAACAATCTTATCAGTGAACTCTGTATTCGCAGCATAACGCTTGGTAAGGCCACAGTAGAGCGTCCGTCGATGGGCTCTCTCAATACGGCTGAAAAGGTAGGCGAGTGCAACGTCGTAAGGCAGGTCAGCACTAACCAGTTTTGGCAAACACTCGAAATATTTCTGCAACTCGGCAGGCTGTTCGCCGAAAAGTTTCAGGACACCCTTGTAGGAAGTTGGAGCGCTCATGTCTAGACGGTAGCCAAACGTGATTCATGAGCAAGACTGGAGATTTCCAGCCTCGGCTCATTCCAGGCAATTTGCCTCCCTGTGTGCGCAAGCCAGTTCGGTTGAGGTCTTCATCGCCGATTCACCCCATTCCCCGACGACTTGAGGCTGTCCGACCAGTGGGTGGTGAAGAACTTCTTCTCCGTCGGCAGGAAGGCGTCGCTGGTGCCGAGGATGGGCCGGAGGGCCGCCGTCATTTGCAGCAGCACAAGCACGAAGATGAGGGTCCACACGCGCAGGCCGCCGCCGAACCGCGCGTTGAGCTGCTCGAAACCGCGCGCGAGGAACTTCATGCCGAAGCCCACCGCGATGGCCGCAAACGCCAGGTGCAGCGCGCCCATCGCCGCCACGGACTCGGTGCTTTGCGAGAAGACCCACGCCACGGGCGCGAAGCCGATGAGCAGCACGGTGGTGAGCGCGAGCAGGCCCGCCACGAGGCCGCATACTTCCGCCAGCCGCGTGTGCGCGCCGCTCAGGCACGCGAAGATGTAGAGGCTCGGCAGGCAGATGAGGCCGGAGAGGAGCAGCCCGCCCGCAATCTTCACCGGCGCGGCCCAAAGCTGGTCGCCGCCCGTGAACGTCCCGACCACCACCCCGTAGGCCAGCGCACCGAGGATGGCGATGCCCAGCAGCACGAGGGTGAGCTGCAATTGTCCGGCCTGCGTAAGCTGGAACCAGACGCGTCGCGGCTGCCGCAGCAGAGCTTCGCTGGCCGCGAAGAGGTTGCCGATGGGCACGCGTTCGGCGGGATCGGTGCCCGGCGCACCGGGGAGCGCGGGGGGCGTGGAGGGAGCTGGCTGTTCGGCTGGGAGCGGTGGCGTTTGCATGATGTTGTTTTGGTTTGTTGTTGGGAGGGAAATGGGTGCCCGCGAATCACGCGAATGAACGCGAATGGGAGCGGAGGTTTACCCGCGGATGACGCGGATGACGCGGATGGGACACGGCGATGGGCGGCGACGCGGGTCGGCTCCCGCTCCATGAACCCGTGCCGGCGACTGGCAGTCGCCGCCCGTGGGCGACAGCAGTTCGGATGCGCCTCGACCACTCCACCCGCAACGCGGCGACTGCAAGTCGCCGGCACGGGCTCATGCTCCCGATGCGCGGCGTTCGGGCCGTGGTGGCTACCCTTAAACCGCAGCGCGACTGTGCTGAATGCCAGTCGCAGCATTTTCCCCAACGCTGCGGCTGGTCTGCGACACAACCGCGCTCCGTGGCTTCATTCGCGTTCATTCGCGTGATTCGCGGGCAAGAGGTTTTCTTCATGCGCTGAACAGGCGGGTGAGGGAGTGGAGGACGGCTTCGTAGAAACTGCCCTTGAGCGGTTCGTCGCGGAGGAATTGCACGGGCAATCCCGGCGAGCCGACGAACGGACGCAGAATCCACGCGAGCTGACTGCCGAAGAACAAGTTGGCTGACAGCCACGCGAAGAGGACGCGTCGCGCCACCGATGCACCGCCGCCGAGCCGTTGGAGCAGACGCAGCAGGCGCACGTTCGCCGCGATGCCCGCGAAGGCGATGGCCGCGACGATGGTGAGCAGGATGAACGAGTGCGTGGTGCCCGCGCTGGCGGCCTGCGCGAGCGGCGGGGCGTTCCAGATGACGAACGCCAGCAGCGGCGCGACGCCGCCGAGGATGGCCCCCGCGATGGTGAAGCTCATCAGCACCGCGAGCAGCGACTGCCGCAGGCCGATGTTCACGCCGAGCAACGGCGCGAGCATGGCGTTGAGCAGCGCGTTGCCGAGCGCAGTGAAGAAGAGGACAAGCGGAAGCTTCACCGCCGTGAACAACGCCTGCTCCGGCGCGCGCCACCAGCCCATCGCCGCGCCAAACGCCGCCGAGCCACCGACCGTCACTGCCAGCCACATCGCCACGCGTGCGAGCGAGGCCGCTTCCGTCCACGGTGCGACGGCGTCGGTCTCGCCGCGTAGCAGGACAGGGACTTGGCGGAGGGAAAAAGCGGCTCGATTCATGGGGTTGGCAGGCGATTCGCATGAGTCATTGTTCGTTGGATTTGGCCCCGAACTTGTCACCCATCAGCACGGCAGCGTGCCGGCGAAACAGGCGATGCCGATAAAAAGACAGTTGAAAATGGCCTCACCCCATCCGCCATGCTCGCGAGAATGCGACATCAGCGCCAGGCCGGGGACGGAAAAGAATCCGAAGGTGAGAACGGCACCGATGCGGGCGAGGATTTTCATGAGGTAGAGTGGTTCAGGCGGCCAGTGGTGCAGCGGCATGGCCAGCGAATCGCTCGTCGGGCCGTGCTATGGAGTGCGGTGACTCGTCACCGCTTTCCGCAGGCGACTGGTCGCCGTCGAGCGGTTCGTGGCGTAGGGATTCACTTGCGTCACGCCGCTGGCGCGAGCCGTTGGGACCATGCCCGTCACGAACGCTACGGAACTCTGACGGCGACAAGTCGCCTGCGGAAAGCGGCGAGAACTCGCCGCACTCCAAAGCGCCATCGGCGAACGCCGCAATGCGCCAAAGCGCCTGCTCCACCGCGTCAATCGTCGCGTCCGGCGTGCTCGTGCCAGCGGTGAGGCCGACGGTTTCCGCGCCAGCGAACCACTCCGCGCGCAAGTCCGCCAAGCCCTGCACATGATGCACGCACGGGCAGAAGCGCAGACAGGTGGCGACGAGTTCGCGGGTGTTGTTGCTGTGCGCACCGCCGATGACCACGACCACGTCGCACTGGCGCGCGAGTTCCTCAGCGGCGGATTGGCGCTGCTTCGTCGGCTGGCAAACGGTGTCCACGAAGCGCACTTCCGACTGCGGGAAGCGCGCGCGGATGAGCGCGACGAGCTGACGCACGCGCTCGATGGGCTGCGTGGTCTGCGCGGCGATACCGAAGCGGGGGCGTTCGCGCAGCGCGGCCACGTCCGCTTCGGTGAGCAAGATGTCGCACTCGGCAAGGTCTTCGGTCAGGCCGCGCACTTCCACATGGTCGCGCTTACCGATGATGACGAGGTGGAAGCCCTCGCGCACGAGTGTCTGCACGGCGCGGTGCGCGACATGGACGAGCGGACAGGTGGCTTCGAGCACATGGAGGCCGCGCGCGCGGGCGCGGATCTTCGCGGCTTCGGACGCGCCGTGGGCGGTGACCATCACGGTGTCGGTCTCCGCCGTCGCGGGTTGGCTGGCAAAGCGGATGCCCCGCGCGCGGAGATCGGCGAGGACGGTTTCGTTGTGGACCAGTTCGCCGAGGATGGTCAGCGGCTGGCGGGCGGCTTCGGTCTGCGCGAGCGCGATAGCGTCACGCACGCCGAAGCACATACCGAGGTGGGAGGCGCGGAGGAGTTTCATAACTTCGTTAGGGGATGGGGTCTAGGCTCTGGGGTCTGGGGTGGCGTGCCGGCGGTTTGCAACCGCCGAGTTTGGGGTTCGGAGCGCTGGGAGCGGTGGCGTGTTCGGGCACCACGGACGGCGGTTGCAAACCGCCGGCACCTTCACTCTGCATTGGCTTGTGGTTTGCATTACAGAGTTCATGGCCAGCGTCGGCGGGGTTCGTTCAAAGGGGGGTTCATTTTGTGGCGGGGACTTTGGCAGGCTCAGTCCCGAACTCGCGGGTGATTTCGACAATCTCGGCGAGGAGAGCAACGTAATTGCGGAAGGCCTTCTCGCCGGGAGCGGTGAGCGCGAGCGTGGTGAGCGGACGATTGTTTTGGAAGGACTTGGACACAGCGACGTAGCCGGCTTCCTGGAGCGTCCTCATGTGCGAGGTGAGGTTGCCGTCGGTCATTTGAAGCAGGTCGCGCAACTCGGTGAAGGCCATCTCCGGCGACGCGGCGAGCGCGGACATGATGCCGAGACGTCCCTTCTCGTGGATGACGCGGTCGAGCTGGAGGAAGGGTTCGGCCTTCATGGCTTCGGCTCCCGCTTCTCGGTGATGTAGAGGTAGGCGGCCGCAAGCAGATGGAGTCCGCCAAAAGTCATACCCATCATGGCGTTCGGTTGAAACCAGAGCGCCAGCCTCCCATTCGAATCCATCCCATCAGTGCCGAACAAATGCAAATGCCCTATGAGCACTGACGATAGAATGAACGCCCAGCCCAAAAGCCGAACTCCGCGCGAGATGAACTGACCGGCTGAATGCAAGGCACATCCGTAGAGCATTGGCCAAGCAACCACGAGTCCTGAGGATGAGCTAGTTTCCAGCCCTGCAACACAGGAACTCACCACGAGCAATGCACCCGCAGCCAAAGGAGGCAGTAACGCGAAGACAACTCGTTTGGTAGGTGCTGTCCAAAAGGGCTCCGCAGAGTGCAAGGCTTGCCTCCGAATGATGAGCGCTGCCACCGCCACCGCCACCGCAGCGACACCAAACCACAACGCAACAAAGGCGCTAAACGACTCGTTTAGTATCTGGTTTCCAATCCACCATCCCCCTACCCCGAGCAACCCAACTGACAGCATCACCGGTGCAAGCGCCCGGCGATACAGCCCCGCGCGCTCCATCAGCGTGCGGATGACCTGGAGGTTTTCTTCAGCCCAGTTCGGTTGCACGCGCTTACTTTGCTCTACAGAGTTTAAGAGTCAAGCCGGACTTTCACTCCAACGCCCGTGCCGGCGACTTGCAGTCGCCGCCCATCGGCAAGGAGATGCAACGGTCTCGAACTGCTGACAGCCACGGACGGCGATTGCAAATCGCCGGCACGGGGCAGGACGCAAAATTGGCTTCGCGCCCGCTGCTACCATCGGCATTCTCCTGGCAACGACACCATGAAAAAGCACATCTGGAAAATTGCCGGCATCAACTTTGACCACTTCCACATGGGCGACCTGCTCCGCTACGCCCACGAGCATCCACAGGCGGAAATCGTCGGCATCAGTGACGAGCAGCCGCAGCGGATGGAAGAGGTCGTGCGGAAGGGACTCGTCGCGCGGGACCGGGCTTTCAGCGATTACCGCGAGTGTTTGGAGCGAACGAAGCCGGACGTGGTCGTCCTTTGCCCCGCTGCGTCGAAGCACGGCGAGTGGGTGAAGAAGGTCGCGCCTTACGGGCCACACATCATGGTGGAGAAGCCCTTCGCCGCGTCGCTGAAGGAGGCGGACGCAATGATTGCCGCGATGCCGCGTGGGAAGACCTTGATGATCAACTGGCCGCTGCAATGGGTGCCGTCGCATCGCAAGGCGTTCGAGCTGGTGGAGCGCGGAACCATCGGTGAAGTGACAAATGTCTGGCACTTCGGCGGCAATCGCGGCCCGCTCTGGCACGGCGCGGACAAGGACGTTAAGACGCCGGCGCAGGTGGCGAAGGAGAAGCCGCACTCGTGGTTCTACCAGCGGGCGCGCGGTGGCGGGTCGTTGCTGGATTATCTCGGCTACGGCACGACGCTTAGCACCTGGTATCAGGGCGGCAAGCGCCCGCTCGAAGTCACCGCGACGGTGGACGAGCCGACGGGTCTCGAAGTGGACGAGCACAGCATCGTGGTGGCGCGCTACGCGCACGGGCTGTCGAAGTTCGAGACGCGCTGGGGGACGTTCACGGACCCGTGGACGATTCAGCCGCAGCCGAAGTGTGGCTTCGTCATTGCCGGCACGGAGGGCACCATCAGCAACTACGACTACGATGACTACGTGACGGTGCAGACGCGCAAGCGTCCCCTGCCCCACCGCGTCGCCGCGCCCGCGACGAAGGCCCCACACCAGAATCCCGTGCAGTATCTGCTGCACTGTCTCGACGCGGGCAGGCCGTTGGAAGGGCCGGTGAGCCTGCGCATCAGCCGCATCGGCCAGGAGATTGTGGACGCGGCAGTGCGCAGCGCGAAGTTGAAGCGAGCGGTGAAATTGGCGGCTTGAAAGCCAGTTCGGGGTTTGCGGCACCAAGGCCGTTACAGACCGCGATTGCCCCGCCACAGCAGCCAAGCCCCCAGGCCTTGAAACAGGAAGTTGGGAATCCACACGATGAGGTGTGGCAGCAGATGCGGCCGGGTTTCCCAAGATTGCCCGAGGATGATGAAGCTGTAATAGACCACGGTGAGCACCAGACCGGCCGCAATTCCGAAGCTGGTTTCCCGGCGATGTCCGCGTATCCCCAACGGGATGCCCACCATGGTGAAACCAAGGCAGGCGAAGGAGAACGAAACCTGCCGGTGCAAATGCACCATGACGGGCGTCGGGTCGATTCCCCGCCGCTTGTTGTCCGCCAGTTCAGCCAGCAGTTGAGTAAAAGTCATCTCGCTGATCTTGGGGCGGGAATCCATGGGGTGCGCCGAGGAAAACTTCAAAGGCAGTGACGTCTCGCCGAAGAAGACCATGCTCCAATCCGATTCCGCAGCGGCCACTTGATTAGTCCCGGTAGTGGCTGGTGACAGATCCGTGCCAAACGCGATCGCCTTGGTGAACACCTCGGCGTCGAAGAGGCGGAACTGAATCACGCGCGCCACCGCATCCACCGTCACGCTGGCACGGCGGGCCTGAACCCGGCGGAGCAACTGGTCGTTGCGGGTCTCATACAGCAGCACTTGCTCAAATTCCGTGTCACTCCGGCGGCGGCCGATGTAGATGGTCCAGCCCGGAATGTCAGTGAGATAGCGGTTTTCGACCAGAAATGAAGTGGGTCGGGCGACCCCGAGCTCATACAGCAGTTCCTTGTAGCCGACCCGGCAGCGCGGGGCCACCTCAAGGTTGATCAAAGCCGCCAAAGCGCTCGCCGCCAGACCGAGCCAAAGCACCGGGGCGACCAGCGACAGGAGACTTACCCCGCTGGCCCGGACCGCCGTAAGCTCATGATCCGCGCTCAGCCGGCCGAAAACCAGCAAGGTGGCCGTCAGCATGCCCATGGGGAGGGCGAACACCAAGGCATAGGGCACCAGCATGGCGATGGCCGTCATCACCCCAACCAGCGGGACGTGCTGATTCACCAACAGGCTGAGAATCTCCCTCAGGACGTTGCCAACCAACAGCAGCCCGGTGAACACCGCCACTGTCATTCCCAAGGCGGAGAGCACCTGCCGCAAGAGGTAAGAATGCAACGTCCTCATCCGGGGTGAGCCAGGTGATGGCCTTGTATCAGAGCCAGCATGACGGCGAGCCTAGCCACTGACACGCGGGTTGTCACGGGAGGTTGCGGCTTGATGCGAAGCCCCAATCACGAACGCGTGGCCGGGAGGGGGCAGGCGGGAACCTATTGGATGCGCTCAGCGCGATAATACCGGCGCTGGCTGCCAGCCGAGGCGGAGTCGGTGAGGCTAATGACACCATGTCCGCTGTCCACGGTGCCCAAGGTTTGCCAGGTGCGAAGGTCCGTCGAGACATCAATGCGATATCGTCGTCCCGGCTCCGCAGTCAGGTTGATTTGGAACTGCCCGGCCACAAAGCCCGCCGAGCCGAGCGAGGTCGTGATGGGCGAGTTGGAATTGCCATTCAAGCGGGCAATTCGGCCCCGGACGGCACTGTTGACGGTGGTGAAATCACCGGCCAACAACACCCGGAAGTCAGACTGCACCAGCACGGCAAAGACCAGATTGTTGGCCCCGGTTCCGGTCGCAAACTCCGGATCGTTGGAACCATCCGCCAGGAAGCGGGCGATACGACCCGCTGGCGTGCCGGAAGCTGAGAAAGCCCCTGTCGGCGTCACCGCCGTGGACACCACGTCCGCGCCGGCAGAGGAGTAGCGGAACTGCGTCGTCGTCGGCACGGCGCTCACCGTGAAGGAACCATCAAAGCCCACGCCCACGCCCGCCACCACCACCCGCGATCCCGGCACCAAATTATGGGCACCTGATGTGGTGAGAGTCACCACGTTGGCAGTGCGCTCACGGGTGATCACCCCCGCACCCGGCGCGGGCGGAACACCGGTGTCACCATTGACTGAAGTGAAAGCACCGCCAACCACGATTCGGCCGTCGGCCTGCGCCGCAATGGCGAGCACGGAATCGTTCATGACCGGGAGGAAGGTCGCATCCAGCGAGCCATCATCGTTCAATCGAGCCAGCCGAGAACGCGCAGCTCCATTGACAGTGGAGAAAAGCCCGCCAATGACAATCTTGCCGTCCGGCTGGATGCTGATGGCGGCGATGGTGCTGTTCGCTCCCGAGGTGGGTGCGAAGGTCGTATCCCGCGAGCCGTCCGGATTCAGGCGGATGATGCGCCCGACCGTGACCCCGTTGAAGGAGGTAAACGCACCACCCACCAGCACCTTGCCGCTGTTGGGGCCACTGCGGTAGATGGCGATGGTGTTGACCGTGCCATTCACATTCGTCGGGTTGAAAGAGGTGTCGAGTGAACCACTGGTGTTCAAGCGGGCGATGCGAGTGCGCAGTGTGCCGTTGAAATTGGTGAAGTTCCCCCCCACCACCACCTTGCCATCAGCTTGAAGCGCGGCGGCGAAGATGGAGTTGTTTGCCCCGGTGCCACTGGAGAAAGTTGTATCCAACGAACCATCCGCCAGCAACCGGGCCACCCGACCGCGGAGCACCCCACCGACTGACGTAAAGTCGCCGGCAATGACCAAGCGCCCATCCGTCTGGAGAGCCACCGCGTTGACAGCGTTGTCGGGTCCGAGTCCGAGGTTATAGCTCGCATCCAACGAGCCATCGATGTTCAAGCGGGCGACGCGGCTGCGGGCCGTGCCGTTGAAATCAGTGAAATTGCCGGCCGCGAGCACCTGTCCGTTGGTTTGCTGGGCCAAGGCGAAGACCGTGGAGTTGAAGCCGATACCTGGGTCAAACACGAAGTCCACGCCACCAGCTCCGTCATTGTCCACGATGCTCAGCGTGGCGTTGCTGACAGAGAGCGACGCTCCACCAGTGGCGTTGGTCAGGCGTAAAGAGATGGTCTCGGTCGGCTCAACCAACTGGTCGTTGAACACCGGCACCGTGAAGGATTTAGACCCCGTCTCACCATTGGTCCAAGAAAGCGTCCCGGCCACACTGGCGAAGTCCAAGGCATCCGTGGCGGTGCCACCGGCAGAGGCGACGTATTGGACCGTGACGGCCCCCGAGCTTCCGCCCGTGCGGGCGACCAGAACCACGCCGTTGGTGCTGCTCTCACCAACGAGGAAATTGGTGCTGGTGAAGCCAAGTGAGCCCACGTTGTCAACAATGGTCAGCACGGCATTGCTCGTGGTGAGCAGCGCGCCTCCCGTGGGATTAAACAGCACCAGATTCACTGTCTCCGGCGATTCAGCGAGCGCGTCGTTAATCAGCGGCACGGTGAAGGTCTGCGTGTTGACACCCGAGGCGAAGGTCAGCACGGCGTTGGTGGTCACGTAGTCCACCCCACCCAGCGCAGTGCCGTTCGTGGTGGTGAAGGAGGCGCTGACAGCGACGTTGGTCACACCCGCCCGGAGGACGGTGATGGTGGCGGATCCGGAACTCTCGCTCACCGTGTAGGCAGCCGCGCTGAAGCCGATGCCGATGTCGTCATCCGTGATAGAGACCAGCGCCGTGTTCGTAGTCCCCAGCGAAGCCTCACCGAGCGGACGCGGGTTGCTCAATGCCACACCAAAGAGCTCATTGCCCTCCGGCAGCAGATCATTGAGGTTCGTCACCACGAAATTCACCGCGTTCACCCCCGGGGCAAAGGTCAGCGTCTCGGACTTGGCCAGATAGTCCAAGCCAGCCGTGGCCGAGTTCGCCACTGCCAACGGAGTGGTGGATACGTCCACCGTCACATTGCGCGTGTTCTGGCCGGTGCGCAGGACGGTGATCACGGTGGTGCCGGCCGACTCCAGGACGTTGTAACCCGTGGCGCTGAAGTTAAAGGAGTTGTCGTTGTCCACGATGGTGAGCGTGGCTGTCCCGTTGGTGCCCACGCTGGCAATGTTCGTCGGTGACGCGTTGGCGAGCGACAGGTTGAGCGTCCGGTTCAACTGCCCCACCTGGTTGTCAATGATGGCCACCGTGAAGTTGGTGTTAGTCACCCCGGGAAGGAACACGAGGGTGTTGGTGATTCCAACATAGTCCGTTCCATTGGTGGCCGTCCCATCGCTGGTCGAGTAGAGCACGCTGGCGGTGACATTGCTCACCCCGTAGCGGATGACATTCACCACCGCGTTGGTCGAGTTCTCCAGCACGTTGAACGCATTGGTCACGAAGCTGAACTGCATGTCATCATCCAAGATGGTGATGGTGGAGTTCGTCAGGGCTCCCAACAGGGATCCGCCTTGGGCATTGGTAAGCAGGACGTTGACCGTTTTGAGCGGTTCGGCGATCTGGTCGTCCAGAATGCTCACGTTCACAATGCTGCTCGTCTGGCCGGCCGCGAAGGACAGCAGTTGCACGACCGGCGTGTAATCAACGAGCGCGACCGCAGAACCGCCTTCCGTCACAACCCCAACCGAGACTGCGCCGATGATTCCGCCGATCCGATCCACGGTCACAGCCACCGTCCCCGCAGCCTCAACCACCGAATAATTGGTGGCGCTGAATTGGAAGGTGCCGAAAGCGTCGTCGTCCACGATGGTCAGGGTGGCATTGGTCAGGCCCAGCCCCGCACCGCCACTCGTGCCAAACAAAACCATGGCGAGCGTCTCGTTGCCCTCGACAGATCCGTCATCCAACACCCGCACCGCAAAGGTCTTGCTGCTTTCTCCATCCGCCAGGGTGAGCACGCCATTCGTGCTGAGATAATCCACTCCAGCCGTGGCATTGCCCTGGCCATCCAAGGTGGCAAAGCTGACTGACACAGCACCGGAGCTTCCGTTGGTGCGGCTGACCACAACAGTTGCCAGCCCGACATTCTCAAACACGCTGAAGTTGGTCGCAGCAAAGCCCAGCACGCCCACGCCGAAGTCATTGTCCACGATGGTAAGCGTGGCATTGGTGAAACCACCCAGCGCCGCGATCCCAACCGGCCCGGCATTCGTAAGGAAGAGCCCCACTGTCTCGCTGCCCTCGACCAGCAGATCCTCAAGGACAGGAACCGTGAAGGTCTGGTTGGTAACCCCGGGGAGGAAGATCAGGCTGCCCGCCACATTCGTGTAGTCCAGCCCCGGCGTCGCCGTCAGCGCCGCCGTGAAGTAATCCACATTCACCAACTCGTTGGAGCCGCCGCTGCGGGTGACCGTCACGAGCGCGTTGCCCCCGCTCTCGGCAATCCCGTAACTGGGTGCCGAGAAGCCGATCAGTGAATCATTCTCGGCAATTTGCAACAACGCCGTCGGCGGGATGTCCAGCGACGCCCCGCCAGTCGCATTGGATAGCGTCAGGAACACCGTCCGATCAGGCCGCACTGCGGTGTCATCAATCACCGGCACCACAAAGGTGCGCAGCGTCTCTCCCTCGCCATAGATAAGGGTTCCCCCCACTGAGAGATAGTCCACACCGGCCTGCGCCGTGCCGCCGCTGATCACCGAGTAATCCACCGTCACCGTGTTGCTAGTGCCGCCGGTCCGCAGGACCGTAATCAACGCGTTCGTGCCAGCCTCGCTGACGCTGAAAACCGGTGCGGCGAACACCAGCAAGCCCGCCCCGGCATTCTGGCCACCATGCAGGCGGGTGAAGCGATTTTGCGGCACTCCGTTAAAGGAAGTGAAACCGCCGCCCACCAATATCTTCCCGTCTGACTGCACGGCCAAAGCCGCCGCCAGATTATCGGCCCCGGTGCCAAAGTTAATGCTCGGATCGACCGCCCCCGTGTTTTCGAGCCGCACAATGCGGTTGCGAGCATACCCGTTGAACGTGGTGAACGCGCCACTGACCAGCAGTTTGCCGTCAGTTTGAAGGGCAACCGCAGAGACGAAGTCATTGGCCCCCGACCCGATGTTGAAGCTGCCATCCAGCGACCCGTCCGCATTCAAGCGGATCAAGTTGGCACGGGGCACGGCATTGGTCGTGGTGAACTGTCCGCCCACCAAAATCTGACCATTCACCTGAACCGCCAAGCTGAACACCGCGCCATTCGTGATGAGGTCGCCGACCGCGAAGGTTCTGTCCACCGTGCCGTCGCCATTCAACCGTGCAACCCGGCGGCTCGGCACACCCGCCACCGTGTCGAAGTCACCCGCGATCAGGATCTTCCCATCGTTCAATGCCGTCACGACGCGCACCTGTGCGCTGGGACCACTGCCCGCGTCGAAGGTGGGATCCAGCGTGCCATCAAAGTTGAGTCGGGCCACAAAGCTTCGGTTCGTGCCCTGAACGGCGGTGAACGTGCCGCCCAGCAATACCCGCCCGTTGTTCTGGATGGCCACCGAGTTCACTGCGTTGTTCGCCCCCGCTCCGGGATCGAACGTGTTGTCGGGCGTGCCGTCCGCATTCAACCGCGCGATGTTCGTCCGCCCGGCATTGGCCACGAAGCTGAACACCCCGGCGATGACCACTTTGTTGACGTTGAACCCGTTGGTGTAAACGCCGAGGGCCCGGATCGTTCCCAAGGAATTCGTCCCCAAGGTGATCGCTCCGGGGTCGAACCCGTTGTCCAGCGTGCCATCGGTGTTGATCCGCGCCACGCCCTGACGCACCACGCCGTTGAACGTGCCGAAGTCGCCCGCAATCAAGCTTTGACCATTGGTGGCGATCCGGATGGTATGCACTGCGCCATCCGCCCCGCCGCCGGTGATGAAGCCCGTGTCGATGGTGCCCGCGTTATTTTCGTTATCCACAATACGCACCACGGCATTACTCAATCCCAGCAAGGCACCGCCAGCCTCACCAAACAGGCGGACGCTGAAAGTGCGGTTGCCGTCCTGCAGGCCATTGTCAATCAACGGCACCTCGATCGTGAGATTGGTCACGCCGTTCGTGAAGTTCAACTGGCCGGTTGTGTTGGTGTAGGAATGCACTCCGGGCAACACCACGCCCACCCCGTTGTATGCCACGGCCGAGTCGTTGGCATTGGTGAAGGTGGCATACTGCACTGAGACCAAGCCGGTGAACCCGTTGGTGCGCACCACCGTCAGGACCACATTGCTGGAGCTCTCTTGAACATTGAACAACGGAACACTGAAGCCCAACACCCCTGGAGCCGAATCATCATCCAGCAGATGCAACACCGCCGTGCTGGGGATGTTCAAACTGGCACCATTGGTCGGGTTGGAGAGCGCCAAAGTCACCGTCCGGTCGCCATCCACGAGCGTGTTGTTGAAAATCGGGACGACGATGAGCCGGTTGCCGTTGTCGCCAGCCGCCCAGTTCAGCGTCCCGCTCACCGGTGAGTAGTGGAAGCCTGGGGTGGCGGTGCCGTTGGTCGTCGTCGCGTAATCCACCGAGATGTTACCGGTGGTCCCGCCGATGCGGCGGATCGCGATGACAGCCGCGCCGTCATTCTCGCGATTGGTGTAGGAAGCGCTGCTGAAGACCAGATTGCCGTAGATCAGAATGTCGTTGTTGAAAATGGTGAGCACTGCGGAGTTTTGGAAACCAATGGTGGCCCCTCCGGTGGCGTTCACCAGTTCGAGGAAGACCGTTTCGTTGGTCTCCTGCACCGAATCTGGCAAAATCGGCACCACGAACGTCTTGGTCAACTCACCATCGGCAAAGGACAGCGTGCCATTGGCGGACACATAGTCCTGCCCCGAGCGCGCCGTCCCGTCCCCGGTCCGGTAGTCAACAGAGACCACGCCTGTGCTGCCATTCGTGCGGGTCACGGTGATCTGCGCCAGGATGATGCCATCGCTTTCGTTCGTGAAGTAATTGTCCTGCGCGAAGTTAAGCACCCCGGGAGCGACATCGTTATCCACGATGGTGAGAATGGCGGTCAGTTGTCCGGGCACCGCCCCGCCGGTCAGATTCGTCAGGACCAGTTCGATGGTCTCGTTGCCCTCCAGTAGCAAGTCATCAATGATGGGCACACTGAAGGTCTTGTTCGTCTCGCCAGTGGCGAAAAGCAGCGTGCCACTGACCGGGACGAAGTCCACGTTCGGGGTTGCCGTGCCGTTGGTGGTGCTGGTGAATTGCACGGCAGATTGTCCGGTGGTGCCGCCCGTCCGGATCACCGTGATGGTGGCGCTGCCACTGCCCACGACTTCGCTCACATTGTAAGTGGCAGCGCTGAATCCCAGCCGACCATCGTCGTTGACGATGGTCAGCAAGGCATTGGTCTGTCCGCCTGGCGCAGCCCCCGTGAACGCAGAGAGCGTCAAGTTGACGAAGCGATCGGGGTTGACGACTGAGTCATCCACCAACGGAACACTCGTGGTCACGAAGGTTTCGCCCTCCGGGAAATTCAAGGTCGCGGTGACGTTGGTGTAATGGATGCCGTTCGTCGTCGCGGTGCCGTCTGTAGTGGTAAGGAAGACGGAGGCGGCTCCCGTTGTGCCTCCGACACGTCGCACCGCAATCAGCCCTTCACCGGAATTCTCCGACGCAGAGAAATTCGCGGTCGTAAACTCCAGGCTGCCTGAGCCCGAGATCACGCCGCCATTCACTCGCGCCAAGTAACTCCGAGGCACCCCGTTAAACGTCGTGAACCCGCCCGCCACCAGTATCCGGTCATCCGTCTGCACGGCGATGGCGGCGATGAAGTTGTTTGCTCCCGTGCCTATGTTGATGGTCGGGTCCACGGCACCCTCCGGGCTCAACCGCACGAATCGATTCCGGCTCACCCCATTGTAGCGGGTGAAGTCACCACCCAAGAGCATCTTCCCATCACCCTGCACACTCATGTAGAACACCGAGTTGTCCGCGCCAGCCCCGCCGGGGTTAAAGGTGTTGTCCAGCACGCCAGAGGCATACAGGCGCGCCACCCGTCCCACTGTGGTCCCGGCGTAGTTGGTGAACGAACCGGCCATCAGAATCTTGCCATCCGTCTGGACGATCAACGAACGCACCGTGCTATTGGCCCCGCTGCCAGTGATGAAGCTCGTGTCCACCGAGCCGTTCGCATGCAACCGGGCCAGATTGGTGAGGGCAACTCCGTTCACCGTGGTGAAATCACCACCGATGAGCACTTTCCCATCCGCCTGCACCGCGACCGCGAAGACCGGCCCGTTCGCCCCCGTGCCCGGGTCGAAGGTGTTGTCCAGCGTGCCATTGGCGTTCAAGCGGGCGATGAAGTTCCGGCCAATACCATTGAAGGTGCTGAAACCGCCACCGATGACCACCTTGTCATCCGACTGTAGCGCCACGGCGAAAATGGCATTATCCGCACCCGCGCCCGGGTCAAACGTGAGGTCCACCGCCCCGCCCTGATTCAAGCGGGCAATGCGCGCCCGGTTGGTGCCGCTCACTTGGGTAAAGAATCCAGACACCAAAATCCGGCCGGTGTTGGGACCGCCATTGTAGAACAGGATGTTACGGATGGAACCGTTCGCCCCACCGGGATTGAACACCGGGTCCAAGGCACCGTTGGCGTCCAGTCGGGCCAACCGGTTGCGGCTGACCCCATTGACGGCCGTGAAGTCGCCACCCACCAGCAGGCTGCCATCCAGTTGCAAGGCCAGCGCATAAATGGCGTTGTCAGCCCCCGTCGAGGTGTAGGTCGTGTCCGACGAGCCAGCAGTGACGTTCTGCGACTCATCATCAATGATCGTCAGTGTCGCCACACTCGGGAAGCCGATGCCGGCGTTGGTGGGGTTGCTCAACGCCAAAGCCACCGTGTGCGCCCCGTCCGCCAGATTGTTGTCCAGAATCGTGACCAGGAAGTTCGTGCTGGTCTGGCCCGGCACCATCACCAAGGTGCCGCCGGTTGCCACATAGTTGGACCCTGCCAAAGCGGTGCCACCAGCCACCGTGTCGTAGCGGGCGCTGACTGTCCCCGCCACGCCCCCCAGACGAACCACGGTGATAATCGCCTGCGCGCCATTCTCATTGGCCGAATACAGGGAGCGGCTGAAGGCCAGGTTACCGTAGGCATCATCATCGACAATCGTGAGGATGGCATTGGTCGTAGTGCCCAAGGCCCCGGCAATCGAGGCGTTGAAGAGGGACAGGTTCACCGTCCGGTTGCTGTCCACATTCAAATTGTCAACCAAGGCCACCACGAAGCTCTTGCTCGTCGTCTCTCCAGCCGCCCATACCAGAGTGTTGGTCGCGGAGGTGAAGTCGCCTGGCGAAACCGCCGTGCCATTGGTCACCGCGACCTGCACGGTAAGCGCGCCCAAGCTGCCACCCGAACGCAACACGGTGACGGTGGCGACGCCCGCATTCTCCGCCACGCTGTAAGTCGGCTGGGAGAAGTTAAGCCGTCCGGCAGCGAAGTCGTTGTCCACGATCTGAATGACAGCGTTCGTCCGGCCCAGACTGGCTCCGCCCCGGGGATTCAACAGCACCAATTGGATGGTCTCATCCAACTCCACCCCCGCGTCATCCGTGATGGGCACGACGAACGTGTTGGTCAACTGACCGGCCCCGAAGGCGATGGTCCCGCTCGTCGCGGTGTAATCCACTCCCACGGTGGCCGAACTGCCCGTGATCGTGGTGGCGTAGTCGGCGGAAATCGGACCCGCACTGCCATTGGTGCGAATCACCGTGACGACGGCATTGCGCACATTCTCATCCACCCCGTAAGTCGGCAGTGCGAACGTCAGCACTCCAGGACTGAAATCATTGTCCACCACTACCAAGGTGGCTCGCGCCACCCCCAGGGCCACGCCCGAGGCCACCCGTTCACCAGCCAGCAGGAGCTGACCCTGCGGCAGCGACAAGACCAAATCCACAGACTCGTCACCTTCAACGATTGAATCTTCGGTGACCGAGACAAACACGTCGGTCGTGCTCCGCAGCAAGTTGTTCGGGCCGGTGGAGCCATCACTCGCGCGCGAGCTCAGCCCCGGCCAGGACGGACTGAAACGGGCAGTGACATAATCTTGCCCCGCAACGCCGGCCCCCGGTCCAAAGGGCTGATCGGTCGTGGTGAAATTCACCGCCGCCGCCCCAATGGGCGGTTCGCCGTTCACATTGCCGTTGGTGCGCGTAAGGGTGATGAACAGGCTGCCCGCCCCCTCATCAATGGTGTAGGTGGGGAAGGTGAACTCGATGTTGCCCGGCCCGCGCGCAGAACCACCGCGCACCCGGGCGATGTTGCTGCGCTTCCGGATGTCCGCACGCGGGAAGACGCCCGGCTGAGCTATCTTATCCGTGCGGTCAAAACCCGCCATGACCCGCTCCGTGAGGTTGGTCCCATAAAAGCCGGGGCTGATGATGTTGGAATCGTCCCGCATGCCGCCACCGCCCATTTGGAACGAACCGCCAATCATCACCTCTTCGGTGATGCTGGTGAGCGTGACCGCATTCGTGCCTGTGCCGGAGGTGATAGTGTTGGTGGCTGGCTGCAGGGCCAGGGCTGCGACAAAATTCTTCGGCTGGCCGTTGGTCAGGTTGATCAAACCGATGAAATGGCTGAAGGAGGCGTCCATGAAGGTCGTGTCCAACGTGCCATTGAACAGCAGTCGGGCCAAACCGACGCGGCGCGTGTTGTTGAAATCCGTAAAGAGTCCGCCGGCAATCGTCTGGCCATTCGCGGTCATCTCAATGGCAAACACCGTGTCGTTGAACCCGCTGCCAGGTGAGAAACTCGTGTCCAGCGATCCATTGGCGTTCAACCGGGCGATCTTGCTTCGGTTGCGGAGGTCAAAATTGTTGAACTCGCCGCCCAAGATGACCTTCTCCACGCCCGCCGGCACTTCCTGCGGCGTGCTGGAAACCACCGCCACCAGGCTCAAATCGTAATCCCACACCGTCCCCAGAATGCCGCTGCCTTCATTGACGATAATCCGCAACACATCATTGGTGCTGGGACCGAAGTTCACGTTCACCGAGGCCGACCCGTTGGTGAGGGTGGTGGTATAGATGCGATTGGCTGGCAGTTGATTGGTGCCCAGATAGACATTGATGACGTCCGGCACCGAGTAGAAGGAGTAGTTGATGGTCAAAGTGCCCTGATACAGCACGCCGGGAGGCGAGTTGGGCGGGGTGGGAATCTGCAAATCAAAAATGTCCTCGGCAAAACCGCCCGAGGCACTGCGATTGACGTTGGTGCTTACCGCCGTGCCCCCGGTGAGCGTAGGCAAGGCCGTCTCCAGTCCCAAGGCATACACCGTTCCATCTGCGCCAGCGCTGGGATTGAAGCTGGCATCCAAAGCCCCAGTCGCGGACAGGCGGGCAATACGATTGCGTGACACCCCGTTGAAAGTCGTGAAGTCACCACCCACCACCACCTTGCCGTCCTTTTGCACCCGCACGGCATAAATGGGGCCGTTGGCACCGGCACCCGGATTGAAGCTGGGATCCATGCTGCCATCCGGATTGAGCCGGGCGATATGGTTCCGGTTTGTGCCGTTGATGCTCGTGAAATCTCCCACCACCAATATGCGGCCCGCAAACGCACCACTCGGATAGACAAACAACGCCCGGATGGCGGCATTGGCACCGATGCCAGGATTAAAGCCGGTGTCCAGCCCACCTGAGGCATTCAGCCTGGCGATGAAGTTGCGCGCCACCCCGTTGAAGGCCGTGAATCCACCACCGATCACAATCTTCCCGTTGTTGGTATTGGCCACCAAGTTGGTGGAGATCGGCACCCCATTGGTGTCAAAAGTAATTACCGTGTTCGTGAGACTCGGATAGACTCCAATCGCAGAGACGAAGTCATTGGCCCCCACCCCCGGGTTGAAGCTGGTGTCCAGCGAGCCATCCAGATTCATCCGGGCAATCCGGCTGCGCTGAATCGTGTTCACGGCGGAGAAGTCACCGCCGATCACTGACCGGCCATCCGCCTGCACTGCCACCGCAAAGACCGTGTTGTTGGCCCCCGGAGAAGAGTTCTGCGGCGGCGATGTGCGATCGTCAAAGTCCGGGTTGTATTCCCGATCAAAGGCGCCCGGCGGATCATCGTTGTCCAGAATTGTCACAACCGCCTCATCAACTAAGGCGCCGGAATCTCGCGCCTGCGCAATGAAATCCTCGTTAAACTCCGCCACCAAATCATCCAGAATGGGGACCGGCGTGAGCCCATCTCCCGGCACAGGGACCGTAGTCGCATCGAAATCCACCCCAAGCGTTGCATGGTCTGATCCCGCCATGTGAAACCACAGCTCATTAATGATCGGACGCCGGAAACTCATGGTGGTGGCCGGGCCGTTGCGGCGAACCGGGATAATCGCGGTGCCAATATCCTCCCGCACCCGGTAATTGTGACGCGTGAAATACGTGCCGTTAAAGGTGCTAACTCGGCTTAGGAAAAGAGAAGATTCGGAGGCAATCGTAACAGTCGCGGACGGGAACGCCCCCAACGTCGCCCCCGCAGTGGCGTTGCTCAGTGACACCTCGAAGGTCCGGCCGATGGTAAAGAAGTTGGTGAACAGATTGGTGAAGATGAAGGCCCCGCCATTATCGATGACTGAGACCACAAAGCTCTTGGCCACCTCCTGATCCATGAACGTGAGGGTTCCGTTCGTCGGCACGAATTCAACCCCGGGGATGGCCGTGGTGCTGAGATTCGTTGAAGTGGAGAAATCAACCGTCGCAACACCATCCTGGCCGCCAACCCGCGTTACCGTGACCAGCACGCCAGGGAGATTGTGATGGTCGAAGGCGCGGTGCAGCCGCAACGACTCTGTCTCCTTCGCCATGTAGTTGGTCGCAGTGAACGTGAAGGAACCCGGATTCAAATCATCGTCAATAATCGTCAACACCGCCGTGGCCTGTCCCAAGGACGCCCCGCCCGTCGGCGTGGTCAAGGTCAAGCTGACCACCTCATTCGACTCCACCAGAGGATCGTTCAAGATCGGAATGTTGAAGACGATGTTCGTCATCGCATCCAAGAACACCAGCGTGCCGCTGGTGGTGGTGTAGTCCGAACCCGCCTTGGCCGTCCCATCCGCGGTCGTGAAGTTCGCGGTCACCGTGCCCTGGCTGCCCGTGGTGCGAACCACCGAGATGGCAACCGAGCTGGCTCCTTCCAAAACCGAGTAGGTGGAGGAACTGAAGCCGATGACCCCGTTGCTGATCTCATCGTCGCGGACGAGCAACACGGCGCTGGCCAAGCCCAAGGTGGCCCCGTTGCCCGGGTTGGAAAGTGTCAGCAGGACTGACTCATCCCCCTCGGGGATCGTGTCGTTGAGCAGCGTCACGGTGAAAGTCTTGTTGGTCTGGCCATCCGAGAAGTTGAGGAAGCCGCTCGTCGCATCGTAATCGAGCCCGGCCGTAGCGGATCCATTGGCCGTGCCAAACTGAACAGACACCGGTCCGGTGCTGCCATTCGTGCGGACCACGGTGACCACTGCCGTGCCATTATCCTCCCGCACCACAAAGGCGTTGGTGGCAAAACCCAGGACACCGGATGAGAAATCGTCATCCACGATGGTCAGCACTGCGGTCGAACGGCCCAGCGACGCCGCGCCACCGGGGTTGAAGAGCGTGAGAACCACCGTCTCATTGCCCTCGGCCATCGTGTCCGCCTGGATCGGGATGTCGAAAGTCTTCGGGGCCACATCGCCGGACGCCCAATTGAGCTGGTTGCTCACACTCGTGAAATCCAAACCAGCCGTCGCCGACCCGCCCGTGGTCAAGTAAAGCGCCGACACGGCCCCGGCCCCGCCCCCGTTACGAACCACGGTGATGCTCGCTGCCGGCGAACTCTCGTTCACCGAGTAGGTGGAAGCCGAGAACTCCAGGAGGCTGTCATTGTCCACGATGGTGATGGTGGCCGGGTTCACCGTGCCCAAAGTGGCACCAGGCGACGGGTTGAGGAGGGTCAGCACCACCGTCTTGTTCGGGTTGGCATTGGTGTTGTCCAAAATCCGCACCACGAAGTTGGTGACATTCTGGCCATTGCTGAAATTCAAGGTGTTCGTCGCCCCCACGTAATCCGAGCCTTGCAAAGCCGTGCCGTCGCTGGTGGCAATCTGCACGGTGGCGCTTCCCGTCAACCCCGCCCGGCGGACCACCGTCACAGTCGCGTTCGTGGCATCCTCGTCCGCCAGATAGTTCAACACGGTGAACTCGAAACTGCCGCTGCCACCGCCATTGACACCGGAGTTCAGTCGGGCAACGCCGTTCCGGGTCTGGCCATCCACGGAACTGAAAGCCCCGCCGATCAGCACCTTGGCATCCCACGGCTGCACCACTGAGGCGGCCACGAAGTTGTTGGCCCCGGTGCCGAAGTTGATGGAGGTGTCCACGGAACCGTCCGGATTGAGCCGGACAATCCGGTTGGCCTCAATCCCGTTGTAGCTGGTGAAGCCACCCACCAGCAGCAACTTGCCGTCCGACAAGACAGTGGCGGCGTTGATGTAGTCATCAAAACCCAGCCCCGGGTCAAAGGTGAGGTCCACTCCGCCAGTGCTGGTCAGGCGCACGATCCGGCTGCGAGCCACCCCGTTCACCGTGACAAACGAGCCACCGGCGACAATGCGGCCGGTGGCATCCAAGGCCAGCGCGCTGACAAAGCCATTGAAGCCCGTGCCCGGATTGAACGCCGTGTCCAGACTGCCGTCCGGGTTGAGCCGCGCCAGCCGGTTGCGGGCCACGCCGTTGAACGTGCTAAAGTCACCGCCCACCAACACCTTGCCGTCCGCTTGCACCGCGATGGCGCGCACTGCTCCATCCGCACCCACGCTGGTGTTGAAGGAGGAGTCCACCGTGCCGTCCCCATTCAGCCGCGCGACGAAGTTCCGGGCCGTTCCGTTGATCGTGGTGAAGAGTCCGCCCACGAGCACCTTGCCATCGGGCTGGGACGCGAGCGACAACACGATGTTGTTGGCCCCCAACGTGGTTTCAAAACCCAAGTCGAGCGAACCGTTGGCGTTCACGCGTGCCAACCGGCCCCGGATGACACCGGAGAAGTTGGTAAAGAACCCGCCGATGATGACCCGCCCATCGGGCTGCACCAGCACCGCGTTGATGGTGTCGTTCGGCCCGGCGCCGATATTGAAGCCGAGGTCCAGCGAGCCATCCAGATTCAAGCGCGCCAACCGGCTGACGTTTGCCCCGTTCAAGGCAGTGAAATTGCCGCCCACCACCGACTTGCCGAGCAGATCCGGAGCATTCAAATTCGTGTTTAGTCCGATGCCCAGCACGACGCTGTTTCCGCTGCCCAGGCCAAAGGTGGTGTCCATGGAGCCGTTCTCGTTCAACTGCGCCAGACGCTCACGAGCCACCCCGTTCACGGCGGAGAAATTTCCGCCAATGACCACCCGCTCTGGCGTGGTGACCGTGGGCGTAAACGTGCCCGAGTAATCCCACTGGAAGAATGAACTGGCGTTCCCCTCGTTCACCATGAGGGTGACGACCGTTGATGTGCCGGGACCAAACGGCACGCTGAACGTCTGTGAACCAACGAAGTTCGTGTCCAGCAGGCGCACCCCTTGATAGTAGAGGCGGACCGTGTCGGCCACAGTGCCAAGATTGAATGACACGTCCACCACCCCGGAAGTAGTGCCCGTGTTGAACGCATTGGTATGGCCACCCAGCACGAAGAAAAGGTTGGTCACCGGAATCGGCTGCGCCACCGGCAGCGGCGCCTGGAACACGCTCACAACATGCACCGTATTATTGGCCCCCGTGCCGGGATCAAACGCCGCATCCAGCGTTCCATCCGCATTCAACCGTGCGAACCGATTCCGCGAGACGCCGTTGATGGCGGTGAAGGTGCCCGCCAGCATGACCTTCCCGTTCCGCCGCAGACTCACACTGAGCACGCTGCCGTTGGCCCCCAGCCCACTGTTGAAGCTGGCGTCCAAAGTGCCATCCGGATTCAGCCGGGTGATGCCGTTGCGGGTCAGGCCGCCAAAGGTGGTGAAACCTCCGCCCACCACCACGGATCCATCGGCCTGGGTCGCGACTGAGAAGATGGTGCTGTCCGCCCCGCTGCCCGCGTTAAACGTCGCATCCAACGCACCGTTGCTATTCAAACGAGCGATGCGCGGAACCGTCACCCCGTTGAACGACGTGAAGTCGCCCGCAATGACGATCCGGCCGTCCGCCATCGCGGAAATCGAGCGCACCGGCCCGTTCGCGCCAGCCCCGATGGAGAAGGTCGCATCCACGGAACCGTCCGCCGCCAACCGCACCAACCGGCTGAAGGGCGCCCCGTTGAAGGTCGTAAACATGCCGCCTACCAGGACCGATCCGTTGGCCTGCACGGCCACCGCGAGCACGTCTGCATCGGCCCCGGTGCCAGGGTTAAAGGTCAGATCCACGGCCCCGTTGGCACTCAACCGGGCCAGGCGGGCACGCCCGACCCCGTTCACGTTGCTAAACTGACCGCCAATCAACACCGCCCCGTCGGGTTGCACCGCCAGAGCCAGAATGTTCGTGTCCGCGCCCAAGCCCGGGTTGAAATTCTGATCCAAAGTGCCGTCCTGATTCAAACGAGCGACGCGATTGACCAGACCGCCATTGACAGTCGTGAAGTCGCCGCCCAGCACCAACTGGCCGTTGTCCCGGAAGGCCACGGCATAAACCGGACCGTTCGCCCCCAGGTTGGCCCCGAAAGTCACATCCAACGAGCCGGCAAACGGGCTGTTGGTGTCGTTGTCCGTGATGGTGATCACGGCATTGGTCGGAATCGTCGGCCGGCTCCCTCCAGGCCCCACGAGATTGAACAGGCTGACGCTGACGTCCTTCGCGGCGTTGACGAACAAATCGTCTGTAATCCGCACGTCGAAAGTCTGGTTCGTGATTCCCGGATTAAATATCAGCGTCCCGTTGGTGGTGGTGTAATGCAACCCGGCGATCGCCGTCAGGTTGGAGGTGGCAAAATCCACTTGGATCGTCGTGCTCGTCACGCCCAGTCGCTGGACGGCGATGGTGGCGCGGCCAATGTTCTCCGCCACCACATAGGAGCCAGCTGTAAACGAGATGGTGGCTTCGTCATCCACAATGACCAACTGCGCGTTGGTAATGGCCAGACTGGCCGAACCAGCAGGCACCGACACCGGTGTGCTCAGCGATAGCAAAACCGTCTCATCGCCCTCGACCAGTGTGTCATCCGTCACCAGCACCGCGAACACCTGGCTGCTCACCCCCGGTCCAAAACTCAAGGTGCCGTTCGTGGTGACGAAATCTGTCCCCCCCACCGCCGTGCCGGTGGTGACCGCGAAGTTGGCCGAGACCGTGTCCGTTGCGGGCCCGCCGCGCGAAACCGTGATCAGTGCCAGCCCGGCATTTTCAGACACCGAATAGTTGGTGGCGCTAAACCCAATCACGCTGTCGTTATCCAAGATCGTAAGCACGGCGTTGCTGATGCTCAGGGGAGCGCCCCCGCCCACATTCCTGAGGGTCAAGTTCACGGTCCGGTTCACGTTGGTGGCCAGATCGTCCAGCACAGGCACGGCGAAGGTCCGGTCCGTGATGTCGCTGTCCGGCCAGGTAAACCGCCCAGAGACCGCCTGGTAATGGGTGCCCACCAACGCGGTTCCGCCCGTCGCCGTGGCGTAATCCACTGACACCGCCCCCACGGTGCCGTTGGTGCGACTGACGGTGATGACTGCGATGCCGTTGGTTTCCGACGCGCTGAACGCGGCGGACACAAAGCCCAGCGTGCCCGGACCAAATTCATTGTCCACGATGCCCAAGGTGGCAGTCGCACCACCGATCACGACCGAGCCCACCGGATTGCTCAACTGCAACAAATTGGTGCGGTTGCCTTCTACCGTGAGGTTGTCCGTAATGGCTACTGTGAAGGTGGCTGAAGTCTGGCCATTGGTGAACACCAGCGTCCCGTTGGTTGCCGTGTAATCCCGCCCGGCCAGCGCCGTGCCATCCACCGTGGTGAAGTCCACCGTCACGGTGCCCAAGGTGCCGCCCGCACGCCCCACCGTGATGGTGGCCGCTCCTGAATTCTCGCTGACGCTGTAGGACTGCGGGCTGAAGCCCAGCACCGAGTCATTGTCCAAGATGGTCAGTATCGCCGTGGGCGTCGATCCCAAGGTCGCGCCGGCCTGCGGGTTCCCCACGGTCTGTGGATTGCTCAACGTCAACGTCGCCGTGCGATCCCCATTGATGATGATATTGTCGCTCACCGGCACTGAGAACGTGAGGTGCGTCACCCCTGTGCCAAAGGTCAGCGTCCCGTTTGTCGAGGTGTAATCAAAACCCGCCGTCGCGGTCAGATCGTCCGTCCGGAAGTCCACCGTGACCTGATTGCTCGTGCCACCCGAACGCACCACGGTGATCACCGCGTTGGTCAGGTGCTCGCCCACGGCGAAGTTCGCGCTGGCGAAATCCAAGGTGCCGGAGCCGAGGTTTGCACCGCCGACCAGTCGCGCAACGCGATTGTTTGGCTGGCCGTTCACCGTGGTAAAGGCCCCCGCGATGACCACCGCCCCATCACCGGGCTGCACCTTGATGGCGGACACCACATCGTTGGCCCCGGTGCCGACATTGAACGTCACGTCCATCGAGCCATCCGTGTTCAGCCGGGTGATGCGGCTGCGCGGCAACCCATTCACATTGGCAAACCCACCACCAATCAACACTTTGCCATCCGACTGCACGGCCACGGCGCTGACGAACTCATCCGCTCCCGGCGTGGGAGCGAAGGTGGCATCCAGCACACCAGCGATGTCAAAGCTGGCCACCCGGAAGCGCGTCTGGCCAGCCACGTTGGTGAACACGCCGCCAATGACCGGCCGGCTGATTGCGTTCACGGCCACGGAACTGGCCCCTGAGTTGGCCGCCGTGCCCGGATCAAAGGACTTGTCCACGGCCCCGTTCGCTTCCAACCGAGCCACCCGGTTCCGCGCCACGCCGTCCACGGACAGGAAATCACCCACGATGAACACCCGTCCGCTGGCGTCGGTGGCGATGCCCTTCACCGGGCCGTCCGCACCCGAGCCCGGATTGAAGCCCGCATCCAAAGAGCCATCCGGATTAAGCCGCGCCACAAAGCTACGGTTCGTGCCGTTGACCACCGTGAAGAGGCCGCCAATCAGCACCTTGCCATCCGCCTGAAGATGCACCGCAAACACTGCGTTGTCCGGCCCCGTCCCCACGTTGAAGGAGCTGTCCAACGTGCCATCCGCGTTCAACCGGGCGAGGTTCGTGCGCACAGTCGCACCAACCAGATCAAAGGCACCGCCGATGATGACCTTGCCCGCATTGGTTGTGTTCGTATAGACGCCCACCGCCCGCACCGTTGCGTTGGTGCTGGAGCGGCTGATGACCTCCGGCACAAAGGTCGTATCCACGCTTCCGCTCGGATTCAGCCGGACCACGTTGGACCGTCCCAGCCCGTTGAATAGTGTGAAATCACCGCCCAAAACAATGGCCCCATTCGTCGCCAGACCGATTGAAAAGACATCACCATTGGCCCCTGCACCCGTGCTAAAGCCAACGTCCAACGAGCCCGCCGGCGCCTCGTTGTCCACAATCAGGACCGTGGCATTGGTGAGCCCAAGCGACGAACCGTTGGCCAAGGGAGCCGTGGAGAGCCGCACCTCAAAGAGCCGGTTGCCCTCCTGCGTCACGTTGTCGCTGATCGGCACCAGGAAGGTCTGGGTGGCATTCCCGGCAGCAAAGGTAAGTGTCCCGTTCACAGCGGTGAAATCCACCCCCGCTCGGGCCGTGGAATTGCTCACCGCATAATTGACATCCACCGCCCCGGTGAAGCCGTTGGTCCGCACCACGGTTATCACTGCGTTGCTGCCATTCTCACTGACCGCGAACACGTTCGTGGCCAGGGTCAACACGCCGGGGCTGTTTTCGTTGTCCACGATGGTCAGCACCGCGTTGGAGAGCACGCCCAAGGTGGCCCCGAGCGTCGGGTTGGTGAGGAACAAATTGACCGTCTTGGAACCATTGATGCCCGGATCGTAGATGATCGGCACAAACACGTTGGTGGTGAGCTGCCCAGCACTGAATGCCAGCGTCTGGCTGACGTTCAGGTAGTTGGTTCCCGGTCCGGCGGTGCCGCCGCCGGTCGCGAAGTCCACCGTGACCGAACCGATGCTCCCGCCGTTTCGGTTCACTTGAATGCTCGCAATCGTGTTGGTTTCCACCACCGAATAGGTCGCCTGACTGAAGGAGAAATTCCCGAAACTGGACAGTTCGTTGTCCTGGACGGTGAGCACCGCTGTGCTTTGCGAGCCAAGGCGCGCACCTCCAACCGGCGAGGACAAGGCCAGATTCACCGAGCGATTCGCGTTCGTGTCCGCAATGCTGTTATCGATGATGCCGATCGCAAAACTCTGACTCGATACGCCATCACCAAAGGTCAGGGTGCCCACCGTGTTGGTGTAATCAAAACCATTGGTGGAACCCAAACCGGAATAACCCCGCGCCGAACCGTCGGCGGTCGAATAACGCACTGTCACCAAGCCGGTGAAGCCGTTGGTGCGCACCACGGTGATGACCGCCTGGCCCGCGTTCTCGGCCACAAAGTAGCTGGCCGTCGTGAAATTCAACTCACCGGGGTCAAAATCATCGTCCACGATGTTCAACGTCGCAGTGCTGCGCTGGGCGAGCCCGGCAATCCCCGCAGGGAGCGGGTTGAACAGGCTCAACTGCACCGTCTCGGTGCCCTCCACCAGTTGGGGCACCTCATTGATGATGGGCACGAGGAACGTGGTGGAAGTCTGGCCGTTGGTGAAGGTCAACTGCCCGGTGACCGCCGTAAAGTCCAGCCCGGACAGCGCAGTGCCATTGGTGGCCAGATAGTTGACATTCACAACCCCCGCGCTCCCGCCCAACCGCAGCACCGTGATCGTAGCGCTCCCGCCGACCACATTCTCGTTCACACTGAAGTTCGAGAAGGCAAAGCCCAGCTCGGAGTCGTTGTCCACGATTGTCACCGTCGCATTGCTCACCGAGCCCAGGACCGTGGGGTCGGCAAACGTGCCGGCGATATAGTTGCTCGGGTTGAACAGGACATTGGTGAAGACCCGGTTCACATTCGTGCCCGCCGTGTCATGGATGGCCACGCTGTAAGTCCTCACCGCCTCCGCCTGCTGGAAGAGCAAAGTTCCGAAGTTGGTGACGTAATGATTCGTCGGCGGCAGGCCATTTGTGGCAGTGCCGTCCAAAGTCATATAGTCCACGCTCACGGCATTGGTCAGGCCACCCACGCGCCGCACGGTGATCAACGCGTTGCCGACGTTTTCCAGCACATCAAAGTTGGCGGCGACGAACTGCACGGTGCCGATGCCCGCGTTCTCGCCGCCAATGAGTTGCGCGTAATAGTTCCGCGTGATGCCATCCACCTGGGTGAAGCCACCACCAATCGTGATGGGACCAGCGCTCCGTGGCTCCACCGCCAAGGCGGCGATAAAATTATTCGGCCCCGTGCCGAAGTTAATGCCGGCGTCAAGCGTTCCGGTGCTGAGCAGCCGGGCAATGCGGGCCCGGTTCAGCCCGTTCACCGTGGAGAAATCACCGCCAATCAGGATCTTCGCATCGGTATCCAGCGCCACCGTAAGGACCGAATTGTCCGCATTCGCCGCGAAGTTGATGTCCGCCGTGCCATCGGCCTGCAAGCGGCCCACCCGAACATGGGAGGCCAACCCGCCGACCGAGGTGAAATCACCAACGACGACCAGGCGCCCGCCGGGCTCCACCGCCAAGCCCCGCACGCGCGCGTTGGCCCCGGAATTCGGATCGTTGGGATTGACGAAGCCAGTGGAATCCAAGGAACCATCCGTGCGCAGACGCGCCACCCGGTTCTGGTTGATGCCGTCGTAGGTGGTGAAATCGCCGCCGATGTAGATGTTGGTGCCCGTGGCATCAATGACGACCGACCGGATCGTCCCGTTGGCTCCCTGACCGGGCGTGAACGAGTTATCAATCGTGCCATTGGAATTCAGCCGGGCGATGCGGTTGCGGGGAGTGCCGTTGAAGGTCGTGAAGTCACCCACGATGATGATCTTGTCGTCCGGCTGGATGGCCACGGCCAGCACCGGGTTGTCCGCACCCGCACCCGGATTGAAGGAGGTGTCCAGCGAGCCATCCGGATTCAACCGCGCAATGCGCGCCCGGTTGGTGCCATCCACCTGAGTGAACACGCCGCCGATGACGCTCCGTCCGGTGAAGTTGGTCACCACCAGATTGGTGTGGAGGGCGATCGCGTTCACCGTGTTGTTCGGCCCGCTGCCCAGCCGGGTGAAGATCGTGTTGTTCACCGAGCCATCAATATTCAGCATCGCAATCCGGTTGCGGGGCAACCCGTCCACCGTCGTGAAGTCACCGCCAATCAACCAGCGCCCGTCCAAGCTCTGGCTGGGCAGCGTGTTGGTGAGGAACTTGACCGCCAGCACCTTGTCGTTGGCCCCCACGTTGTTGCCGAACGCCGTGTTGACGGAGCCGGCGGGCGTGCCGGCCGGCGGCTCATTGTCTTGGATGGTCAGTGTCGCCGTCGTGTTGCTCCCACCGACAATGCTCGCGCCGCCGGTCGCATTGGTCAGCGTCAGTTGAACGATGCCGTTCAATGGACTGTTCACACCCGTGTCATCAATGATCGGGACGGTGAAGGTGCGGTTAGTCTGCCCTGGTGAGAAG
>Ga0255188_1000062_pt1 | contig 45567 bp, 43 predicted proteins | sample Miss_Cont_RepB_8_FD_188427 | JGI IMG/M metagenome (GOLD analysis project Ga0255188, IMG submission 188427) | Freshwater microbial communities from Mississippi River, Louisiana, United States - Miss_Cont_RepB_8h | ecosystem: Environmental > Aquatic > Freshwater > River | place: USA: Louisiana... | reverse complement strand
GGGCTCGTACCCGGCTGCGTGCAGCACCCAGTCGGGGTGCGCGCGTGCAACGTCGCTCTCGAGGTTCATCATCTCGGGCTCCACCCAGATGCCAAAGTCCATACCCAAGGAGTTCACATGTGCGATGAGTGGGCCGAGCCCGTTGGGATACACATCTCGCGACACCTCCCAATCACCCAAACCGGCATGGTCGTGGCGGCGCGAACCAAACCAGCCATCGTCCAGGACGAAGCGTTCGATTCCGATGTCGGCTGCAGCGTCGGCAAGCGCCTTCAATTTTTCGGTGTCATGATCGAAATAGGTCGCTTCCCACGTGTTGAGGAGCACTTTGCGAACCTTTGGTGGCGACACTGGAGACTGCGGCCACGACGAGCTGTTGTGGCCACTCACGTTGCGCACATCTCGATGCATCACCCATGATGCGGGAGTGAATCCCGAAGTTGAGTACGCGCCAACCACCACTGGCGTGGAGTACGCCTCACCCGGTTGCAGACACACCTCACCCGGTAACAACAACTCCCCGAGCTGCGCATAGCGACGACCATCGGGAAGCACTTCTGCCCACAACACGTGGTTACCGCTCCATGCCAGATGACATCCCCACACTTCGCCCGACCACTCGCTGGCCGTCGGCGTGCTCCACCACAACATGGGCGGATATTCGTGCGAGGTTCGACCCGTACGGTTCTCGCTACTCCACGCACCATGATCGATCGTGTATCGATGTGTCGTTGCTTCCCGTGACCATCGCCCTGAATACGTCGTGAGATCGCGTGCCTGTGCCGGCACCGGTAGTGACACCGTCAGGGCATCGAGCAAGTAACGCGTATCACCCTCGTTGGTGATCGTGGCGCGGACATGCAATGCTCCTGACGCGGTGATTTCCAGCGCAGTGTCCAACCGCAAGTTGGCAACGCCGTCTCGCGAAGTCGTAGTGAGTGAATGTGGCGTGGCGCTCACATCGCACGAGATGAAGCGTGGAGCCCAATCGCGGCCACCAGGACGATGACCAGCCACACCCGGACGAGCGAGCGAGCCAAGCGAGTGCTGCGGCACGATCTGCAGCGCTGGCACCACATCCAGCGATCCATGCGTGAGCGGTCGCTGCGTCATTACTTCAAGCGTTTCGGCATTGGGCGAGTCGAGGACTGCACCCCAATGGACGATCTCGGGCACACCGCCCGATACATCCACCACGACGGATGTCCCGTCGTGCACCAAATGCACCATGCGCATGGCCATCCTCAGAAGCCTACGATTGAGGAAAGTAGCGACACCATCAAAGGAATCTCCACCATGTCAGCAATTCGCCTCACACAGGCCACTCGGCACTTTGCCGGCATGAATCGTCCAGCGGTCAACAACGTCGACCTCTCGGTAGAGGATGGCGAGTTCCTCGTGCTCGTTGGTCCATCAGGCTGCGGCAAGTCGACGCTGCTGCGCATGATCGCGGGCCTTGAAACCTTCGATTCCGGCTCGGTCAGTATCGGCGCCCGCGATGTCACCGACTTGGCACCTCGAGACCGCAATATCGCGATGGTGTTCCAAAGTTATGCCTTGTATCCACATATGACGGTTTCCGAGAACATCGGCTTCAATCTGAAGATCAACAACGTCGACAAGGCAGAGATCAAGCAACGCGTCGAGGAAACCGCCCGCATGTTGGACCTCTCCGATTTGCTGGAGCGCAAGCCCGCCAAACTGTCCGGCGGTCAGCGTCAACGCGTCGCCATGGGGCGTGCCATCGTGCGCAAACCCGAGGTGTTCTTGATGGACGAACCACTGTCCAATCTCGATGCCAAACTGCGTGTCCAGACACGCACTCAGGTTGCCGAATTGCAGCGACAACTCGGCGTCACCACGGTGTACGTCACCCACGATCAAGTGGAAGCCATGACGATGGGAACCCGAATTGCCGTCCTCAAAGACGGTGTCTTGCAACAAGTTGCCTCACCTCAGGAACTCTTTTCGAATCCCGTCAACGTATTCGTTGCCGGTTTCATCGGCTCTCCCGCAATGAACATGGTGCCCTGCCAAGCAGCGAACGGCACGGTTTCTTTTGCCGGAGAGAGTGCCAGCTTCACACCGGGCAGCATCTCTTCCAACAGCGTGATTGTCGGAATCCGACCCGAGGGATTGGAACTCGCTGGCACCGATGGTGCAGCGGCTGTCGTGGATTTCATCGAAGAACTCGGTAGCGATTCGTACCTCCACTGCACATTGGACACCCCGAGCAAGGACCGTGTGATTGCACGCGCTCCCGGACTCTCACGTCTCGCCCACAACTCTCGAGTGTCCTTGCGTGCCAAGCCCAACTCTTTGCATGTGTTTGACGCAACCTCGGGATTGCGGGTATCTGCGTAGCCATGCACGACGTGCGAGTGGATCCATGGCTCGATACCGTGGTGCACGTCGTCGCCTCGCGGCAGCAGCGGCCCAATCTGCCGTCCGATAGTTGTCCGTTTTGTGTCGGCGGTATCGAGGCAGCAGAGCCGTACACCGTCAAGGTGATTCCCAACCGGTGGCCACCGATGCCCAACGATCGTTGCGAGGTGGTGTTGTACTCGAGCAACCACCATGCGCGACTCACCACCCTCGATTCCGACAATCTTGTGCAATTGGTGAATACGTGGGCCGCACGGAGCGAAGTACTCGGATCACGAAAGGACGTCGATTACGTCGTAATCTTCGAAAACTCGGGGCGAGAGGTCGGTGCCACCATCGACCATCCGCACGGACAAATCTATGCCTTCGACCATGTTCCCGATCGCCCACGACGACGACTTGCCGCAGGATGGAAGCCCGACTCCACTTCCGAACGATTGATTGTAGAAAGCGACGGCTGGGTGGCAACGGTTCCGTCGACGTCGCCATATCCGCTGGCAGTGGAAATCACGCCAGTGGAGCGCGAGAGTGATCTCGTGTCGCTCGACACGCAACAGCGCACCGCGTTCGGCAACATTCTTCAGGACGTTTTGCGTCGTATCGAATGCTTCTACGGCGAGCCGGCACCCACCATGATGTGGTTCAACCAACGACCAATGGTGAGCGACAAACGGGCGTCGGAAATCGAGGGCTACAACGATGCGTGGTTCAACGTGGAGATCGTCTCACCATGGCGCGCACCGAACGTCATGCGCTACATCGCCGCAGCCGAGGTAGCGACGAACGAATTCTTCATTCCTGTTGTGCCTGAGGAACTTGCCGCAAAGTTGCGCGGCGCTGTGCCACCACAATCCACACCACCGACACGGTGAACACGACCAGTGAGGTCCATTGATTGAGCCGCAAACCGCCCGCGTCCTTTGCGGGATCGATTCGCAGGCCCTCGACGAAGAATCGCAACAGGGTGTATCCGGCGGTGTAAAAGAGGAACAGTCGACCCGCCCTCAATGATCCTTTGCGATCCAGTTGCAGGAGCAACACACACAACACGGCATTCCCGATGGACTCGTACAAGAACGTCGGGTGAAACAGAGTGCCAACGTCGTAACCGGAGGGCAAGTGGCGTTCGTCGATTTCCAAACCCCACGGCAGCGTGGTGGGGCGACCGAACAGTTCCTGATTGAACCAGTTGCCCCAGCGACCGATTGCCTGGGCAAGCGGCAATGCCGGCGCTACTGCAGTGAGCGCATTTGCCACACCAACCCCGCGGCGCTTTGCCACCAACACCCCCACCACCACACCAACGGCGACACCACCCCAGATACCAAGACCGCCCTTCCAGATTTTCACGGTGTCAAGGAGACGGCCATCGAATCGTTCCCAGTCGGTGATCACGTGATACAGACGTGCGCCCACTACTCCGGCTGGCACTGCGATCATCGCGATCGCACTGGCGTCGTCACGCGTCCCGGTGCCCCGCGCCTCGAGTCGCTTCCCCATCAGCCACGTTCCGGCGATGGCACCGAGCGCAATCATCAACCCGTACGCGTTGAGTTTGAGGGGACCAAGTTCCAACGAGCCACCGGAAGGGCTTGGCAGTGAAGCGAGCCAGTTCATGATTCCCACGCTAGGTTCACGAAGCGTGTCGGGCCGTTCGCTGAGGTTCGAGTGGACGGCGCTCACAGGATTGACGGCCATCATCGCCCTGATGCCGGCTTGGTTGACCACCGTGAGTGTGTTGTGGATACCGCTATGGCGATGGGGTGATGTCAACTACTGGTTGTTCGTTTGCGCGTTCTTCTCACTCTTCATCTTGTTGTTCTCCCGCCCCGTTCAGCGATTCGTGCTCATACGCCTCATTGGCGCACGCGAACCCACCAGACACGAGTCGGCCGTCCTGCAAGCGTCATGGCAACCCATCGTGCGCCGTAACGAACTCTCCGGACGTCGCTTTGTGTTGGCGGTTGTCGAAACCGATGCGCTCAATGCATTCGCATGTGGGGGTCATCTCGTCGTGGTGTCGTCGACGGCGATCGAAACACTTGATCAAGAACAACTTTCGGGCGTACTGGCCCACGAATTGAGTCATCACTTGGGTCTCCATACGGTGGCACTCACCGTCACCCAGTGGATGATTCTCCCGATCGCCGTGTTGTCCCGTGTCGGAATGGCACTACGTTCCATTGCAGAAACCGCGACCGTCACCTTTGCTCGCCGCATTCCACTTCTTCATGCGCTCGGTCTCTTCGTTGCCGCATTTCTGCATGTGGCATCGTGGCTGCTGATGTTGAACGTGTCTCTTGCAACCTTGCTCGGAAACGCGGTCGGGAGATCGAGCGAATATCACGCGGATCGGCGCGCGGCACAACTCGGATTCGGAAACCAGTTGCTGGCTGCACTGCGAAACTCCCTGGACAGTGAAAGTCGTGTTGCTCGGCGCAACGTATGGGACCGGGTCTTTGCCTCGCACCCACCCATGCGATTACGCATCAACAAGTTGGCCGCCTACCTGCGGGGTTACCACGGATGAAGCGCTGTGCGCTCGCGATGCTCGCGCTCCTCGGCGGAGTTCTCGTGGCAGTCGGAATTCCCCCGCTCGGTGTATGGCCGATCATGTTGCTGGGAGTCGCTTTCTATGTTCTCGCAACACAGCTTTCGAAGCCAAGCGGCAGAACCGCCTTCCTGCTTGGCGCACTCTTTGCCTGGGGCTGGTTTGCGCCAGCACTCGGATGGATGTGGCATCTGGTACCGGGTGGATTCGTGGTGGCGCCATTGCTCTTTGCGCTCATGCATGGCGCTGCGGCGCTCATTGCCTACCGACTGGCACCTCGCGCGCAGTCGACACTGACCCAACGCATCGTGGTGTTGGCACTAGCGCACACGCTGGCGGAGTGCTTGCGATTCATTGCACCATTCGGTGGCGTACCGCTCGCAGGGCTGGCACTCGGGGTTGCCGATACACGACTCGCGCACGTGGCACGAATCGTCGGTCCTCTTGGGGTGTCGTTGTGGGTGTTCCTTGCCGGTGGCGTGCTTGCCGAGTTTTGGCTACGACGACGCGAATTCGGTTGGCGCACACGCCGAGCCACTTTTGTCCTCCTCGTCGGGCTCGTTGCCGCACAAACAGCTGGTCAACTTGCTCCCTCCGGACGCGACACCGGCCAGTTGCTGCGCATCGCTGCGGTACAAGGCGGTGGACCACAGGGTGTCCTGGCGATTGACAGCAATCCACGCGATGTCATTGACCGACACTTGGCGGCGACCGCATTGGTGGACAGCGGTTCGGTATCGGTCACACAAGGCAATGTCGACCTTGTGCTGTGGCCCGAGAACACCGTCGACGTTCGTGATTTCTCCGTAAGCAAGGTCCGACAAGAGTTGGTGGCCGAGGCACAACGAATCGATGCTCCGTTCGCCATCGGTGTCACCGAGGATGCAGGAGACAATTTCACCAATGCCCAAATCGTGATGGATCAATCCGGCACCGAGATCAGCCGTTACGACAAGGTGAAACGAGTTCCGTACGGGGAATACGTTCCGCTCCGCGGCCTTCTCCAGTCACTCGGTGCACCCGTTGACCGCATTCCACGCGACGCCATTGCGGGCTCGAAGACCGCCGTCATCGAAGTGCCACGCCAGACTGACTCCGTTCCACTTGCCGTGGCGATCTCCTGGGAGGTGTTCTTCTCCATGCGCGCCCTCGACGGTGTGAATGCGGGTGGGCAGATACTCCTGAATCCCACGAACGGCTCCAGCTACACCGGTGAGATCCTGCAACAGCAACAGGTCGCCACTTCCCAACTCCGCGCGCTGGAAAGCGGTCGCTGGGTGGTGCAAGCTGCCACCACCGGATACAGCATGTTCGTGGATCACGATGGACGCATCTTCGATCGCATTCCCATCGGCACGCAGGGAGTGATCGTGCGCGACATTCCTCTGCGCACCGGCCGCACCATCTATTCGTATCTTGGCGATACGTTCATCGCCGCGGCCCTGCTGCTGATGCTGGCTGTCGCGTCGTGGCGCGTGCGGCATCAAACATCGGGCGACACGTGAGCAACGAACTCCATCTTGGTGGACCACTCTTTGGCTGCTCCATCGATGTGTTGCGTGGAGCGCGACTGTCATCGCTACGCATCCACGCACGCGAACGATTGGTGACATTCACCAAGGATGCCCGACCAACCGCGTGGGGTGCGTACCCGATGGTGCCGTACGCAGGGCGAGTTCGCAGTGGAAAGTTCAGCCACGAGGGAAACGTGTACCAGCTTCCCCTCAACTTTGGAGAGCACGCAATCCACGGCACCATGTTCGACGTGTGCTGGTCGACCATCGAACAGTCGCCCACCCACGCGGTGTGCGTCGCTTCGCTCGGTTCTCGCTGGCCGTTCGTTGGTTCGGTGATGCACGAGGTGCGCATAGATCATTCGGAACGAAGCGTGACGTGCACGCTCACCGTGAGTACCGATTCGCCGAGCATGCCGGCTCAGGTTGGTTGGCATCCATGGTTCGTGCGACCGGCAACACTGCGAGTCGACTTCGCCGAAATGTACGTTCGCGACAGCAGTTACATTCCTGACGGTCGACGTGTCGCACCGCCAGCGGGGCCGTGGGACGATTGCTTCATCGGCGCACGTCAGACACCGATGGTGCAATTCGATGACGAGATGTGCCTCTTCATTGAGAGCGATTGCGATCACTGGGTGATCTACGACATGCCTACTCATGCACTGTGTGTGGAACCGCAATCGGGACCACCCGATGGTTTCTCGCTCGCCCCACACGTGATTACACGCGAGTCTCCACTACAACGAACGATGAAATTGATCGCTCGATAAGTTCCCAGCGATAGCGTTACATCGCATGTTTGGCGGCAACATGCAACGTGAACTCGACCGCCTGCGCGAGGGCCCACTTCGCCTCGCCTACCTCACCTACCGCGGCAAACCGCACGTTGGCGGACAAGGTGTCTACACGCGACATCTCACCAAGGCCCTGTCTGACCTTGGACATCATGTCGAGGTGTACGGCGGTCAGCCCTACCCGGTGCTCGACCCCCGTATCCCGTTGCACAAATTGCCCAGCCTCGACATCTTCAATGACCAATACCCGGGCCGATTCCCGGCGTACTGGGAATTGAACAACTGGCCGAATGCACTCGAGGCGCTCTACTTCCTCAAGGGGACATTCGGCGAGCCACTCACCTTCAGCTTGCGGGCCTACCGTGCGTTGCGCGAACGGGTCGGTGACTTCGACTTGGTCCACGACAACCAGTGTCTCGGGAAACACATTTTGTCGATCGAGAAACTCATTCCCACCATCGTCACGCTGCATCATCCCATCACCAAGGACCGCAAGTTGGAGATGGAACACACCAAGACGCGTTGGAAGCGCTTTGGTATCTCACGCTGGTATTCGTTCGTCAAGATGCAGGGCAAGGTTGCCAGTCGACTTCCCCGCATCGTGGTGGTGAGCGAGAACTCCATCAACGACATTCATACCGACATGAACGTGTCACTTGATCGCATGCGTCTGGTTCCCGTGGGCGTCGACCCCGACTTGTTCAAGCCGTTGCCAGAAGTGACGCGACGACCCCACCACCTCATCACCACGGCATCAGCGGACGTTGCGCTCAAAGGTTTGTCGTACTTGCTCGAGGCCGTGGCAAAGTTGCGGACCGAACGCGACATTCACCTCACGATCATCGGTAAACCTCGTGCCGGCGCAAGCGCCGACCTCATCGAATCACTCGGTATTGGCGACTGCATCTCCTATGTGTCGGGTGTAAGCGACGAACGAATCGTGGAGTTGTACGCCGAAAGCACATTGGCGGTGGTGCCGAGTTTGTACGAAGGCTTCAGCCTGCCGTCGATCGAAGCGATGAGCACCGGAATTTGCTTGGTTGCTACAACGGGTGGGGCACTACCCGAGGTCACCGGACGCGACGGTGACACGGTCTTGTCGTGTCCGCCGGGGGACTCCGACGCCCTTGCTGCCGCCATTCGTCGCGGACTCGACGATGACTCGCTTCGTCTGCGTATTGGTCTTGCAGGTCGTACTCGCGTGGTGGAACGTTGGTCGTGGCGACACTGTGCGGCTCTCACCGTCGATCAGTATCGCGAAGTGCTGACGATGCCGCACAACATAGAGAAACTGCGTCGGCGCACCGAGAACGGCACAGCGTAGGTCCACCGACATGTTGACGATTCGCTTCGACCGACTGCCCATCGACCAGGACACGTTGTTCTTGGACGCTGGTGCGGGTTTTGGCCGCCATGCCTACGAGGCTGCACGGCGCGGAGCAACCGTGGTTGCTCTCGACTACGGACACGACGAGGTCACGTCGACTCGGAACACCTTTGCAGCAATGGCGATGGCTGGCGAGATCGACTCAGCACGATTCGGTGGCACGATTCGTGGTGATGCAACGTGCCTGCCATTTGCCGACGCGTCGTTCGACTGTGTCGTCACGAGCGAAGTGCTTGAGCACATCCACGACGATGTCGCGGCACTGAGCGAACTCACCAGAGTGTTGAAGCCGGGTGGCACGTTCGCAGCAACGGTTCCGTCATTCTTCCCAGAAAAGATCAACTGGATGCTGTCGGACGAGTACCACGCCCCATTCGTACCCGGTGGACACGTGCGCATCTACACCGCCAGGGAACTGCGGCGAAAGATCTCTGCCAACGGCTTGAATCTCGTCGGACAACATCGCTCGCACGGCCTGCACTCGCCGTACTGGTGGTTGCGCTGTGCCGTTGGGCCGACTCGTGACGATCAACCCCTCGTCGCACGTTACAAAAAGTTGCTGGAGTGGGACATCATGAAGGCGCCATTCATTACGCGCGCCATTGATGCAGCGCTTAGCCCGGCGATTGGCAAGTCATTCGTGTTGTACGCAGAGAAACCAGCGATCGTCCCTCGCCGTGCTGGTGCGGCTGGGCCCCAACTTCGCACGGCCACACCGTCGCTTACGACATCGTCAGATGCATCACTCCCGACACGCGACCAGCTCCGTGCAACCGCACACTGGATTTCTTCGCTGCAGTTGCCCAACGGCATGATTCCGTGGTTCGTTGGCGGCCATTGCGATCCGTGGAATCACGTAGAAACCGCCATGGCACTCGACGTAATGGGCCTGCACACCGAGGCTCATCTTGCCTACGAGTGGTTGCGTGCGACGCAGCGCAGTGACGGGTCATGGCACAACTACTACAACTCCGATGGAACGGTGAAGGAATCAAAACTCGACTCCAATGTGTGTGCATATGTTGCCGCTGGTGTGTGGCACCACTGGCAATGCTCCGATGACTTGATGGCTGTCGAGCGCTTGTGGCCCATGGTCGAACGTGCCATGGACTTCGTGCTCAACATGCGACGCAAGGACGGGACCATCTTGTGGGCAAAGGAAGTCGACGCCGAGCCGTGGTCGTATGCCCTACTCACTGGCAGCAGCTCCATCCGTCATTCGTTGCACTGTGCCGCCAACCTCGCCGCGTTGCTCGGCGAACCACGACCACTGTGGCGTGCTGCAGCCGACGCCATTGATGCAGTCATCAATCACTCGCCAACCTCATTTGAGCCCAAGGAACGTTGGGCGATGGACTGGTACTACCCCGTCCTCTCTGGCGCGCTCATTGACGACGCCGCAAAACTTCGACTCCACGACTCGTGGGACACGTTTTATCTGGCTGACTACGGCATTCGTTGTGTCAGCGACGAGCCATGGGTAACGGCCTCTGAAACCGCCGAGTGCGCCCTGGCATACAGTGCCATTGGCGACCATGCAACCGCTCGGGATTTGTTGACGCTCACCACGTTGCATCGCAACGACGACGGCTCATACCTCACGGGCATCGTGTATCCGCAGAACATTGCATTCCCCGCCGACGAAGTAAGCGCTTACACCGGTGCAGCGGTCATCCTGGCTGCCGATGCCCAACTGGCAATCTCACCTGCACACAAGTTGTTTACACACCACTAAACGGTTCGGCGCAATATGCGCAAAGAGCCGCAACGCGACACCTCGACGAATTTCCCCGACTCCAGGGCAGGTAGGTAGATCTCCTCGTATGGCGCTTGTCCACCGTCCTCGGATTTCTCGAACACATCGTGAATCGCCAGAGTGCCACCGACTTCCACATGATGCGCCCAAGCGAGATAATCTCCTCGTGCAACGCTGCGTGCGTGACCACCATCGACGAAACACAGTGACAAGGGTTGCGTCCACGATCGACCGATCTCGTGGGAATCACCGACGCACTCGCGAACCGAGTTGGTGAGTTTCGCTCGTTGCATCGTGTCACGAAAGAAGGGCAGCGTGTTGATTCGCCCATGTTCATTCACAACTTCGGGGTCGTGCCACTCCCAACCCGCCTGATTCTCTTCCGATCCACCATGATGATCCACCGCGTAGAGCAGCACACTGTGTGCCTTTGCCACTGCGCCCAACCACACCGTGGAACGGCCACAATACGAACCCACCTCCACCATCGGGATACCAGGCAATGCCTCGCATGCACTCGTTGCAGCAAGGAACAAGGCATCTCCTTCTTGTTCCGGCATGAAACCCTTCACGCCGAGTGCAATCGTGCGCAGCGTGGAGTCAAGCATGGTTCGTAGAACGAACCCTATCCAGCTGAGTTCTGCCAACATGGAGGGGTGCCGACCTCCCAGCAACCACTCACCGACCTCGTCGCGCTTTTGGATGTTGAACAGATTGAAGTCAATATCTTTCGTGGCCGGAGTCCCGACGAAAATCGCCAACGCGTGTTCGGCGGACAAGTCGCTGGTCAAGCACTCGTTGCTGCAGCCCGGACGATCGACCAAGTGGGGCGCGAGGTGCATTCGTTGCACGCCTACTTCCTGCGACCGGGTGATCCAACGGTGCCCATTCTCTACGAAGTAGATCGGCTGCGTGACGGGAAGAGTTTCTCCACCCGACGTGTTGTGGCGATTCAGCATGGAAAGGTTATTTTCAACCTGCAGGCAAGTTTCCATGCAGCAGAAGTGGGACTCGATCACCAGTTGACGATGCCATCGGGTGTTCCTGATCCTGAGTCGTTGCCCGATTTCAAAACGCGAATGGCACCATTCAAGGAGCAACTCGGTGAGTGGTACGACCGCCCACGGCCAATTGACATTCGCTACGTCGATACCGATCCGCTCTCACGCGAGGGAAACCCGAAACGTGGGCAGCAAGTGTGGATGCGCGCAGACGGGAACCTCCCCGACGACCACGTTCTACACACGTGCATCGTCACCTACGCCAGCGACATGACTCTGCTCGACACTGCACTACTTCCACACGGAATTGGTTGGACCGATGGCAAAGTGCAAATGGCCAGCCTCGATCATGCGATGTGGTTTCACCGCCCATTCCGTGCCGACGAGTGGATGTTGTACGACCAGACATCGCTTTCCACTTCCAGTGCACGTGGCTTGGCAGGCGGCTCCATCTACTCGCGTGATGGCTCCCTCGTGGTGTCGGTGGTGCAAGAAGGTCTCATACGCCTGGTTGGCAAGCGCTAACGCAGAGCACCGTGATGAAGCTCCTTGCCCCACTCCTTCTCGGTACGGTCGGATTCCTTGGGATGGAATTCATCACCTATGTGGTGCATCGATACGTGATGCACGGGATGTTGGAGCGTCTCCATCGCAGTCACCATCGAAATGCTGCTGCGGCTTTCGCGCGCAAGTCACCTGAGCCGAACGACGTGTTCCCACTTGCATTCTCCGGCGCAGTTCTTGGAGGTCTGGCTCTGGGTTTCAACGTGAGCGGGTTCGCCTGGCTCCTCCCCCTGCTCGTCGGCGTCACGTTGTACGGCGTGGTGTACACCGTGATACACGACGGTGTCATTCATGGTCGAATCAAGTGGATGAAGCGTCTGCATTCTTCTTGGACGGTGTCTCTCGGCAACGCACATCGCGAACATCATCGCTCGAACGGTGAACCCTATGGAATGTTGTTCCCCTGGATCACCCTGCGGAGCAGTGCTCCACTCATTCAGCCGATATCAAGAGGATCGATGCCATCCCAGGTTCCGGCCGACCAGTAAGGCACAAACCGAGCGAACATCTCTTCGCCGTACCATTTTTCCTCGCGCGTTCGTTGCATGACGCGTGAGTGCTCGGGGCCACCCCGAGCAAACTGTGCAATGGCCGCGGCATCACGCCACAAGCTGAACGTTCCCTGCCGAAGTATCGGTGCATCACCAATGGCAATCACGGCCAACACACCGTCGGTGGTGTGAAGTTCTTTGTCGACCACGCGTGCATCTCGGGAGAACGCACGCCACGAGCGAGGTCGCACATCGGCACGTGTGATCATCGCCAACGGACCATGCGACTCAGCAGACGACGCCGACGATTCCCTACCAAGTAATACAGGAATCTCCCTTCCACGCCACGAACCATGGCCACCTGCTCCACGCAATTTCACATGCCACGACTCTGCGGAGTGGCGACGACTGCGAATCTTGCGAATGAACGCATCGGCAGACGCCTCATCACTGAACAAGCAGAAGAGCGCCGTCCGATCAAACGCTGCACTTGGAGCGGTGCTGTTGCCACGACCGGTACCGAGCACTCGCAGAAACACCAATCCTGATGTTCGCCGGTATCGAATACGATCCCACACCACGGCTTGCGCCATACCCAGCACGCTTTTCCAACGAATCACGTGAAACGTCGCGATTGCAGTCATCTCTGCCTTACAGTGTGTCTGCGTGACGGCAGCATTGTTGGCGATACTCATTGGCTACATGATCGGGTCGGTGCCCGTCGCCGATGCGGTTGCTCGCCGAGCCGGGGCGCCCAATCTTCGTGACGTCGGCGACAAGAACCCCGGTTTTTGGAACTCACGCTCGGTTTTGTCGCGAAATCAGTCTCTTGCCATCTTCCTGGGTGATCTCCTCAAAGGTGTCATCAGTGTGGTGGTAGCCCAAGAACTCTCGACCGAATGGCCCGTGTGGTTTCTCGGTGCTGCCGGAGCGATGATCGGACATGCGTGGCCGATGTTTGCTCATTTCCAGGGTGGTCGAAGCGTGCTCACGTGGGTGGGGGCAGCCATCGTGTTGAGTCCACTCCCCGCTGCCTTCTGTGTGTTGATGTTCGTTCTCTTTTGGGCAGCGACTCGCGACTTCAGCCACGGTGTGAAGATCGCCGTGGTGCTGTATCCCTTCGCACAGTGGTACGCCGACGGCGTGTGGTTTGCCGCTGCGACGGGTGGCCTCATGAGCATCATTGGCATTCGATTTGTAATGGCGTGGGGACTTGATTCAGTACTGGCGACCACGCCACTGGCGCGATGGCGCAAGAATTCCGCGCATAACAGCTAGCCACGCCACCACATCGGCAATCGGTGACAACCAGTAGCCGATACCCGGGCGGTCGTAGGCACGTCTCGTACCAACCAGGGTTCCCAGTCGAACGAGTAACAACACCGCGGTAATCGGCGTTGGGATACCAATCACCAACAACCACAACGGAGCCACCATGGTCATTGCCGTCAGTGCCGCATCGCCCATTTGGCGTGTAATGCGATCCTCGCCGCCCAACGACAACGACCGTCCCCAGCCGCGCCACGTGTCACCAACGCCGTCGAACATCTGCACCGTGAGCAACTCGGATCCATCGAACATTTCCACCGATAGTCCATCCGATGTCAGGGCGCGGACCAATGCAACATCTTCCACTGTCGAACCACGAACACGTTCACACCACTTACCATTCACCGCATCGTCACGCCGAAAAACCATGCACTGGCCATTGGCAACGGCATCCACGGTCGCTTTCCCGGCACCTGCGCCATGGCGATACACCAACGATGTGAGCATCGCCGCATGCAAACACTGGCTCGCCATCGATGTGGTTCGAAACTTCGGTGCAACGGTCGCCAGCACCGCCCCCGATTCCAACAATGCACGGGCTACAACCCGTGGGAGGAATGGATCAGGTCGCGTATCGGCATCCAATGTCACGACCACATCACCAGTCGCAACATTGATGCCTTGTTGTAGTGCCCAGATCTTCCCAACCCACCCCTCAGGTAACGGCTTGCCGACGACTACGGTGGCACCGGCTTGACGGGCGATCGTTGCGGTGTCATCGGTCGACTCGTCGTCCACCACGATCACTTGATGCACGCCGAGTGCTCCGCGTAATGGTTCGAGACACTCGTTGAGGCGTAACGCCTCGTTGCGGGCCGGAATCACCACGCTGATTACCGGAGATGCACTCGAGTCTGGTCCTGCGCCGACGACATCATCGACCAAACTTCGCTGCAATCGTCGACCACCGCGGGCTGCACGCCACAAGCGGGGTGCAACGAGCATCAGTGCGATCAGCTCACCAACAGCAAGTGCCCACCACCAGGCGTGCAATGTCACGCTCGTATTGAGGGCTGTCGCGACGACCATGGCGCGGCCGCCTCGAGTTGGGCCGCAAGTCGAATCAACACATCCTCGCGATATGGCGCTCCCACGAACTGCACGCCCATCGGCAAACCGGTCTTGGACACGTGCAGTGGCAGGCTGATGGCCGGCTGACCCGTCATGTTGAACTGCGCGGTGTATTGCATGATCTCACGAATTCGCTCGGTCGAATCGTCCCCGGACAACACTCCGATTTTTGGTGGTGGCCCAGCGAGCGTTGGAGTAACGAGTACGTCAAAACCTTGTTTCCCATCGCGTGGAAGCCACCACGACACCACGTCGCGAGTCCATGCCTGCACCCAATTCACCGCAGCGAGATATGCCACCACGTTGGTGGCATTGCCGAACTGCGCCATGAGGTGGTTGCCTGGCTCGATGTCGTCGGTGGTGAGCGTGACTCCAAACTGTTTCTCGAGTGCAGCAACATCGTTGGCGATGTGTGCAATGACGATTGCCAGGAACATGTCCCCAAACGTCGCGTCATCGAGTGCCGCAGGATGTGCAACTTCCACATGATGGCCCAATGACTCGAGAAGTTTTCCGGTGACCGTCACCGACTCGCGTGCATCGGGATGATCCAACCCACCCGGCAGCAGCGGACCGGCAAGCAAGCCAACTCGAAGTTTGCCGGGGTCCGAGCCAACCTCGTTCGAATATGGTCGCAATGGCAGTGGTGGTGTGTTGGGATCACCGGGTTCATAGCCCGAGAGCACGTCCATTACCGCGGCGGTATCACGAACCGAGCGAGTGACACAGCCCTCCACCACACCACCAATCCACGACTCACCGAGTGCAGGTCCGAGACTGACACGGCCTTTGCTCGGCTTCAGTCCAACCAGCCCACATTCGCTGGCAGGAATACGGATGGATCCGCCACCATCGTTTGCGTGTCCAACCGCCACACAGCCAGCAGCCACGGTCGCTGCCGAGCCTCCACTGCTTCCACCAGTGGAGTGGTCCGTGTTCCACGGGTTGCGCGCCGGGCCGTACGCCAACGGTTCCGTCGTGATGGTGCTGCCGAATTCGGGCACATTGGTGCGACCGATGGCGATGAAACCGGCTCGACGTAACCGTTCGTAGAGATACGAGTCGTGCGTCGCGACGAAACCACGGTTCTTCAAGAAACGCGTGCCAAGATGATACGGCTCACCCTTGATTTGGCAGTTGAGATCCTTCACCACGATGGGCACTCCGGCGAATGCACCATCGGTGATTGCAGACACATCGCTTGGATTTGGTGACGAACGCTTCGCTTCACTGCGCGCGCGCTCGAATCGTGGATGAATCACCGCATTGAGTTGCGGATTCACGCGCTCCACGGCCGCAATCGCAAGATCCACCAGTTCGGTGGGAGTGATCTTCTTGGAGCGCAGTAGTGCTGCTTGTCCAACGGCGTCGAGGTGCAATGGTTCGGTCATGTTCCGACACACTAGAAGCCATGCGGGTCTTGGCGGCGGTCGACAAGTTTCGTGGCACTGCTTCCGCACATCAGGCGGCCAAAGCCATTGCGGATGCCTGCTGGACCACGGGCCACGACTGCATCGAGCTTCCCATGGCCGACGGAGGCGAAGGTACCCTCGCTGCGCTGGGTGGCGCCAACCAACTTCTGCGCGTCGAAGGGCCACTCGGTGCACCCGTAGATGCGCCATGGCGTTTTCACCGCGGAACTGCGGTGATCGAGATGGCGTTGGCATCGGGTTTGCACTTGGTTGGTGGCGCTGAAGGCAACGATGCCATTGCTGCATCCACCATCGGCACTGGGCAGCTCATCGATGCAGCGCTCAATCTCGGTGCCGAGCGAATCATCGTCTGCTTGGGGGGTTCAGCCACCACCGATGGCGGTCTTGGTGCTGTAAGTGCAGTCTCCACGCCTGCGCGACTCAAGCGAGTGGAGTTTGTCGTTGCTTGCGATGTCGGCACCCCGTTTCTTGATGCTGCTGAGGTGTTCGCACCACAGAAGGGTGCGACTCCAGCGCAGGTGAAGTTTCTCGCCAATCGGCTGGCAGCAACCGCCGAGCGATACCGGCAGCGATTCGGCGTCGACGTCACACAGGTGCGAGGTGGTGGTGCAGCTGGTGGTCTGGCTGGCGGCTTGTTCGCTCTCGGCGCAACATTGGTGCCAGGGTTCGACGTGGTTGCCGACGAACTCGGACTCTACGACGCCGTTGTGGAATGCGATGTAATCGTCACGGGTGAAGGCCGACTTGACGCCACCAGCTTTCACGGCAAAGTAGTGGGAGGAGTTGCAGAACTCGCTCGCAAACACGGCAAGGGTGTCGTCGCCATTTGTGGTGATGTCGCTCCGGATGCACGTGCATTAGCGACGGCGAGTGGCCTCGAAACGGTAAGCCTTCGTGAGCAGTTTGGCGATGACACGTTCGCCGCAACCACACGCTGCATCGAGCAGGCAACCGTGCGGTGGCTTACCTCGCGCGACGCGTAGACAAGAACGGTTGGTGAACCAAACGTGATCAGCCAGTCGTCGTTGTGGTGATCACCGCAGCAGGTGCAGGTGTGACGGCCCCACCCGAGAGAATCGACAACGGCTTACCGGCAAGATCGGTGCCCAACAGAATCAACACACTGGCTTCGCCCAAGCTTCCCGTCTCAGTGGGAATCGGCGTGGGCATCGGCAATGTCGCCACACCGCCAAGCTCCTTGGCGACTTGAGCCGCAGCAGCTTCGCTTCCCAACAGGTAATACACCACGGTCGTGGTTTGCTTTGGCGTGATTTCGCTCTTGTTGATGGCGGGCTGCACGATGTAGCCCTTGCCCTGCATCTCCGTAGTGAGGAGTCCGGCACTACCGCTCACACCAGAGGCATTGGCGATTTGCACTTTGAACGCAGTGAGCACGACTTGGGCAACCGTCGTTTCCACGGGGATGGTTTCCACGGTGGTTTCTTGGGTTGATTCCTCGGATGACACGGCATCAGGGGCAGAGATCGAGGTGTCGTTTCGGAGATCGCGCAAGATGAAGAAGCCGAGCAACACTGCAAGGACCGCAACGGCGATGGACAACACGGAGTTGACATTCGCTGCTCGGGGCTCTGGTGCGGGACGCGGACGACGTTGCTCTTGACTCATACCATCCACAGTAGTCACGCCATCTACGCACGTTGTGTGAGCCGAGGGTGGGGATTGAACCCACGACCTACCGCTTACAAGGCGGTTGCTCTGCCACTGAGCTACCCCGGCGAGTCACGTGATGCGACGGGAGTCAATGCTACGCGCGTACCAACTATGAACGACGAGCTCGCACTACCTCATAGGTGGCAAGTGCTGCCGCTGCCGACACATTGAGTGAAGACAATGCACCGCGCATCGGAATCGAGACGATCACATCACATCGCTCGCGAACGAGTCGCGACAAACCCGGACCCTCGGCACCAAGTACCAAGCAGATGTGTTCATTTGCAAGATCACCCAAGCCAAACACCGGCTTGTCCGCTGCATCATCAAGACCGACGACCCACACGTTTGCATCGCGAAGCTGTTGAATTGCCGTCGGCAGTCCTGGTACCACGCACATGGTGAGATACTCGATTGCACCCGCGGCCGACTTTGCCGCACTCGGCGTTACATGAACCGCTCGATGTCTCGGCAAAATGACGGCGTCCACACCCGCTCCCTCGCACGACCGCAGGATCGCCCCGAGATTGCCGGGGTCGGTGACACCATCAATGGCCACGAGAAACAATTTGTCATCGCCGACGGCACCTGCCAGCACTTCGTCGAGCAGTGTTTCCTCCAGCGGCTCGGCAAAGGCAATCACTCCCTGCGGTGCCTCGCTCCGCGCCTGTTCGTCAATCTCCTTGCGGGATACTTCGCGAACTGGGACACGCTGCGAACGCGCGAGATCGAGAATCTCGCTATTGACAGGATTGCGTTCGCTTTCGTCGGCAACCAGAAGCTCACGCACTCGACGACGTGATGCAATGAGGAGCTCACGGACCGCCTGTCGCCCTTCTACTTGTTCACCACCAAGTGAGCGATCGTTGGAATTCTGCCGTGGTTGACGAACTCCCCGATGACCACGAGTGCCACCGCCTTGCCCGGGACGCTGCCGGCGAGGACCGCCCCGCATGTCGCCATTGCGACCATCACGGGAGCCACGTCGAGGTGGACGACTCATGACATCAACAGGGCAACGGCCATGCAGGCGATTCCCTCGACGCGACCAATGCTGCCGAGTCCCTCGGCTCGTCGACCCTTCACACTGACCGGGGCACCAACGGCATCGACCAAATTCTGCTCCATTTGGGTCCGATGTGGAGCAATCTTTGGACGTTCACAGATCACGTTCACATCCACGTTGGCAACCATCCACCCGGCCGCATGCACCTTGGAGACCACCTCACGCAAGATCATCATGGAGTCGGCACCCTTCCATTGGGGATCTGTGTCAGGAAAGTGCTGACCAATGTCACCCAAACCCGCGGCGCCCAACAACGCATCGCTGACGGCGTGAGCCACCGCATCAGCGTCGCTGTGGCCGTGCAATCCTCGCTCTCCGGCAATTCGCACCCCACCCAAAACCAACGGTCGATCGTCATCTGCAAAGCGATGAATGTCGAAACCCTGACCAACTCGCATGGTCAGTGGCCGCTCTGTTGTGAACGTGCCCAGTCGAGATCGTCACGCGTAGTGATTTTTCGGTTCAGCACATCGCCGTCCACCACGACCACCTTGCCACCTTCGGCTTCCACGAGTGCGGCATCATCTGTTCCTTCACCCAGCGTTGCATGCGCTCGTCGCAGGATCTCGGCTCGAAATGCCTGCGGTGTTTGGACCGCGCGCAACGAGCCACGAGGTGGCGTACGCATTACTTGACCGGTGTCGTCGACCACCTTGATGGTGTCGGCAACGGGGATCGCCGGCACGGCACCATCGGCACCATCGGCAACTGCCGTGATGACTCGCACAAAGTCGTCCTCGTTCGCAAATGGACGCGCCGCATCGTGTACGCAAATGATGGTGGCATTCTTCGGTACTGCAGCAAGACCGCGGCGTACCGAATCGCTTCGCGTGCCCCCTCCCGCAATGCCGCCTTCCTTTTCGGCAACTTCGGGCGGAAGAACCACCACGACGCCGTCGCTTGACTCACGAGCAACTGCAACCGACCAATCCATCACACGTCGATCCCCGAGCAACTCGAACTGTTTGGGACCACCGAATCGAGTTCCGGCACCAGCAGCCACGACGATGGTCCAAATCAACTCGCCTGGTCGGCGTAATTCACCTGTCGGCATCGCCTTTCAGGGTAGTACCGTAAAGCACATGACTCACGAGGAACTACTCGCCAACAACGCTTTCTTTGCCGCAACGTCACCCGAGTCGCTGAAGAAGATTGCGGGTGCCGGATCGGTGCGCAATCTGCAACGTGGTGACGTGTTGTTCAACGAAGGTGACGCGCCGGATGCAATGTTCGTGGTGCTGTCTGGTCGCATCGCCATCGCGATCGGAAATCGTCCACTAGATGCACGCGAGAGCATGCTTGCACTCATGGAGGCAGGCGACTTGTTCGGTGAACTCGGACTGCTCGACGACGGTGCACGAAGCGCGTTGGCGCGAGCGCTCGAACCGTCGAGCGTTCTGCAGATTCCGTATGCAGCCGTCAAGAACGAGCTGCAGGGTAATCCCACGATGTTGTGGGGTGTCACCAAATTGTTGGCGTCACGCTTGCGCGTCATGGACGAAGTTCTGTCCGACAGCGTGTTTCTCGATGTCACTGGACGCACCGCCAAGCGACTGCTGGAACTCTCCGAAGGCAGCAACGAATTCGTGCTTCCCGTCACCCAAGAGGAACTCGCCGGAATGGTTGGCGCATCACGCGAGCGAGTGAACAAAGCCATCGCGAGCTTCATTCGTCTCGGATGGCTGGAACAGTCCGACCGTCGCTACCGCATCAAAGAGCGCGAAAAACTTACTGCTCGTTCGTCGTAGCACCGAGTAGCCATCGGCGCGTGCGCGCGAACGCGTCAGCGGCGTCGTCCGCACGATGAGATGGACGCAGTGCATCATGGGCAAAACCGTGATCTGCATCCGGATATTCCACCACGCTGCAGCCTGCCGATCGAAGTGTCGAGACATCAGCAGGTGGTGTGTACGGGTCCTTCGCACCGATGATCGCAAGCACCTTGTCGGCGTCACCTTTGGCCAATAGCGCAAGTGGTTCTGCTTGAGTTGAGGACTGCCAATCGTTGGGGATTCGAATCATCCCGTAGAAGCTTGCAATGCGAGCGAACCTTGGGCTCACCGCGGACTTGAAGCAATACATTCCCCCCATACAGAACCCCATCAACCCGACACGTGCGGTGCCGAGGGCATCGGCGGCTTCATGCAAGTCGCGCAAGTGCGATGCGTCATCCAATTCGGGCACCGCGGCAAATCTTGGTTGGATGTCTGGGCCGAGATTGCGACCGGGAAACGGCTCCACGGCACACACCGCCATGTTCCACTCGCGAGCAAGTCGGGCCACCATGTCGTCGAACAATGGTCGCAACGAGAAAATGTCGGGGGCGATGACCAACCCCATGGACGGTGAAGGCATCGAGGTGTCAATTTCTGCAGTGGTGCCCGACGGAAGGGTGATGCGCATGTCTTCAGTCTTGCCGATTTCCTGTCGTTCGACGTGGCGAACACGTTTGCGGTGAGGGTAGCGGTGAGGTCCATTCTCACGCTGGGGTGGCATGACCACTCCACCATCCACAACCCCAACATCGCGTTACGGCCCCATCGCACGGTTCGATGAAGAATGGCAGCGACTCAAACACTCACCACGCGCACTTGAACGAGTCAACTCGTGGGGTATCTCCCCGAAGAGTTTTTCCTCGCTCGATGAGTTGCTCGTTGCAGCGGGCTTTCGGGGAAAGAATATCGATCCCGTCGCTGATGCTGTGCTCGCCAGACTGGTCCAGCGTGCTTCGACAGACGAACTCGCCGCGCGGATCGTGCTACAGCGCGTGATTCCACCGATACTTTCGATTGCTCGCCGACGTGGACGTAACCGCAGTATCGGCTACAACGATGCACTCGGAATGGCATTGTCGCATGCATGGGAGGTCATCCGCACCTATCCGATCGCTCGCAGACCAGCCAAGATTGCGGTCAATATCGTGCGTGACATCGAATACTTTGCATTCGTCCGCACCGAGCGCAGGCGACCGCAACTCTCTCCATTCGTACCCGACTCGGAGGCGCTACTCAATCATCGCAGTGCCGACATGATGACCTTTGACGACCCATACGGATCGGCTACCGGTGGATCAACATCCGACATCGAACTTGCTCATCTCCTGCGGCAAGCGCAAGAGTGCGGAATGTCAGAGAGATCCATCGAACTCTGCATGGCACTGGGGGCAGGCGACATCGACGGCTATGCAGAACGGCATGGCGTCACTCGACGCACCGCGCGTGGTTGGAGCCAGGCTGCAATCAACGAGTTGCGTGTACGAACGCAGTGTGTGGCGTAAGTTTCGTGGTACGCAGTCGCAAACTGTTGGTTACCACGAACACGCTGGAAAATGCCATCGCCAATCCCGCCCACATGGGATTGAGCAACCCAAGCGCGGCGATGGGTATCGCCGCCGCGTTGTAGACAAATGCCCAAAAGACATTGGTGCTGATCGTCCTCAACGTGGCGCGTGACAACAAGATCGCGTCAGGTACCAAACGCAAATCTCCACTCACGATGGTGAGATCGCTCGCGTTCATGGCAACGTCGGTTCCGGTCCCCATTGCGATACCAACGTTGGCCTGTGCAAGCGCGGCTGCATCGTTGACTCCATCTCCGACCATCGCCACCGCATATCCACGCTCCTGGAGGTCTGCAACCACCCGAACGTTCTCCTCTGGCAACACACCGGCAATGACGTGTTGCTCGTCGGCTTCAATTCCAACCTGCTTGGCAACGGCGAGTGCCGTGGCGCGACTATCGCCGGTGAGCAGGATTGGTCGCAGTCCGAGTTCGCGTAACGAAGCAATCGCCGCAGCACTATTTGCTTTTGGTCGATCGGCAACGACGCACACACCCATTACGGCACCGTTCACCGCCACGAGTACACCGATGTTTCCATTGTCACGAGCGGTCACTAGCGCATCGTTCATTGCTGCCGGGATGAGCACCAATTTGCGGCGCATCAATGTTTCGTTTCCGACCAGCACACTCACGCCATCCACCAATCCGGCCGTTCCCATTCCGGGAAGATTCTCGAAATTCTCCACCGCACGAAGTACACCGGTCTCGGCACGTGCCGCCGAGGCGATGGCCTTGGCTACGGGATGCTCACTTGCATGCTCAAGTGCACCTGCGGTTGTCAGAATCTCTGAACGTGAGGTGCCCTCGGCGCTGACAACATCCACCAGTTGCATCTGGCCCGTGGTAACCGTTCCGGTTTTGTCGAACACCACGGTGTCGACTCGTCTGGTTCCTTGTAGTACGTCTGCACCCTTGATGACAATGCCCATCTGAGCAGCACGTCCACTCCCCACCATGAGAGCCGTTGGTGTTGCAAGACCAAGAGCACACGGGCACGCGATGATGAGCACGGCAACTGCCGCAGTAAACGCCTGCGGGAGGTCGCCGCCGAAGAACCACCACGCGCCGAAGGTGCCAATTGAGATCGCAATTACGGTCGGGACGAACACGCTGCTGACACGATCTGCAAGTTTCTGCACCGGTGCTTTCGTTGCCTGGGCGTCACGAACGAGGCGTGCCATCTGAGCAAACGTCGAATCTGCACCGATGCGCGATGCCTGCACCACCAGTCGGCCGGTGATGTTCACGGTGGTCCCCGTGACATTGGCGCCAACGGTGACGTCTACGGGAACGCTCTCGCCGGTAAGCATCGACACGTCCACGGAAGAAGCACCGTCTCGAACCACACCGTCGGCTGCGATGATCTCGCCGGGGCGCACCACCAGCAAGTCACCCACCTGCACCTCGGCCGCGGGTATCACCACTTCTTCTCCGTTGCGCAACACCGTTGCACTCCTTGCACCGAGTGCAAGGAGTGAGCGCAATGCATCACCTGCGCGACGCTTGGCGCGAGCTTCGAAGTAACGTCCTGCCAACAAGAAAACGGTGACCGCGACCGCCACCTCCATATATATGTGGTCGACATCCATCGATGCCATGTCCATCGCCTGGTGATCGGCTGCATTCCCCCACACCATCGCCCATACGGACCATCCCATCGCTGCGATGATGCCCAGCGAGATGAGGGTGTCCATCGTGGTCGCTCGATGGCGTGCGTTCATCGCTGCCGCCCTGTGGAATGGAGCCGCCGACCACAGCACGACGGGTAGGGACAGCACCAGTGCCCACCACTTCCACCCATCAAACTGCACTGCAGGAATCATCGACAATGCCACCACCGGCAATCCCGCAATCAACGACACCATGAGGCGGGCACGCAACATCGCGACACGTTCCATGGTTTCTTTGTCGAGCATGTCCGGTGTGGTTTCTTCCAGCAGTCGCGCACCGTAACCCGCCTTCTCGACCTGAGCGATTACCTGCTGCGTGGATACGTCGTCACTTATCGTGACGCGAGCAGACTCCGTCGCAAAATTCACCGTTGCGCGCACACCTGCAAGCTGATTGAGCGTCTTCTCTACCTTTGTCGCGCACGCACCACACGTCATGCCCGAAACGGAGAGGTCTATTTGTTCCAATTGTGTTGTCATGTGGGTCGCCCGGGGCTCGAACCCGGGACCTGCGGATTAAAAGTCCGTTGCTCTACCAACTGAGCTAGCGACCCGTGAAGTGTTCAGGCTAGTTGCGTTATCACCGCAACAGCAGTGCGGTGGCGGTGAACTGCAACACCACAGCTGTCACGGTCATCACATGCCACACCTCATGAAACCCGAATACTTCGGGACGCAGGCGCGGATACCGACGCATGAACATCACCGCGCCAGCTGTAAACACCACACCGCCGACGGCATAGAGCGAAAGTGCCGTAGCCCCAGCGTGTTGATACACCCACGGAATCACTGCCATCACGATCCACCCGAGCACGATGTACAACGATGTCGCAAACTTCCTCGCCCGCCACATGGCTTTCAGCACCATGCCGACGACCGCAAGCCCCCACACCACGGAGAGCAACGTGACTCCCAACGTCCGTGGTAACGCGAGAAGACATACCGGTGTGTAGGTGCCGGCAATCAGCACGTACACCATGCAGTGATCCAGACGCTGCATCACACGTTGCACTCGTTGACTGCGAGCAAAGAGGTGATATGCGGCGGAGGTCCCAAACAGCGCAACCAGTGAAGCGGAGTAGATCGCCGTCGCCGTCGTGGCGAGTGGACCCGACGCCAACAGCGTCAGCACCACTCCAGCGGGAAGCGCAACGAGTACTGCACCACCATGGATGCGGCCTCGCCATCGCGCACGCCACTCACCAGTCACATGATGAAACACTGGTGTGTGGGGCATGCGCGTCCTTACGGGCGAGCGTACCCGTCGCTACAACGATTCGGCCTGACGCCGGACCTGCTGAGCCCGTTGACGGCGAGCAGTAGAACGACGCTTCCACTCCTTCATCTTCCAATGACGTAAACGACCTTGCCGTGAAGTTCGTTCCATCGCGTGATGGTCGTCGCGGTGGTGGACCGGTTTCCACCCGATAGCCGGCTCGTCGCACTCATCTGGTTCGCACGACCGACCCACACGTGTTGCGATGGCATGAAGTTCACCCTTGATTCGGTGCCGTTCAGCGTGAGCGTGTGCTCGCAACTCGGCTCTCGACAGTGGTGCCGTGTCGGTATCACGATGGCGTTTGCTCATCCCAATCTCCTTGTGTGAAGTGGTATGCGCTCCCTTGTGATGGAACAGTACTCCTGATGCTCGGAAAGTCAAGAGACGTATGTTGTGGTTCGGTAACTCTTGGCCGAGTTCAGCCAAAGGCACGAATTGGTCGCACACGGAATGGGCGTGGATCCTCGGTTCCACCCTTTCGCCGGACTTCGTTGGCACTCAGCCACTTTTCGCGGTCAAACTGCTGGCCGTCAATCCAATATTGAGTCCAGGCCGTTTCGTTGTTGTACTCCGACGAAGTCCAATAGAAACCCCGATCGAATCCGAAGGCATTGGTTCCAGTGATGTCATGATCAGTAAGTGCAAGCACGTTGTAGAGCGTGTCGAGTTCATCCTTGCTGGGCAGGAACCAATCGTCCTTGCCGCTGCAAACCAACGCATGTGCATACCCCGCCGCAGTTGCCTCACGAGCAGCAGCAGGGAGCGCGGAATGTTGTTTCACGATCCTTGCGGTGTTCTGCGACCCCATGCCAATTGCCTTTGACTTCACGCGCTCTCGGGCGGCCGTTGCCCATTTGGGATAGAGCAGCGGAAGTTGTTGTGTCCCCTTCTTATTTGCGGCAGCATTCCGCCACACCTTGCCCACCCCCTCACACGCTGCCGGAGCAGCTTCGAGCCAACGGCCCCATGGCTGCTTCGAACCTGCGTCATAAAACACGAGCCCACCTCCTGGTCCGATATCGCCGACAGCGCATGCAACACCTGCGGTACATGCGGCAGAGACACGACCACCAGATGGGATGTTCGGTATCAACGGACGAGTGGGAAGCGGCACTCCACGTGGAGCGAATGCTCGAACCCACGCAAAGCGAATCGGCAGTGACGCGAAGTTCGAGCCAGTGTGAACGTTGCTGAAGCCGACGCTCTTGTTGCCGGACAATCCCCGAATGATCCCATTTGCATCGGTGAACTGTGTGCCGTCCTGAAACAACTGGTACCACGCAAATGTGTCGGAGGCTTCACTCGAAGACCAAAACGGTTGACCATTTACTCCCAGCGTGAACGTGCCGGAAAGCGGCGACTTGGTGGTGGCGATGAAGTTGTACAGCGCGTCGAGTTCGTCCTTGGACGGAATATGAAATCGAACGCCGTCAGCCACACGCCCATTGTTTGCAGATTGACGCGACGCCCAGATGTTGCTGCTTGCCACCAGTTGTTCGGTGTTGCTCGCTCCAGTACCGACGGCTTTCCCCAGAATTCGCTGCACCTTTGCATCGCTGCCACGGTGAAGCACCACTTGGTCCCACGCGCCAGTGGTTTGGTCGGGCTTCGTTGATGCTTCGAGATACTTGCCCCACCACTGGACGGTCGGTGCAACAAAAAACACGATGCCGCCACCCGGACCCACGTCTCCCAACTGACAGATGCCTCCCTTGGCACATGTCAATGACGCAGCGACCTGCCGTGGAAATCCAAGGCTGATCATTGACAGCAGGGACACGGTTGAAATCAGCAAAGCGAGTATTCGGACCCGAGGCAACCGCATGAAGCCAACCTACATATCTCGGCCAGAAGCCGGAGGTCGTGCACACAGGAGAGTGACGGATGTCTTGACAACCTCGAGAAAGCGAGAGACGATGCCCACCATGACGGATGAACTTCCACCAATGACCTCACCTCTAGATCCCGACGATTTCGACAAACCTGCATCACGCGGGTTCTTCCGCTACGAACTTGCAGTGACTCGCGGGGAGCTGCGGGAGGACATCGCAGCAACAAAACTCGAGCTCAAACAAGACATCGGCGACCTCCATTTGGAACTGGCCGACGCAAAACGCGAACTCAAACTAGACATCGCCAACGTACGAGCCGAACTCAAGCAAGACATCGCCAACGTACGAGCCGAACTCAAACAGGACATCGCCGATCTCCGCAGCGAGATGATGGAACGGTTCAACAAACTCGACCGAAGTCTGTGGTGGAAACTCTCGGTGGCAGTTGGTGCAGCGTCGGCACTCTCGGAACTACTGAGCCGTATGTGACGCTCATTCGCCTTCCACTTGGCGTGGATCACCGGTCGAGGTCTAGCCTCGGCCCATGACCTACGACTTCGATCGATTCCTGCGCTACGACGAGATGGCTACGTGGCTCCGCGCACTTGCCGCAGCACACCCGACGCTGCTCACCGTGGAGAGTTACGGCCAATCACACCAGGGGCGCGACCTGCTCGTGGCGACCATCACGGACACGCGACACGGCGAACACCACTCCAAGCCAGCCCACTGGATTGATGCCAACATCCACGCCGTCGAGGTGACTGGTGGAGTTGCTGCGCTGCACATCATCCATGACTTGGTCTCCAAGTTCGTTGCTGGGAATCCAACCGTGGTGGAAGCACTACGAACCCGGACGTTCTACATTGCACCGCGTGTGAACCCTGATGGCGTGGAAGATGCTCTTGGCGATCGGCCGCTGTTCCACCGCTCCAGCGTGCGTGCGTGGCCATGGACGGATGGCCATCGTTGGCCCGGTTTGCATCCACAGGACATCGACGGTGATGGGCGCATTCTCACCATGCGCATTGCCGATGCCGACGGCGGATGGATGCCACATCCCGACGAGGCGCGAGTGATGATTCCCGTCGGACCTCTCGGTGCACCCGCCGGGGTGCAAAGGTATCGACTCCTTGCTGAAGGCCTCATCGAGAACTTCGACGGCTTCACCATCGATCAGCCCCGCGACCCCGCAGGTCTCGACCTCAATCGCAACTTTCCTGCGGGATGGGGTGTGGATGTTCTGGGTTCGGGAGATCACCCAATGAGCGAACCCGAGGTGCACGCACTCGTGCGCGCCGTGAAGGCACGGCCGAACGTTTGCGGATACAACGCATTCCATACTGCTGGTGGTTTCATGCTCCGACCCAGCAGCAATCTTCCCGATTCCCAGTTACCGCCGGAGGACGTGTTCATCTTCAAGAAGTTCGGTGAGCATTCCACGCCCCTCACCACCTATCCGGTGCACTCGGTGTATGAAGACCTCACCTGGGACAAGTCGCGTGTCATGGGCGGTGCCGGTGACGACTGGGCGTACGACCACTTGGGTGTGTATTCGTGGACGACGGAATTCTGGGACGCGATCTACCGCGCCACAGGCGAACATTCACCAACCGACGTGTGGTACGTCGGTCCTACCCCTGCGCAGGATCTGGCCGTATGTAAATGGAGTGATCAACATGCTCCTGGTTCATACGTTGCCTGGTACCCGTTCGAACACCCGCAGCTCGGCAAGGTGGAACTCGGCGGAGTCGATGCATTCCACACTTGGACGAACGCTCCGTCGTCACTGCTCAGGGCCGAAGTTGCACCTCACACCGAAGTGGCCATCTACCAGGCAATGGCATCTCCTCGCCTCGAAATCAAGTTGGCCGATGCGACCCCGCTCGGTGGTGACGTGTGGCGGGTTCGCCTCGGTGTAGCCAACACCGGCTGGCTGCCCACCGACATCACTCAACATGCGCGACGCAAGAAGATCGTGCTGTCGGCCGTAGTGGAAATCTCACTGTCTGATGCGGCTATCGGCAACTCGATTGATCTCGTTGAAGGCGAAGCACGTGTACGCATCGGCCAACTCGATGGACGCTCCAAGTACCTCCTCGATGGTGGTGCAATGTCCGACGGCACACCAGACCGCCACCTCCACTCTTGGTTGGTTCGCGCTCCGAGCGGCACGGTGCTCACGTTGCGTGCATCGCACCAGCGTGCAGGCACGGTGACCAGTTCGATCACTCTCCGTTAACGGTTACAAGACCGAGTGCAAATTTGGCATACGATGCGACTGCCAAGCGCGCCACGCAATGTACGACGCACTTGGTATCAGGACGAGATTTGGATATGCGACCACCGGATCATCGATCAGGTAGCCGTGAATGCCCCACGCACAGCCCATTGACACAAGGAGCAGGTTGGTACTCGCCGACACTCCGTAGAGACGTTCGGAGTGAATGGCTCGCCATACTTGCGGAAGAATCGATGGCGTACCAATGATGACACCCGTCAATCCCACTAGGGTCGGGGCGATTTTCCCAACCACAATGCAGTACGCGACGGATGCGACCACGATGACAATGGGCTTCCAAATCGACATCGCGCCCTTGCGCACCATCATCGCCGCAATGGCAATCAGTGCAATCTCGATGTTGGCATTTGCCGCCACCATAGGCACGCTGTCGATCACAAAGCCGTATGCAAGCCACATCATCGTCCCCGCCAGCGAGATCAGCTGCGCGGCTCCCGAGACACCTTCCACGCTCTTTCGCGCATACACCCGAATCACTTGCGGCCAAATGAAGACCGTTCCCAACCCGGCGGCAGCGAACCCTGAAATGTCGGCTGCAGTCATCGCGCAACAGTAACGGTTGGAGGCACCATGCCCGAGTCAACAACTGGCGCTCGCGGCACCCCGAGAGTGGCTTCACTGGATTGACGAGCCCTGCTCAAACATTATAGAGTTCGAGATATCGGCAATGTCGTTGTTGCCAAAAGGAGCTCCATCTTGTCGTCGAATGCTGAGAGCACGTCACAGCGTTACACCAGGAGCATTGCCGCTCATGAAAGGCGCTCGCGTGTCATCGCAGGCGGTGTGAATTCGAACGTGCGACTCATGAGTCGACCCGTGCCGCTCACCTTTACTCGTGCTCATGGTGCGATGATTTGGGACATCGACGGCAATGAATACATCGACTACGCAGCAGGTATGGGACCGACGATTCTCGGTCACAATCATCCGCGAGTGCTCGCCGCAGTGCAACAGGCCTTGCAGTCGGGACAATGTTTTGCTGGTCAGCATGAACTCGAAGCAGAATTTGCCGAACGGCTCATCGGAGCCGTGCCGTGGATCGAGAACATTCGAATCGGTCTGGCCGGCTCCGATATGGACCTACTCGCAGTGCGCATTGCAAAAGCCGTGACGGGTCGCTCGAAGGTCCTCCGTTTCACCGGCCACTACCACGGCTGGATTGATCCACTACTCGTTGGTCCAGGCGCCGCACCGACACCGTTCGGCACACCCCCCGTTGGACCAGGGCAGTCGGTGGCGGCCGCGAGCGAGATCGTGATGTGCGAGTGGAACGATGTCTCTCTCGTAGAACAGGTGTTTGCCACGCACCAGATCGCTTGCGTGATCATGGAACCGATCATGTGCAACACCGGCGTGATCGCGGCGCAGCCCGGATACATCGAGGCGGTGAAGGCATTGTGCAAGCAACATGGCGCCGTCCTGGTCATCGACGAGGTGATTACCGGTTTCCGAGTCGGTCTTCAAGGCGCGCAGGGTCATCTTGGTATAACCGGCGACATCACGCTGTATGCCAAGGCAATCGCATCTGGCTACCCCATGGCGGCTATCGGGACATCACGTGAACTGATGGCAGGAGTTGGTCGAGGCGAGGTCAACCACTCGGGCACCTACAACTCGGGATACCTCTCCGTCGCAGCCGCGGTAGAAACCATGAAAATCCTCGTCGAAGAGAATCCATACCCGTCTCTGCAGAAGAACACGGTCCGACTCGTCGAAGGCTTGCGCAAAGTTGGCAACAGCAAGGGACTTGCCGTCGATTACGTTGCGGGCTCGCTCTTCCAAGTGCGTTTCGGTGCACAAGAGCCCATGCAAAACCGCGAACATTTCGCCAAGAATTCGGACCAACCGAAGCTACTGAAGTTCCTCGACGCACTGCAGGATCGCGGAGTGCGACCAACCAGTCGTGGACTCTTCTTCGTGTCGGTGGCCCACGATGACCGACTCATCGACCGCACCTTGGAAATCGCGGAGTCGGCACTCGCCAGCTTGTAACCGGAGATTTGATTAGTGGCTTTCGCGAGTGACCTGCGAGCCACTCGAGCCCACGAGGAAATCGAGATCGCAACCCGTATCGGCCTGCATCACGTGGTCGATGTACAAGCGTGACCATCCTCTGGTGGCAACCGGTTCGGGTGCGCACCACTTCTTACGGCGAAGTTCCAGCTCGTCATCCGATACGTGCAAGGTGAGCGTGCGCGACGGAACGTCGAGCGTGATGCGGTCTCCCGTCTGAACGAGGGCGAGCGGTCCACCGAGCGTTGACTCGGGAGCAACATGCAGCACGGTGGTGCCGAATGCGGTACCACTCATACGTGCATCGCTGATGCGCACCATGTCACGCACACCTGCCTTCAGCATCTTTTCAGGCAGTGGCATGTTGCCGACCTCGGGCATTCCCGGATAACCGCGTGGACCACATCCGCGCAACACCAACACCGTTTCGGCGGTGACATCGAGCATCGGGTCGTCCACTCGCGCCTTGAAATCTTCGATGGAATCGAATACGAGGGCTGGCCCCGTGTGCACGAGGAGCTCGGGCGATGCCGCCGATGGCTTCACTACTGCACCCTGCGGACACAGATTGCCCCGCAACACCGCGATACCCGCCTCAGCAATGATCGGCTCGTTCAGTGAACGAATCATCGTTGGGTCACTGGTCGTTCTACCGTGCCATGACTCGCGAATCGGACGACCAGTCACTGCCAGTGCGTCGCCCTCCAGGATCGAGGAAAGTTCGGCCATGAGCGCTGGAATTCCACCGGCTTCGAAGAAGTCCTCCATCAATCGACTTCCTGCAGGCATGATGTCGACGAGGAGCGGAAGACGCGATCCGATTCGGTCGATGTCATCCAGCGTGAGCGGCACACCGACCCGTCCCGCGATCGCCAACAAGTGAATCACTGCATTGGTGGATCCGCCGATGGCAGACAGCACCTTCACGGCATTCTCGAACGCGTGGCGTGTCATCACCTTGCTCGGACGCAGGTCTTCGTTCACCATCTGAACGATTCGTCGACCAGTCAAGTGAGCAAGTTGCTTGCGGCGGGTATCCGGGGCAGGAATCGCCGCACTTTGCGGCAAGGTCATGCCCAGTACCTCTGCCATTGATGCCATCGTGGATGCCGTGCCCATCGGATTGCAGTGTCCGGCACTGCGCGTCATCGATGATTCCGTGGCGACGAACTCCTCGGCGCTCATCTTTCCCGCGCGTACCTCTTCGCTCATTCGCCACATGTCCGTGGCAGAACCGAGTGGCGTACCTCGATGCCGACCCGTCAACATCGGACCACCCGTGAGCATGATCGTGGGCAGGTCAACCGATGCAGCACCCATCAACATCGCAGGTGTCGTCTTGTCGCATCCCGAGAGCAGCACCACGCCGTCGAGAGGATTGCATCGAATCGATTCCTCCACATCCATTGCCATCAAGTTGCGAAGCAACGCAGCCGTGGGCTGGATCTGGGTTTCACCCAGAGAAGTGACTGGGAACTCCAACGGCACTCCGCCGGCCTCCCATACGCCGCGTTTCACGAACTCAGCAAGCTCGTCGAGGTGTTGGTTGCAGGGGGTCAGGTCGGATGCAGAGTTGCAGATTCCGATCATCGGCTTTCCCGAGAAGGCATCGTCGGGAAGTCCACGCTTCATCCAACTTCGATGGATGTAGTTGTCTCGACTCGAACCGTCATACCAATGACGTGTACGAAGTGAGACCGGAGTTCCGTGTGGGGATGTCATGCCCGCCAGTCTTCCATTGCATCCAACGGGTACATCGGCCGCGGAATTCTGGTCCAGGGCAACGAATGAACATCCGATTGCGTTGGTCCAGGCGTGGCAACACGCACGAATTCAGTAGTGATTTCACGCATGTACTGAAAGTTGGAAGCCGTCTTCATCACGATCATCTTGTAGTCGGCGGGCTCCACACCGAGATGGCGATAGACGCCTGGGTGAATTCCGCCGACTCCGGATGTTTCGGTAACGAGCATCGTCACCCGCCCTGCTTCGAGAATCACGGCATCACCCATGTCGACCGAACCCTGCGGAAGACCCTGAAGCGTCACTGTGCCGGAGCGTTTTGCTCGAAGTACGGCAGTTAGCCCCACTGGTTGGTAGAACGAGTTAGCCCAGCCTCCGAGCTCGATCGTCACCGTGGACCCGACTTCGGCCGATGCGAGATTCCGGGCCACGGTTGGGTCGGTCACCGGAACCAACGCGCGATGCCGCAGATCGGTGGAGAGCAACTCGCGAAGAATCACCGTGCTGTCACCGGTGGAGCCACCCAACACCGAATCCCCCGTATCACTGAGGAGCACAACTCCCCGCGCTCCATCATCGGCAAACGCAATTGCGCGACTCACTTCGAGATTGTCCAGCTTCATGAATCGATCACGCATCGACCATGCGTGATCGGCCAGCTCGTCGGCCAGTTGCTCGGCAGCACTGGCATCGCCGTCGGTCACCACGACGATGGACCACCCGGCTTCTTCCACATCGAGCCATGGCTGCATGGGAAACAGCGAAATGGTGAGCGCTCTTCCTTCCGACTCGAGCCTTCGTGCATGATCGAACCATTCCTTCATCGGTCCGCTCGCCGTGAGGAACTGCTCCTGATGCGTGATCATCGGTAGCTTCCGCCACGCCATCGTTGGTTGAACTTCACCCGAAAGCATTTGAATCGCAATCTTGGTGAGGTCACGACCCGTTTCGAATGGGTCGTGTGGCTGCGTTCGAAACGCCATCAAGACATTCGTGTTCGACATCATCTTGTTGGTGACGTTCGCATGATGGTCGAGCATCAACGCCACTGGTGTAACTGATCCAATCTCCTTGCGAATGACGGCAAGTAGTTCTCCTTCAACGTCATCAACTCCAACCGCCGATGCAGCACCGTGCAAGAACACGATGACTCCGTCACACGTCCCTGCCTCGCGCAGCCCACGAGTGATGATGTTCGAAAGCGTTGCGAGAGTTTCGGCGCTGAGTCGCCCACCCGACTGGGCATCAGCACGAACAATCGGAACGATTTCAACGTTCTTGCCGCTCGCCTGCACGGCGTCGAGACAGCCAGCAATTGGCCCAGCAGGATCCACACGTTCGAGAACTCTCTGGCCTTCCAGCAGTGCCACATTACGAAACCCGTCCAGCATCGTGGGAACCGGATTGAACGTGTCGGTCTCCTGCATTACATGAATCAACGCAACTCTCATCGTGCGATTCACCTTGCCGTCGTCGAGCGGCTCAGTAGTGGATCCAGCCGCCATCGACGTTGATGACCTGACCCGATACGAAGCTGCTGTCGTCGGATGCCAGATAGAGGAACGTTCCGGCAAGGTCATCGGCAAATCCGCGGCGGGGCAGACATTGGCGTTCGGCGGACAGTACCTTCAACTCCTCTTCGTCGAACCCAAGGGCAACTTCCTGCTCGGTACGAATCGCTCCAGGCATAACAGAGTTGACTCTGATGCCATCCTTGCCCACCTCACGAGCGAGGGCGCGCGTGAAACCGATGAGTGCAGCCTTCGAGCTCACATAGTCGAGCAACCCGGCCATTCCGAGCTCCACCGTCACGCTGGTCACAGTGATAATGTTTCCACTCTTGCGGCGAAGCATCCCGGGATAGCACGCCTTTGCGCAGAGAAATGCCCCGCGAACGTTGACGGCTTGCGTGTAGTCCCATTGCTTCGAGGTGATCTCGTGCCATGGCACGCGCACGCCGTAGGCCGCATTCGTCACCAGAATGTCGACATCGCCGAATTCGCGATGTGCCACTGCAACCATCTCGGTGACCTGTTCTTCGGATGAGATATCCGCGGGAACCTTCACTGCCGAACCACCCTCTGCCCGAATCGAGGTAACCACGTCATCGGCAAGTTTGCTCATCTTGTCGTCCGGATAGGTATTCACCACGACGGATGCACCTTCACGGGCGAACAACTTTGCAACGGCTGCCCCGATTCCCCACGAGGCGCCGGTCACCAGTGCGACGCGACCGGCCAGCTTCCCCCTGGCCTCACGAGGGGACGATGTCACCAAACGCTCCAACCACCGTCAACGATCAAATTCGTGCCGTGGACGAACGAGGAACCCTCCGACGCCAGGAACACGGTGGCTGTCACGTAGTCCTCGGGCTGGCTGTTGCGACCAACGGGTGTTTGCGATGCCAGGTGCTTCCACAGTTCTGGCTCGCCATCGGGTGTTTCCATCCAGGTGATCATTCCTGGACTGAGATTGTTGATGGTGACTCCAGTCCGACCGATCTGGCAGGCGAGATAATTGGTGAGACCGATCAAGCCGTGCTTGGCAGCCGTGTAGGCACCAGCTCCGGCGTTCTTGCCTGTGTTGTTCGGGTTCTGACCGAGGGTGCCGTAAATCGAAGCGATATTGATGATGCGACCCCACTTCTTGGCGGCCATCTTCGGGATGAACAAACGGCACAAGCGCTCTGATGCGATGACATTGATCTCGTAGGTATCGCGCCACTCCTGGGTTGATTGCTGACCCCACGGCTTGGAGAATGGATCTCCGCCAGCATTGTTGACGAGGATGTCGACATGTTCGGGCATCTTGTCGAGTTCCTCGTACAACGAGTCGGAGGTCAAGTCACCAACGATGTAGCGGTGCGGTGCACCGAGGCTCGAGAACGTCTCGCGCAGTGCTGCCTCGCTTCGCGCAACGCCGATCACCGTCGCACCGTGGGCAGCAAGACCATGCACCAAACCTCGGCCGAGTCCGTAACCACCACCAGTGACCAATGCGGTGTGTCCCGTCAAATCGAACAGATTGCCCTTGCTTGCCATGAGAAGTCCTCCCTACTCACATTGTGGTCGTTGGACCATGCGGCCATTCCTTGCAACCGTGCTTGTGCCTGCCCTCACATGTTGTCGAAGTGACATTTGTAACGGTCAAGATAAATACTATACAGTTACGAACGAGTCCTTTCAAAGGGGGGAACATGAAACCAAACCGAAAAGCCCGTACATCGGGGCGACGTCGCGGTATTGCTTTCGCACTTGTTGCAGCACTCGCTGTAGCAGCGTGCGGAGGTAGCGACGACGCAAGTGAATCAGCCGATGATTCCGCAACTGAGGAAACAACGGCACCTGAAACATCTTCAGGAGAAACCAAGACGACACTGACCATCGTGTCGCCACAGGAACCAGCCAGCTGGAACTACTACGAAGTGGCGGCTAATGCTCTGCGCGTGCCGACCTTCAAGAACGTCCAAGAAACCGTGGTGGAACTCAACACTGACGGAACCATCACGCCGATGTTGGCGGAATCATGGGAAGTGAGCGCCGACGGTCTTGTCTATACCTTCAAGATTCGTCAGGGTGTCAAGTTCCATGATGGTTCTGACCTCGACTCCGCCGACGTCAAGTACTCCATGGAAATCAACGCCAAGTCGCCGAACAGCAAGCTGAGCGCCCCACACGTCAACGTGGCGAGTGTCGAAGCTCCCGATGCCAACACCGTTGTCATCACGCTGAAGCAGGTCAGCTCGACGTTCCTCAAGGAACTCGGCATGTCGGCCGGCTACGTGGTGCCGGAGAACTTCCTGACGGACAACGATCCAAACACCACCATGATCGGAACCGGTCCTTGGTCGTTCGGTGAGTACTTGCCGGACACCAGCCTGACCCTGAACCGCTTCGCGGACTACTGGGGCGAGGCACCGTTCTTCGACACCTTGGTGTGGCTCTTCATCGACGACGAAACCGCGTCACTCAACGGCATGCTTGCCGGCGAGTACGACCTGAACGTCGCCGTCTTGGCCGAAGGTATCGAGCGCGTCGACTCGTTCGAGACAGATCCGAACTTCACCGTCACCCTCCAGGGCTCGACGGAGAACTCGTACATGTGGCTCAACGTCAATGACAAGCGCTTCCAGGACATCCGTGTTCGCCAGGCGATCGCCCACGCGATCAACCGCGAGGAAGCAATCGCCGTGTACAACGGTGATGCGCGACCAACCTGCCTCATGGTGATGCCGGATTCAGAGCCGTACAACAGCGACTACTGCCCATACCCATTCGATCCAGAGAAGTCCAAGGCCCTCTTGAAGGAAGCCGGCTACGAAGGCATCGAAATCGACTACCCATTTGTGACGGTTGCTTCGCACCCATTCACGATGGAAGTCCTCACGCAGCAGTTGGCTGCCGCTGGTATCACGGTGAAGAGCCGTGGTGAAGACCTCACCACCTGGCTCGACAAGACGTGGACCAAGGGCAACTACGAGATGAGCGAAATCCGCGACTCCGCAAGCATCCTGCAATTCGGTTGCAAGGGTGGACGTGAGCCGTTGGGCAAGAGCTCGAGCTTGTGCATCCCAGAGTTCGAGGACAAGTTGGCCAAGGCCGACGCATTCCTCAACTACGACGATCACTTGGCCGCAATGAGCGACCTTGCAAAGACCTTCGCCGACCTGGCCTGGGTGAATGCAATCGCCGCCGTGCAGGTGCCGATGATCTCGAGGGCTGACCTGACAGGTGTACCCGCCGTGCGAATCAACGACGGTGTCGACCTGCGCAAGGCCCGTTGGGGTAACTAAGTGAATGGTGTGGTGGTTCAGCCCAATGCTGAACCACCACACACGGTGATGACCGTCCGGCGGTTGCGTACCGTCGGACGGTCATTTACTTTGTGGGAATATCTGGAAGGGTAAGAACATGTTGAAGCACATCCTGCGCTCGTTCTTCACACTGGTGTTTACGGCGTTCGTTGGTTCGATTGCCGTCTTCGTTCTTCTGCGGCAGCTCGGCGGTGACATCGTCACCGTCTTCCTCGGTCGCGACGCTGCACCAATCGACGTTTCGTACATGCGGGAGGAGCTCGGTTTGAACGACCCGCTCATCATGCAGTACCTCAAATGGCTCGGCGGCATCGTCACCGGCGACCTGGGCAAGTCGTACGGGATGGGATACGACATCTTCAGTGAAATGGTGCGGCGCCTGGGCCCGACGCTCATGCTCACGCTTGGTGGACTTCTCGTTTCCGTTCCACTCTCACTCGTTCTTGGAACGTATTCGGCGATCAATGCCAAGAAGCTCCGCAGCAGTTTCGTCGACGTGTTCACCCAAGTGGGAATCGCAATACCCGCCTTTTGGGGTGGACTACTCTTCGTTCTCGTTTTTGCCGTACGACTCGGCTGGCTACCCACCGGTGGATACGTGCCATTCACCGAGGATCCCATTCAGGCGATTCGGGCTGCAATCCTGCCCGTCTGTGCGCTCAGTCTCGGCGTCACCTCCGTCTTCACTCGTTACGTCCGAACCGCCATGCTCGACGTCATGAACGAAGACTTCATGCGTTCGGCCATGGCCCGAGGTCGCACTCGCCGCGGAGCAGCGTTGGTGCACGGCGTGCGCAACGCTTCGATTCCACTCGTTACCGTCGCCGCGTTGCAGTTTGGTCAGCTCATTGCCGGCGCCGTGGTCATCGAAAACGTCTTCGTCCTCCCGGGAATCGGCCGTCTCATCGTCACGGCCACGCTCGGTCGCGAAGTGGTGGTCGTTCAGTCCTTGGCGCTCGTCATCATGCTCATCATCCTGGTGCTCAACTTCGTCGTTGACATCGCCTACGGATTCCTCGATCCACGTATCCGAGACAAGGAGTCGTCCGATGCCTGACACCTCTGTAACTTCCACCGTCGACGACGCACGGCCACTCAAGCCGTCGCTGGGCAAACGACTCCGCAAACTTCCACTCACGCTGTACCTCGGCGGCACCCTCGTGTCGCTCTTCGTGTTGGTGGCAATGGTGTCGTTCGTATGGACTCCGTACCCGGCCAACAAGCTCAACCTCACCAATCGACTCGCACCACCGGGAACCCCTGGCTTCCTCTTCGGTACCGATCGCGCGGGGCGTGACGTCGTCACCGAACTCATGCTCGGTGCCCGAAATTCGCTCTATGTGAGCGTGGTGTCGACGATCGTCGCGATGTTCCTCGGCGCACTGATCGGACTTTCCATCGCGGGATCGCGCCGAACGTTGCAGGGGCCATTCACGCGCCTCGTCGATGCTGGTCTGGCCCTACCGGGAATCCTCACCGCCCTCGTGCTGGCGGCCAAACTCGGGCCCGGCAACACCACGGCAACCCTGGCGATCATCACCTGGCAGGTACCCGTCGCTGCGCGAGTCACCATCGGACCGGCACGACAAATTCTGGCCCTCGACTACGTGGAGGCGGCCTACGGTTACGGACGCACAAAGGCATACGTCTTGCGACGTCATGTGTTGCCCAACATCAGTCCACTCCTCATCGTGCTCGGCTCGGTGATGTTCGCAGCCGCAATCCTGATCGAAGCTGCGCTGGCCTTCTTGAGCGTGGGTGTTCAACCCCCGACATCGTCATGGGGTCGCTTCCTCAACGAAACACAGTCGCTGCTCGAAGCAGCGCCGTACCTCATGTTCTTCCCTGGAGTGGCAATCGTGCTGACGGCATTGGGCTTCAACCTGCTGGGTGATGGGCTGCGCACGGTTCTGGATCCACAACAAGCTCGAACGGGAGTCGCGTGATGTTGCACCTACGAAATCTGCGCGTCACCATCGACGATCACGAGATCATCAACATCGACGATCTCGCCCTGCAGCCAGGAGCGCGACTCGGTTTGGTTGGTGAATCCGGTTCTGGTAAGACGATGACCGCCAAGGCAATCGCTGGTTTGCTGCCAAACGAGGCAAAGGTGTCGGGTGAAGTGAATTTCGATGGACAGAACCTGCTCACACTCAGCGACCGCGAGCTTGCCAAAGTACGTGGCAAGCGAATCGGATTCGTGTTCCAGGATCCCGCCCGCTCGCTCAATCCGATGATGCGTATTGGCAAACAGGTTTCCGAGGCGATTCGCATCCACACCGATCTAAAGGGGCAGGCGGTGACGGACAAGGTCGTAGACCTTCTGCGACAGGTACAACTTCCAGAACCCGAGACGCTCTTGCGTCGTTACCCACACCAGCTGTCTGGTGGGCAACAACAACGTGTGATGATCGCCGCAGCGATCGCTGCCGACCCGGAACTCCTCATTGCCGACGAACCGACGACCGCGCTCGACGTGACGGTACAAGAAGAAATCCTGCGTCTCCTCATTTCCCTGAGCGAGCAACGCAAGATGAGCCTCCTCTTCGTCAGCCACGACCTCGGCGTCGTTCGATTCGTCTGCAACAACGTGGCGGTCATCTACGGAGGCAACATCGTGGAAGCCGGTGGCATCGACAGCATCATCAACCATCCCAAGCACCGATATACGGCAGCACTCCTCGCGGCCAACCCAGGAATGCCCAAGGACGACAACTTCTCCGCATTCATCGGGCGCCGTCTGCAAACGATTACGGGATCAGTTCCGCCAGTCGGCAGATTCCCTAGTGGCTGCCGATTCCGCAACCGCTGTCAGCATGCTTCGGAGCAGTGTGCAACCACTCCACCAGTCACCACCAGCACTCCCGATCACCGCTATCTCTGCTGGCACCCCGAGCAAGGAGGTCAGTCGTGACTTCATCATCTACACAGCATTCGCCACTCGTGGCCGTGGAGAAGATGTCCTTCCACTATCCGCGTGCTCGAATCACTTCCGGTGGTACCGGCTGGACACTGCAGGACATTTCCCTCGCAATCAGCCTCAAGTCCACGGTAGGAATCGTCGGCGAATCGGGCTCAGGAAAGTCCACCCTCATTCGCGTGATGTGCGGTCTCCTGCGACATCAGCAAGGCAACGTGCGATTCAACGGTAAGGACATCACCGAGTACCAAGGTGATGGCGCCAACGAACTTCGCCGCCAGAACCAGATCGTGTTCCAGAATCCGCGTCGATCCCTCGATCCTCGTATGACCATTCGTCGCTCACTCACCGAGCCGATTCGTGCCCTGCAAGATCGCACACCGGACGACGACGAACTCGTCAGCTCCATCAAGCGAGTGGGCTTGGGACCAGAAGTGCTCTCGCGTTTCCCGCACCAGCTATCCGGTGGACAGCTCCAGCGAGTGGGAATCGCACGATCACTCTCGGTGAACCCCACCATCCTGTACGCCGACGAACCCGTCAGTGCACTCGATGTCTCGGTGCAAGCCCAAGTGCTGAATCTGCTCATGAACCTTCGCGATCAGATGGGTCTCACGCTCGTGATGGTGTCGCACGACCTCGGTGTCGTGAGCCGAATGTGCGAAGACATCGTCGTGATGCGCCATGGTCACATCGTCGAAGCTGGTCACACTTCCGATGTGCTATCGCGCCCATCGTCGGACTACACCGCCACCCTCTTGAAAGCGGCGCGAGCGGCAAGCCTCGAACGCTCCTAGCCATCGCTGCACCGTGCCTTGCAGGCACAAGGCGAACTATATATACTTTCCTCATGAGCAGTCGCTCGTCGCTCACCCCCGAGCAGTTGGATCACTTCCAACGTGAGGGCTACGTAGTCGTTCGTCAGGCGTTCAATCCCGAACGTTGGCTTACACCGTTGTTGCGTGAATACGAGGACGTTCTCGACCGCCTGGCTCACAAGCTCTTTGCTGAAGGTCGCATCTCGAGTCTGTACGACCACCTGCCGTTTGGTGAACGATTCGTCGAGGTATGCGCGGAGTCCAACGACACGAACCACCAATTCTTCGACTTCTCGTTGCCACAAGGAAACATCAAGCACGACACCCCCATGTGGCACGGTCCAGCGGTCTTCAACATGCTCCGCTGCCCCGAGCTCCTGAATCTGGTCGAGGGTTTCATCGGTCCTGAGATCTACTCCAACCCGGTGCAACACGTGCGCATCAAGATGCCCGAGTCGCGCGAGCCACGCGATACCACCACCGGTGCCCTGAAGATGGGTGCCACCAACTGGCACCAAGATAACGGCGTCGTCACGCCGGATGCCGACGACACGCGGATGCTCACTGTGTGGTTCCCGCTGCGATACGCGGGGATCGAACACGGATGTCTGCAAGTGGTCCCGCGCACCCACGAACGCGGACTCATGCCACACTGCCCCGCTGGACCGGGTGGGCTACAGGTACCAGAGAAAGTCGTCTCGCGCGATGGAGCAGTGGCGCTACCGATGCATCCCGGCGATCTGTTGTTCATCGACAAGATGACACTGCACAACTCGCTGCCCAATACCAGCAAGGAAATCCGAATCAGTTTCGACTTGCGCTACAACCCGGTTGGCCAGCCGACGGGTCGTGGAGCATTCCCCGGTTTCGTTGCTCGTAGTGCCCAGGCACCACATACCGAACTGCGTGATGCCAACGAATGGGCACGGCTCTGGATGAATGCCCGCCAAGAGTTGGCCGACGCACCTGCGCTGAAACCGTTCAATCGTTGGAGCGCCGACGCTCCTGTCTGTGCATAACGCCGACGCGTCGTAGCAACTAGCCCTGCGGGGTGCCGAACGGCGTGTAACCCCGACCGGCAACCCCTGGTCGACATGCAAACAGCGATCCAGCCGACGGGTTGGCTCGTCGACGTGCGTCGTCAAGATCAACCGTTGCTGACGTGATGTAAAGGGTGCGCAAGTCGGCACCGCCAAACGCACAGCTCGTGATCCAACCACCGGGCACGTCGATACGGCAATCAATCTCACCACTCGGGCTCAGTCGAACGACGCCACCTCCGTCCCAGAGTGCAACCCAGATTCCACCTTCCATGTCCACCGACACACCGTCGGGCAGTACATCGAACGTGGCAATGGTGCGCTCGGAGACGGGGAATCCATTGTCGTCAAGTGTTAGTTCGTCAACCGTGCGATGCAACGAATCGGCGTGATAGCACTTGGATCCGTCGGGACTCCAATCGATGCCGTTCGAAAGTGCGCGACCCGAACGAACACGCCGCACGAAGCCCGAGTCTTCGACGCAGAACACGCCGGCTCGATGTTCACCGCTACGGTCGACCGTGCCAATCCACAGACGTCCATGCGGATCGCATCGTCCGTCATTGGCTCGGCCGTCCCCATCGGGTGGTAGTTCGGCCAAGACCGATCCAATGGCTCCCGAGGCATTCAACATGCCCACCTCGAGACCGGACACCGCCAACAACTCACCGGTACTCGTCGGTACCACCACACTGGTCGGCGAACTCACCACTACCGCTGCATGCCGTCCGTCGCTGTGGAGACGATGTAGAAGACGACCGTCGATATCCAACCACAGCAAGGTAGAGGTGGTGGCGTCCCACGTGACCCCCTCACCCAACAGGCTCCGACACTCCACTACCAGGTCGACCGACATCTCAGCCCCCATGCTTAGCGCCCCACAGTGGCCTTGGTAATTGGCGATTCATATGTGCTAGAAAAGATTATAAACTCGTCACCACAAGGGGGACACCATGTTGATCAACGCACCAGTGCTCATGAAGCCGAAGGAAAAGATGCAAATGCTCGAGCTCGAGCTCGACGAGCCACGTTTCGGCGAGGTTCGCGTCAAGATGGTGGCCAGCGGCGTATGCCACAGCTGTCTCCACGCCTACGACGGCTCGCATACCGGCATCCCGATGCCAATCGTGCTCGGTGACGAGGGTTCGGGCATCGTCGATGCCGTTGGAGCCGGCGTTTCGCACCTCCAAAAGGGCGACCACGTCGTCATCTCCTGGGCACCGTCGTGCAACAGTTGCAAGTACTGCAACCTCGGGTTCCCTGCACTGTGCCTCAACACGCCAGCGATTGGCAAGACCACCGGTGACGTCACGATGTTCCACCACAAGGGCAACGACGTGTACCACTACGGTCCTGCAACCTACGGCTCGTACATCGTGGTGCCGGAGTCCGCAGCAGTGAAGATTCGCAAAGACTTCCCGCTCGAGGCTGCAGCACTCATTGGCTGCTCGGTCGCCACGGGCTTTGGATCCGCAGTCAACAGCGCCGGATTACGCGCAGGTCAGAGCGTCGCCGTCTTTGGTTGCGGTGGTGTCGGACTCAACGCCATCCAAGGTGCCGTTGCCACGGGTGCCTATCCGATCATCGGTGTCGACGTACTCGACTCCAAGCTCGACATGGCACGTCACTTTGGTGCAACACACACCATCAACTTGGCCAAGCAAGATCTTGAGGCCGAGGTGAAGAAACTCACTGGCAGTGGTGTCGACGCTTCGATCATCGCGGTCGGTAGCAGCAAGGCGATGGAACAGGGGCTTACGATTCTCGCCAAGCAAGGCATCGAGGTAATCCTCGGTCTGCCTGGTCAGGGCGAGAAGTTCCCCGTCGACCCATGGTTGCTGATGGGTGGCGAGCGCAGAATCGTCGGATCCCGTTACGGCACCAGCAATCCACTCGTGGAATTCCCCAAGCTCGTCGAACTTGCCATGTCGGGACGAATCAAGATCGAGGAACTCGTGACGAAGCGTTACGACCTCGACGAAGCCGATGAGGCGTTCCGATCACTGGCTGCCGGCGAGCAGGCGCGCGGACTCATCGTCTTTTAGCCATGAAACTGGCCTCGGTACTCACACCACTCTCCGATGAGAACCTCACGCTGGCTGCACAGTGCGGCGTCGACCAAATCGTGGTTCGCTATCCCGGGCCGGATCTCAGCGAGTTCAATCGAATGCAGCAGCGAATCCGCTCGTTCGGCATGGAGATTGGCGTCGTGGAGGGTTACCTACCGATCGATCGCATCAAGCTGGGAACCGATGACGGCACCGATCTGAAAGCGATGAAGGCGCTGATCCGACATCTGTCGGATCTCGACATTCGCTTGGTGTGCTACAACTTCATGGCCGGAACCGACTGGATTCGCACCTCCGTCGACACGCTCGAACGAGGTGGCTCGAAGGTGACCGCCTTCCGTCTGGCCGATCTCGACAAAGCACGAATTCCCGGACGTCCGGCGTTTCGAGCCGAACTCGAGCCGGGTGCCAAGCGTCCGGAACTGTGGAAGAACCTGCAGAACTTCCTGGAGGAAATCATCCCGGTTGCCGAGGACGCAGGCGTCGTCATGGCCATGCACCCCGACGATCCGCCACTACCGCACCTTCTCGGAAACGACCGAATCATGCACGACGTTGCCGGCTTCGAGCGCCTCGTGGAAATCGTCAAGTCTCCGTCGAACAAGATTGCGTTCTGTCAGGGTTCGTTCTCCGAGATGGGTATCGACATTCCAGCGACGATTCGACGAATCGGTTCGCACATTGCCTACGTTCACTATCGCGACGTG
>Ga0255188_1000061_pt1 | contig 45602 bp, 38 predicted proteins | sample Miss_Cont_RepB_8_FD_188427 | JGI IMG/M metagenome (GOLD analysis project Ga0255188, IMG submission 188427) | Freshwater microbial communities from Mississippi River, Louisiana, United States - Miss_Cont_RepB_8h | ecosystem: Environmental > Aquatic > Freshwater > River | place: USA: Louisiana... | reverse complement strand
GCTCCAACTCCATCGATGTCATCGTCCTCGACTCCGTCGCCGCCCTTACGACCAAGGCCGAGCTCGACGGCCAGATGGGCGACGCCACCGTCGGCGCGCAGGCCCGCCTCATGAGTCAGGCCATGCGTCGTCTCACCGCCGTCGTCAGCAAGACCAACTGCATCTGCATTTTCACGAATCAGATCCGCGAGAAGATCGGCGTGATGTTCGGCAACCCCGAGACGACCTCTGGCGGCCGCGCGCTCAAGTTCTTCGCCTCCGTCCGCATCGACATTCGCCGCAAGGACCAGATCAAGACGCCCGAGGGCCGGGTCGTGGGCAACCGCACCAAGATCAAGGTGGTGAAGAACAAGGTCTCGCCGCCGTTCACCGAGTGCGAATTCGACATCATGTACGACGAGGGCATCTCGAAGACGGGCTCACTCCTGGACCTCGGTCTCGAGCACCGGATCCTCGAGAAGAAGGGCGCCTGGATCGCGTTCGAGGGCAACCTCGTCGGCCAGGGCCGCGATGCCGCCAAGCTCGCGCTCCGCGAAAAGCCCGAGCTCGCCGAGAAGATCCAGAAGGCGGTCCTCGAGAAGGTGAATGTGACTGGCGGCGCGACCGTCACCGGCGAAGCCGCCGAGTAACGCCGCTGCGCCTAAGCTGCCCTCCACAAGTCTGGTCCGCCGTGGAGGGTCGCTTCGGTATGCATTGAGAGTGGCCCACGGAATTCACGGAAAACTCGTGATTCCATCCAGCTCGCCACCGCCTCGTTTGGTGTAGCCGCGGCCGCCCGCCGCGGATCATGCCGCGGGATCGACGGCTGAAGGCGTTTCCGAACCGCTCCGCGAGGTGGCAACCACGGATGGACACGAATTAACACGGATAATGTGGTTCGTCTGTAGCCGGGGTCCGGCGACCCCGGACTATACAGAAACCATGACGGCCGCAGGCGCTTCGAAACAGCTCCGCGAGGACCCACCACGGACAACCACGACGGCCGAAGGCGGTTTGAAACGCCCCGGAGCTCACCGCGGATTTGGCCGATGCCGAGGGCGATGCCACTTTCCCTCACTCCCTTCCACTTGCTGTGTCACGCGGTATAGGAACGCCAGGTCCCTCATCCCTCCCGGCGCGGCGGAGCCGCGCCGGGTAGGCACTTTTCGGTTCCGGTCGGGTCGGATAAGCGCCATCGATCGCTTTCCGCCATGACTTCGACCGCCGTACCCTCCGGTTCTGTTCCCGCCATTTGCTCAGCGCCTGTCCGCGCGACCGGCCTTCTGGCACTCGCCCTCCTCGCGAGTGCTTTGACGCCCGCCGACCACCTGACCGCGGCCGAAAAGCGCCCCGCTGATGCCGCGCCAAAACTTCTCTCCACCGTAGGTCCCAAGTCCGAGACGTGGTCGGATGTCCGGGAGCTCGAGGCCGCCGCCACGAAGGGCAACCCGCGCGCCGAGGCCGCCTTGGGCGAACTTCTGCTGCGGGGTGACGGGCTCCCGCGCGATGACGCTCGGGCGCTAACTCTCCTGGAGAAGTCAGCCCGTGCCGGTCACGGCCCTGCCGCTTTCCGGCTCGGGTTCCTGCTTTCCCGCGGGGAGAACGGCGCCGCCCGCGATCCGGCGCGTGCTATCGCCTACTTCCGCGCCGCGGCCGCAGCCGGCGAGCCCGAGGCGTTCTTCAATCTCGGTGCGGCGCACGCCAGCGGTCGCGGGGTGAAACGCGACTACGCCGAGGCGCTCGCGTGGCTGACGGTCGCGAAACGCCGCGGGGCCGACAACGGCACGGAGGCCTCCCTGCGGAAGCAACTGGGGAAACAAACCTCCCTGCTCGCCAAGGCGGAGCGTCGTGTGGCCGAGATCGAAGCTGAACTCAAGAACGCCGCCCCGTTGTCTTTCCTGCCGCCGATGGCGCCGCTCGACGAGGTGTACGACCCGCTTCGGCCGCCGCTGCGGCCGAACTGAGGTCGCCGCCGTGCCGTCGGTCCGCTCAGGGTCTCGCGGCTTTACCCCAGCGCGGCGATTCCCTCGCGCATGCCTTTCAGCACTTTTTTAACTTCGGCCGCGGCGTCGTAGTCCTTACGGCCCATCGCGAGCGTCTCGATCGGCACGAAGCCGCGGTAGCCGCCGTCGGCGATGATACGCATGAGTCGTTTGAAGTCGGCCCGTGGCGACTGCAGCGAGCTCCCCAGGGTCTCCTTGATCTGCCAGCCGACCGCGTAAGGGGTGATCAGCGCGATGTCGGCGTAGGGGTCGGCGGTGAGGTATTTTCCAGTATCCACCAACGCGCCGCAGCAGGGATGGTCGACCCGCCGCAGCAGGCTCAGATGCTCCACGCCGGTGTTGAGGAAGTCACCGTGGTTCTGCACGCCGACGAGCACGCCGAATTTCTCCCCGTGCTCGGCGCAGGCCCGCACGTCATCGGCCATCCATTTCTCGACTTCGTCCCGTTTCGCGCCGCCCGCAGCGACCCGCCAGTCGTTGAACGGTTTTTGCGGCCCGGCGAACACGCGGATCACCGTCGCGCCGAGACGGGCCGCCACTTCGATCCAGTCCTTCGTCAATTGCACGCCGTTCGCGCGCACCGACCGGTCGGCATGGGTGAAGTCGTTGCGGATGCCCGTGCCGTTGATCACGACGCCGCGCGCGTGCGCGTGGCGCCTGAGCCGGCTGATGAACGAGTCGGCCGGAACCTTCGGATAGCCCGGGAAAAAGTAGCCGGTGATGTCCATCGCCTCGATGTTCAGCCGCGCGCAGAAGTCGCACACGCCGAACAGATCGATGCCCTTGGCGGAGTCCTTGGCGTTCTCGTTCAGCGCCTCGAGGAACGAGTAAACGTTCAGCGCGGGCCGCAGAAACGGACCCCCGGTGCGCTTCACCGGCTCCAGCGCCGGCAGCGGCGTGGTTACCAGCGGGGCCAGCGCGGCCAGTTGCAGGAAGTGTCGACGGGGCAGCAGCGGGGTCGGCGTGGTCATGGCGGGATGCGGGAACCTTGAACGCGAAGAACGTGATTCACCAAGGCGGGATTTCGCCAGCTGAGAAGGCTGCTCCTTGTATTAAGGAAAAACCTACTTGGAGGTCGCGGCGTTGCCGGTTGCACCTCGGGTGGCTTCGGGATTGGTTCCCTGCTTCGTTCCATGCCGAGCTCCCTCCCCGTTCCTCCATCAACCGCTTCCAGCGCGGGACGAAACCGCGAGCCGGTCTACCACGTGCGGGGCATGGAGCGGATCTACGGCGAAGGTACGGCGGCCGTTACCGCTCTCGCGGGGGTCGACCTCGATCTCTTCGCCGGCGAACTCATCGTGCTGCTGGGCGCCTCGGGCAGCGGCAAGTCGACCCTGCTCAACCAGCTGGGTGGGCTCGATTCGCCGACCAGCGGCGTGTTGCGCTATCGCGGCCGCGACCTCGCCGGGATGGATGAGGCCGGGCTTACGCTTTTCCGCCGCGACGCGGTGGGGTTCGTCTTCCAGGCTTACAATCTGATCCCAAGCCTGACCGCCCGGGAGAACGTCGCGTTGATCACGGAAATCTGCCGCGACCCCATGGCGCCGGAGGAGGCGCTCGCGATGGTCGACCTCGCTGACCGCCTGGACCACTTCCCAGCGCAGCTTTCCGGGGGCGAACAGCAGCGCGTCGCGATTGCGCGCGCCATCGCCAAGCGCCCCGAGGTCCTCCTCTGCGACGAGCCCACCGGGGCTCTCGACGTCCACACCGGGATCACCGTCCTGGAGGCGATCGAGCGTATCAACCGCGAGCTCGGCACGCTCGCCGTCATCATCACGCACAACGCGATCCTCGCCGACATGGCCGATCGCGTTTTCACGCTGTCCGACGGCCGCATCGTTCACGCCCGTGAGAACGCCACGCGCGGCGCCGTGCGCGACCTCGCGTGGTGACCACGGGCCCGCGATGAGCATGCTCGACCGCAAGCTGCGCCGCGACCTGCGGGCGCTTTCGACCCAGGCGCTCGCCGTCGCGCTGGTGATGGCCTGCGGACTGGCGATGATGATCATGACGCGGTCGCTGATCCTCTCGCTGTCGACGACGCGCGACGAGTATTACGGGGGCAACCGGTTCGCGGAGGTTTTCGCGCGTTTGAAGCGCGCACCGCAGTCGGTCGAGGCGGAGCTGGCGGCGATCCCCGGCGTGGCGCACGTGCAGACCGGCATCGCCGTGCAGGTGACGCTCGATGTGCGTGGACTCGCCGAGCCGGCGGTCGGCCTGATCAACTCGTTGCCCGAGCGGGGTGAGCCGCGCCTAAACCGCCTGCACGTCCGCGCGGGTCGGCTGCCGGAAGGCCGCGCCTCGCGCGGTGAGCTGGCGGTGGGCGAGGCGTTTGCGGAAGCGCACGGTCTGCGACCCGGTGACACCATTTCCGCCCTGCTGAACGGGGCCAAGGAGACCTTCCGGATTTCCGGGATCGTCCTCTCCCCCGAATTTGTCTTCGAGGCGCCGCCCGGGGCGGCTTTGCCCGACAACCGCACTTATGGCGTCTTCTGGATGCCCTATCGTGAACTCGCGACGGCGTTCCAGCTGTACGGGGCCTTCAATTCCGTCGCGCTCACGCTCGCGCCCGGGGCTTCGGAGGGCGGCGTGATCGCGGCCCTGAACCGGATCCTCCAGCCCTACGGCGGTCGCGGCGCGTACGGCCGGATCGATCACCCGTCGCACCGACGGCTCGACGACGAAATCCGCATCCTCGAGGGGCTGGCGATCGCCTTCCCGCTGGTGTTCCTGAGCGTGGCCGCGTTCATGACCAATTCGGTGATGAGCCGGCAGATCGCGCTGCAACGGGAACAGATCGCGATGCTCAAGGCCTGCGGCTTCTCCAACCGGCAGATCGGCGCGCATTACTTCAAGTTCTCCCTGGGGATCGTGGCGGCCGGCGTGTTGCTCGGCTCGGCCGGCGGTGTCGTGCTCGGTGGTCTGCTGGTGGACATGTACCACCTGTTCTTCCGGTTTCCCTCGCTCGAGTTCCGCGTCGACTACGGTGTCCTCGGCGTGGCCGCAGCCGTGAGCGCCGGCGCGGCTTTCGCCGGTGTGGCCGGGGCGGTGCGGCGCGCGGTGCGATTGCCGCCGGCCGAGGCGATGCGGCCCGAGCCGCCGGCCCGCTTCCAGCCGTCGCTCTTCGAGCGGTTCGGCTTCGCCCGTTGGTCGGGCCCTTCCTTGCGCATGGCGTTCCGCAATATCCAGCGCCGACCCGTGCGCAGCGCGCTCACCTGCCTGGCGCTCGCCCTCGCCACCGGGATCCTGATCGTGCCGAACTCGTTCCGCGACGGGATCGCTTACGTGATCGATTTCCAGTGGGACGTGATCCAGCGGCAGACCGTCACGTTGTCGCTCGTCGAGCCCGGGCCCGAGCGCGGTCTGCATGATTTCCGGCACCTGCCCGGAGTGGTGCGGGCCGAGCCGTTCCGGTTCGTGCAGGTGGAGCTGAAGTCCGGTGCGATCACCCGCCGGCTGCTCCTGCAGGGTTTGCCGGCCGAGGCTACCCTTAGCCGGGTCATCGACGCGCAACCGCGCCAGCTGCGGCTGCCGGAGCGTGGCATCATCATGTCCGCCAAGCTCGCCGAGGTGATGATGATCCAGCCGGGCGACACCGTCATCGCACGGGTGCTCGAGGGCCGCGACCGCGAGGTGGCGATTCCCGTGGTCGGCCTCGCCGAGGACTTTGCCGGCACCGCCGCCTACATGGAGCGGCACGCCCTCAACCGCCTCATGCTGGAGGGGGACCGGATCTCGGGCGCGCACGTCGTGGTCGACAAGGCCCGCTGGGGCGAGTTCGTCGCCGCCGTGAAGGAGACACCGCGGATCGGCGGCTGCATCATCAAGGACGCGCTACGCGACGGCTTCCGCAAAACCACCGCCGAAAGCATCGGTCTCCTCCAGAAGATCTACTCGTTCTTCGCCACCGTCGTGGCTTTCGGCATCATCTACAACAGCGCTCGCATCTCGCTTTCCGAGCGCGCCCGCGAACTCGCCACGCTGCGCGTGCTGGGTTTCACCCGCGGGGAGGTCGGGGCCGTGCTCGTCGGTGAGCTCGTGATCCTCACCCTGGTCGCGTTGCCGCTCGGTTTGATCATCGGCTCGGTTTTCGCCGCCGGCATCATCACGACCGTGAATACGGAGACCGTTCGCCTTCCGCTCGTGCTTACCCCGGCCAATTACGCCTTTGCCGTCCTCGTCGTCGCCGTCGCCTCGGCCTTGTCGGCCGTGTTCGCCGCGCGCAAGCTCGCCGAGATCGATCTGGTGAGCGCCCTGAAAGTCGCCGATTGACCGTCCCATTCGCCGCCCATCCTTCATGAAGCCCGCCGCCAAGTCACCCTCTCCGCCTGCCGTCCGGTCCGGCGCCCCCGCTTGGCGTCGTCGCCTGCCATGGTTTGGCGCCGCCGCGCTCGTGGCGCTCATCGTCGCCGGGCTCTGGCCCGCGGCCGCACCTGTCGAGGTGGCCGCGGTGCGTCGCGGACCGCTGGTGGTCACGGTGGACGAGGAGGGCATGACGCGGGTCAAGAATCGCTATGTCATCACGGCGCCGGTCGCCGGACAGCTGCGGCGCATCGATTGGAAGGCCGGCGCCGAGGTCGTGGCCGGCCGGACCGTGCTCGCCGTCATCGAGGCGGGTGGCGCCGATTTCCTCGACGCGCGCCTGCAGGCGCAGGCCGAGGCCCGGGTGAAGGCCGCCGAGGCCGCGCGGGAGGCCGCGCTCGCGCAGCGGGCCCGCGCCGAGTCCGCCGCCGCGCTCGCCGCCACGGAGGATTCCCGCGCTCGCGGGTTGCGGGCGTCCAACGTGATCTCGGCCCAGGAAGCCGATCTCGCGCGCACGCGACGGGAGACGTCCGCGGCGGAGCTGCGGGCGGCGGAATTCGCCGCGCAGGTCGCGGGATTCGAATTACAGCAGGCGCAGGCGTTGCTCTCCCGCGGCCTGGCGGGCGGGAGCGGGGAGCCCCTTGTGATCACCGCGCCCGTCAGCGGCCGCATCCTCCGGGTCATGCAGGAGAGCTCGCGGATGGTTTCCGCGGGCTTCCCGCTCCTTGAGGTCGGTGATCCGACGGATCTGGAGGTACGCATCGAGGCGCTGTCGCGGGACGGCGTCGTGATCCGGCCGGGGGCGCGGGTGATGCTGGAACAATGGGGCGGCCCGGAGCCGCTGGCCGCGCGCGTGCGGCTCGTGGAGCCTTCGGCATTCACCAAGATCTCCGCGCTCGGGGTCGAGGAGCAGCGGGTCTATGTCATCGCCGATTTCACGGACCCCGTCGAGAAGCGCGTCACGCTGGGGGACAGTTTCCGGGTGGAGGCGCGGGTGGTTACGTGGGAAAGCGCCTCCTCCTTGCAGGCCCCCGCCGGGGCCTTGTTCCGCCAGGGTGCGGAGTGGCGCACCTTTGTGGTCGAGGGCGGCCGCGCCGTCTCACGCGTCGTGAAACCGGGACGCTCCAATGGCGTGCAAACTGAGATCAACGAGGGGCTGCGCGAGGGCGAGCGACTCGTGGTTTATCCGGGCGACCGGGTGCGAGATGGGGTGCGCGTCAGACCCTTGGTCATCGCCGGCGGTTGATCGGCCTTGACCGCCGCACCCAGCCGGATCGGTCCGCGGGCCAGCCGGGGATCGGCGGGCTCGCCCCGTTGCGTGCACGATAGGCGGCCGTCGGCGACCAGGCGGGCGGCGGCGGCGCGGATCGCCGGCATCAGAGGACGCCAGTCCCTCGCGAGACGGCGGGCGGCCTCGGACGGACAGAAAGTCGCCCCGGGCCCGCGTTCCTGCGCGAGTTCAACCAGCACGCGGCGCAGAGCCGCGGGGCTGCCGCTGCCGGGTATCATGATCAGGGCAGCGGGCCCTTTTTTCGCGGGAGTTGCGGCGGGGGATTTCCCGGCACGATCAGCGGACCACCGGCGAAAACCGCGGCTGACGCGGGGTCGACGGCGACCAGCACACCGTGGAAATCCCGGCCGCCGAAGGTCTCCAGCCGGGTGACATTCGGCACGCGATCACCGTCCGCGGTGAAGCGCACGGCGACCTCCATCCGGTAACTGTGCTCATCGGCGTGCACGAGGAGCACCGGCCTTCCGAAGGCGCGCGCCTCCGTCTCGATCGTCCGCAGGAAAAGCTCGAAGCCCGCGTCGTAGCCCGGACGGCCGCGGTCGGCGGCGAAAGGATCGGCCTGGAAGAACCAGGCCACGCCGGGCGCTTTGTCCGCCCGCGCCGCCGCGAAAACCTCGCGTACCCACGCCGCGTTGGCGGCGTCGCGCGCGCGCCACTCTTCCAACGCCCCAGGCACTTTCGGTTGGTGGTTATTCTGGCTACCCACGACGTGCGCCGTCGCGAACATCACCCCTCCCACCGACCAGCGGGCGTTTTCCACGTAGCGCTGGTGCGCGGCGTCCCGGCGCTGGGTCACGAGGGGCATCGGCCGCTGCCCGCGGCTGCGTTCCTCGGCGAAAAAGAGCTCCCGGATCCGGGCGAGCCGCTCGCGGGGCTCGAAACGGCCCGCGCGCTCCGAGTGAGTGTCGGTCCACTCGTTATCACCCGGGGTGTAAACCAGCGCGGTCTCGACCGAGTCGAACTGCCCGCGGCGGCGCAGCAGAAGCTCGTCGGTGCATCGTTCGTCGCTGCCGAGGATGTCGCCCAAGTGCACGGCGAAGGCGGGGCGCTGCCGGTTGATTTCCACCAGCAAACGCCCGAAAGCCTCCTCCCCGCCGGCGTGGCGGCCGTACGGCAGGCAGCCCATCGCTGCGAAGGTGAACGGTTCGGCTCCGCCCGCCGATCCGACGCCCGCCAGGACCAGCAGCGCGATCATGAAGGGTCGGCGGCGACGTGATCCAAGACGAGGCGTGGGCATGGCGGCTGGGCCGGAGGGTCGGCGAACCACTCCTTCACCGCAAGCGCCGGGCGGGACGACCGGAGGCGTTTCGCCTCGGGGTTTGCCAACCCCGGCCGACCGCATACGGATGAGGTCCTTATCCATGCGCAGCCTTTTCTATCTGCTTCTGCTGGGTGCCCTTCTCGCCACGGTCGCCTTGGTGACCCGCTCCGGGATCCTGGCCCGCAACGACCCGCGCGACCGGCCGCTCAACAAGGCCATGCGCGAGGCGATGGACAAGAAGGTGCCCCAGGTGAGCACGGAGGATGACCTGTACCTGACCGAGCATTACCAATCGGCGGTTCGCCGATACTCTGGCCTGCGTTATGTCATTCGTCGGGCCGGCACTGGCACCGCGACCCCGCCGCCCGGCGCCGAGGTCATCGCGCATTACGAGGGACGCCTGCTGGACGGAACGAGTTTCGACAGCTCCTACCGCCGCGGTACGCCTTTCGTCTTCCGTGTCGGCACCGGCGCCGTGATCAAGGGCTGGGACGAGGCTTTTTCCCTCATGAAAAAGGGTGAGAAACGCACCCTCATCATCCCCCACTGGCTCGGCTACGGCGAGAAGGGCTCGCCCCCGAAGATTCCCGGCAGGGCCACGCTGATCTTCGAGGTCGAGCTGATCGACTGGCGCTGAGCCGCGGGAACTCAGCGCGCCTGCGGCGTCGCCGGCGGGGTCGGAACCACGCCTTGGTTGACCTGCTGGGCGGCTTGCTCGCGCAGCGCGCGACGCCGCGCCACCTCGGCGGCGACAGCTTCCAGCCGTCGCTGCTCGTCGGCCGGTGTCGGATTCACCACCACGCTCTGGGTCACGGCCGGAGCGACGTTGACCGCGGGAGGCGGCGCTCCCGGAGCCGGCGCGGGAGGCGGAGGTTGTGCCGGCGCGCCGCCGGATACCACCTTGGCCACGCGCATCGATAGCGTGAGTGACCTGCCCTGGTGCTCGATGGTCAGGGCTTTCTGCTCGTCGTCGTAGCGCCGAGCCACGACATCGAATTCCTCGTTGCGCTGATTAAGGCGCAACCAGACGCCGCTCTTCTTCGCCGGGTCGAACAGGCGGAACTGCATGCCGTCGCCCAGATCGATGTTGCCCCGGAACTCCAGTCCTCCGGCGGTGGAGGTTGCGGCGGCGGCGGGCGCCGCGGCGGCCGGCGGCGTGAAAGGCGACCGCCCCTGCGCCGGCAGATTGCCGGGGATCGCCGCCAGCAGGGGCGGGAGCAGCCGCAGAAAAAGCGCCGGACGGAAACGCATGGGGATGACGAAAGCTAGGTCCACGTCCGTCACGGTCAAGCGACGGAACCCGCGGCCGATCAATCCCAGAGACCTTCCGGATACTGCCCCGCACGCACCAGCGCACCGATGGCCTCCTGCACGCGCGGCTTGTCCTCGCGGTAGGTCACGCCGAACCACGAGCTGGAGGTCCGGCGCACTTCCACCGAGGCCTCGCCCGCCGCCACCATCGCCGAAACCGCCGCGGGCAGGTAGAACTCCGCCTTCAGGTCGCCCGATCGCTCCCGCAGGAAATCCGGAAAGCGCCGGTCCAGGCCGGCGAACAGAGCGGGCGTGAAGCCCCAGCAGTTCAAGGATACGGGCTCCTCGCCCGAGTAACGCCGGCCCGGGCCGACCTCCGCCGCCACGATGCCGTGCACTTCCTCGACCGAGAGCATTTCGCCGGAAGCGTTGACGCGCGCCACGCCCCTCGAGACGCCGCCGTGCTCCGAGAGGGTGTTGGCGAGGCGAAACCCCACCATCGCGAAGCGGGGTCCGCTCGCCGCGGATAGAAACCGGCCGAGCTGCGCGAAGGCGTCGGCACCGTAAAAATCGTCGGCGTTGATGACGGCGAAGTTCCCGGGCAGCGCCGCGCGTGCGCACCAGACGGCGTGGCCCGTGCCCCACGGCCTCTCGCGACCGGCCGGCACGGTGAATCCCCCCGGCAGGGCGTCGAGGGATTGGAAGACATACTCCACCGCGATTCTTCCCGCGTAGCGCGACCCTACTCGTTCCCGAAAGACCTCCTCGAAATCGCGGCGGATCACGAACACGACGCGCCCGAAGCCCGCCCGCAGCGCGTCGAAGACCGCGTAATCAAGCACGGTTTCCCCGCCCGGGCCCACCGGATCGATCTGCTTCAGCCCGCCGTAGCGCGAGCCCATCCCGGCGGCTAGCACAACGAGGGAAGGTGTCATCCGGTCGAACCAAAAGACCGCGCCCGCCCGCGGTCAACCCGCCGTCTCCGCGGTCGTCGTTTGCGCGGGCGTGCGTCCGCGCAGGCGGTCCTGCAGCCCGATAAAGCGTCCGACGATCTGACCCTGCGCGATGTGACGCCCGCCCGCGATGCGTTGTCTCGCTCCCACCCAAACATCCCGGATCGACCGGCGGTCCAGCGCGCCCAGCAGCACCGCCGGCAATCCGCGCGCCTCGACTCCCGCCAGCGCCGGATCGCCGAGGTTCACCGTGAAGAAATCCGCGGGGCGGCCAACCTCGAGGGCGCCGCCGGTCGCGCCGAGGCTGCGCGCGCCGCCGGTGGTCGCCGCCCGCCAGGCCGCGGCGGTATCCACCACCGGAAGCTGGCTAGCGAGGGAGAGCGGGTTGGCCGGCGCGTGCGCATCCGTGCCGGCGGCGACTCCGGCGCCCGCGGCGAGGAGCGCCTCCACGGGGGCGGGCGCGCCGGGAGTGACACAGGCCGCCGCCCGGGCCGTGCCCAAAATCTGGATTTCGTCACCGGTCAAATGACGCGCATCCACCGCGGTGAAGCGCTTGTCGACCAACCCGAGTTCGGCGAGCAGGGCCACGGGTGTCCGTCCGTGCTGCGCGACGCAGGCCGCCACGTCGCCGGCCGAGGAGGCGGCGTGCGTGTGGAGACGGAGCCGCTGGGCGCGCGCGTAGGCCGCGATCACCTTGAAGCCCTCCGGAGGCACCGTGGCGAGCGACTCGGGAGCGACGCCCAGCCACACTTCATCCGCCGGGTAGTCGCGCTCGAGCGCCACCCGCAGCATCTCGGTCTCCCGCGTGAATTGCTCGGCGGAGGCACTGACCGCGCCGGCCGGTGGCGCGGACTCTCCGCTCGCCTCATCTCCGCGCAGGACCGCCACGCGCAGCAGCGCGATGCGGAGGCCCACATCATGCGCCGCCCGCACGACTTCGCGACCAAGGTCCACCGCCGCGACGGCGCCATCCCCGCCGCGGTGCAGCGCGTGGAACTCGCCGACGCAGGTCACGCCGGACAGCAGCATTTCCAGAAACACCAGCCGCGCGGCGTCGAAGACATCCTCCGGGCCCAGCCGCGCCGCGAGCGCCGCCGGAGGCAGCAAATGGCTGAACCGGCCGCCTTCATCCTCCCCACGCATGAGCCGGGCCAGCGCGTGCGAGTGGGCGTTGACGAGCCCGGGCAGCGCAGCCTGCCCCGCGAGTCGGCGGGCCGTCGCCAGGTCGGCGGGTTCCCGGGAAAAGCGGGTGATGCGGCCGGTGGTGTCGGCGAAGAAAGCCAACCCGGCCTCGAATTTGTCCCCGGTGTAGACGAGGTCGGGCAGCCAGCCGCCTTCGCGCGAGCCATGGGGCACCCCCGAGGCCGCGACGACGGCCGCCACCGGCGCCGGGCGCGGGGCTGCGGGGGAAGCGGGCGCGGCGCGGGGCGCGGAGACGGGGGCGCCCGGCGCGGGCCGGCCGCCCGAGCGCGGATCGCGCGGATTGCGCTGACCACGCCCGCCGGGGCCGCCTGGCGAGGCGGGCGCCCCGGCGGGGCGCTGGGCGCCGCGCGGATCGGGGCCGCGGTGCGGTGGCTGGGAGTGGGGGCGCGGATCGGGCACGGTGGAACCGCAACCATCAGCGCGTTCCCCCACACGACGCAACCCGGCCTTTGTCGCGTAATAGGTCACAAAGGCCGGCTGGTGGTCCCGGGTTGCGCGGCGCGCGGCGGGTCGCACGCTTTCGGCCGCGTGCGTCTGGGTCCCTACGAGCTCACCTCCAACCTCTTTCTCTCGCCGCTGGCGGGCTACACCAACCTGCCCATGCGCCTGACGGTGCGGGAGCTCGGCGGGCTGGCTTGGGCGACAACGGACCTCGTCAACGCCCGCTCGCTGCTGGAACGCAATCGCAACGCCCTGCGTTTGGTCGCCTCGTCGCCGGCCGACCGGCCGTTCGCGATCCAGTTGTTCGGCAGCGTGCCCGAGGAGATGCGCGACGCGGCCGTGATGTGCCAGGAGCTGGGCGCCGATTCCGTCGACATCAACATGGGTTGCCCGGTGCGGAAGGTGACGAAGATCGGCGGCGGCTCCGCGATGATGACGGAGCTGGAGCGCACCGCGGCGCTGGTGCGCGGCATGGTGTCGGCGGTACGGATTCCGGTGACCGCCAAGATGCGGCTCGGCTGGGACGAGGAAAACCTCACCGCGCCGGATCTGGCGCGCGCGTTGGAGGACGCGGGGGTGGCGGCGGTCTTCGTGCACGGGCGGACGCGCGCGCAAGGTTTCGCCGGGACCGTGAACCTCGCGGGCATCCGCGCGGTGGTGGAGGCGGTGCCGCGGATCCCCGTGATCGGCAACGGCGACGTGACCACGCCGGCGGGTGCACGGCACATGCTGGCCGAGACGGGCTGCGCGGGCGTGAGCGTGGGTCGGGGCGCGTTCTATGACCCGTGGATTTTCCGGCGCACGGCGCACTTGTTGCGGACGGGCGAGGAGTTACCGGAGCCGGGCTTCCACGAGCGGCTGCGCGTGTTGCGCCGGCATTTCGACCGTTACGTCGAGTTTCATGGTGAGGAGCACGGCGCGCGACTTTTCCGCCGCGTGGCCCCGTGGTACGCGCGTCGCTTCGGGCCGGCGAAGCCGTTCAAGCGCCGTATCCTGACCATTGCCTCGCGGGCCGACTTCGATGCTGCGATTGAGGAGTACATCGCGTGGCGCCGGCAGTTCTGCGACGAAAACGGCGAGTTGTTGCCAAAGTTCGCGCCGGCGCCGCTGGTGCCGTCGTTCCTGCGGGCGGCCGACGATGCGGAGGAGGCGGGCCGGGAGGCCATTCCCGTGCCGCGTGGTCCGGTCGAGCTTTGGTAGCTTTTTCCCGGCGCGCCGCTACCGTCGCGCCATGCAGCAGGTCGACCACTTCTGGGAGCTGATCATCGGCACGGTGATCGCGCTCCTGCCGATCATCAATCCGCTCGCCGCGGCGCCGAGCTTCCTCGCCATCACCGAGGGCGATTCGCGCGAGCGCCGCCTGCAGCAGCTGCGCCACGCCTGCTTCTACATGGTGGGGATCCTGGTCAGCTTCCTGATCGGCGGCACCTTCATCATGAACTTCTTCGGGATCTCGATCCCGGGCCTGCGCATCGCGGGCGGCTTCCTCGTGGCCGGCATCGGCTCGACGATGCTCCTCGGCGCGCCGCGCGATCCGCGGCGCGAAGACCCGGCCGAGGCGGAGGCGCGCGCCAAGCGCGACGTCTCTTTCTCGCCCCTCGCGCTGCCGATGCTCAGCGGCCCCGGATCGATCGCCGTCACCGTCGGCTTCACGTCGCTCGCGTCCCACTGGCTCGACTACATCGCCATCATCCTCGGGATCCTGATCGTCGCGATCATCAGTTATATCGTGCTGCGGCTCGCCGAGCGCACCGTGGTGCTGGTCGGCGTCAATGGCATGAATGCCCTGACCAAGGTCATGGGTTTCCTGATCCTCTGCATCGGAGTGCAGTTCATCGTGAACGGCGTGCTGGGGGTCGCGACCGACCCCGCCGTAGTGCGTGCCATCCGTGACGCGGCCGTGGGCCGCTGAGCGTCAGTATTCCCGGCGCGTCTCGATGCCGGGACGCGGCACCGGATAGCGACCCGACGCGTCGGGCTGCAGCGGGGCGGGGGAGTCCTTGGTTAGCTGGTCGAGTCCCGGCGCGAACTCGTGGTCGCAATTGAGCATCTCGTCGAAGGTGACCACGCGGCCGGTGTGGGCCGCCATGCGGCCCATCGACGTGACGAGACTGGCCTCGACGCCGCGCTTCACCTCGTTGAAGGGCAGATCGGCGCGGATGGCGGCGATCAGGTCATCCCACTCGAGTTGGTGCGGGCGGCCCTCCGGCTGCGGATAAGCCCAGGCCAGCTTGCCCTCGTCCTTCGTGTGGCCGCGATAGATGCGGGCGCGCGAGGGCGCGTGGCCCTTCTCGGAGATGATCGCCATACCTTTGGTGCCGTGCGCGGTGCTGGAGTGCTCGGCGTAGGCGCCGGTGATGCAGCGGCCCTCGAGGAAGAGCTTCGAGCCGTCGCGGAAGGTGTACTCGGTCGAGTAAACGTCGAAGTTCTGGTCGACGCTGTCGCCGCGGTAGTGGCGGCCGCCGTTGGAGTGCGCCTGCACGGGCCACTCGCCCTTCATCCAGCAACACTCGTCGATGTTGTGGATGTAGAAGTCGCTGTAGGCGCCGCCGCTCGCCCAGAGAAAGCTGTGGAAGCGCTCGATCTGGTACATGAGGTCTGTCTTGTCCGCGGGCTTCGGGGGGGAGGCGAAGAAACCCACCGGGCCGTGGAGCCGGTAGGCGCGCATCATGAGGATATCGCCGATCTCGCCGCGGCCGATGCGGTCGGCGAGTTCGCCGCGGGCGCGGCAGTGCCGGCACATCAGGCCTACGCCGACCTTCAGGTTCTTCCGTGCGGCCTCCTCGCCGAGCGCCAGCATGCGCTTGCTCGTCGGTCCATCCACCGTGAGCGGCTTTTCCATGAAGACATGGAGTCCCTTCGCGATGGCGTAGCTGAAATGCACCCAGCGGAAGGCGGGAGGGGTCGCGAGGATGACGACGTCGCCCGGCCGCAGCGCGTCCATCGCCGCTTTGTAGGAGTCGAGTCCGGTGAACTGGCGATCGGGGGGAACGTCGACCGCGTTCTTGCCCTCCTTGGCGAATTGCTTCGTCAGACGGTCGAGGGACGTCGCCAGCCGTGGCGGGAAAACGTCCGCCATCGCCACCAGCCGGATCGGACCTGTCGTGGTGGAGAGCGCCTGCCCGGCGGCGCCGGTGCCGCGGCCGCCGCAACCGACGAGCGCCACGCGGATCAGGTCGCTGCCGGCGGCGTGGACCGGCGGCAATGCCACGCCTGTAAGGGCGGACACGGCGGCGACCCGGCCGGAACGGTGAAGGAAGTCGCGACGCGACAGGGCGGGATGAAGCACGGGGTTTGTCATGGGGAGGAGCGGGGAAACTCGGAGATCGCGCCGGTGAATTTCGCGCCGGGCAGAGGTGAGTTCAAAGGAAAAGTCCTTCCATCCGCGCGCTTGCCGCCGCGACACAGGCTTTCCCGTTGCTCCCGCGCAGATCGACGCAACGCTCCCGCGGCGTCGCCATGAAACTCAACGGCTCCCTCCTGCTGCTCGAGGACGAGCCCCTGTTGCGGCGGCGAATCGAGGCCCACCTCACGCGGCTCGGCGCCGAGGTGACCGGCGCGGCCACGCTCGCCGAGGCGCGGCAGGCGCTCGCGGGACTGGATTTCGATTTCGCGCTGCTCGACGTGAATCTACCCGACGGCCGCAGCCTCCGCCTGCTCGAGGAAAAGGCGGTGCCGGCCAGCGTGGTCACTGTGGTAATGACGGCCGAGGGTGGCGTGGCCGGCGCGGTGGAGGCGATGCGTTTGGGCGCCGCCGACTACCTCGTGAAGCCCTTCGATCTCGATGAGCTGGCCGTGCGGCTCGGGCGCGCGCGACGGGATCGGGGCGCGCGGCGCGACCGCGAGCACCGCCGCAGACAGGAAGCCGCGCGAGAGGAGGAGTTTTTCTTCGGGGCCGCGCTGGAGGATGTGCGCCGGCAACTGGAGAAGATCATCGCCGCCGACCGGCGCGCGCAGGGCGCCACGCCCCCCGTGCTGATCGAGGGTGAGACCGGCACGGGCAAGACGACGCTGGCCCGTTGGCTCCACCATCACGGTCCGCGCGCGGCCGCCCCGCTCATCGAGGTGAATTGCTCGGCGATCCCCGAGACGCTGGCCGAGTCCGAGCTTTTCGGCCACGAACGCGGGGCGTTCACCGACGCCCGGGAGGCGCGTATCGGGCTGATCGAGGCGGCCGAGGGCGGCACGCTGTTTCTCGACGAGCTGCCGAGCCTGTCGCTGCCCATCCAGGCCAAGCTGCTCAAGGCGATCGAGGATCGCGTGGTGCGTCGCGTCGGCGGCCGGCGCGAGCTGCCGGTTGACGTGCGCATCATCGCCGCGACGAACGCCGATCTCCGATCCCTCGTCGCGGCGGGCAAGTTCCGCGAGGATCTCCTGCACCGCTTGGATCTCTTCCGCGTGCGCACGCCGCCGTTGCGCGAACGGGGGGACGACATCATCCGTCTGGCCGAGTCGATCGCCGGCCGTGTCGCCCGCAATTACGGGTTCACGCCGCCGCCGATCCCGCCCGAGGGGCGCGCGCGGTTGCTGCGCCACGCCTGGCCCGGCAACGTGCGCGAGCTGGCCCACGAGATCGAACGTTCCCTCGTGTTCGAGGACGACAAGCTCGCCTTCCGGAGCCTCGCGCCTGCAGAGGGTGTTTCGGCGGCGCCAGCGTGGGTGAGTCCGGCTTTCCAGATTCCGGAGGGCTTCGTGCTGGACGAAGCGATCGACGCGCTGGTCGCCCGCGCGCTTCGGCAGTCCGAAGGCAACGTTTCCGCGGCGGCGCGCCTCCTCGGCGTCACGCGTGACTACGTCCGCTACCGGCTGAATTCCCGTCAGGCGCCCTGAAGTTGTTTGGAGAGTCCGGTAAGCCCAGGTCGGGTGAATGCACCCAGCAAAGGCCAGCTCGCTCTTGGGCGAATACACCCGAAGCGGGGCCGATCTCTCGGCGATTTAAAATCATAAAAAACAGAAGAGTAATGAGTTAAGGAAATTTTTTGGCCAGGCACGGGACCTGCAACCGTGCGGGACGTAATCCAAAACCAAACGATCAAAAATCCATGAACTCCCTAATGCGTATCATCGCCATCGCGGGCCTGTTTGCCGCGGGAACCTCCTTCACCATCGCCCAGTCCAGCCCGACTTCCGGCGCCAGCACCCCGGCGAGGCCCACGGACAATTCAAAGGCTCCCGTGGTCGTAACCAGCGGAACAACCACGATCACGACGACCGCCGGCAACGCCACCACCACAGCGGCCGGAAACACGACAACCACTCCTCCCTCCGGAACCAGAACCGATGAAACGAAGAGGACGGCCACCACCGGTACCACGACCGACGACCGGGGCGGCCCCGCGAAAGGCCCACCGGCCGGTGTCGGCGCCGGTCCGATCAACAGCGGACGGCGTCCGGATGACAATGCATCGGAAACCGCCAAGGCGGTGACGGCGGTGGTGCAGCAGTTCGAGGCGGCACGCGCCAAGGCGATCGATGACCGGAAGGCACTGATCACCCAATTGGAAGCGGCCAAGACTGAGACGGACCGGGAGGCGATTCTCGCGAAGCTGAAGGCCGAAACCCAGGCGGAACGCGACCAGCAGGCGATGCTCGGAAAGCAGGTTCGCGACGAATTGAAAAAAGTCCGCGACACGCGGGCCAAGCCCGGCTCCTGAGCCGGGGATGGGACCGGGGAAAAAAGGGCGGAGCTGACTCCGCCCTTTTCCTTTGGGGCCCTTTTCTTCCACTGTCCGCCGTGCCGCGCAGCGCCGTCCTTTTCCTCGGCTTCATCGCCGCCACCCTGGTCGGCCGGCAGTTGCTGCAGGGGGCGGAACCGGTCGACCCGGGGCTGCGTCTCGAACGCGCCGAGAGCGTGCGCGCCTCCGTTGGCTGGCGGGACAATGTGATGCTATCGCCCTTCTCCGCCATCAGCCGCGCCTTCGTGCGCGGCGAGGTGGAGTCGTTCCTCTCGGCGCGGCGCGGCGACCTGCGGTTCATCAGTCTCGTGAGCGGCGACGTCCTACGTTTTGTTTCATCGCCGCCGGAGACCGCGGGCGAACAGCAATGGTTCGCCCACCTGGAGGGACGCTGGCAGCCGCGGGCAAGCTGGCGCGTGGCGCTCAAGGTGGACGGTTTCCAGCAGGACATGGTCAGCGATCTTTCGGAGACCGAGGCCGTGCGCACGGTGCTGGCGACCCGCGTCCGCGGCGCCTTCGCCACCTTTGCGCCGCGGCTGGAGTTGCCGGCCGGCCTCGCGCTCGAACCGTTCACCCAAGTGAAACGGATCGCGTACTCCGCCGTGCCGGGGGACTACGACGAGTCGCGGACCGGCGTGCGGCTGGAACGGGAAGGCTCCGGGCGCCTGACGCTCGCGCTGCTCGCCGTGACCCAGGACCGCCGCTTCGCGACGCGCCAGCAGCATACCGCCGGCGGGAGGCCGCTCGCCGGCACCCGGCTGCGGTTCCGCCAGCAGGAACTTTCCCTGCGTGCCGGCACCCGCTGGAACGCGACCGGGGAGTGGAAAGCGGCGGTGACGGCGGGCGGCGGGCGGCTGCGCGACGGCGCCTCGGGCTTCTTTGATCATGACCAACGGCACGTGCGCGCCGAGGTGGGGTGGCGCCCGGGGGACTGGCACCTGCTGCTGGAGGCGGAGACACGCCGGGCGGAATACCTCGTCCAGACGGTGGGCGCGGGCATCGCACCGCCGCCGCGCATCGCCGACGGTCACACGTCGCGTCTCCGGGTGGAGCGCGCGTTCGGCGGCGGATGGGGAACCTTCGGTGAATTCACCTGGGAGCGGGTGCGCTCGAACGAGCGGGAGTTCTCCTATCGCGCGCACGGTGCGCTTGCAGGCGTGCAGCGGGAGTTCTGATGAGCGCTCCGGTTTCCGCCGCCGGCACCTCAAACCGTCCCGTCATCATCGGCGCGGCGCTGACCCTGCTCGTGCTGGTGTTGCTCGTCGGCGGGCTCGCGTGGCGGCTGCGACTGCAACTCCGCGCGGAGGTGCTGCGACGCGAGTCGGAGGCGCTCTATGCGGTGGCGTCGCTCGCGATATCATCGTCGCCGGCCGCGTCCCGCGCGGAGTCGTTCGAGGAGGCCGGGGCGGTCGCCTTCACCGCCGCGCTCGAATCGTCAAAGCTGCGCGGTGTCATGGCCCTCCAGCTTTTCGAGCCGGGAGGACGTCTGCGGCAGTCGCTGCCGGACCTCGGTCCCTTGGCCGACGAAGCGCGTTGGTGGCGCGAACCGCCCGAAGCGCCCGCGGCGCGATTCCATCCCGCCGCCGAGTTGGAGCGGCTTTTCGGGGCGGAGATGGAACCGGGGGCGCGTCCCACCGTGGCGCCGCTGCTCGAGGCCGTCGTGCCTTTGCGCGCGAACCGGCCCGGAGCCCCCTCGCTCGGTTTCGCCCGCTACTGGCTGGACGGCGCGGACATCGCGGCCGAGTTCGCGCGGATGGACGGACGACTCGTTTCCCTCGCGGTTCCCGCGTTCTGCGGCGCCGCCGCGGCGGTGCTGCTGGTGCTGTTCTGGTCGTTGCGACGCATCGCGGCGCAGAGCGCCGACCTCGCGCGGGCGAACGCCGAACTCAATTTCGCGGCCAAGACCGGCGCCCTCGGCGCCATCAGCGCGCACCTGATCCACGGCATCCGCAATCCCCTCGCCGGACTCGAGGGCTTTGTGACGGACCCCGCGCTCAACGCCCCGGGGGGAGCGCCCGGCGAGGCTTTGAACGCCGCGGTAGAGACAACCCGCCGCCTGCGCGGGCTCGTGCAGGAAGTCGCCGCCGTGCTGCGCGATGAGGGCGAGGCGGCCGCCGACCACCCGGTGCCGGTGACAGAGGTATTGGAAAAACTCCTCCAGCGCACGGCACCCGCCGCGGCCGCAGCGGGAATCACGCTGGAACATTTCGTGCCACCCGATCTCGTGTTGCCATCCCGCTCTGCGAATCTCACCGGACTCGTGCTCGCCAACCTGATTCACAACGCCATCGAGGCCTCGCCGGATCGCTCGCGCGTGACCGTCGGGGCGCAGCGCGAAAAGGATGCCATTGTCTTCCGGGTGGAGGACCGCGGCGCCGGGCTGCCGCCCGAGGTGCGCGCGGCCCTCTTCGAACCCGTGGCAAGCGGCAAGCCGCGAGGCACCGGCGTTGGTCTCGCCATCAGCCGCCGCCTCGCCCGCCATGCCGGGGGCGACATCTCCCTTGCTCACACCGGCCCGGACGGAACCTCTTTCCGCGTGACCGTCCCCTCATGGCAGGGCCCTGTGCCGGCTTGAACCCACGATCCGCGGCGCATTGCGTTCTCCGGTGAATCCGCCCGAGGTCTCCCTGCTCCGGACTACCAACCTCTGGTTGGCCCTGATGGTCCTGCTGGCCCCGTGGGCCGGCGCCCAGACGGCCGGCGAGGGCGCGCGCAAATGGGCGTTCGCCACACTCTCGACCGCCACCGCCGGTAATATCGTGGGCTCACCCGCCCTCGCGCCCGACGGCACCATCTACATCGGCGTGGAGGTCGGCGCCTCCACGAGCCCGGCGCAATCCGGCCAGCTCTTCGCGATCAATCCCAACGGCACCCTGAAGTGGAGCCTGCCGATGGCGGATTGGGTGGACGCCACGCCGGCGGTGGGCCCCGACGGCACGCTCTATTTCGGAGGGTGGGACGGGAAATTCCAGGCGCTCGCTGCCGATCGCTCCGTGAAATGGACCTTCACCGCCGGCGGCTTCATCACCTCCTCGGCGGCCATCGGGGGCGATGGCTCCCTCTACTTCGGCTCCGGCAATGGCAACCTCTACGCGCTTACCCCGGGCGGCGCGTTGAAATGGTTCTTCCCCACCGGCGACTGGATCGATTCCTCTCCCGCCATCGGGCCCGACGGCACGATCTATTTCGGCTCCTGGGACAAAAACGTCTACGCCCTGCGGCCCGACGGAACCCTGCGCTGGAAGCAGGCCACGCTCGGCAACGTCGCCTCCTCGCCGGCCATCGCCGCCGACGGCACCGTCTACGTCGGCTCGCGTGACCTCTACCTATACGCCTTCGCCGCCGACGGCACGCCGCGCTGGCGCACCGGCCTAGGGGACGCGATCGAAGCCTCGCCGGTAATCGGCGCTGACGGTACGGTCTACGTCGTCACGACCGGCGCACGCCTCTTCGCCCTGAACCCGGACGGAAGTGAGCGCTGGCGCTTCCCCGCGGCGACGGCCGCACCCCTCGCGCCGATCTATTCGACGCCGGCGGTGCGCTCCGACGGCTCGATCGTCCTCTCGACGAGCAACAACGCACTGATTGTTCTTCGACCCAACGGCACCGAGTTGTGGCGGGCCGCGATGGACGACTGGTCCGACTCCTCGCCGGTCATAGCGCCCGACGGCACCATTTACGTCGGCTGCTCCGACAAGAAACTGTACGCCTTCTCGGGCACGCGCGCTCCCGCCGCCGCCGACTGGCCGCAATTCCGCCGCGATTCGCAGCGGCGCGGCCTGCAGCCGATCGGCTCCGCGACCGGCACGACGGGCCGGCTGGGCAACCTTTCCGTCCGCACCAACGCCGGCACGGGCGGAAATACGCTCATCGCCGGTTTTGTGGTGTCGGGGTCGGGTTCACGCGGACTGCTGGTGCGCGGCGTCGGTCCGACCCTCGCCTCGTTCGGCGTGACCGGGCCGCTGGCGAATCCGGCGGTGGCGCTCTTCGGCGACGCCACGCAGCTAGCCGCCAACGACGACTGGTGGCTCGCGGCCAACGCCGCGCAGATCACGGCGGCCGCCGCCGCGGTGGGGGCGTTCCCACTGCCCTCCGGCGGTCTGGACGCCGCCGTGCTCCGCGATTTCACCGGCGGCGGTTACACCGCACAAGTCTCCGGCTCCGGTGGCGGCACCGGAGTCGCGCTGATGGAGGCCTACGACACCGGCGGATCCCCCGGGGCTCGTCTCGTAAACGTCTCCGCCCGCAGCGCCGTGGGCACCGGGGGCGACATCCTCATCGCGGGTTTCGTGGTCACCGGTTCCACCCGCGCCGTCCTCGTGCGTGGCATCGGCCCCACCCTCGGCGTCTTCGGCGTGGAAGGTGCGCTCGCCGATCCACGTCTGCAGGTCTACGACTCCGCCAACCGCCTCGTCGCCGAGAACGACAATTGGTCGGCCGCCGCCAACGTCGCGAACATCGCCGCCACCGCGCGCTCCGTCGGCGCCTTCGCCCTCACCGACGGCGGGAAGGACGCCGCCCTGCTGCTCACCCTGCCGCCCGGCGCCTACACCGCCCAGGTCTCAGGCGTGAACGCGACGACCGGTGTGGGCCTCGTCGAGGTCTACGAGGTACCTTGAACCGCGCGTCGGGTTGACAGGGTCACCGCCGGCCGTTCCCTCCGCGACCTTGAGTCACAATCCCGCCGCCCCGATGCGCCTCGACAAGTGGCTCTGGGCGGTGCGCGTCCACCGCAGCCGGGCGCTCGCGACCGACGCCTGCCGGGCCGGCTCGGTGTTCGTCAATGATCTCGTAGCCAAGCCCGCCCGCGAGGTCCGGCCCGGCGAGATCGTCCGCGTGCGGATCGGCCTGATCAACCGCACCCTGCGGGTGATCGGCGCGCCGCGGTCGCGGGTCGGCGCGAAACTCGTCGGCGACTACTGCGCTGATCTCACGCCTCCGGAGGAGCTGGCGAAGCTCCGCGAGAACACGGTGCAGCAGGTGTTGGCGCGCGAAAAGGGCAGCGGGCGTCCAACGAAACGCGACCGGCGTCTGCTCGACGAGTTGTTCGGTTGACGAGGTCGGTGCGCCGGCGCGTCAGGACTCGGGAGTCCCGGGGCGCGTGTGGAATTTTTCGTGGGCCAGCAGGTGCAGCCGGTGCATCACGAGGCTGAGGTCGGCGCAGGTCTCTCGCGCGGTGGCGTTGGCGTCACCCGACTCCGCGCGCCGGCGGGCGTGGAGAAAGCGCTCGGAAAGCGGCCGGTGCTCGTCGTTGTCGCCCAGCTGGCGCAGCAACCGGCGCGCACGGTCCGCCCAGCGCCGGGCTCGGCGCACGAGCAGTAGCGCCGCGGCGACCGTGATCCGGCCGGCCGTGAGGTCCTGGAAGACCCGGCACTCGAAGGTGCGGCATTGTGCCGGACGCTGCGCGTAGATCCGGCAGGAGCGGTCGGCGCACAACGCCGCGCACGGCTGCGGCAGGCGCGTGACCGGCGTCCGGGCGCGCGAGGTGAGGACGGTCAGCCCGCCGGCGCGCAGGGCCTGCGGGTCGTCCCCCGCGCCGATCTTCACGTGATGGAAGAGCGTGCCATCGCAGCACAGGCCGCAGGCGCGGCAAAGTTGCTCGCCCGGGTTCATGCGGGCGAAGCGGACCGCAGCGTCCGCAGGCATGTTTCAAAGTCCTCGGGACACGGGCAGGTGATCTTCAACGCGGCCTGGGTCATGGGGTGGACGAACTCGAGGCCGGCCGCGTGCAGCATCACCCGCGGCACACTGAACGGAGCGCCTTTGCCGCCCCCGGGGAAGCGGGTCGGTCCACCGTAGAGAACGTCGCCGAGGATCGGGTGCCCGCCCTCGGCGAGATGCACGCGGATCTGGTGTGTGCGGCCGGTTTGCGGGCTGGCCTCGACGAGGATGGCTCCGCAAAGGCGTTCGACGACGCGGAATGACGTGCGGGCCGGATCGCCGCCGCTGCGCACCGCGCCGAAGCGGCTCGCTTTACCCTCCCGGCCTACGATCCCGAGATGATTAGCGATCTCCCACGCGTCGGGTGCGCCTGCGCCGGCGACCGCCAGCGCCAGGTAGGTCTTCCGCACCGCCTTGCCGGAGAAAAGAGCGGTGACGCCCGCGTTGGCACGCGGATCGCGGGTGAAGAGCAACACGCCTGAAGTGTCGCGATCGAGCCGGTGCTGGAGGCCGAGGTACGGCGTGCCGCCGTCGCGTTCCCGCAGGAAAGCCGCGAGCGTCGAGTGTGCGCTGGCCCGGCGAGCGTCGAGCGTCGGCTGCGTCGGCAGGCCGGAGGGTTTGTCGACGACGATCAGACACTCGTCCTCGAACAGGATGCGTTCCGGTCCCCAGGCGAACGCCGGTGCGGGCGGCGCCTCCCGACGCGTCGCGCCGTTCCGCGGTGCGGGATTCCGGTGAGCCATGAAGGCGGAGCGTGAGACAGGCGGCGGGCGGCTGACAAGGAGCGCGAGAAGGCGCGCCACCCAGCGTTTCCCCCTTGGCCTCCGTTTGCACCGCCGGCCGCCGACCAGGAACACGCGACAATCGAGGCAACGGAGTCCTCACGCTTGATCATTTCGACGGGAGAATTCCGTCGCGCGACGGGGGATTTGGTGTTTCGCACGGGGCGGCGCATGAACGTCTACTCCAAATTCGAGACCGAGCTCGCGGTGCGGCCGGATGACATCGACCTCTACCAGCACGTGCACAGCACGCGCTATCTCGACTACGTGCTGGCGGCGCGGTTCGAGCAGATGGAGAAGAATTACGGCATGTCGATGCAGGCGTTCGCCGACCGTGGCCTCGGCTGGTGGATGACGACCGCCACCATCCACTACAAGCGGCCGCTCGGCTGGGGCGACCGCATGATCGTGCGGTGCTGGATCGACCATTTCACGGAGACCGGTTGCCGCGTGGACTTCGAGATCGAGAAGCAGCCCACCGGAAAACGCGTCTGCGACGGGCATTGTTCCTACACGCTCGTGACGCTCGCCACGGGGCGTTCGACCCCGATCCCCGAGGACGTCCGGGCGAAATACTCGATCTGAGTTAAGCCGAGGACCTCCCGCGGCTCAGGCTCCGGCGGATTTCTTCCCGGCTACGACGGCAATCTCACGGCGGAAGGCCGCGGCCATCGCGGCCGACGAAAAATGGGCTTCCGCGGCGGCGCGGCCGGCACGACCGAGTTCCGCCCGCCGGGCCGGGTCGCGCAGCAGGTCGCGCCAGGCGCGGGCGAGCGCTGCGGGATCGCGCGGCCTCACGCCGAGGCCACCGCCACCTGCGGCGATCAGCTCCGGGAAGGCGGCCGCCTCCGGCTGCACCACCGGCACGCCGCACGCCATCGCCTCGACGACGTAGAGACCGAACGCCTCCGCGTAGGTCGCGGGCACCGAGAACAGCGAAAGTCCGCGCAGGAAGGAGATCTTCTCCTCCCGGGAAATGTTCGGCGACCACGTGACGCGCGCGGCAAGTCCGGCCGATTCAATCCGCGCGCGCAACCGGCGGATGAGCGGCTCGTCGCCGGCAGTGGCTGCGCCCGCTAAGTGCAATCGCGTCTCGCGATCCCCCAGCTCGCCGGCGAGGTGCAAAAACGCATCGACCATCACCTCGATGCCCTTTTCCCGGCACATGCGCGCGAGGTAACCGATGGTCGGCGTGGCCGGCGGCGATTCCGCGGCGGCGTAGCCTTCCAGCTGGATGCCGTTGAAAACCACCTTCACCGCCTCGCGGGCAAGGCCCAGGCGCCGCCCCATCAAGTCGGCGTAGAAACGGCTGGGCGAAAGGATGAGATCCGAGGCGCGCAGGGTACCCGCCATGGCTTCCCAGCATTGCGTGCGGAACGGCTCCGGGAGGCCATCGAGGAAGGTGTCCTCGCCCTGGAAGAAGGTCACCACGGGCGCGCCGAGCCGGCGCTTCAGCGGCTCCGCGAAGCCCGCGAGCAACGCGGTGGAAAGGCACACGACGTCGGGACGCTCGGCGTGCTCCAGCCAGCCCATGAGTTTTTCCAGTTCCTTGCCGAGCCGGCTCGAGCCGACGTTGAACATCTCGAGCGTCATCTCGCCGTGGTCCCGCGCCGAGGTCATGTGGCTGTGGCGCGCGGCCCAGCGCAGCAGGCCGGTGGAGTTGAGCAGACGGTCCACGAAGGCCGGCGTGCGGCGGAAGAGCGGCACCTTCTGCTGCAGGTAGACGTTGATGCCGCCGAAGAAGACGGGAACGCGGGAGGAGCCGGGCAAAGACTCCTCGTCGAGCGTGTGCGGCAGGTACATCGGCGCCATCGTCACGTCGTCCCCGGCGCGGTGGAGTTCGCGCGCGAGGGCGTTGTCCCGCATGCAGGCGCCGCAGTAGTAGCTGCCGGTGCCGGGCGTCAGGAAGACGATCTTCACGGGCGGAGATTTGTCCGGCGGCGGCCGCGTGTCGAGGTCCCGGACCGGATCAGCGCGCGGGGGCCGGGGCCGGGCCGGCGCGCACGGCGAAAACCGTGCCTTTCTCGCCGCCGACCACGATGATGTTCTCGCCGAACGCGGGCGATGCCGTCAGCGCCTCGCCGAGCTCGAGCCGCCAGAGTTCCGTGCCCGCCGTGAGCTCCGCCGCGTAGAGGCGACCGTCGGCGGAACCGAAGACCACGGCGTCATTAAACAGGATGGGCGCGCCCTCGACGCGGCCTCCGGTCCGGAACTTCCAGACCGCCTCCCCCTTCAGACGGTCGATGGCGTGGAGACTTTTGTCGCGCGAGCCGATCAGCACGAGGCGATCGTTCACCGCCGGCGAGCTGAAGAAGGGCATCGCGCGGTCCTGATATTTCCACGCCACCGTGCCCGCGGCGACGTCGAACGCGACGGTCTGGTTCGCGTAGTTCCCGCAGAAAGCCATCGTCCCGAAGGTGCCGATCGAGGCGGGGATGTACGCCTCGGCGTCGATCGTGCGCAGGACTTTCCCGTCGCCCACCCCCACCACGTGCAGCTGGGCGTCGCAGCCGCCGAACACCACGAAGCGTCCGTCCACGATCGCCGGCGCGCCGTTGATGTAATTTCCCGTCGCGTAGCTCCACACGACGCGGCCGTCGGCGGCGTCGAGCGCGCGGGTGGTGCCGTCGTAGCCGTTCACGAGCACCCAGTCGCCGGGACCGGCGGGATTGCGGACGAGCGTGGCGCCGGAGCTGATCTTTTCGTCGGTGGCGAAGGTCCAGACGACCGCGCCCGTATCGGCCGCGAGCGCGTAGAGTTTGCCGTCATTCGAGCTGAGGTAGACGCGCCCGCCGCCGACGGCCGGGGCGGCGTTCACGGCATCCTTGGTCTCGAAGGACCACACCTCGCGGCCGGTGGCGGCGTCGAGGCAATGGAGCCGGCCCTTGTCGCTGCCGATGAACACGCGGCCGCCGGCGATGGCGGCCTCGGCGTTGACCGGCCCCGGGGCGGTGAACGTCCAGGCCACGGCTGGGTCGCGCGGCACGGCAGCGGCGGAGGCACCGGTGAGGGCGGGACCGCCACGGGTCATGGGCCACGCGGTGGCCTTGGGCGCGGGCGGAGCCTTGGGTGCGGCGGCGGGTTTATCCCCGCAGCCGGTCAGCGCGAGCACGACCGCGGACGCGAGCAGGGCCAGACGCGGAAACGCGCGGCGGGGTTCAGGTTTCAGTGCCGGACGCACGCCGGTAGAGTGAGATGAAATCCTCCCGCTGCAACGGACGCGGATTGAATTTACCGGTCCATTGCCGGGTGGCGTCCTCGGCGAGGAGCGCGAAATCGGCGGAGGGATCGAGGGCGGGGAAACGGCAGCGGCGCACGAGGGCCTCCACCCAGTCGAGGAGCGGAAGGTCCGACACCTTGAGCAGACGCAGGAGCGCGCTGAAGTGCGCATAGGTGTCGGCGGCGGCCGGCACCGTGGCGTTGAAGCGCATCACGTGCGGCAGCATCGTGGCGACGGCGCGTCCATGGACCACGCCGAGACGCGCGGTGAGGGGATTGGCGGAGGCGTGGGCGGCGCCGAGCATGCTGTTCTCGATCGCCGTACCGGCCAGCGCGGCGCCCAGCAGCATGTGCGCGCGGTCGTCCGCGGTGGGGCGACCGTCGACGACGCGGTCAATCGCCACGGCGATATGACGGAAGGACTCCTCGGCGTGGCCGGACGACACCGGGTTGGCCTTTGTGCAGACCGCGGACTCGATCGCATGCGTCAGGGCGTCCATGCCGGAAAGCAGCGCGGTGCCGTGTGGCAGCGTGGCGGTGAGATCCGGGTCGAGGATGGCCACGGCGGGCAGCGCCTTGGGGTCACCGCAGGCCATCTTCTCGTGGGAGCCGTCGCGGCTGATGAGCGCGTAGGACTGCGTCTCGCTGCCGGTGCCGGCGGTGGTCGGGATGGCGATGAGCGGCAGCATCGGGCGCGAGGCCTTGCCGTAGCCGTGGTAGTCGTGCATCGCGCCGCCGTTCGTGAGCAGAAAGTTGCCGGCCTTGGCCGTGTCGAGGCTGCTACCCCCGCCGATCGCCACGATACAGTTGAAGGCGTGTCCGCGAGCAGCGTCGCGGCACGCGGCGGCGTCGGACTCCGTGGGATTCTCCCGCGAATGGGCGAACGCCGCGGCCGGCAAACCGGCTTCGGCCAACAGGCGGAGCGCGGTGTCGAGGTGGCCGGCGCGGGCGATGCCGGGGTCGCTGACGACAAAGACCGCATTTCCGCCGAGCCCGCGCACCACCTCAGGCAGCTCGCGGAGTTTGCCCGGACCGAAGATCAGACGCGGGGCGGGGCGCGACGCGAAGGCCTCGGGCATGCAGGAAGTTGGTCGGTAACCGGCGCGCGGCCGGCGGCTAAGCCGCGTCAGACCGCGGCGAGATCGCCCTGGAGGGCGCGGCGGCGGTAGAGGAACTCGAACATGTTCCCCTCGTGCGGCTGCTCCCACTGCACGCGGTTCGTCGGGTAGGGCCCGATGTTGAGCCGCTCGATGTTGGTGCTCGCCATCAGGTCGAGCGTCCACGCGTGGTCGGCGGTGACGGCCGAGACGACGAGGGACTCGCCGATGGTGTCGATCATGCGCGACTGCGGCACCTCGAGGATGCTGGCGTAGGGGAACATGAACTCGGTGTTGGCGAGCGGATGCTCCGGATCCGTGCACGAGACCAGCGTGGGCTGGAGGAAGGTTTGGCCGTATTTCTCGATCAGGCGCGGGCCCTGGCGGTAACGGGCGGTGATATCCTCGGCGCCCGGCGTCTGCAGGAGCTCGTCGATCCGCTCGTCGATACCCTTGGCCATGGCGGGATTGGCGAATCCGCAGAGGAGCGCGTCCTTGTCGTCGCGCGGGCGCGGCACGATGGCGGCCATCCGACGCGCCAGGGCGTCGGCGAGCCGGTCGCGGTGGCGCGGGGTGAGGACGGCGGAGGCGTTGATGCAGGAGCGGCCGCCGTTGGACGCGATGGACTGCACGATGATATCGAGGTGACGCTCCCAGTGGTCGGCGTGGTCGTCGCCAAGGAGCACCTTGCTGCGGCCGGAGCCGTGGACCTGGATGTTCCGGAACGGGGAATACCGCCGTACGGTGGCGTCGCTGCCGAACGCGATGGCGCGGCCGGTGCCGAAGAGCACGGCGTCGCCGCCGTCGTGTCCGGCGGGATAGAAGCCGAAGGCCTCGCGCGGGAAGCCGGCGGCGATCATCGCCTGGACGATGCGGAACGGGGTGAGCGGGTCCTCGCGGCCCGGCTTGAGCACGACCGGGATCTTCATCACCAGCGCGGGAAGCCAGAGCGAGTTCACGCCGGGCGAGTTGCTGGGCAGCAGCACGCCGAGGCTGCCGGTCTGCGGGAAGAAGTTAACGTCGATCCCGTCCTGCCGGATGAAGCCGCGGTCGAACAGCTCGAGCGGCATGCCGCGGGTGAGGCCGGCGATGATGGCGCGGATGTTGGCCATCGCGGCGTGAACCTTGCCCATGTTTTGGTGGCCGAGGGAATGCGGCAGACCGGTGAGCTGCGAGAGGGCGACGACGTAATCCTGCGGGCTTTGGAGCTGGTCGCCGTCACCCCAGGGAAGATTGCCGCGGAGGAAAAGCTCGGCGGCGTGCTCGCAGGCGTCGGCCAGCTTCGCGCACGGGATCGCCTGCAGGCTTTCGGCGGCGCGCGCGAGCCCCTGCTGGAGATCGCGGCGGATCAGGCCGGAGTTCGCCATGCTCACGGCGATCTCGCGGCCCTCGACGGTGAAGCGAACCTTGTCGAGGCTCTCGTAGGGACGGCCGAGACGCAGGACGGGGATGTGGATGGGCGAGCTCATGGTGCGTGCGGGTGCCGGCCGTTCAGTAAACGCCCTCGATGATGGTCTTGGTGAGGGATTGGAACGGACGCACGTCACCCACGCCGTCCCACGGGAACTCGTCGCACGGGGGCCGGCGGATCGCCTCGTCGCGCTCGAGGAAGCGGGGCACGAAGAACTCGCGCGTCATGGTGGTGAGCTCCACGCGGCCGTACTCGCCGTAGGGCATGACCTCGTCGGGCTTGTCCGGGTTGACGATGCGCAGCACGGCGCGCGGCTGGGGCGCGTAATAGGTGAGGCTGTAGTTGTCCTCAGGCTTAAGCTTCCGGCTGATGGCGAGACCCATGAGGGTGTTGCCGTAGGTCGGGGCGAAATTGATCTGGCCCTCGAGGACCTCCTCCACGACGAAGCGCACGTACTGGGGCGTCATGGTGGTGCCGCCGGCGAAAACCGCCTTGAGGCCCGCCTTCACGAGCGACATGCGCTCGGCGAGGTTCTCGAGAAGGCGCGGCGTGGTGAACATGCACTGGATGTTGCGGTGGCGGATGATCGTGGCCGCCTGGTCGATCACGTGCTCCTGATACTTGCGCGCCATGGCGCCCTCGCCCATCGCGATGAGGCGTTTCACCCAGCGCGGGTCGAGGTCGACGAAATAGCACGAACCGCCGCGGTAGTTGGCGAGGTGCTCGATCGCGAGGCGCAGGCGGCGGGGTCCGGTGGGACCGACCATGAGCCAGTTGGCGCCCTTCGGGAAGAAGTCCGGGCCGTAGTGGTCGCTGAACTCCTCGTAATCGACCTTGTAGTCATCCCAGCCGATGCGCTGCTTCGGCATCCCGGTGGTGCCGCCGGTCTCGAAGACGTTGTAGGGCCGGCCGGCGTACGCCTTCGGCACGAAGCGCTCGGGCTGCTCCTTGCGCAGGACCTCGTCGTCGAAGTGGTCGAAGCGCATCAGGTCGTTGAAGCAGGTGATCTCCTTGAGCGGGTTCCAGCCGGCCTGCTCGGCCCATTTGAGCCAGTAGTCGCAGCCCGTGGCGGGTGAGAAATGCCACGCGATCATCTCGCGCGTCCAGGCGTCGAGGGCGGCCTGGGCTTCGGGGGTGGTGAGTTTGCAGCTCATGAGGAGGTCGGAGGAAAAGGAAGGATGGTTTTCGCGGCGGGGCCGCGGGTGCGGGCGAAGACGGGAGGATGAACGCCTTATTTCCCGATCGCAAACAGGTGAGTCATGGTCGCCACGTGCAGGAGGTTGTTGGCGACGACCGGGCTGGCGTAGATCGGCGAGAAGAACTCGGGCTTGCCGACGAGCTTCATCTCGCGGCCGGTCCGCAGGATGATCAGTTCGCCGTCCTCCGTGCCGCAGTACAGTTTGCCGTCGGCCACGAGCGTCGAGGACCAGATGCGGCTGTTGGTGGCGTAGGTCCAGAGGATCTTCCCGTTCGTGATGTCGATGCAGTGGATGTTCCCGTTGTACTCCGCCTGATAGAGCAGGCCCTCGTGGAGGCTGGGCGTGGAAATCGAGCGGCCGATCGACTTGTTCGTCCACACGGCCTTGCCCGTGATGTCGCCTCGGGCGGTGAGATCCAGGCAACTGACCATGCCGACGCCGTCGCCGTGCTCCGGGTCCTGGCCGATCGCCATGTAGGCGCGGCCTTCGTGCACGATGACGGTGGCGATGATCTCGCTCGGACCATCGTGGGTCGCGTACTTCAGGGGCTGGCCGTTCTTGGTGCGGTACTCGGGAGGGTTGGCGTCGTAGCGGAAGAACTCCTTGAGCGCCGGGAAGCCCTCCGGATGCTGGTACGGGTTGAGGTCGAAGCCGTAGCAGAGCCCGTCGCCGCCGCCCCAGACGATGGTGGGCACGCCCTTCACGTCGGCGAACGCCGCGGAACCCCAGCTGGCGTGCAAGGCGCGCTTTGAGACTCCCGACACCTCCTCGGCGAGCACCTTCCCCGTGTTCTTGTCGACGATCACGAGCGCCGGCGCGAGTGGCGCCGGGATGTTGAGGTGCGACCAGTCGACGCCGTTGGACGTCGCGATGATCACCTTGTCGCCGACGATCACCGGCGAGCAGCTGGAGACATTGTGGGGAAAGATGCCGAGCTCGTTGCGGATGTCCGCCACCCAGAGGATATCGGCGGTCTTCGGGCCGACGGCGACCGGCTTGCCGTCCACGGAGGAGAACTTGGCCTCGTCGGTGAACGGACCGCCGTTGCCGTCCGCCATGCCCTTCACGTCGAAGCAAATGACCTCGCCGCGGTTGCTCACGACCCAGCCGCGGTCGCCCTCGATGGAGGCGGACGAGCAGAGGCCGACGAACTCCCAGTCGCTCACCTTTCCGGCGCCGACCTTCGGGATCACGAGCTGCCAGAGGTAGTCGCCGGTCTTCTCGTCGAAGCACATGAGCACGCCGCGGTCGCCCTGCTGGGCGGGATCGCGCGGCGACTCGTTGTTGGTGCCCACGAAGACACGTCCGCCGGCGACCACGGGCGTGCCGTAGGTCTGGGAACCGAGCTTCACCACCCACTTCACGTTCTTGGTGGTCTTCGGATCGATCGTCTCCGTCCTCGGAATGAACTTCCCGCTGTGGATGTCATCGGGGATGCCCGAGGCGACGGCGACCATGTTGCGGGACGGCGTGCCGCCCCACATCGGCCAATCACCCGCGTGGAGCGCGGGGAGGGCAAGGGAGGCGGCGACGAGGAGGGCGAGGGACTTATTCATTGGCGGCGAGGGAGAGGTTGTCGATGTACACGCGCTTCAGGGACTGCGGGGAAAACGCGAACACGCCCGGGGAACCCTGCTGGTGAAGTTTGTCCTGCCGGACCTCGATGGTCCATTTCTCCGGTTCGGGCTTGGATTTTTCCCAGAGCTTGGCGCGGACCCAGCCGCCGCCCTTGCCGTCGCCGTCGACCCGCGTCTTCAGGCGGTACCAGACGTTGGGCTGGGCGTCGAAGGGCACGGACTCCTTCACGCGCTCGTGGTTGCTCGAGACCTCGAGGATGCGGCTGTTGGCGACCATCGCGATCAGGTAGCGCTGGTTGACGAGCCCGACCGACGACATCACGCGCCGCGTGCCGTCCGTCATGACGTCGGCCTCGAGGGTGTAGTTCCGCTGGTCGGAGCGACCGACGAAGTTCATCGTCCGCTGGAAAAGGATGTTGTCGAGGCGGTTGGTGATGACCTTGGAGCCATCCTTCTCGATCGCGTGCCACTTCACGCGCGCGCCGAGCCAAGGCAGCGGCGGGAAGCCCACCGTCTCCCCGGCCTCGTTCTTCTGGTTCAGGACCGACCCCTCGAATCCTTCCTTGAGTCCCAGTCCCGCCACGACGCGGCCCCGGGTGACGGCCGTGAGATTGTTCCACTTCGCCTGGAATTGACCGGCGGACATCTTCGCGTTCGGAGCGACGCCGAGGGTGTCGCCCTTGATCTCACCATCGACCTCCGACTTCACGAGCGCGGTGGGGGGCACGAACTTCGCCCAGGAGACCTCGGCGGTGACCGGTTTCACGCGGCGTCCCGCGGCGTCGAGTCCCCAGACGGTGAACTTCTGCGACCGGCCGGGACTGAGGGCGAATTCGGCGGGCACCACTTGAATCTGGGTGATCGGCGCGGTGGAGGCGGGCTCGGACGCGACCGCCACCGCCGGCGGGATCACCGGCGAGGAAGCCTTGGGTCCGAAGCAATGGAGCGACTCCCGGGTGAAGATGAAGACCGAGTCGCCGTAGAACGACGGGGCGCCGAGGCAGAGCGAATCCATCTTGTTGACGGAGATGATCTGGGCCTTGTCGCCGGCGTCCTTCAGCACGTGAACGGTGCCGTTGTGCATCGGCACGTAGAACTTCCCGTCGGCATACGCGGGCGAGGCGTGCAGTTGGTCGGGCGCGAGTTTCTCGCTCCAGATCAGCTTGCCGGTCGCGGCGTCGGCGCAGAGCAGGCTGCCGGTGGCGATGGTGGAATACACCCGTCCGTTCACGAGTAGCGGCGAGCTGGAGAACGAGACGAACTCGTCGTTGCGCCAGATCTCGGCCTCCTTCGTGAGCACCAGCGGCTTCGGCCCCGCCGGATATTCGGTCGGGATCTTCAACGCGACCAGGCGGCCGTGGTGCGTGGCGTCGACATTCTCCTTGCCGTGGATGCCGATCAGCTTGCCCGGGCCCGCGAGGAGCACTTCGGCGTTCACGCCGGACTGCGAGAGGCGGAAGCGCCACACCGGCTCCCCGGTGCGGACGTTGATGCAGACGATGTTGCCGCAACCCGTGCCGGCGTACATGACGCGCTGGTTCCCGAGATCGCCGAAGACCGGCGTGGCGAAGGTGCTGTCGAGCGGCTCTATCCCCGGCGTGCAGAACCAGACGAGTTCACCGGTGCGCTTGTCGAAAGCGTAGAAACGGTTCCGGGCCGGACCGTCGGCGCCCCAGTTGGCGGTGATGCCGTCGGTGATCACCAGCGGGCCGTCGATGGCGAGCGAGCCGGTGCGGCCGTTCGGGAAGGTGAGGCGTCCATACTCCTCCATCATCGAGTGTTCCCAAAGCAGCTTTCCGTCCCGGGAGAACGCCATCAGCTGCCCCCAGGTCGACTCGAGGTAGATGTTGCCGGTCTCGGCGTCGACCAGCGGGGCGCCGATCGCGTAGCGGTTGTAGGTGGTGTCGCTGAGGTAATCGCGGAACTTGTATTCCCAGATCTTCTGCCCGGTCTTCACGTCGAGGCAGATCAGCGTCTCCTCCACGTCGGTCGTCTCGCCGTAAAATCCGAAGGCATAGACGCGGCCGTCGGCGACGACCGGCGTGCCGGCGCCGCGGACCTTGTGGGACCAGCGGTGATTGGGGCCGCCAATCTCGAGCGAGTCGGGGAGCTTCTGCGTCGCTTTCGAGACACCGTTCTGGTCGGGGCCCCGCCAGTTGAGCCAACCGGAGGCGGCGGGGGCGGAGCTGATCCCGAGGGACAGGCAGAGGAGGACGGCGATTCGGGGTGCGGATCTCATTTTGGCGGAAGTCGGGTTTGGGCGAGGCAAGGGGCTACGACCCCTTACGGACGAGCGAGCGGGCCGCTTGGTTGCAAGCGTCGGTCAACGCAGGCCGCATCCGGCAAAACCGCAAGGCGGTTTTGCCGGTTCCATCCCCTCGGTCAGCGGCCCGGGCGCGGAGGCTGGGGCTGCCTGGACGCCTCTTCCCGCTCGGCGGAGGTCGCCGCCGGGAACCGCACCGTCGGAAATCCTCAGTACTCGAACGAAAGCTGCACGCCGATACGCCGGGGCGCCCCGGGACTGCCGGCGTAGATTTCCGGGTTGATAAACTGGTCGTAGCGGCGATCGGCGAGATTGTGGCCGTAAAGCGCGACGGTCCAACCCTCCACTTGATAGCGGATCTGGGCGTTGAAGAGCCCGTAGGCCTTCTGGGTGAAGGTCCCGGTGTTGCGCTCGTCGTAGGCCGTGCTGCCGGTGGCCGCGTAGCTGGCGTTGACGGAAAGGGCTCGGCTCAGGCTCAGGGTCGCACCGGTGCGCAAGGTGTACTTCGGCACAAAGGGAACCTGGCGGCCGTTGACCTTGGCTCCCGACGAATCGGCGTGATCGCGGAAGGTCGCGTAGGTGGTTCCGAGCTGGACGTCCCACCACAGGTTTTCCACCGGGCTCCACATCACCTTCGCCTCGATGCCGCGGGAGGCGACCTTCTTGGCGTTGACCACCACGAAATCCGTCGAGTTCGGCACCGTACGCTCGAATTGGTAGTCCTTGATGACCGACCAGTAGCCCACGACGCTGCCGCCAAAGCGGCTGCGGGTGTCACCGAAAGTGAGGCCCACCTCATTGGACCACTGGCGCTCACCACCAAAGCGAGCAAGGTTAGGATTGCTTGTGAAGCCGCTATAGCCTTCGGGCTTTTTCCCCAAAGCGCTGCGCAGGATGAGGTTGGCCTTGCTTGAGATGCTGTGCTGCAGGCCTGCGCTAGCGGAGAATTCATTACGGCTTTGGTCGCGGGCTAAACGAGGCTCCGGCGGGACCGGGAATCGGAAGTTGTTTGAGCTGACCTTGGAGCGATCGATCGATGAATCGTTTTCCTCCAGGCGAACGCCCAGCTTCGCCGTGGTACGAGAGGTGAGCGGTTGATCCAGTGATCCGAATGCCGCGAGGGATTTCTGGCCGATCGTGTACTGGGTGCGTTCGCTCTGGATGAAACCCGGCGGAACAAAGGCGCTCGGCGGGACGACGAATTCGCGCTGGGCGTCCGACACCGTTTCAAGGTCAGAGGCAAATAGCCCGGCGCGCCAGCGGCGCTCCCCAGCAGCGGATTTCGATTCCACCCGCACCTCGTGAGTCCACAGCTCCTCCTCCTGCACCACGCGGGAGTAGGCGAGGGGCAGCGGGGAAAGATCTAGATCGGTCAGAGAAGGATTTAACTTCCAGGACTGCCGGGCCGAAGTCGCGACGAGCGAGCCCCAGCCGAGTTGGCGCCGGAGTTGCGCCGAGTACTGGGCACGATCGACCTTGGTCTCGCCGTTGATGTTGCTGGCCGCCGCGAAACGATCCGGGCTGAACAAGGAAGTGAGCCGAGTGGCGTCGTCGCTCATCGTTTCCTGGCGCACGGAGAGCCGCACCCGGGTGGCGGAATCGGGGCGCCAGAACAACGCGCCGCGCAGCGCGACGGAACGCCGGTCGTCCGCCGACCTCTTTTGTAAAGTATTGGTTATGAACCCTTCATGCTCCTCCAGACCAAATCCGATCGAATAGCCGAAGCCGGCGCTCAGCGGTCCCTCAAAAGAGGCTTGGGCGGACGAAGCGTTGAAAGATCCATAAGACACTTTTAAGTTGCCTTGATGGCGGTTGCCGGGCTCGCGGGTCTGAACCTCAATCACGCCGCCCGCCGCATTGCGGCCATATTCGGTGCCTTGCGGGCCCGCTTTGACCGTAAGGCTCGCGATATTGAGCAGATTGCTCGGATAAGCCGATACCGAGCCGCTGGGAACGTCATCGATGTAGAGCGCCACGCCCGGCGAGCTGAAGAAGATCGAATTGGTGACCCCGCGGAGTGCGATCACGTCGCCGAAGCCGCGGGTGTCGCTGTTGCTCACGAACAGATTCGGGGCCGCCCCGGAAAGATCCTGCAGCTGCCGGATCCCATGCTGCTCCAACAGGTAAGGATTCAAAACCGCAGTCGCCGGCTGGATGCGGAGTCCGTCCACCCCGAACTCGGCCTCCACTTTGAACGGTGTCATCACCGTGGTGCCGGTAGCGGCGGCAAACAGCGCCGCGTGGGGCGCAAGGAGGAGCGCGGCGATCGCACGCGCGACGTGACGGGAGGTTTGGCAGGGCATGATTTCCGGTAAGATCTTCAGGGCGGGACGCATCCAAGGGACGACGCAAATCGCGCCCTTTTGTGAAGCATCAAGCAGTTGCGGTTGGCACGGGGAGGCGCAAGCCCGTTCCCCGGAGATTTCATGAACCGGTCAGCCCAGCCACCAGCCTCTGCGGATTTCGGCTACAACAGCGAAAGCTGCTCCCCGGGACGACGAAACTTCGCCGAATTTAACGCGGGGCGGCTCTCATCGAGACCGTGGCGTCGAGCTGACATCGTGAACAGCGCGCGGATCTGCTCCGCGTGAATGCCTTCGCCCTTCATGCGTGAGCCCCATTCGCTCACGTAGAGCTCGCCGCCGCGCATGGCGCGCACGCGGTCCAGCACGCGCGCTGCCTTGCCCGGCTCGTGCGCCGCCAGCCAGTCGCGGAAGAGATCCTTTACCGCGTGCGGCAGCCGCAGGACGAGGTAGCCGCCGTAAGTCGCACCCGCGTCGGCCGCCGCGCGGACGATGCCCGGGATTTCATGCTCCGTGAGGCCGGGGATCACGGGAGCAACAAGCACGCCCACCGGCACGCCCGCGGCGGCCAACGCGTTGATTGCCTTCAGGCGGGCGGCAGGTCGGGACGCGCGCGGCTCCAGCCGCCCGGCGAGGGTGGTGTCGAGCGTGGTCACCGTCACCAGCACCATCGCGGCGCGATCGCGGGCGAGATCGGCGAGCACATCGGCGTCGCGGCTCACCAGCGCGTTCTTGGTGACGATCGCGACCGGCTGACGGAACTCCGCGCACACCTCGAGGCAGGCGCGCGTAAGGCGGAAACGCCGTTCGGCCGGCTGATAGCAGTCGGTGGCGCCGCTGAGCGTGATGGATTCGCCGCGCCAAGTCGGGCCAAGCAGCTTTTCGCGCAGGAGCGCGGGCGCGCGACGCTTCACCATGATGCGTGTCTCAAAGTCGAGCCCGCTGGAGAATCCGAGGTACTCATGGTACGGCCGCGCGAAACAGTAGGCGCAGCCGTGTTCGCAGCCGCGGTAGGGGTTGAGGCCCCAGGTGTACGGAACGTCGGGGCTGTCGTTGCGGGAAAGGATCGACTGCGAGTCGTCGTCGTAGAACTCGGTGCGCGGGTGCGGGCCGGCGCCGTCTTCCCCGGGGTCGGCCGCCGCGTCGGGATCGGTCGCCAAGTGCAGCCGCTCGAAGCGGTTCGGCGGATTCGCCGCGGCGCCGCGGCCCGGCGGACCCGGAGGCGTGGTGGGCGACGAACTCATCTTCCCACCGTAGCGAAAATCGTGGCGGCGCCAGTGTGATTCGCTTTGGTCGCGCCATGTCGTCCGCCATCCTCGCGAAGCCGATCCAGCGCCTGGAGGGCGGGGGAGCGGCGGTCGTCGCGGAGGATGCGGTGGCGGTCGAGGAGCCGCTTGAGATTCGTTTCGGTGGCCGCAGCGTCGCGGTGGTCATGCGCACCCCGGGGCACGACCGCGAACTCGCGGCCGGCTTCCTTCTCACCGAGGGAATAATCCGCGGGCGTGACGACTTGCTCGACCTGGTGCGGTGCCGCGGAGATTCCGGTGAGCCATCGCCCAACCTGATCGACGCGGTGCCCGCCCCCGGCGTGGTCCTGGACGAGGCGCGGCTCACGCGCCACCTGTTCACCGCCTCCAGCTGCGGCATTTGCGGCAAGGCCACCCTCGCCGCCATCCGCGGCATTTTCCCCCCGCTGCCGCCCGCCCCACCGCCCCGGCGCGACGTGATCGCGGCGCTGCCGGGACGCCTCCGCGCCGCGCAGACCGCCTTCGCCGCGACCGGCGGCCTCCACGCCTGCGCGGTCTTCGACGCCGACGGCAACCTGGAGGGCGCGCACGAGGACGTCGGCCGCCACAACGCCCTCGACAAGGTCATCGGCCGCGCGCTGCTCGACGGCCGGCTGCCGTTGGCGGGCCGCATCGTGCTCGTGAGCGGGCGGGTTTCTTTCGAGCTAATGCAGAAGTCGCTCGCGGCGGGTGCCGGCTGCGTGGCGGCGATCTCCGCGCCAACCTCGGCCGCGGTGGAATTCGCGGCGGAATGCGGGCAGACCCTGGTCGGATTCCTCCGGCCCGCGGGGGGGCCGGGCTCGCCGATGCGGATGAATGTTTACGCCGGCACCGTTGCCGGTTGATGGTGTCGGAACCACCCGTGCGCCGCCTCCGACTCCTGCTCGCCCTCCCGCTGCTGATCGCCGCCGTCCCCCGCGCGGCCGAGGCGGAGAATCTCGCGGAGCGCAACCTCCGCCGGATCATCGACCGCCAGAAGGAGGTATTCGCCGATGCCGCGAAGCAGGGGGACAACCTCGACGCCAGCTCGCTCAAGCGTCGCCTGCAGGAGATCTCCCACGATTACGAGGTGCTGTTGCGCGACAACCCGCGCTACGCCGCGGGTTACGCCGCCTACGGCCTGCTGCTGAGCAAGGTCGACATGCGCAAGGAGGCCGCGGCCATGCTGCTCAAGGCCAACGAGCTCGATCCCGACATCGCGATCGTGAAGAACCAGATCGGCAACCTCCTCGCCGAGGACGGGAAGCCGCTGCAGGCCGCGCCTTATTTCATCGCCGCGATTAAGCTGGAGCCCAGTGAGCCCATTTACCACTACCAACTCGGCACGCTCCTGGTGGAGGCGCGCGACGAGTTTTTGAAGAACGGCCAGTGGACGCGGGCGACGCTTGACGCCGCTGTGCTCGAGGCGTTCCGCAAAGCCTCCGAGCTGGCCCCCGACCGCTTCGAATTCGCGTACCGGCACGCGGAGTCGTATTATGATCTCGAAAAGCCCGACTGGGGGGCCGCGTTGAAACTGTGGAGCGCCCTGGAGGAGAAGGCGCCGACGGACATCGAGCGGCAGACGATGCGGCTCCACGCGGCCAACATTCTGATCAAGACCGACCGGGCCGGCCTCGCGCGCATCCTGCTCGAGACGGTCACCGAGCCCGGGCTGCAGGGGCAGAAAGACCGCTTGAAGCCGCTGCTGGAGAAAGCGGGCAAGTGACGCGGCCGCCCGCGGCAAGTCTTGCCGAGCCCGCGGCGTCTCGCGCAGCCTGACAAAGATCCATGTCTTTCCTCGACCGACTCGAGCGCGCCCTCGGGCGCTTCGCGATTCCCAACGCGGGCCTCTATCTCGTCATCGGACAGGCTTTCGTGCTGCTGGCCGTCATGTTCCGGCTGCTCGATCCGGAGCGGCTCGACTTCGCGCCGGCGCTGGTGACCGAAGGGGGCGAGTGGTGGCGGATGGTCACCTTCATGCTGCTGGTACCGATGCCGGGCGGCACGCTCGGCATCGTCTTCACGGTGTTCGGGTGGTACATCTTCTATCTCATGAGCGGCGCGCTGGAGCAGCATTGGGGCGCTTTCCGTTTCAACCTCTTCCTGCTGCTCAGCTACGTCCTCACCGTGGCGCTCTCGTTTCTCGCGCCGCTCAACGGTGTCACCAACCTGTTCATCCTGGGCTCGGTCTTCCTCGCGTTCGCCTTCCTCAACCCCGACTTCGAGCTGATGTTGTTCTTCATCCTGCCGGTGAAGATCAAGTGGCTCGCGATCATCACGTGGGCGCTGAACCTCGTGCAGTTCGTGCGCGGCGACCTCGGCCTACGGCTGCAGATCGCGGCGCCGGTGATCACCTTCCTCGTCTTCTTCGGCCCCGACATCCTCCTCCGCCTCCGCAGCGGCCGCCGCCAGGCGGAACGTCGCGCGGAACGGGCCGCGGAGGAGATCCGGGCGCGCCACGTCTGCCACGTTTGCGGCCGCACCGACCGCACCAACCCGGAGATGGACTTCCGCTACTGCTCCAAGTGCGCCGGCGACCAGTGCTATTGCCCCGACCACATCCAGAACCACGCGCACGTCGTGGCACCCGATGAGGCGGCCCGCCGCTGATCCTTTTCCGGGCGCCGCGGGACTCGCGACGCCCGGCGCTTGGCTAAAGTTCGCCACCGCGCTGCTGGAAAAGACCGGTGTTGCCCTCGGCCAGGTGGCGACCGACGCGCACGACGAGGCGCTCTATCTCATCCTGCGCACGCTGGAGTTGCCGCTGGAAAGCGGACCCGCCGTGCTGCGCCGTGCCTTGAAACCGGAGGAGCGCGCGCGGCTGGAGGCCGTCTTCCGCCGGCGCGCGGTCGACCGCGTGCCCGCCGCCTACCTCACGCGCGAGGCGTGGCTCGGTCCGCACCGGTTCTTTGTCGACGAGCGCGTCATCATTCCACGCAGCTATTTTCTCGAACTCATCCCCGGCGCCCTTGCGGCCTGTCTGCCGCGGGGCACGCGCGTGCGCCGCGCCGTCGACGTTTGCACCGGATCAGGCTGCCTCGCGATCCTGCTGGCCCACGGATTTCCGGAGGCGCGAGTCGACGCGTGCGACCTGTCGGCCGATGCGCTCGATGTCGCCCGCGTGAACGTGCGCGACCACAATCTGGCGGATCGCGTGCGGCTTTTCCGCAGCGACGTTTTCGATGCGGTGCCGCCGGTCGCCTACGACCTGATCATCAGCAACCCGCCCTACGAACCCAGCGCGCATGTCGACACCCAGGCGCCCGAGTTCGCCGCGGAGCCGCGGATGGCCCACGACGGCGGCCGGGACGGTCTCGTGATCATCCGGAAGATCATCCGCCAGGCGGCGACCCGTCTCGCGCCGCACGGCGTGCTCGCGATCGAGGTCGGCGGCCTGCACGCCGCGATCAACCGCGAGTTCGCCTCCCTGCGGCCGGAATGGCTGCCGACGCAGGACGGCAGCGATTGCGTGGTCGTTTTCCGCGCCGCGGCGTTGGCGGCGGCCGGCCCGGTCACTCGTCTCCGCCCCAACGCCAGCGCGGCCGCTCACCCTTCCACCAACAGATCGCCACGAGCAGTGCGCTCGCGGCGAGCACGGTGACGATGTACCAACCGGCGCGGCGACCGGCCAAGATGGCCGCGGTGATCAAGGTCGCGAGATAGGCGGCGAAAACCGCCCAGCCTTGCCAACGGCAGGGCACACCCCAGCCCCAGCCGTAGCGTTTCGCCGGGAACCAGGCTTCCTCGCGCGGCAGAGGCACGGAACCCAACCTTTCGTCAGCGGCGGAAGGACTTCGTGAAGTCCTCCGCGACCTGCTGCACGACCTTCTTCTCGTGGCGCGAGTTGGCGATCAGCTCGTTGAGCTTCTTCTCCCAAGCGGCGCTGTCCATGGGCAGCTCGACGTTCTGGTTGATGAGCGACGAGTAGAGGAGGACGTTGGCGAGCTCGACGGAGCCCATGCCCTCGGCGCCCGGCGCGATGAGCGGCGAGCCGTCGAGGATGGAGTCGACGAAGTTCTGGATCAGCGTGCAGTGCGGGTTACCGGCATTGTCGAACGGGATCTCGACGTTCCAGACCTCGGGCTTGGCGAAACCGCTCTTCGACGTGCGGCTGAACTCGATCATGTCGGCGTCGTTGCGGGTGAAGGTGATGCGGTTGTTCTCGAGCACGACCTTGCCGCGCGTGCCGCAGATCTCGAAGCGGTTGGTGCCCGGGGACTCGCCGGTGGACGAGATGAACACGCCGGTGGCACCGTTGGCCCACTCGAGGTAGGTCGTGATGTTGTCCTCGACCTCGATGTTGTGGAACCGGCCGAGCTGGCAGAAGCCGCGCACGCGCGCGGGCATGCCGCAGAGCCATTGGAGCATGTCGAGCTGGTGCAGGCACTGGTTGAGCAGCACGCCGCCGCCCTCGCCCTTCCACGTGGCGCGCCAGCCGCCGCTCGCGTAGTAGGCCTCGGTGCGGAACCAATCGGTGATGATCCAGTTCACGCGCACGATCTCGCCGAGGTCGCCGTTGCGGATGAGATTCCGGAGCTTCAGGTAGCGAGGCTCGACGCGCATCTGGAACATCCCGGCGAAGACCTGCTTCGGCCGCTCCTTCGCGACCGCGATCAGTCGCTCGGCGTCGGCCTTGTGGGCGGAGATCGGCTTCTCGACCATCACGTGCAGCCCGGCCTCCAGGGCCTCGATGCCGAGCGAGGTGTGCAGGAAGTGCGGGGTGGCGATGACGATCGCGTCGATCTCCCCCGAGCGGATCATCTCGCTGGCGTCGGCGTAGGTCTTGAGGCCCGGCTTGCCCTTGAACGACTCGAGGCTCGGCGCGAAGGCATCGCTCACCGCCGCCAGCGTGCAGCGCGAGACCTTGTTCTCCAGCAGGTACCCGGTGTGGAACCGGCCGATGTTGCCCAGACCGACGATCCCGAGGCGGACGTTTTTCATAGGTAGTTGCGGACTATCGCCGTGGTGAAAAACAACCGGCAACCACTTTCTGCGACGGAACGGTGCCGGACGCGATTCCACCAAAACCGGCCGGCCGCCTACTAGGCGCGGGGCCGTGGAACTGCTAGGGTGTCGGTCTATTCCCCGCCCCATGATCCCGTTCCGTTCGCCCTTCGGCCGCGCCTTCGCCGCAGCCTTGATCGTTGTCGCCAGCCTGTTCGCGGTGCCCGCGCCCCGCGCAGCCGAACGCTCCGCCGCCTCCGGGGTCGTCGAGGGCCGTGTGCTTCACGGCGGCAGCGGCGAATATCTGGAGAACGCGCGCGTCACCATCGAGGGCACCAACCTCGAGGCCGCCACGCGCTCCGACGGCGCCTTCACGCTGGCGCCGGTGCCGGCCGGGACGGCCCGCCTGCGCGTTTTTTTCACCGGCCTCGCGCCCCAGGTCTTCGCGGTGGACGTGCCCGCCGGCGCCACGGTGCGTCGCGATATCACCCTGGCGCCGGCCGCGGGGCGGCCGGGTGAGACCGTGCGGCTGGAGGCTTTCGCCGTCGCGGCCTCGCGGGAGATGGACGCCGCGGCGATCGCGATCAACGAGCAGCGTTTCGCCTCAAACCTCCGCACGGTGGTCGCGACCGACGAGTTCGGCACGGTGGCGGAGGGCCACGTCGGCGAGTTCATGAAGTTCCTGCCGGGAGTCACCATGGAGTACGCCGGTGGCAACGCGCGTGAGATCTCCATCAACGGCGCGCCGGCCGCTTACGTGCCGGTGACGGTGGACGGCTTCAACCTCGCGAGCGCGGTGGGCAACGGCACGGGTCGCGCGGCGGCCGTCGACATGGTCTCGATCAACGGACTCTCGCGGCTGGAGGTCTCGTATTCGCCGACGCCCGATTCGCCCGGCTCCGCCCTGGCGGGTTCGGTGAACATGGTCTCGCGTAGCGCGTTCGAGCGCGCGCGGCCGGTGTTCAACGGCAGCGCCTACGTGATGATGCGCGACCACCGGAAGGAACTGCATGCCACCCCGGGGCCGCGCGAGGATCCGCGCCGCAAGGTCTCGCCGGGCTTCGACTTCTCGTGGGTCGTGCCCGTCAACCGCCGCTTCGGCTTCACCGTCTCGGCCGGCCGCACCAGCCAGTTCGCGGGGCAGGATCAGGTGACCAACACCTGGCGCGGCGCCGGCACGGTGACCAATGGCACGACGTTTCCCCACACCACGCCCGACCGGCCGTACCTCTCAACCTTCGCCGTGCGCGGTGGCCTCAAGGAGACCACGCGGCACTCCGTGGCCGCCACGGTCGACGTGAGGATCCTGCGGCACGACACGCTCTCGCTCTCCCTGCAGGCCTCGCGGTTCGAGGAGGACTTCCTGAGCCAGACGCTCACCTTCAACGTGGGTGCGGTCCCCGCCGGCGGCTTCACGCCGTTCTCGACGCGCGGCACCGCCGCGGCGGGCGATCTGGTCATGGGCAACGCGGGCGGCTACCGGCGGAACGAGACCTACATGCCCACGCTGCGCTGGCGGCAC
>Ga0255188_1000059_pt1 | contig 45853 bp, 32 predicted proteins | sample Miss_Cont_RepB_8_FD_188427 | JGI IMG/M metagenome (GOLD analysis project Ga0255188, IMG submission 188427) | Freshwater microbial communities from Mississippi River, Louisiana, United States - Miss_Cont_RepB_8h | ecosystem: Environmental > Aquatic > Freshwater > River | place: USA: Louisiana... | reverse complement strand
GGAGGCCTTGCGGCCCTTCTGGGAAACCCCGGCGCGGGCCTTGTCGCTCGTGCACCACTGGCTCCACGATCAAGCAAACGCTACTGCTTGACTCATTCTACCGGAACCTAATGGGAAATGGTATGAGACCTGTCATGTCGTCCGACAGCATGATCGTCGTTGGTTTGGTAGCCGTGGGAGTGCTTGGCTTGCTGCTCATCTGGCTGGTTGTGGTGGCGATGCGAACCAGCAAGAGGAATTCCTCCCACAGCTCCACCCACCCGACGGACCTTGGCGGCGGAACCAGCTACTCGCACGGCAGCTATTACTTCGGCGGCAGCGACGGTGGTGGCAGCGACGGTGGTGGCAGCGACGGTGGTGGCAGCGACGGTGGTGGCAGTGACGGTGGTGGCAGCGACGGTGGTGGCAGTGACACCGGAGGCGGCGACAGTGGCGGTGGAGGTGGTGATGGTGGCGGCGGTGATTGAAGCCCGCTGCCGGTGAGCCGCAGTGGTTGGCAGTTGGTGAGCGGCAATGACCTTCTGCTCGTCATCCTAATCCGAATCCTGCTCCTCCTTGGGACCGCTTCACGGAAAGGAGTGACTGCCGACGGCGCGCCTGCCGCACGAGCATTGCCAGTGCGAACGGCCTGACGGATGCTTTCTTCCACTTGAGATGCTGACTTACGAAGAAGCCCTCGCGCGTGTGCTCGGTGCCTTGCCACCCGCCCAATCTGAAAAAGTGCCGGTGGCCGATGCCGCCGGCCGGTGTCTGCTGCAAGCCGTCACCTCGCCACTCGATTTGCCGCCGTTCGACAACTCGGCCATGGACGGCTACGCGGTGCGCGCGGCGGACGTGGCCAAAGCCAGCGCGGAGCGACCCGTCGCCCTGCGCCTGCTGGGGCAAATCGGCGCGGGCGAGGTGTTTCAGGGCCATGTCGGCGTGCAGACCTGCGTGCGGCTGTTCACGGGCACGCCGCTGCCCGCCGGGGCGGACGCGGTGGTCATGCAGGAGGACACGCGCGTGGACGCGGCCCGGCCGGAACTGGTGGAGATTTTGGATGCGGCACGTCCGTGGGAAAACGTCCGGTTGCGCGGCGAAGATGTGAAGGCCGGGGCCGTGCTGCTCGCAAGCGGCACCCGTCTCGGGGCCGGACATTTGAACCTGCTCGCCGCCGTGGGCTTGAAAAACCTGCCGGTCGCCCGGTGCCCGCAGGTGGGCGTCGTCTCCACCGGCAGCGAGCTGCGGCTGGCCGGCAAGCCGCTTGCCCCCGGGCAGATTTACGAGAGCAACCGGCCCATGCTGGCCGCCCTGCTCGCGGACTGCGGCACCAAGGTGCAGAGCTATCCGCTCGTGCCGGACTCGCTCACCCGCACGCGCACGGCGTTGCAGCGCGCCTTTGCCGAGTGCGACATGGTGATCACGACCGGCGGGGCGTCGGTGGGACAACTGGATTTTGTGAAGGCCGCGTTTACAGAGCTGGGGGGCAGCCAGGAGTTTTGGCAGGTGGCCATCAAGCCCGGCAAGCCGTTCGTGTTCGGCACGCTGGCCGGCAAGTTTCTGTTTGGGCTGCCGGGCAATCCCGTCTCGGCCTTCGTGACATTCTTGCTGCTGGTGCGGCCGGCGCTCCTGCACTGGCAAGGTGTGCAGGAAGTAGCCCTGCCCAGTCATCCCGGGACGCTGGTGGAGGCATTGGTGAACCGGGGCGACCGCCGGCACTTTGTCCGCGTGCGGGTGGATACGGAGGGCCGGGTTCACTCGGCGGGCACACAGGCATCGCACATGCTGCACTCTCTCGCTGCGGCCAACGCCCTCGTGGAGGTGCCGCCGGAGACCACGCTGGCAGCCGGCAGCCCCGTGCGGGTGCTGCGGTGGTCGGGGACTTAACAGAAAATCAACTGCGCGGGACTTTGCCTTCCAGCGCGGCGAAAGCGTTTTCAAGGCTCTGAAGCGAGCCGTCCTTCTTGGGCGCGGGATTCAGCACCTGACGCAGGTAAAGCACGCCGTCTTCCAGCGTCTGCACCGAACGGGGCAAAGTCGCGCCCGAAGCGTTGGCATGGCCACCGCCTTGCAACTGCTGCGCGGCCTTGAGCGCCTCGCCATTCTGGCTGCGGAAGCTGGCGATGACGGTGCGATTCGACTTCACGAAGAGCGTGACCAGCACCTGATACGGCGTGGCCTGCTCCCGCAGCAGGCGATGAACGATGCTGTTCACGTTGCCAACCACCGTGTCCACGAAGCCGACGGTCGGGCTGATGTCCACGACGTTCTTGCGGCTCCAGTCGAAGCCCAGCGGGTCCTCGACCCGGCGCTTCACGGCCATCACTTCGAGCAAGGGGTGGTTCAGCAGCCGCTCTGGGTTGCCTTCAATCAGGGTGTGCAGGCTCCAGAAGCCGTAGGTCTTCACCAAGTTGCCGTAGTCACAGGCCAGCTCGAAGTCCGGGTCTTCGACCAAGTATAGATCCACCACGTTGCTGAGATGCACGAGCCGGTCGAGTTCGGGCTTGGCGAGCCCGTTGGCCACGCACAACTCGTAGCAAAGGAGGCTCGCGGACTTGGCCAGGTCATGGATGAGCCAGGCCTGCTTGGCGGGAGTCTCGGTGGTGTGATGGTCCAGGATTAGCCAGTCCGGCCGGTCCATGCGCGGCTCGAAGGAGAAATCACTGACCCACGCGGCGCGCTCGCGGAGCTGCCGCTGCTTCCACGAGTTGTAATGGTGCGCCTCCAGCCGCACGTCGGCTTCGAAGAGCTTGCGGGCCAGCCGCCGCAACAGCAGGCCGGAGAGCAACCCGTCCAGGTCGCTCTCGTGCGTCAGAATGATTTCCGGTCGGGGCAGGGAGGCCATGATTAAAGATGGTTGTTCGAGGGAATCCAAAGCGGACCAGCCACGGCGGCTTCGTCTCCCGCCGCAGCGCTAATTCGACTTCTTCTCGGCGGGCTTCTTGGCCGGGGCGGGCTTGGGCTGGCTGGCGGCGAACACCGTAAGCTTCGGCGTCGGAGCCTGCGTGCCGGCGTAGTCATTGTAGAGCTTTTGGATCGCCGCCACCTCGGGCAGCTCGCCGTCCGCGACGAAGAACTGGTAGCGGAAGGTGAAGGAACCGCCCTGCTTAATCTCCTTCACCGGGAACGCCCCGAAGCGACCGTAATCACGATACGCCGACCACTTGGTGCCGGTCGGGTTCCCCGGATGGCTCATGTGGACGACGCTGTGGGCCGCCCCGTCGAGCATGAAGGTCTCCGCAATCCACGGCAGGTCCGTGTCCTTCTTCAGATCGGCGTTTTCCTTCGGGTAGAAATAGCGGGTCTTCTTCGCGTCCACCTCGTTGGCCGGGCGGAACTGGATGCCTGCGTGCTCCGGGTCGCCATCGAGCTTCACGTCGCCGCGGGGCGCAGTGAGCTTGGCGGAGAAATCAATCAAGGTCCCGCCCGCCTGCTGGCGCACGGTGAAGGTGCGTTCCTCCACGATGAACTCCTGTTTCGCGTCGTCGTTCCAGTGAACCAACGAGGTGAACACGGCCTTCCCTTCCGCCGCCTCCTGCCGCAGGAATTTCTGGTGCACCTGCTCGCCGCCCTTCATGTGCCAGCGGTCGAAGCTCTTCCCGTTGAAGCTGATTTTGCTCCACCCGATGAAGATGCCGCGATGATGGGTGAACTGGCCGCCCGGCCCCTTCGTGATCACCTTGCCCGCGCGGTCGAAGATATGGAGGTAGGGCTTGTAGGTCGTGTGCAGGTTCGTGGGCGAAGACGGGTCGTAGGCATACATGTAGCGGACCAGCGGCTTGCCGCCGGCGGTCACGTCCAGATGCTTGCCGGCGGTGTCCTTGAAGGCCAGACCGTCCGCCGCGAGCGCGGTGGCGGCAGACAAAACGAGGGCGAAAACATGGCCAAGGTGTCGTTTCATAGGGCGGCGATGACACCACCATCCGCCCAGCCCGTCGAGGAGTGAATTGGTGAGGAGCGTGAGCGGGACACTCCTGTCCCGCAGCCGACACCGGCGGAAATGGATTGGACCGGCGGACAGGAGTGTCCGCCCTACTTCGCGGTCAGGCGGCGGGTGATGTATTCGCGGACGAGGGGGATTTTGGCCTTGGCCAACAAGAGTGCGCCTTGGGCCGGGTTGGCGGCGACAATGGGCTCAGTGGCATACCAATACATCAGCGGGAGGTTGTGGTCGGTGGCGTCCTCGGTGTGGGCGAGGAGGGCTTCGACGATGAGCAGGCGCTCGGCCACGGTCAGGCGCTGGCAGGCGCTGGCGAGGTAGAGGCGGACGAGGGGCGAGGGATCTTCCTTCGCGAGGCGGGCGAATTCCTTCAACGCGGCGTCGCCGGGTTTGTGGTCTTCGCAGAGGAGCTGGATGGTCCATGCACGGACGTATTCGTCGTATGAACTCAACAGTTTTCCGGAAAGGTCAGCGTTAGCTGTCAGCCCACCAGACACATGAAGCAGCCAGAGGAAGTTGAGGGTGTTACGAGTGACATGCTTCGGGTTGACCTCAAGTGAGTCTTCCTTGCCGTTGACAACTACTTTCCAAGGTTCCGGCGGGGTCTTAGCTACCTCCGCCATGCGTGCGACAAGATCCTTGCGGAACTCCGCATCAACTCCGCGCTCTTGAAGGAGTCGCTTGGCGTGTCGGCGCAGCCATTCTTGGTCCTTTGCAACGTAGTTGATGAGTTGAGGGAACGTGGCCTTCGCCAAATCCACCTGCGTCGCCTTCTTGTCGCCATACACAATCTTGTAAATCCGCCCGTTGCTCCGGTCGTGGATCTGCGGGTCGCGCTGGTTGTGGCACTGCTGCTTGTCATACCAGTCAATGATGAAGACGTTGCCGTCCTGGTCGTAGCGTTGGTCGAGCGTCTGGGACCACTTGTCGTTGAAGTTCAGGAAGTCGGGTGCGTGCTTGCCCACGTAGCCGCTGCCCACTCGCTCAGGCACGTCCACGTTCAGCCGCTGGCCGTGGATGTTCCCCATGAAGAGCTTGCCGTGATACTCCTTGGGCCAAGTCCCGCCGAGATAGCACATGAGGCCCGCGTGCGCGTGGCCGCCACCAGCGGAGTCGGAGCGCGCGTTGCCGCTGTGCGGGGTCGCACCGAGGTAGTGGCGGTGGTCGGCGATGGTCTTGAGGTCGTCGTAGATGAACGGGTTGATGGGCTGCTTGCCGGGCTTGGCGAAGTCCTGCGCGAAGTAGTCCGGCGCGACGCGTTTCGCCTCCTCGATGGTCGGCGCGTAGTGCTGGCCGCCCTGCCGCTGGTAGCGCCCGCCTTGAATCATGTGGAAGAGGTGCGGGATGACGCAGGCCTCGATGAAGGCGTGGCCGTATTCGTTGAAGTCCAGCCCCCACGGGTTGCTTGTGCCCTCGGCGAAGACCTCGAAGCGTTTCTTCACCGGCTGGTAGCGCCACACGCCGGCGTTGATGAACTGCCGCTCCGTGTCCGGCGCGCCGACCACCTTCACGTGCGAGTGCGTGAACACGCCGTGGCAGCCGTAGAGCCAGCCATCGGGCCCCCAGCGGAAGGTGTTGAGCATCTCGTGGGTGTCCTGCCACGCGAAGCCTTCGAGCAACTTCACCGGCTCACCGGCGGGCTGCGGTCCCTTGTCCGTTTCCTTCACCGGGATGTGCAGCAGCCACGGCGCGGCCCCGACGAACACGCCGCCAAAGCCATACTCGATGGCGCTGGCGAGGTTGAGCTTCTCCATGAAGACCGTGCGCTTGTCGAACTTGTGGTCCCCGTCCGTGTCCTCGAAGACGAGGATGCGGTCGGTGCCCTGGCCCTCGGGCGCGCGCTGCGGGTAGGTGTAATTCTCGATGACCCACAGCCGCCCGCGGTCATCAATGCAGAAGGCGATGGGCTGCTTCACGTCCGGCTCGGCGGCGAAGACGTGAAGCTTGAAGCCGGGCGGCAGCGTCGCGGCCTTCACGACTTCCGCAGCGGTGAGACCGGCGAACTTCACGTCGTCGGTCGGGAGCGGGTTGGCCTTCGCGCCGGGCGCGGAAGCAGCCACGGCAGCAAAGGCGGGCTTCTCCTTGTAGAGCTTGAAATCATCGAAGTTCACATGGCCCCAACCACCCGTCTCCTCGTCCACGAGGCGGATGAAAATCTCTTTGCCCTGCTGCGCCGCCAAGTCCACGACGACCGGCGACATCGTCTCGGAGTTCTGCCCGCGCGCGGTGAAGAAGACCTTGCCGCCGTCCTTGGCGACCAACTCCACACGCGTCCCGGGAAGACTGCCGCCGCCGAGGAGGAACGCGGCCCACGGCTGCGTGACCTTGAACGGCGCGCTGACGAGCGTGCCCGTGGGCTTGTCCTCGAACTTCTCGTAACCGCCAAACCAGAACTCGCCGATGTGGTTAGCGACCTTGCCTGCACCGAATTTGCGGGCCTGGTTGATGGGGCCTTTTGTCGGCTGGCCTTTCGCGACGTCGCCGGTGGCGGTCCAGTCGCGCAGGTCGCCGGTCTCGAAGTCGGTGTTGAGTGGTTTGCCGTCCGTGCCGACGGGCAGCACGCCGCCGGGGTGCGGCGGGGTGGGTTTGGCATCTGCGGCAGGAACAGCCGGCGCTCCGGTGCGGGTGACGACGGCGGCGGGGTTCACGGCGTTCTTGCCGGCGTCGGCGAACTTCACCTTCGGCTGCGCGGCCTCGAACTCGGCGGGCGACACCTTCTTCGCCTCGTTGGCGAAGACGAACGTGCCTTTCTTGTTGCCGATGACGAAGTCGGGGCGGCCGTCGCCGTTCACGTCGGCGAGGCCGATTTGGCGGCCAACGCCTGAGTCGTTGTCAATGAGCTGCGGCACCCAGTCCACGGACTTGTCGGCGTTGCGTTGGAGGCGAAACCAGTAGAGCACGGCGGGGTCGTTGCCGCCGGGATCGGCCCCGGGGCCGTGCGCCCAGAAGCATTTGCCGGTGACGAGATCCTTGAGCCCGTCACCGTCCATGTCCACCAACTCGATGGCGTGGAGCTGCGAGAAGGCAACGCCGTAGCGGTTCTCGCGGGCTTCCTTGTTCATGAAGACGTGTGCGCGGAACTCGGGGCTGCCGGCGGCGTCCTTGGACTTGAGCTGCTCATACCAAGCCAGCCCGTAGCCGTGCGAGGCGAGCGCGGTGACGACATCGGGCAAACCATCGCCGTTCACGTCGTAGGCGAACATCTGCGAACTGCTGGGGGCGAAGAAAGTTTTGTGGAGTTTCCAAGCGGCTAGTGGGGCAGTCGTCCCGACTGCCTTGCCGGGCGTCTCGCCCGCGTTCGTATTCTTGGCATCACCGGTGGCAGGAGCGTTCGGCAGTCGAGACGACTGCCCGACACCAGGCAGCCGGGACGGCTGCCCCACTGGCGCGGGCTGCTCGAACCAGCCGCCACCGAAGATGAGGTCCATGCGACCATCGCCATTCACATCGCCCACGCCCAGGCCGTGCGTGAACTTGCCCCACTTGCCGTTCTCGCTGACGGGAGTGAAGGGCCACTTGGCCGTGACGTTCTTCCAGTCGGGCTTGGCGTAGCCGAAATTGCCCTTGTAGTTGCAGACAATCTCCGGCTTCCCGTCACCATCGAGATCCGAAAACGTCGGCGACTCGTTGTCCACCTCGTCGAAAACCTGATGCCGCGCCCAGTGCTGCTCCTTGCCCTTGGGATTCAAGTAGAGGAAGGCCGGTGTGCCGGGCAACCCGTAGGTGAGCACGTCATTCCAGCCATCGCCGTCGAAGTCGTGGACAAACGCGAAGAAGTTGTCCGACGAATAGGAATTCTTGCTGCCCAGCGCGCCCTCGAAGCCGGGGAACTCCACGTCCGCGCCGTCCTTCTTCGTCTTGGTGGTGCGCGTGGCGGGGTAAATCTCGTGGCGCTTGGTGAAGGCCGGTCCTTCCCACCAGTAAGGCCCCGAGATGGCGTCGGGCTTCCCGTCCTTGTTCAAGTCGCCGAAGGTGGCGCCTTCGGACCAGTAATGTTTTTCGAGGTGTTGCTTCTTGAACGATACGAGGGTCGGCTCGGCGGCGCTCGCGAAGGCGCAACCAGCCAGCAGCGCAGTCAGCGCGAGAAGGGGCGTCATGCGCTTGGTTGTCGCAAGGGGCCTTGGCAGGGTCAAGGTGTTTGGCACGGCCTGCGGCTGAGGCGGCTTGCGCTTGGCCTTACGCCGCCGGGGCCGGCTGACTGGCGGCCTCCCCGGCCTTCATCCGCTCCAACGCCACCAGCGCCGCCTGGCATTCCGCAGTTTTCTTGCTCTTGCCCTTGCCCCGGCCCAGTTCCTTTCCTTGATGGGTGACGGCGCACTCGAAACTCCGAGCATGGTCCGGGCCGGAGGCTGAGGTGACGTGATACTGCGGTGACTCCGAGGAAAAAGCCTGGAGGATTTCCTGCAAGGCTCCCTTCGGGTTGTCGAGGGAGGAGATGTCGGCGAGCTCGGTGAGCTGGGTCCGGAAGCAATCCAGGATGAACGTCCGCGCAGCCTCAAAGCCGCCATCCAGATAGATGGCCCCCAGCAATGCCTCGTAGGCATCCGCCAGAATCGAGGGCCGCTCGCGCCCACCATTGATCTGCTCCCCGCGACTGAGCACGAGATGGGTGCCCAGCCCGAGCTGTCGCCCCTGCTCGGCGAGCGAACTCTGATTGACCAGTTGGGAACGGATCTTGGTCAGCGGGCCCTCGTCATGGTCCGGATACCGGTCGTAAATCTCGCGGGACAAGGCGAGTTGCAGCACCGCGTCGCCGAGGTATTCGAGCCGCTGGTTGTGCGTCTGGCTGCCGCCCTGCTCGTGGATGACCGAGGGATGCGTCAGCGCCAGCAGCAAGAGTGACGGCTCGCGGAAGCGATAGCCGAGGCGGTCCTGAAGTGCGTCGAGACTTGTCACGAGACCAAGGAAAAAAGGCGAGCCATGCAGGCCAATGGCCAATGGCTCAAGCTGTTCACCGCGTGCCCTCCTCGCTGCCACCCGCCAGCGCGGCCAAGGCGGGCTGTTCAGGGGGCACAATGTAGGGAGCCGGCGGTTCGGCCGGCGTGTCCCATCCGCCCTCCATCAGCAGGCCCACCTGTCGTTGGACTTCCTCCAACTGTGTGAGTTGCAAGTCGGGGTCAGGGATCGTGAAGATGTCGCCGGTCTTCGGCTGCTCATAGATGATGATCCGCTGGCCGTTCTCCCGCGTCTGCGCCTTCACTTTGAGCAGCTTCTTGCGTTCGAGCATGACCGCGAGGATGAAGGTCGCCGCCCGATACTGCGGGTCGTTCTTCTCGATCAACTTGCGCAGCAAGGTCTCGGCGGTCTCCTTGAGAATGGGATCGGCGGGCGCGGCGGGTGGGGGCTCGTATTCCCCAACCCAGTGGGAGACGAAGCCCTTGCGGTCCTTGGCCCCCTCGCTGAACTGCGCCTTCCAGCAGGGCTCGCACACGTCCTGGCGGGCCAGTTCATGGCGCTCATAGGCCAGGATGGTGTGGTAAGGCTGGTGGTTGCCGAACGGCTGCTCGCACGCCTGGCAGGCGTGGGCGCGGCTTTGGAAGTTCCAGTCGGTCATCAAACGAGTGCAAAAAAGTTGAGTTGAGCGCGCCGGCGCTTAGGATGTGCGGACTGTATCGGCAGCCGGAAAGCAGAGGCAATCCCTTTCCCGTGCTGACGGCGCGGTGGCGCGCCACGCGTTGGGTTTGCCCGCCCAATCAGGGCGCGCCCAACGATGCGACACGCCCGATGCGTAAGAAAATTGCAATCCCATGAACCCCGAACTCAAACTCAAGCTCACCCAAATCCGCACGCTGCTGAAGGAACAACAAGCCGAAGCCGCGCTGCTGGGCCTGCAACCGAACTTCTCGTGGCTCGCCTGCGGCGGCGAGGCCCACATCCCGCTCAACAGCAACCTCAGCTTTGGCCAGCTCGTCGTCACCGCAAAGGGCTTTTACCTCCTCGCCAACCGCATCGAGATGCGCTGCCTGCAGGACGAGGTCGTCCACGGCCTCGGCGCCAAACCGCTGCTCTGGGAGTGGCACGACAACGCCACCGCGCTGAAGGCCCTGCAATCCGTCGCCGACCCGAAGCGGACGCTCTCCGACTGCGGCGACTGGGGCACCACCGCGCGGCCGGACCTGTTCGCGCCGCTGCACTACTCATTGCAGGAGATCGAGGTGAAGCGCTACCGCGCGCTGGGCAAGGCGGCGGAGGCGGCCATGAACGAAACCTGCCGCAGCCTCCAGCCGGGGCAGACGGAGTTCCAAATCGCCGGCACGCTCTCTGAACGCGCTTGGGCGCGGAACCTCACGCCGGTCGTCGTCCTCGTCGCCACCGACGAGCGGATCAAGAATTACCGCCACCCGCGCCCGACCACGAAGAAGTTGAAGAAGTTCGCCGAGGTCATCCTCTGCGCCCGGCAGCATGGTCTGATCGTGGCTCTCACGCGCATGGTCCACTTCGGCCCGATTTCCAAGGAACTGCGCCGCCGGCACGACGCCGTGTGCGCCGTGGACACGGAGCTGCATCTGGCCACGCAAGTTGGGACCGCCGTGAAGGACGCGTTCCGCCAGGGCGTTGCGGCGTATGATGCCGTCGGGTTCGCGGACGAATGGCACTTGCACCATCAGGGTGGCCCCTGCGGCTATCAGGGCCGCGATTATCTCGGCTCCCCCTCAGCGCCGGGCGTGGTCTTGGAAAACCAGCCGTTCGCGTGGAACCCCTCCATCACCGGCACCAAGAGCGAAGACACCATCCTCGCCACCAGCCAGGGCCCGCAGGTCATCACCCAGGCGCAGGACTGGCCGATGGTCAGCGTGGAAGGCGATGAAGGTGTCTGGCAGCGGCCGGACATTTTGGTGCGGTAAGCGCACTCCGGGAAAATGTTCAGTCGTGTCGCCGCCTGGGACCGTGGCTGAACACTGGTTACTTCGCCCCGTTCTTCGGCGGCACATACCAGTCCCCGCGCAGCCAGTCGGCCAGCAAGCCAAGCTGCTTCGCGTCCAGGATCTTCTTGTCGGCGAAGGCCGGCATGCGGTCGTTGCGCTTGCCGTAAAACTCAGCATGCGCCGGGTTGCTGATGAAGCGGATCAGCCAGGCGCGTGAGCCGTAGCCAGTCAGGTCCGGCCCCGTGGCGTCGGGGTCCTTCTTGCCAAAGCTGTGGCAGTCCGTGCAGGCCATGTCGCCGACCATGAGCGCCCGGCCTTGCTTGATCCGCTCCGCATCCGCCTTGTCCGCATCGGCCTGGGACTTGAGCTTGGCCTCGGCCGAGAGGGCGATGATGACCTTCTTGATGTCATCGGCTTTCTCCGGCGTGGCGTTCTTCTTCACCCACTTGGACATCTTGCCGTCCTTGAACTTTGTGCCGCCGAAGTAGTGCGGGCCGTCCACGCGCGCCGGGTCGAACAAGCCGGTCAGCCACTCGCGGCTGGCAAACCCTTTGAGGTCCGGCCCCCACGGTCGCACCTGGGCGACGATCTTGTCGTCCGGTTTGAGGGGGCCGGCGAGGCGGGGATTGAGCTCCCGCAGCGTGGTGACGGGCATGAACCGAAACTCGGCGATGCTTTCCCAGGTCTCGTTAGTGCGCACGGCATGGGTGGTCAACGGCTTGTGGCCCAGGCCATCGTGTCCATCAAACCGATGGCAGCTCGCACAGTTCTTGGCGAAGAGCTTGGGTCCCTGGGTATAAGGGTCGTCGCGCAGGAGCGCCGCGGCGCCCGAGGGCGGGATGCCGCGTTCGGCGACCAACTGGTGCATGCGCTCCGCGTTGCGCCGCGACTGCTCCTTTGCCGAAAGGTAGGTGTCATCCTTGGAATCCTCCACCGCCGCCATGCGGCCGAGGATGGCCGCCGCCGCGATCAGTGTGACGAGGAACAGGACATTGAACCGATGGCCGTGCTTCCACTGGGCGACAAACGGCATCAGCGCCACCACCGCGCCGACCAGGCCGGGGATGACCATCGCACCCCAGACTTCCGTGCCGCCGGGGAAGTATTTGAGGAACTGGAACAGGAAGAGCATGAACCACTCCGGGCGCGCGGCGCTGTATTGCTCGGAGGGATCCGCTGGCGCGCCCAGATGCACGCCCGGCACAGCGGTGGGATTCTGCCAATACGGGAACAGCACAAACCCCAGCAGCACCAGAAACACCGCCAGGCAGGCGGCGGCGTCCTTCAAGAATTGCGCCGGGAAATACCGCTCATCCGGGCAGGCGCAATCCTTGGGCACATCACCCAAGCCATGCTTGCGGTTCAAATAGTAGTGGAACCCCAGCAGACCGGCGACGCACAACGGCAACAAGCCAGCGTGCAGCGCCAGGAAATGCGTGAGCGTGTGGTGGCCCACAGTGGAGCCGCCCATCGCAAACTTTTGCAGCAGCGGCCCGATGACCGGCGTGACCCCCATGATGCCGATGGGCACCCGCGAGGCCCAGTAGCCGTGCTGGTCGTAGGGCAGCAGCCAGCCCGTCGCCGACATGGCGATGGCCAACGGCAGCAACAGCATCACGATCCAGAAGTTCAGCTCCCGCGGCGCGCGGTAGATGCCGTAGATCACCATCTGCAACAGGTGCAGCACCAGCACCACCACGAACGCCTGCGCTCCGAAGTGGTGCAACCCGCGCAGGATCCACCCGCCCGCCATCTCGTGCTGGATGTGATGCACGCTCTCCCACGCGGTCTGCGTGCTGGGGCTGTAGCCGGTCCACAGGAAGAACCCCGTGACCGCCTGGAGCAGGAACACATAGACCACCAGCGTGCCCCACACGTAGCGCCAGCGTGACCCGCCCGGCAGATTTTGGAAGAGGCACGCCTCGGCAAAGCGGCCCAGCCCCGTGCGTTCGTCCACCCAAGCCAAAACGCGCTTCATCATGCGACGGGGATTTTCTCAGTGATGCCGAGTTGGAAATCCTGGAACCGGACCCACACCTCGGTCTTGTTGCGCACCTCCACGTCCAGGCTGTCCAGGCGGCGCGGGCTGGGGCTCTGCTCATCCTTGAGCGCTCCGTCCTTCGTGAAGAAGCTGTTGTGGCAGGGGCACAGAAACGCCTCCTGCTCTTCGATGTAGTCCACAAAGCATCCTGCGTGCGGGCAGACCACGCTCAAGGCCAGCGGCTGGCGCGCCCCCTGCCGCTGGAGGAACACCGCCCCCACCGGGACCTGGGTGAACTTGGTCCACGCATCGCGTTTGTCCGCCAGCACTGGGAACTGCACCGGCGTGCCGTCCTCCGGCAGCGAGTCCACCGTCGTCACCTTCACAAACGCGTCGGACCCGCCAGAGCGCTGCAGGGGATCCAGCAGCACCCGCGTGCCCACCGCCACCGGCGCCCCCACCGCCGCCAAGCCGAGACACGCGGCGCAACCTTGCTTGAGGAACTCCCGCCGGTCAGGCGGGGCGGTGGCCGGGATGCCCGGCGCGGGCGGCTTTTCTTGCATGGCGCTATGGACTTTTTGAGAGCGGGCAAATTCAGCCGCATCCCCCGGCGGATGGTCAAGCCGCGACGCCGCCCCGGCCGAATCTTTTTGCGTGCAAAGCGTCTCCCCTACCGCTACACAGCCACCGCTGACACAACCATCAACTATGAAACGATTCACCATCGCACTCAGTCTCTGCGCGGGCCTCGCCCTCGCCTCCTCCGTCTCGGCCGCCGGCAAGAAGGAACTCCCCCCGGCCGCCAAGAAAGCCGGCCTCACCTTCGACAAGGACATCAAGCCCATCTTCGAGAAGTCGTGTGTGGAATGCCACGGCGAGAAGAAGCAAAAGGGCAAGCTCCGCCTCGACACCCTCGCCAACACGCTCAAGGCCAGCGAGAACGGCAAGTCCGTGATCCCCGGCAAGAGCGCGGACAGCTCGCTCGTCAAGGCCATCGCCCGCCTCGTGGAAGACGACGCCATGCCCCCCGAAGGCAAGGGCAAGCCCCTGACCAACGAGCAGATCGGCCTCATCCGCGCCTGGATTGACCAGGGCGCGAAGTAAGCCGGCTCCAAAAACATCTTTCGCCAAACTCCGGTCCGCAACGCGGGCCGGAGTTTTTCTTTGGCGGGTCACTCCTCCGCCACCACCGCCTCATGCTTGAGCGGGTCGGCCACATCCAGAGTGACAGTTACCAGCAGGCGCTTGCCGGCCTTCATGGTCACGGGCACGAGCTTCTCACCCGCCTTGCGATGGTGGAACTGCAAGGTGTAGTTCCCCGGAGGCAGCTCCGGGAGTGCGAACTTCCCCTCGGCTCCGCTCACCGTGAAAAACGGATGCTCCACCACCGTGACGTAAGCGAACATCCACGGATGCACGTCGCACTTGAAGCGGAGGAAGGGCTCAGGCCTGGGAAAAACGAAATCCACTGGGACTGAAGATTGCTTGGGCTTCTGCACGCGGAATCTTTCACTCTGGCCCTCTGCGGTCGGCGTCGCATGGGGGTTGTGCAGCACCGGATCATCGTTGAACACCCGGATGGTCTGGCCGGTTTGAGCCGCACTGACGTAGGGCAAATACTGGCAGCCACGCTGACGGATTTCGACCGGGGCTGCCGGCGGTTTCCAAGGGCCGGCGGGCAGATCCTTCAGCCCGACAAACACATCCACCAGCCCGCCGTTGGTGCCCACGACGTAGAACCGGGTTTGCAACGGGCTGGCATGGAGCTTCCCACAGCTCGGGTCCACCGGAATAACCTTCTCGGGCGGCGGCGTGCCGCGCAGCAACACCCGCCCGACAATCCCAGCGGCCGGAATCTCCCCAATGCCCGCTTGCACGATGTTGGTGGGCGGCAACGCAGCCGCTGCAGCAGGCGTCGCCACCGGAGTCGGAGCTGCGGCCACCGGAGCGTTGTCCGGCGTGCCGGGTTCGGAACGTGATGCCACGATGGGCGCAATCGCATTGGCCGGAGGATTGGCTGCTTGCGCCCTCTTCCCCGGACGCACGGCGGCTGGCACCAAGGGAGTTCCGCCACCCCCGGCACGAGGCGGTGGACTTGGCGGGTAATCCCGCGCCGCCGGCTCCTCAAGCGCGTTGAGCCGTCCCGCCAGCTTGACCGCCAGCACCAGGATGCCGACGACCGCGATGAACGCCGGGATGAACACCAATGCCCGCAGGCGATTTGCGGTCTGCTGCGGGCGTGAGTCGCTGGGCGCGTGCATCGGTGAACAGATGAGCAAACACCGGTTCACGGTGCAAGTTGTGTCGCGGGTGAAAACCCTCCGGAGCACATCTCAGTTGATCGCACGCTGCTCCACCTCGGCAGCGCGCTACGGCGTCGGCGCAGGCGCAGGCGCAGGCGTGGGCGGCGGATTCGCCGGCTCGCCCGGCTCCGGCTCCTCACCCGGCAACGTCTCAAACGTCAACCCGTAACTCCGCATCACCGCCCGCGCCGTCCCGGACTCCAGCCGGCGCGTGCTGTGGCGCAACTCATCCACCAGATCGTCCACCACCACCTGCGCCTGCGGGCGCAGCGCGCGCAGCTTCTCCAGCAACGCCTGCAAATCCCGGTCCACCGGCGTCACCTCGCCGCGCTCGCGGATGGCATCCGTCAACTTCGCCTGCACCTCCGCCGCGCTGGGGTTCACCATCGCCGGAAAGCCCATCGCCACCGCCGCCGCATCCCCGGCCACCAGATCCTGCGCCAGCGTGTGCCGGTCCTCCCGGCTGCTGAGCGTTGGCATCTCCGCGTTATGGTTCAACTTGTGGCAGTCCAGCACCGCCACCGAATGCTTCAGCCGGAACGTCCGCCGGCCCAGCACCGCCACGTAATCCCGCACGACGGTGTCCAGCGTGTCCTCCGCCGTCTGCGCCTCGCCAACCTCCTTCGTCACCCTGCCTTCCAACAACTGCCGCTGCGTGACCAGGCTCGCAAACCCCGGCACCGTCGTCTCCCCCACCGTCCGGTCGTTCAGAAACGCCGCCGCCGCCGTGACCACGCTGGCGGGGATGTAAGTGATCCCCTTGGCCGCGTCAGCGGCGGCGGTGCGAATGGCGGTGGCCATGAACGCCGCGCGGGCGTCATCCGATTCTGGCACTCTCATCCTTGGCATAGTTTTGATCCCCTTCGTTGATTTGGTTGTGGTTGAACACCTGCAATCCAGCGACCCACCTCCGGCGGCACACGCGCCCCCACGGCGACGTGTTTGGAACCGACGGGTTAAATCTCTGGAACGCTTTCCTTCTGCCAAAACCCACCCTGCCCTCGCAAGCCATTTTTTCCGACCGCAGACGACGGACCACAGACCGCAGACCACAGACCGCAATCGCTTCCCGTTACCCCCTATCCGCTATCCTCTCTCCTCTCCTTTCCCCTCCCCTCCTCTCAACTCTCAACTTTCGCCTCTCAACTCCCCGGAAACCCCTTGCCCCCTCCGCCCGCTCTGGCAACACTCGCGCAGTTCCCACGGAGCTTGGACAAGACCATGGCCCAAACCAAAGCGACCAAACCTAACGCGCTGCGCTGCGTCATCATTGCCGGGCCGATGCGGTCCCTGCCCAGGACGTCCGACGGCGGTTTCATCGCGGCTGGGAGAATTTTGAAACGACCTATCGCCCTCTGGCGGATGGGTGGGCGGTGTATGATAACTCCGCCGAGCAATTCCGCCTCCTCGAGGAAGGACCATGAAACCACACCCCAAAACCAAGCCGGAAACCGAACTCGCCAAAACCGCCGCGCAAGGCGCTCAAGCGCGCGGCCAAGCGCGCCCGCGCCGTCGCCCGCCAATACGGGACCCCCATTCATGTGCAATCCAACGGCACGGTGGTGGCGCTCAAACCGTAGCCATCCGCCCCCGTTCATCCTTCATCCTTCCCCGAACTGGCCCCGCTCCTCTCAACTCTCAACCTTCATCTCTCAACTCCCTGAAAACCCCTTGCCCCACCGCCAAACCTTGGCTTCGAGGCCGGCCTCGTGGACTGCATGGTCGCCCTCCCCGGCCAGCTCTTCTACAGCACGCAGATTCCCGTCTGCCTCTGGTTCCTCGCGAAAAACAAAAACGCCGGCGCCAAACGCGGTTTCAGGTGTAAAAGGCACACAGCCGGTGAAGTGCGGCGCAAGAGTGAAGTAAGTCCGGTTTCCCCGAAAAAGTCTTCTCGCTACATCAATTCATCAACTACTCGTCGGCACGAGAAGCCGCTTGTTCAAAAATCAGCTATCAGCACAATCCAATACGAATGAAAAAGCCAATGCACCCCTTTGAAACCGCGCTCATGGTGATGCGCGATGAACTCGAGTTTTCTCTCGAACATTTCGGCCCCGTGCCGTGGAGTAATTTCCTGCTCAACCCCCGGAAACTGCGAGGCAGCGACTTCCTCATGCGTTGGTCACAGGGCGTATGGAGTGAACAGCAACTCGTGCGTGCGGTGGATTCTGCCGGCGAGTTTTTTGCTCTCCCCTACGGGCCGAGCGGCGTGGCTCCGACCGAAGACGTGAGAGCTTATGAACTGTATTTTGAGCGCCTTGAGCACGCAGGCCTCGCAGCTATCAAACGTCCAGATTTACTCGTATTCCGAGACAGTGACAGGGCCGCTGTGGAAAAACTCATCACAAGTCTCGGCGGATTGACGGAACTCCCGTTCACACGCGAGGATGATCCAACGATGGCGAAACTCATCGAATTCTCAATCATTGCCGTTGAGTGTGAGAACAGCCTCTGGAAGGCGCAGCAAATGCCGGGATACAATCAGCCTCTGCGCCCACAAAAGCGTCTGGCTGGTAAACTCGGTCTCTCAAAAAGTGCTGTCCTGCCAACTGTCATCGTGAAACACGAAGACCTCGACCGTCTGGTCAACTGGCAAGAGACCCACCAGCGCCCGAACCACATCTGGCATGCGTTTTACGACATTGCGTTTGGGCTCTCGCTTGAGAAAGCGCAGGACCTTGTGAATCAGGGCCTGATTCAAGGAACCGTTCAACTGTTTCAAGCGCCGGGTGGTGCCAGTTCAAGCAAAGTCATTTACAAGTTTTACTATCATTACGCATACCCTCTCGCGACGTCGACGGGTGAACCCAAACTTGTGGCGGACTCAATCACCGACAAGAATGGGCACATTCTTCCGTTCGTCCGGTTTGAGGGCGGTGGGCGCAAGCTTACTCCCGAAGCAATGCAGGAACTTCGCAGAGCGGCTAAATGATGATTTCCGAGAGCCAACCAATCCTCACTGCCGACATGTTGGTCCCTACCGGGGGAGCCAAACGCGAGGCGTTGCGTGTAAACGGTCAGTTCTGGACTCCCGACTGGGTTGCAGACGCGATGGTAGCCTACGCTCTCGATGGAAAGTCTGACACGCTGTTTGATCCGGGAGTCGGTGCCGGTGCGTTTCTCCGAGCGGGGAGGCGACTGAGGGGATCTAGCTTGAAATTGCGCGGCAGGGAGATTGACCCTGCGGCCCTAGTAGCCGCGTCGGAGTCGGGGTTGACGGCGGAAGATATGGCCGGAGTGGAATTGCGGGATTTTGCATTGCATCCTCCGACCGAAAAATACGCTTCGATCGTGGCTAATCCCCCCTACGTTCGCCACCATAGACTGTCGGAATCTGCTAAAATCATCCTTCACACTTTTGCTCGCGACTTGATTGGTCGCTCGATAGATGGCCGCGCCGGGCTTCACGTCTTCTTTCTTCTCCGCTGCCTGACCATGCTTGCTCCGGGTGGGCGGTTGGCTTTCATCGTTTCAGCTGACATTTGTGAGGGTGTTTATGCGCGGACGCTCTGGAGGTGGATAGCTTCTAGGTTCTGTTTGGATGCCGTTGTGACGTTTGCTCCAGATGCGACGCCATTCCCCGGCGTCGATACCAACGCGGTGCTTCTCCTTGTGCAGAACGCGGCGCCAAAAAAGGATTTCGCTTGGATGCGGGTCACGGCTGCTGGAGGTAATTCGTTGACCCACTGGGTCAAGGCGGGACTTCCGCATGTTTCACAATTCGAGACCTTGGAAATCACGCAACGGACAGCGGAAGAAGGATTTGCCACAGGGCTTTCGCGTGCTCCCGGCCAGTCGGAAACCGCAAAACACTGCCTCGGTGACTTTGCTCGTGTGATGCGGGGGATTGCCACTGGTCAAAATGATTTCTTCTTCATGACCGCCAAACGGGCTGAAGAGCTTGAGATTCCAAACAGGTATTTTATCCCCGCTGTCGGACGGATGCGCGATGTTCAAACCGAACCGTTCACAAATGACGACCTGCGTGAACTAGAAGCAGCTAATCGTCCTACACGGCTCCTCTCACTTGGGGATGAACCTCGGGAGAAGCTTCCGGAAGCTCTTCAACGCTACCTGAAAAAGGGCGAAGAGGAAAAGATCCCGGAATGCATCCTCATAGCTACCCGGAATCCGTGGTATCGAATGGAGAAAAGAACACCGCCTCCGTTCTTCTTCGCCTATCTGGGGCGGCGTGCTGTTCGGTTCATTCGAAATCAGACCGATGCGGTTCCACTGACTTGCCTGCTTTGCATTTACCCGTTCGATTCTAGCCCGGAAAATCTTGAACGGCTGTGGCGTGTGTTTTCGGACCCACGGACGTTGGCAAACCTCCGCCTTGTCGGGAAATCATACGGCGACGGCGCATTAAAGGTCGAGCCCCGCTCGCTTCAGAAGTTACAGCTGCCAGACGACCTCCTTTCGGAAGTAGGGTTACTTTCCCGCGCGAAACCGAAGCAGCCCGAGTTAAGGTTTTGAGCGGGGGAAGGTTTGCGTGGCCGGATGCACGGCGGCAAGCCGGGCGACCGTCGCGCGGGGGTGGTCTGGCACACGCAGGGGAGCGGCAAGAGTTTCTCCATGCTCTTCTTCGCCGCGCGAGTGGTGCGGCATCCGGCGATGCAGAACCCGACGCTGGTGGTGCTGACCGACCGCAACGGTCTCGATGACCAGCTTTTCGGCCAGTTCCAGCACTGCGCGGACATCCTCGGCCAGACGCCCGTGCAGGCTGCGAGCCCGGACAAGCTGCGCGAGCTGCTGGCCGTGGCCAGCGGCGGCGTGGTCTTCACCCCCATCCAGAAGTTTCTCCCCCCTGACACTGGTAGGAGTCGAGGTGACGAGACTCAAACTGGAAAGGATCAGAGTCTCCTTACGTCGTCTCCTACGAAGGCAGGACGGCTCCCGCCGTTGTCGGAGCGCCAGAACATCATCGTGATCGCCGACGAAGTGCACCGCTCGCAGTATGACCTCATCGACGGTCTCGCCCGACACATGCGCGGTGCTCTGCCGAACGCGAGCTTCATCGGCTTCACCGGCACGCCCATCGCGAAGACGGACACGAACACGCGGGCGGTCTTGGCGATTTGGCTTCCCAAGCCCGCCACCAGTTAGTTTCCCAAAGTTACGGTCCCATTGGGTCAGGCCCTGAAGGGGCGGCACAAACGTTGTCTCGCCCTTTCAGGGCTTGATGTGTTTTGGGCCATGAAACCCAGGGCGTTGCCCTGGGCTGGCATAGCGCGCCCCTTTGGGGCTGAGCGCGCCATCAGCACGATGCAGTTCATCGAAGCGGGAGAGGCACGGGTGAATGCGACTCGGCAGCCCGCCCCGGCGCTGCCTATGTATCGGAGCGCCGGTTGCATTATCCGTGTCCATTCGTGTGCATCCGTGGTTCATCTCCGGCGGGCGGGCCGTTTGAGGGGAGGCTCTTTGGCGCAGCGGTGCGGCTTTTTGGGGCTGGAAAGCGGGGTTTTGTCGTAAGTGGCAGGGATTCAATGCGTTGGGTTGGTGAATGGGCCTCGGGAGGCCGGTTTTTCCGCCGTCGAACGGCGTTCTACAGCGGTAGAGGGGCTTTCGACGGCGTCGAATCGGGGTCTAGCCGGCTACAAGGCGATCCGACGGCGTCGAACCGGCGGCTACAGCAGTAGAGGAGCATCCGACGGCGGCGAACCGGCGTCTATCGGCGTAGAAGGCGTTCCGGCGGCGGGGGAAGTGAGTTCTACGCGTGTAGCGGGCGTTCCGACGGCGTCGGATGAGCGTCTGGAGCGGTAGAAGGGCTTTCGGCCGAGGGGGAAATGGCCTTTTCGCAGCAGAACGCGAGTTCGACGGGGGCGGAGAGGCTTCTTGCCGGCTCAAGAGCGATCCGGCACCTGCGTTGGCGGCGACGGGCCGGCACGCGTGGCGCGCCCTTGCTTGCGGGATGGTGACCAGCTCGGCCAAGCCACTCAGCCAGGGCAGAAACCAACGCGCAGGAGCCAGGGGGCACCTGGCTTTCATGGGTGTTCATCCGTGTGCATTCGCGGCCATGGGAATCTTTAGCGATACCTCCTGTCCGTCAGCACTGTCAGCCCCCTGCGAGTTCCAGGAAGGTGAGCTGCGCCCACTCTCCGTCACTCGAACAACGAGACTTCCCTCCATCGTCCCGGCTTTGGCACGATGTCCCCCAGCCACAGCCCGTCACGAACTTCACGCTTATGAACCGCCGCACCTTTCTCAGTTCCATCGCCTCGACCACGGGCGCGCTGGCGTCGCTCGCCCATGCCGCCCCGCCAGCGCGCTTGCCGGTGGTGGACACGCATACGCACTGTTTCGCGGGCGCGGCCGATGCGCGGTTTCCCTATCATCCGCGCGGGACTTACCGGCCGGAGAAGCCCACCGCGCCCGAGCTGCTCCTCAAGCTGATGGATGGTGCAGGCGTGGATTTCGCCGTGGTGGTGCATCCCGAGCCGTATCAGGACGATCACCGTTACCTCGAACACTGCCTCGCCGTGGGCAAGGGCCGGCTCAAAGGCACGCTGCTGGTCTTCGCGGATCGGCCCGGTTCCATGGACCAACTTCCCGGCCTGGCCAAGCGCCTGCCCGTGGTGACCGCGCGCATCCACGCCTATCAAGCCGACCGGCTGCCGCCCTTCGGCAAACCCGAACTGCGCCGCCTCTGGCAGCTCGCGGCGGAGCACGGGCTGGCCATCCAACTCCATTTTGAACCGCGTCATGCGCCCGGCTTCGAGCCGCTCATCCGCGAGTTCAAGCAGACGCCCGTGATCGTGGATCATCTGGGCCGGCCGTTTCAGGGCACCGCTGCCGAGCATGAACGCGTCCTCCGCTGGGCGGACTTCCCGAACGTGGTGATGAAATTGTCCTCGCTGCCCACCAAGGAGGCGAAGGAGGCAGCCGAACTGCCGGCGCTGTTCCGCAGACTGTCCAATGCCTACGGCGCAGGACGGTTGATTTACGGTGGCGGGTTCGATGACAACGCTTCTCCAGCCAGCTACCGGGCGGAGCGCGAACGCACGGCGGCGTTGCTGGATTTTCTGCCACCCGCCGACCAGGCCAGGGTGCTGGGCGGCAACGCGGCGAAGCTGTTCAATTTCCGCGCGGCCTGAACGCTCAGGGGGCTGTGAGAGATTCGGCCGGGCACGCACCGCCGTCCTCAACTCCGTGGTTGCCACCCGTTTCTCCCGGCGTATGGTCGGGCAACAAACCCCTTTCCCCATGACGTCATCTGGCTCCGGAAACAACCTGCCAGCGGCTCCTCGCGGCGCACGTGGCTTCACCCTGATCGAGCTGCTCGTGGTCATCGCCATCATCGCCATCCTGGCGGGCATGCTCCTGCCCGCGCTGGGCAAGGCCAAGGCCAAGGCCAACCAGACCAAGTGCATGAACAACCTGCGCCAGTTCGGCCTGGCCTCCCGGATTTATGGGGATGACTACGACGACCGCTTCCCACCCACGCGGGGGATCGGGTCACTGGGGACACAGATTGACAGCCAATACTGGTGGTGGGGCAAGGCCGGCAGCCTCACCACTTACAATCAGTTCGGCGGCGACCGGCGCTACGTCAATCCCTACGTCGGGAAGTTCGCCGCGAACGATGAGGTCGCGGTGGCGAATTGCCCCGGCGACCGGAGTTACACTTCCGGCGCGGGCACGGTTCCGCCCCGATACGACCAATACGGCAGCTCCTACTCGCCCAACGCCGGGGCCGCGCTCAACCCGACGCTCAATTACCTGACCAAGGACACCAATCTCAACTCCGTGCGGAGCAACGAAATTCGCGACCCCGTCCGGATGCTGACCAACGGCGACCACGGCATCTGGCAGCCGGTCTGGCCGGCCCCTGTTGGCTATGTTTACCCCGCCGCCCAGATGTTCTGGCACACGCCGGTGAATGACACCCGGTTCAACGCGGCCTTCGCGGACGGACACTCCGACTTCGTGCGCGTCTTCGTCGGCGTCAATGCCACGAACACCTACACCAGCAACCGCGATTTGTGAGCGATGCGCTCGGCCGGATCGCGGTAACCGCCCCAGCAGCGTGAAGCCCGGTCATCGGGCTGGTCGGGGTGGGAGCGTTTGATTAACTTCCAGCCCATCGCGCCACCATGAAACCATTCCGCGTCCTCCTGTGCTTGCTCGCCTTGACCGGCTGGGCGGCGGCCGCCGCCGCACCGCGCAACATCATCTTCATTCTCAGCGACGACCATCGCTGGGACTTCCTCCGCTTCCTGCCGGAGTCACCGCGCTTTCTGGAGACGCCGAACCTCGACCGGTTGGCGAAGGAGGGCGCGCACTTGCGCAACGCCTTCGTCAGCACGTCGCTCTGCTCGCCCAGTCGCGCCTCCATCCTGACCGGCCAATACATGCACCACCATCGGGTGGTGGATAATCAGCGCCCCGAGCCGCCGGGCATCCGCTTCTTCCCCGAGCACCTGCGTGCGGCGGGCTACCAGACGGCCTTCTTCGGCAAGTGGCACATGGGCCACGACAGCGACGCCCCGCGCCCCGGCTTCGATCACTGGGCCGGCTTCCGTGGCCAGGGCGATTACACCGACCCGATGCTGAACGTGAACGGCCAGCGTCGCACCTTCCCCGGCTACAGCACCGACGTGCTCACCGACCTCGCGCTGGAATGGCTCGGGCAAAAGCGGGACAAGCCCTTCCTGCTCTACCTCTCCTTCAAAGCGCCGCACTTCCCCTTCGAGCCCGCCCCGCGCCACAAGGGCCGCTACGACAAGTTCCCCGTGCCCTATCCGCCGACGATGGCGAACACGGAGGAAAACTACGCCACCCAACCCCGCTGGGTGCGCGAGCGCCGCTACGGCATCCACGGCGTGGACCACATGGAGACCGGCCGCTTCGACAACGATCCCGTGCCCTCCTTTGAAAACCTCTACCGCCGTTTCGCCGAGGCCGTTCACACCGTGGACGAGAACGTCGGCCGCGTGGTGAAAGCCATCGAAGCCGCCGGCCTGCGCGAGCACACCCTGCTCGTTTACATGGGCGACAACGGCTTTGCGCTCGGCGAGCACGGCTTTTACGACAAGCGCGACGCCTTCGAGACGAGCATCCGCGTGCCGCTGCTGGCGTGGGCACCGGGCACCATCAAGCCCGGCACCGTGGTCACCCAGATGGTGCAGAACATCGACATCGCACCGTCCTTGCTGGAGGCCGCCGGCGTGAGCGCGCCCGTCAACACGCCGCGCATGGATGGCCGCTCCTTCTGGCCCCTGCTGCAAGGCCGCACCGTCACGTGGCGCAGCCACATCCTCTACGAGTATCACTGGGAGTGGAACTTCCCGGCCACGCCCACGACCTTCGCCCTCCGCACCGACCGCTGGAAATACATCTACTATCACGGCATCTGGGATCGCGACAGCCTCCACGACTTGCAGACGGACCCGCACGAGCGCCACAACCTGATTCACGTCCCCGCCTTCGCCGCGCAGGCGGAGAAGCTGCGCACGCAACTCTTCGCCGAGCTCGTGGCCTCCGGCGGGTTGCAGCTCCCCATCCTCCCGCCCGCCGGGGAACCGCTCCACGATCGCAAGCTGCCGCGCTGAGGCAGTCGCTGGAGCCATGCTCACAGCGCGGCCTCGGAGGCGGGACGACGGGTTTGCCGCCGACCTGGCAGGAAGGTGGAAATTGCCGTGATTGACTGACCCGCAGGGGGGAAACAACGGCACGTCCAAGAAGACAATGGTCGGGGCGGTGAGATTTGAACTCACGACCTCTTGGACCCGAACCAAGCGCGCTACCAAGCTACGCTACGCCCCGAACCAAAGGGCACGCAAAATGCCGAGCACGACGGCGAATTGCAATGACGATTTTCCGCCACCTATATTTCCAAGCCTCGGCACCGGGCGCTTGCGTCGGCACGCGCCAGGTCGGAGACCGGCCGCCACTCCTCACACCAGCGCGTTCCGAATCACTTCCCCGCGCACGCCGGTGATGCGCTGCTCCAAGCCTTGGTAGAAATACGTGAGCCGTTCGTGGTCGAGGCCCATGAGGTGCAGAATCGTCGCGTGCAGGTCGGAGACGTGGTGACGTTCCTCGACAGCCTCGAAGCCCAGCTCATCCGTCGCGCCGATGAACTGCCCGCCCTTCACGCCCGCGCCCGCGAGCCACATCGAGAAGCCGTGCCAGTTGTGGTCGCGGCCCGGCTTGCCCACGCCTTCGCTGGTGGGCGTGCGACCGAACTCGCCGCCCCAGACCAGCAGCGTTTCGTCCCACAAACCGGTGCGCTTGAGGTCCGCGATGAGCGCGGCGATGGGCTTGTCCGTCTCGCCCGCGTGAAGCGTGTGGTTCTTGATGCAATCGCTGTGACCGTCCCAGGTGTCTTCGAGATGGCCGCCGCCGGAGTAGAGCTGCACGAAGCGCACGCCCTTCTCGATGAGCCGGCGCGCGACGAGGCACTTCGACCCAAAGTCTGCGGTGAGCGGGTGGTCGAGGCCGTAAAGCTCGCGCGTGGCGGCGGGTTCGTCCTTCAAGTCCACGACGCCGGCGGCGCTGGTCTGCATCTGGTAGGCGAGTTCGTAGGAGAGAATGCGCGCGGCCAACTCGGACTCCTGCGGGCGTTCGCGGCGATGCTGCTCGTTCAGTTCGGCCAGCAGGTCGAGCGAGCGGCGCTGCGCGCGCGGGCTGACGCCCTCGTGCGTGGCGAGGTCGAGCAGCGGGTTGCCCTTGCTGCGAAAGAGCGTGCCCTGATACGCGGCGGGCATGTAGCCGGCGGTCCAGTTCGACGCGCTGCCAATGGGGCCGCCGCGCGGGTCGGTCATCACCACGAAGCTGGGCAGCGCGGCGTTCATCGTGCCCAGGCCGTAGCTCAACCACGCGCCGAGGCTGGGCCGGCCGATGAAGATGCTGCCGGTGTTCATCTGGAGGCAGCCGGACGCGTGTGCCGCCGTGTCCGTGTAGAGCGAGCGCAGCACGCAGAGGTCGTCGGCGAACTTCGACGTGTGCGGGAAGAGGCTGCTGACGGGCAGGCCGCTGCGCCCGTGCGCCTTGAACTCGAACGGCGTCTGCATCAGGTAGCCGACGGGCCGGCCGTTCGAGCCCACGGCCTTGACCTTGCCGGCGTAGGGTTTGCCGTGGTGCTTCGCCAGCTCGGGCTTGGGGTCGAACGTGTCCACTTGGCTGGGCGCGCCGTTCATGAAGAGGAAGATGACGTGCTTGGCCTTGGTCGGAAAATGCGGCGCGCGCGGAGCCAGCGGAGAAACCGCGACCGGCGACGCGGCCTGAGCGGAGGCGAAGAAACCGTCGCGCTGGAGAAGGTCCAGCAAGCCCAGCCCCGCGAAGCCCGCGCCCGCCTGCCACAGGAACTCGCGGCGGGTGCGCCCGTAGTGGGTGGGGTTTTGGCGGAAGGTGTGGTGGGGGTTCATGGACGGGAGTGGTGGTGGCAGACCCTCTCATTAGCACCCGGCTTCAGCCGGGTGGCAGGAGGCCCGAACAAGGGAAACCGTTTCAACGATTTTCTGACGGACGCGGGAAGCCGTTGAAACGGCTCTCGTATCGCGAGGCTCGCTACACCCGGCTGAAGCCGGGTGCTAATGAGAGTGAGCGTGCTCATGCGTGCTGGCTCAATCGGGATAAACAAACTCGTTCAAGTTCAGCACCACGCGGCACATCTGCGTGAGGGCGGCGTGGGCGGCTTCGTCGGCGGAGACTGCTTTGCTCGCGGCGGCGGCTTCGCGGAAATGGCTGGTGGTCTCCTCGGCGAGAAAGCGTTGCATCGCGGCGAGTTCCTCGGGCTTGGGCGGGCGGGCCAGCGCGAGCCGCCACGCGAGCTGGATTTGCGCTTCAACCTTCGCACCAGCCTCACGCTTCAGGCGGTCGGCGAAGTGGCGGGCCTGGCGGTTGACGAACTCGCCGTTGAAGAGCGTGAGCGCCTGCGGGGCGACGCTCGTGACGGCGCGCTTGTCGCTGCTCTGCGTGGTGTCGCACACGTCCAGCACTTCGAGCATCGGGACCATGAACGAGCGTTTTAGGAAGGCATAGACGGTGCGGCGCGAGGCGTCCGCTTCATCGAAGGGCTTCCAGATTTTGTCCGGGTCGCTGCTGCCGGCGAGCGCCTCCTTCGGCACCTCGGGATACATACTGGGGCCGCCGACGCGCGGGTTCAGCCGCCCGCTCACCGCGAGCATCGAGTCGCGGATGGCCTCGACTTCGAGACGGCGGTAGGGGAAGTGCCAGAGGAGGTTGTTCTCGGGGTCGTCTGAATGCGGAGTGCGGAGTGCGGAGTGCGGGATGGCCGAGGCGCGCCGTGTCCCTGATTCCGCATTCCGCACTCCGCGTTCCGCATTTCCCGAAGCCTGCTGCCACGTCGCGCTCCCGAGTATCAACCGGTGCAGCTTTTTCACCGACCAGCCGCCTTCCTTCACAAACCAGTCGGCCAGCCAGTCGAGCAGTTCGGGGTGCGTGGGCGCGGTGCCGATGAGGCCGAAGTCGCTGGGCGTGCGCACGAGACCCTCGCCGAAGTGGTGCTGCCAGACGCGGTTCACGAGGACGCGCGCAGTGAGCGGGTTGTCCGCGCTGGCAATCCAGTTTGCGAGCGTCAGGCGACGACGCGTGGTGAACTCATCGGGCGCGGGGAAGGCCGGCTGCTTCGCCGTGAGCGCCACGGGCACGGCGGGGAAAACTTCCGGGCCGGGACTGTGCGCGCTGCCGCGCAACAGGACGAAGCTCTTCGGAGCGGCGGGCGAAGGCTCGGCGGGGAAATAACCACGCGGCAGGTCGGGCGTGGTGCGGCGTAGTTCGGCGATGACGGCTTCAGTGGCGGTGAGCTTCTCCCGGGTCGCGGTGGGCAGGGCCTTGGTCACCTCCGCTTCCAATTGCGGACTGAACTTCTTCACCAGCTCCTTCTGCACCGGAGTTTGCTGCTTCGCGTCCGTGCGGAAGGCGGCGAGGGCATCGGCGGGTAACGCGGATTTGCCGCTGGCGAGGAACTCAGTGCGGAAGGCGGAACGTGCGGATTCCATCTCTTTTGTCAGCGCGGCGATGCGCCGGTCGCGCTCGGCTAGCACCGCAAGTTCCGCACGAGTGCCGACGGGAGCATCCAAGTCACTGCGGCCCGACTGCGTGCGCTTCAGCGGCGCGAAGACGGCGGCGAGGCTGTAGTAATCGCGCGCGGTGAGCGGGTCGAACTTGTGGTCGTGACATCGCGCGCAACCGAGCGTGACGCCGAGGAAGGCCTGCGACGTGGTGCGAATCATGTCGTCCACTTGGTCCGCTCGGTCCTGCACGGGGTCGGCGGGCTCGTCGTCCCACGGACCCAGCCGGTGGAAGCCGGTGGCGATGAGCGTCTCGGCGTTTGCGTCCGGCAGTTCGTCGCCGGCGATTTGCTCGCGGATGAAGCGGTCGTAGGGCTTGTCCGCGTTGAAGGCGGCGATGACGTAGTCGCGATAGCGCCAGACGTTCGGCTTCGCGGCGTCGCGCTCGTAGCCGTTGGTCTCGGCATAGCGCGCGAGGTCGAGCCAGTGGCGACCCCAGCGTTCGCCGTAACTGGAGCGGGCGAGCAAATCATCCACGAGCTTCGCGAAGGCGTCAGGCGCGTTGTCGGCAAGAAACTTGTCCTGCTCCGCAAGCGTCGGCGGCAAGCCGGTCAGGTCGAGGAACACGCGGCGGAGCAACGTGCGCTTCTCCGCCTGCGCCGATGGCTGCCAGCCGCGCTCCTCCAGCTTGGCGAGGATGAAGTGGTCAACTGGGTTGCGCGGCCACGCCTTGTTCTTCACGGCGGGGACCGCAGGCCGCACCGGCGGAACGAAGGCCCAGTGTTTCCCCGCATCGGCGGGCCAGCTCGCGCCCTCGGCAATCCAGCGCGTGAGCAAGGCGACTTGCGCCGACGTGAGCGCGCCTCCCTTCGGGGGCATCATTTCGTCGGGATCGTGCGTGACGATGCGCTTGATCAATTCGCTCTTCGCGGGTGTGCCGGGGACGAGCGTGGGTTGCTTGGACTTGCCGCCCTTGAGCGCGGCTTCGCGGGAGTCGAGGCGCAGGCCACCCTTGGCGTGCTCGGCATCGTGGCAGGCGAGGCAACGCTTCACCATCAGTGGGCGAACCTCGCGGACAAAGTCCACGGGAGCCGGCGCACCCATTGCTGTCAGTGCCACCACCACGAACAAGTTCGCCACGACAAGGCGGCAGGGGATGGAAGTGGTGGATTGCAGCAGCGAGGGCACGGTGGATTGATACGACGAGACTCCCGGCAGGATCAAGCGGCGCGGTTTGGAAGCAGCGGGTCGGGGTCCACCTCTCCCCGGTGGCCCTGTCCATGAACCGGAAGTTGGGCAGGAAGATTTGGGGCAGGAAAATTGAGACTCGAATCTTCCTGCCCTCAGGCTTTGGCTCATGGTCCCAATCCGCGGGCTCCGGTCACTGGTGGCTACCCATGAACATCGTAACAGCTGACGCGAGGAGGCTGGTGCTGAAGCGGAAAAGTCAGAGCCTCCTCACGTCGGCTGCTACGGTTCAGAGCCACAAATCACGGGCCTTGCGGCTCGTGGCTTCTCTCCCCCGAGCGGAGAGGGAGGAGTCTGGGGCAGGCGTGGGCGCGGCCGGCTACTTCGCCACGATGCTTTCGGCGTGCGGCGCGGGTGCGAGTGCCGCCGCGGGCTTCCGTTGGAAGAGCTGCGCGAAGTCGTCGAAGTAGGAGTAAACCACTGGAGTCACCAGCAGGGTGAGCAGCAGGCACAGGGACTGCCCACCGATGACGACCACGGCCACCGCCCGGCGCTCCTCGGCCCCGGGGCCGGTGCCCAATGCGAGCGGGATCATGCCGGCGACCAGCGTGAGGGTGGTCATGAGGATGGGGCGGAGCCGGTCGCGATTGCCATCCATGATGGCTTGCAGACGTTCCAGACCATGGGCGCGCAGGGTGTTCATGTGGTCGATCTGGAGGATGGCGTTCTTCTTCACGACGCCAAAGAGCACGAGCAGGCCAAGGGCGGAGTAGAGGTTCAGCGTGTTGTTCGTCACCCAGAGCGAGAAGAGCGCGAAGGGCAGGGAAAGCGGCAGCGAGAGCAGGATCGTGAAGGGGTGGACGAGGCTCTCGTATTGCGACGCGAGAATCATATACATGAAGATCACAGAGAGCAGGAACGCCCACAGGAACTCCGTGAAGGTGCGCTCCAGCTCGCGTCCGCGACCGGAAACCTTGCTGGTGTAGGTGGCCGGGAGGTTGAGTTCCTGGAAGGCTCCTTCCAGCGCCTCCAGCCGGTCCTTCAGCGCGTAACCGGGTGCGATGCTGCCGCGAATGCTCACCTGCCGCTGCCGGTCGAGCCGGTCAATCCGTGAGGCGGTCTGGCCTTCGACCACGTCCACGACATTGTCCAGCCGCACGAGGCCGCCGCCGGCCCGGGGCACATGGAGACGGGTGATGGCCTCGCGGTCGTTGCGCTTGCCGTCGGCCAGCCGGATCTGCACGTCGTAATCATCGCCCACGCTCACGTCCCGGAAGCGGGACACGCGATCATCGCCACCCACCATGATGCGCAGGGCGGTGGCGATGTCCTCGACGTCCACGCCGAGGTTGGCGGCGCGCTCGCGATTGATTTGGACGCGGTATTCCGGCTTGTCGAGTTTGAGCGTGGTGTCGGCGTCGGCCAGGCCCAGCTCGCCGGCCCGGGCGCGGATTTGCTCGGCGTATTGCGAGAGTGATTCGAGGTCGGGCCCGAGGATGGAGAAATCAATTTCGTAGTTGGGACCGCCGAGGCTGATGGAGCCGCCGCCCGCGCGGACGGACGCGCGAACGCCTGGGATTTTGCGCATCCGGGCGCGGACTTCCTGCACGACGTCGCGCTGGCTGTAGTTGCCCTTGAAGGCGGCCAGCGGGTCTTTGGAGAACAGGCGCGACCAGGTAAAGACCCGTTCCTGGTGCGGCGCGATGCGCACGTAGAACCGGGCGGTGTTCGGGCCGCCGATGCGGGAAGAGCCCACGCCGCCCTGCACGAGGCGAACTTGAGGCATGGCCAGCAGCTCGCGCTCCGCAGTGAGGGCGACTTCCTCCATCTGCGTCAGGCTGGTGCCCTCTTTCGCGGTGAGGCCGACTTCAAACTCGCCTTCGTCCGTGTTGCCCGGCGTGAACTCCTGCTGCAGCGCCCGGTAGAGCGGCATTGACGAGGCCATCACGCCGATGGAGAGCACGAGCACCGCCAACCGCCAGCGCATGCAAAACGCGAGCACCGCGAGGTAGAGCCGCTCCATCCAGCCGTAGAACCCACCGCGGGACTGGGCGTCATCGGGCTTGGCGTGGTGGCTGGTGCCAAAGCTGAAGAGCCGCGCGCACATCAGGGGCGTCAGCGTGAACGAGACGAGCAGGCTCACCATCACCGCCACCGCCGAGGTGATGCCGAACTGGTAGAGGAACCGCCCGGCGATGCTCGACATGAAGGAGACGGGCACAAAGATCACCACGAGGCTCAGGGTGGTGGCCAGCACGGCGGTGCCGATTTCCCGCGTGGCCTCCCGCGCCGCATCGAAGGGATGCATCTTCTTCTCCTCGATGAACCGGAAGATGTTCTCCAGCACGACGATGGCGTCATCAATCACGATGCCCACCATCAGCACCAGCGCGAGCATGGTGACGCTGTTCATGGTGAACTTCAGCGCCCACATCATGCCGAAGGTGGAAATCACCGAGCAGGGTATCGCCACCGCCGCGATGAAGGTGGAGCGCCAGCTTCGCATGAAGGCAAACACCACAAGGCTCGCCAGGATGCTGCCCAGCACGAGGTGGACGTTGATCTCGTGGAGCGCCTCGTAGATGTAGCGGGACTGGTCCTCGATGACCTCGAACCGCACATCGGCCGGGAGCTGCGCCTGGATGCCGGGGAGCTTCTGCTTGATGGCCTCGATGACCTCGACCGTGTTGGCGTCGGCCTGGCGCTTGACGACGAGCGTGACGGACGGTCGGCCGTTCAACCGGGAGACCGAGCGCTGTTCCTTGGTGCCATCCTCCGCCCAGCCCAGATCGCGGATACGCACCGGCGAGCCGTTGATCGTGGCCACCACGAGGTCGTTGAACTCGCCGGGCTGGGTCAGCCGGCCGACGGTGCGGAGCGTGTGCTCGCGGACGTTGGCGATGACATTGCCGCCGGGAATGTTCGCGTTCTGCCGGATGACAGCCGCGCGCACTGCGGTGATCGGAATCTGGTAGGCAGCCAGCCGGTCGGGGTCCACCCAGATGTTGATCGCGCGTTGCAGGCCGCCACTGATTTCCACTTCGCCGACGCCGAGGGCGCGTTCGAGCTGCACCTTCACGACCTTGTCCGCCAGCTCGGTCAGCTCGCGGCGCGAGCGGTCGCCGGAGAGCGAGACGGTGATGACGCCGCTGCGCTCAGTGTCGAACTTCGTTACCTGCGGCGGTTCGGCGTCGCGGGGCAGCTCGTTGCCGAGCGAGGCGATGCGGTTGCGGACATCCTCGAGCGCATCGCCGACCTTCCGGCTGAGGTCGAACTGGAGGATGACGAAGGAGCTGCCCACGCCTGAGATGGAGCGCAGTTCAGTGATGCCCTCGACGGTGTTGACCTGCTCCTCGATGGGCTGGGAGATGAGTGATTCCACCTCCGTCGGCGACGCTCCCGGCAGGCGGGTGGAAACGTAGATGGTGGGAATGTCCACCGGCGGCGAACGGTCCACGCCCAGCTTGAGGTAGCCCGCAACGCCCACGACCACGAGCGCCAGCACGATCATCGTGCCAAACACCGGCCGGCGGATGGAGATTTCAGCGAGCTTTTGCACGGGGAGCGGTCAGCAGACTGGAGCGCGGACGCCCACGTCCGCAGCGCGTTGCGTTGAAACAGAAAGCGGGTGCGGACGTGGGCGTCCGCGCTCCATGGCGGGGGACTGGTTCACGAAGTCTTCTTCCCGGCCTTGGGCGCGGCGGGAGCGGGGGCTTTCTTGGCGGGCGACGGGTCGGCGGTTTCCACCGTCACGGGCTGGCCGTTTTGCAGGCTGCCGGGGTTCAGCACCACGGTGTCACCCGGTTTCAAGCCGACGGCAACTTCGATGAAACCGCCGCCGCGGCGGCCGGTGCTGACGTTTTTCTCCACCGCCTTGCCGTCCTTCACGAGGAAGATTTTCTCGATGCCGGCAAAGGTCAGCAACGCGGCGGCCGGCACGGCGAGCGTGGGCTCCTGCTCGGCCACGACAATCTCCGCGCGGACAAAGGTGCCGGGGCGCAAGGAGCCGTTGTTGGGCACGTCGGCCTCGACCGTGAACATGCGGCTCTGCTCGGTGACGGCGGCGCTGAGTCGGCTGAGCTGGCCGGAGTAGCGGTTGGTGTCTCCCTCGACCAGCAGGCGCACGGCCTGGCCGGCGCGCACCAGCGGGGCGCTGCGCTCGGGCACTTCCAACCGCAGCCGCAGCGGGTCCACGCGCACGAGGGTGACCACTGGCGCGGCGAGGTTCAAAAATTCGCCCGGGCTCGCCTTGCGCTCCTGCACCACGCCGTCGAAGGGCGCGTGCAGCCGCGTGTCCGCCAGTTGCTGGCGGGCGATCTCCACCTCAACGCGCCGTTGCTGGAGCACGCCCTGCCGCTGGCGGATGTCCTCCAGCGCTTCGAGATGGCGGTTGAAGGCGATCTCGTAATTGGCCTCGGCGACTTCCAGCTCCGACTGTGGGCTGATGCCGCGCTTGGTCAGTTCGCGAAGTCGTTCACGCTGCTTGAACGCCTCCTGCACGGCGGCCTTGGCCTGGCGGACGGTGCTGGTTTCCTCGGCGTTCACGGTGTCGTCCGTGCCGGCCAGCGGGAGCCCGAGCCGGGCGCGAGCCTGGGCCAGAAGCGCCTCGGCGGAGCGCACCCGCAGATCGTAGTCCACGGCTTCCACCTGGGCGACGAGTTCGCCCTTACGCACCCGGGTGCCGAGGTCCACGGTGAGGGTTTGCAGCCGGCCGGACACCTTCACGCTCAAGGTCGCGTGGTCCAGGGCGGCCAGCGAACCGGTGACGGCCACCACGCGCTCCATGGGGCGGGATTCGATGGCGGCGGTGCGGACTGCCCGCGACGGCAGCACCACGGAAGCCTTGCCGTCCTTCTTGCCCTTCGGGGCTTCGGGCGGGTTGCAGCCGACAGCCAGCACAGCGGCAATCAGGCAGCCTATCGCAGGAAGAATCGTGCGCACGGTGGGCGGACAATAAGGGGCCTCGGGAGCCGTGGCCAACGGGTTTTTTGGTCGCACAAGCCTCAGTGGTTGAAGACGAACTCCATCGTGTTCATCAGGCTCCACGCGAGGTCTTCCACCGCCTGCTGCCGGTTCGGGTGCGCCGCGAAATGCCGGCGGGCAAGCTGCCGCTCGGCGTCGGTCGGGAGCCGGTTGAAGAAGGTCAGGTAAAGTTCCTCCGCCAACCGCTCCGGGTCGGGCTGCGCGGCGGCCAGCCGGGCCATCCGGCCGTCGGCATGGGCGAGCTTGGCCTGCAAGGCGGGCGAGTTCATCAGGTGCAGCACCTGCGCGATGCTGGCCTCGCTGTTGCGCTCGCACTCGCACGCCGTCGCGCGCACGGGACGGCCGAAGAGCTTCAGGAAGTAGTGCTGCGTCTGGCTGTCCCAGAGCTGGATGGCCCGCGCGCCAGCGGGGACGCCGTCGAACTTCTCCGGCACACCCGTCACCTGGCTCACGGCGTCCAACAGCACCTCGGCGGGCAGGCGCTTGAACAGGGCGCGGGAGTAATTCTGCTCATCTTGCGCGTTCGTTTCGTTCGGCGTCGCCGAGAGCTGGTAGGTGCGCGAGGCGGTGAGCGTGCGGATGAATTGCTTGAGGTCAAACTTCGACTCCGCGAGCGACTTGGCCACCGCGTCGAGCAGCGCCGGGTTGCCGGCGGGGTTCGTCGCGCGCACGTCGTCCACCGGCTCGACAACGCCGCGCCCGAGGAAATGCGCGACGAGGCGGTTGGCGAGGTTGCGTGCGAACCACGGGTTTTCCGGGGCGGTGAACCACTCGGCCAGCACGCGGCGGCGGTCGCCGGCCGGCGCGGCGGCGGGCATCTCCGTGCCCAGCGCGTAAGGCTGCACGGACTCGCCCGTGCGCGGGTGCTTCACGCCGGGATTGCCCTCGGCCAGCAGCATTTCGCCCAGCGCGCCCTTGCGGACGCTCACCTGCGAGAAGAAGCCCGACATCCCGTAGTAATCCGTCTGGCTCCAGCGGTCGAAGGGATGGTGGTGACACTCCGCGCAGGCGATGCGGATGCCGAGGAAGACCTGCGAGACCGCGTTCGCCATCTCGCCGGGCTTGCTCACAACCTTGTAGAAGTGCCCGGCCGGTGCGTCATCCAGCGGCCCTTCGGCGGTGAGCAGCGCGCGGGCGAACTGGTCCATCGGACGGTTCGCGGCGAACTGCTCGCGAATCCAGCGGTAGTAGGCGTAAGCGTCACGTTGCCCCAGCTTCTGCCGGTCCACGCGCAGCAGGTCGGCCCATTTCAGCGCCCAGAAGTCGGCGAATTCAGGCCGCTTCAGCAACGCGTCCGCGAGCTGCGAGCGCTTGTCCGACGACTCGTCCGCGAGGAACCGCCGGGTTTCCGCCGCCGTGGGCAGCGTGCCGATGATGTCGAGGTGCGCGCGGCGGAGGAACGTGGCGTCGTCGCAGACTTCGCTCGGTCGCAAGTTGAGTTTCTTCAAGTGCGCGTTGACGTGCCGGTCAATGAAGTTGAACTCCGCGAAGCCCGTGTTGCCCACCGGCTTGCCCGGGCGCGGCACGATGGCCATGAAGGAAGTCACCTCGCCGAGGTAACGCGCCATCACCGATGTCTGCCCCGGCAGCGAGCCAATGCTCACCGCGCCATGCTCGTCCACCTTCGCGAGCGAGTCGTTGTTCGACTGGAAGACGCAGTAGCGTGTCACGTCGGCCTTGCGGCCGTCGGAGTAAGTTGCGTTGACCCGGAGCTGGAGCTTCGCGCCCGGCGTGAGGATCTTCTCCCGTGGCTCCAATTCGACCTTCACCACGCGCGCGTCGTTGGTCGAGCCGAACGGCGCGCCCGCGGCCAACCACGCGCGGATGGTTTCGTAATCTGGCGAACCAACCGGGATGCGCGCGCCGCCCTGGTGCGGCATCGTGCCGCTGGCCTTGGCGAGAAAGAGACTCTGCTCCGGAGCCGCCGAAGAAGTGCGCCGCCCCTTGCTCTCCGCCGTGAACGCCCGCCAGTCTGCCAGCGCGTCGTAGCCGAAGACGGAGAGCTTGAAGCCATTCTGCCCCTCCGCCTTCCCGTGGCACTGCGACGCATTGCAGCCGTGGCGCGTGAGCAGCGGGCTGATGTCGTTCTCGAAGTTGAACGCGCGTGGCAGGGTGCTCTTCGCCGGTGCGCCGCTTACAGACGTGGCTGCGAGCAGGATGACGGCTAAAAGTGATTTGAGCAGCAGTTTCAAGGCTTCGACGATGGGTGTCAGACGGCGGCTTGCAAGGGGGGCTTCAAGCGCTCTCGCCAGGGCGGAACAGCCGCTCCTCACCCGCATACACATTCATCCCCGCGCCGCGCAGGAAGCCCACGAGCGTCTGCCCGCTCGTCTGCGCGAACTCCACCGCCAGACTGGACGGTGCGGAGACCGCCGCCACCACTGGCACGCGCGCGGCCAGCGCCTTTTGCATGATCTCAAACGACGCGCGCCCGCTCACGAGCAGGATGTGCTCGGCGGGCGGGAACGGTCCGTTGAGCAACGCCCAGCCCAGCACCTTGTCCACGGCGTTGTGGCGGCCCACGTCCTCGCGGAGCACGAGCAGTTCGCCGGTCGCGGTGAAGAGCGCGGCGGCGTGCAGGCCGCCGGTCTGATCGAAGGTGGGTTGCTGCGCGGCGAGCTTGGCCGGGAGTTGAAGCATGGTTTCAGCCGCGATGCGGACGGAGGAGCTGATTGGTGGAAAGTGCTGGTGGACGGACTCAATCGTCGCCTTGCCGCACAGCCCGCAGCTCGACGACGCGAAGACATGCCGCGTGAGCTGCTCGAAGTCCACGACTACCGACGGCGCGAGGAAGACATTGAGCGTGTTGCCGAGCTGCGCGGCCTCGCCCTGCTGGCAGTGCGCGATCTCGACGATGTCCTCGCGGCGCGTGACCAAGCCTTCTGTGAGCAGAAAGCCCGCCGCCAGTTCCGCATCGCGTCCCGGCGTGCGCATCGTCACCGCCACGCTTTGCCCGCGCACGCGAACCTCCAGCGGCTCCTCGCGCGCCAGCACGTCCAGATCGCGACGCGGCTCCTCGCCCCGCCGCCAGCGGAGGATTTCGGCACGGGAGATTTCAGGAGAGTCAGGCATGAGTTTCTAACCACGGATGGACACGGATGGACACGGATGGACACGGATGAAGAACAGCATTCCGCGCCTGTAGCGGCGGTCTGTAACCGCCGACGAAACCATTTGGTGTCCGAAAGAACGGCGGTCGCAGACCGCCGCTACATCCGTGTTCGTCTGTGTTCATCCGCGGCTCAAAACCAGTTGTAGTTGAAGCTGATGCTCACGCGCTCGGCTTCCACCGGGTTGGCCGGGACTTCATGCCGCAGCCAGCTCTCGAAGAGGATGACGTTGCCCGCCTCCGCCGGGTAGTGGACGAAGGCTTGGTTCTCCCGGCTCGCCCCGGCCTTGCGCGGCGGCGCGGCCATGAAGCGGTCCAGCCGCGGGTCCTCGAACTTGATCGCAGCGCAGCCCTTCGGCGTTTTCACGTAATAGGTGCCGCTGAGCGTCGAGGTCGGGTGCAGGTGCAGGCCGTGCGCGGTCTGGCGCGGCATGATGTTCACCCAGCAATCGGTCATCTCCAGCCGGCGGTTCGCGAGGTCGAAGTCCAGCTTGCGCGCGAACGCCTTCACATGCCGGTCAATGCGCCGCTGCAACTCGGTGAACGTGGAGGAGAACTGGTGCAGCTTGTCCAGCGAGCCGTAGGTGGTGAAGCCGCCGGGGTAATTCTTCTTCGACCACTTCTGGCCGTCGCGGTCGAAGTCACGGAGCTGGTAAGCCTCCTTGAGCAACTCCGCGTTGAACCGCGCCGCGCCCGTGCGGAGCAGCGGCGCGCAGTAGATGAACGTCGGGAACCAAGCTTTGATACGCACGCGGCCAGCGTAGCAAGCCGCCGAACCGAAGGACAACCCGCGAGTAGGAGACGACGTGAGGAGTCTCACTCTGTTTCTGAGGGGTTCCCAAAGATTAGGGGCGGACAAAGATGAAGCAGGCGTGAAGAGGAATCTTTGTCCGCCCCAAATCTTTGGGGAGCCTCTTTCCGTGGCAATATCAGAGACTCCTCACGTCGTCTCCTACGTGGGTTTGATGGGCGGGCTTGCCTGCCTGCGCCCTCCGTCTAGTCTCGCGCGCGTGAAAATCCTCTTCATCGGCGACGTGGTCGGCTCGCCCGGACGCAAGGCCGTGGCCGAGCTGGTGCCGGTGCTCCGTGCGCGCCACCACCTCGATGTCGTCATCGCCAATGGCGAGAACTCCGCGGGCGGTTCCGGCATCACGCCCGAGACGGCGGCGGACCTCTTTGCCGCTGGCGTGGACGTCATCACCAGCGGCGACCATCTCTGGGACCAGAAGGAAGTCTCCGTGCTGCTCACGAACGAGTCGCGCTTCGTGCGCCCGCTCAACTACCCGCCCGGCTCGCCCGGCCAGGGCAGCACCACGCATCGCCTGCCCGACGGGCGTTTGCTCGCGGTCATCAATCTGCAAGGCCGCACCTTCATGCCACCGCTGGACAACCCGTTCATCCGCGTGCGCCCCGAGGTCGAGCAGCTCCGCCAGCACACGCCCTTCATCTTCGTGGACATGCACGCCGAGGCGACCTCGGAGAAAATCGCCATCGCCCGGATGCTCGACGGCCAGGTCAGCGCGGTGGTGGGCACGCACACGCACGTGCAGACGGCGGACGAGCAAATCTTCCCCGGCGGCACGGCCTTCCTGTGCGACGCGGGCTTCACCGGCCCGCACGAAAGCTGCCTGGGCCGCGACATCCAGCCCATCATCGAACGCTTCATCACCAGCCAGCCCCGCCGCTTCTCCGTGGCCCGCGACCGCGTGCTCCTGCAAGGCGTCATCATCGAACTGGATTACACGACCGGCAAGGCGAAGGCCATTCAGCGCGTGTCGGAGGCGCTCGCGCAGCACCTTGAGCCATGAGCGGGCATCTAACCAACTCTGTGAACCGGACCGACCGGGACGCTCTAGTCCAACTGATTCAACGTTACTTGGCAGAGGAAATCACCGCGTTCGAGTTCGATGAGCGACTGTCTGATATTCGGCGGCGGACAACCGATGCCACGGTGGATTGGAGCGTGGATTGTCTCTGGGGGTTCTACGACGACTGCGAAGACCACAAGGTTGTGGCGACCAAGCAGGAGTGGGATTCCATCCAAAGGTTGCTCTTGGTGCTGCACTCAAACGGAACGGTCAAATCAAGCACGCGGCGTGAGTGGACGCCTCGACAGTTTGTGGCCGCCTTCGGCCTCATTGCCTTCTTCTGCGTCGTCTGGCAAACAGGCTTCGGCAACCATCTGATTCTCGCCGCGCTTCCACTGGGCATCGTTTCCATGCTCCTAAACCGTTGGCAGGAGAGGCGCGAAATATCAGCTTCAACTGAGAAGCAGGCGCGACTGGTGCCGTTCAGTTCAGTATCCGAGATGCTAGGATTGCGCAGGAGTGTCCGAGGTTTCTGGAAGGCCAAGTATCCAGTTCGACTAAGTGGTCGGCTAATTCGTGGCCGTTCGGCTCAGGCGTTGTTACGCGCCCAAGCCTTCATCATGTGGTTGGTTTTCTCACCGATAGTCTTGTTGTTTCAGAGTCTGCCTGAAAGGCACTCGGAATGGTCTGTGACTACAACGCAAACCTGATGTCTCGCACAACGAAAAGCCAATCGGACTTCGGCGAGCTCTTCCCGACGGAAGCGGTGCAGAAAGCGCGTCGCACTCCAACCGGGCAATGGGCGGTCGCCCCTCCCATTAGCACCCGGCTTCAGCCGGGTGTCAGCGGCGCGCGATGGAGCAAACCGTTTCAACGGTTTGCTCCCGGGCACGGTGAAGCAGCCGACGCGGAAGCCGTTGAAACGGCTCCCGCTTGCGCCCGCACCCACACCGGGCTGAAGCCCGGTGCTAATGAGAGGTCGAAGCAATTCCTCCCCGCCTTCTTCTTTGCGCCTTCTGCGCCCTTTTGCGGCTAACCCTCGTTCCTACTCTCGTGGTCAAACCTTCCAAATCGCAATGGGACTTCGGCGAACTCTTCCCGACGGAAGCCGTGCGCAAGGTGTTGTCCGTCTCGGAGCTGACCGGGAACATCAAGCGGCTGCTGGAGAAACAGGTCGGGCAGGTCGCCGTCTCCGGCGAAATCACCAACCTCCGCGCGCAGGCGTCGGGGCACGTTTACTTCACCCTCAAGGACGCGGGCGCGCAGCTCGCGTGCGTGCTCTTCCGCAACACGTCTGTCCCGCATCGCTCGCTGCTGGCGGACGGCCAGAAGGTGCTGCTCACCGGCGACGTGACGGTCTATGAGGCGCGCGGGCAGTATCAGCTCATCGTCAGCAGCGCGGAGCTGCAGGGCGTGGGCGCGTTGCAGGCGGCCTTCGAGCGGCTCAAAGAAAAGCTCGCGGTGGAAGGGCTCTTCAAGCTGGAGCGCAAGCGCAAGCTACCGCGCTACCCGCAACGCATCGGTCTCGTCACCTCGCCCACCGGCGCGGCCATCCGCGACGTGCTGCACGTCATCGCGCGCCGCCAGCCCGGCTTGGAGATCATTTTCGTCCCGTGCCGCGTGCAGGGGGACGGAGCGGCGGGCGAGGTGGCGAGAGCGGTGCGGCTCTTGAACCAATTCTCCCTCAGTAGCAGCCGACGTGAGGAGGCTCCATCCAATGCGGAACAGGGAATGCGGAGTGCGGAATCAAGTCAGAGCCTCCTCACGTCGGCTGCTACGAGGCTCGACCTCATCCTCGTCACTCGTGGTGGCGGCTCGCTCGAAGACTTGTGGGCCTTCAACGAAGAAGCCGTCGCCCGGGCCATCTTCGAGTCGGCGGTGCCGGTCGTGTCGGCGGTTGGGCACGAAATTGACTTCACCATCGCGGACTTCGTCGCGGACCTGCGCGCCGCCACGCCCAGTGCGGCGGCGGAGTTGATTACGGAAGGCGCATTCGCCAGCCGGGAGTTCGTGGCGGACGCAGCGGCGCGGCTGAACCAGCTCGCGCGGCAGCATTTGGAGGCGGCGGAAGAAAGCTTTGCGCAGGTCCGCCATCGCCTGGCGCTCGCGCACCCCCGCCGACGCTTGCAGGAATGGGCGCAGCGGCTGGATGACGCGGGTATCGCGCTCACCCGCGAAGCCAAGACCCAAGTCCGCGAGCGACGGCATCGCTTCACCCAAGCCGCGTCGCACCTCCAGCGCCTCAAACCCATCGCCCAACTCGCCTTGCGCCGCGAGCAACTCGCTGCGCTCACCAGCCGCCTGCGCCTGCTCTCGCCGGACAACGTCCTCGCCCGCGGCTACTCCATCACCACGGATGCCGCCAGTGGCGAAGTCATCCGTGATGCCAAGGCCGTGAAGGCGGGGCAGGTGCTGAAAACACGCTTGCGGACCGGCGAGGTGGAGAGCGTGGCGCGCAAGGTTTAAGCGCCTGCGGCGGCCGTGCCAACGTCCCGGCTAGAGTGCAATGGCTTCGCCGATCAGCAGCACCGGCACGTTGTTTCGCACCGGATAGAGCGCCTTGCCATCAGCACGCACCAGTCCGCCGTCCAGCTTCACCGTGACCGGCTGGCCTGCGGCGTTGCGCAACGAGCCAGTTGCCACCTGCGCATTGAGTCGCGCCACCACCGCAGCATCCGCGACGGCGAGTGCCTGCCGCGTCTCCGGACAGCGGAGAATGGAGAGGAGTTCGGGGTTCATGGGCAAGCTGGGTCAAAGCATTTGGCTCCGCTCACCGTAATCAGCGGTTCCTTCCCTGTGAACTTCCGAGTTGCCCCGGCCCCGCGCGGGCTTGAACAATCCCCGCATGGAAATGCTCCGCGCCAAAGTGCCCGATGACTGGCTGCCGCGCACGCTGGCCAACCTGCCCGCCGTGCTGGTGGACCACGCGCATCTCGAGCGCAAGGCCGCCACCACCGCCATCACGTTGGAGCGCTATCGCGACCTCTTCGGGCGCGTGGAGGAGTTGAACGCCATCGCCATCGAGGAGTTGCAACACTTCCAGCTCGTGCTCGCGCTGCTGAAGCGCCGCGGCATCCCGTTCGCCCAGCCGCATCCCAGCCCTTGGATTTCCGGCCTCATGCACGCGATGCGCAAGGGCATGCGGATGCAGGTCATTGACCACCTCATCTGCTGCGCGCTCATCGAAGGCCGGAGCTGCGAGAAGTTTCAGGTCCTCGGCCGAGAACTCCAATCGCTTGATCCGGAACTCGCCGCGTTTTACGCGAGTCTGGTGGAGTCGGAGGGGAATCATTACGCCACCTACATTCTGATGGCGCGGGCAATTGATGACGCTGAGACCTCGCGCCGCCTGGACTACTTCCTCGATCTCGATGCGGAGCTTATCCGCCAGCCGCACGATCTGCCAATTTTGCATTGAGACCCGTGCCGGCGACTTGCAGTTACCGTCCCCGGTCTGCAACCAGCCCCAACGCGGCGACTGCAAGTCGCCGGCACAACCGGCTGGAATTCCCGCGTTGTCTTGGCCGTCCAAAGCCCGCCCATGAAACTCCTTCTACAGCTCGTCTTTGCCGTCCTCCTCGCTGCTTCTGCCACCGCCGATCCGTCTCGCGATCACATGGTCGTGCTCATCAGCGTGGATGGACTGGCGTCCTACTTCCACGACGACCCCAAGGCCAACCTTCCAACCATCCGCAAGCTCGCCGCCGAGGGCGCGCGCGCCGAGCGGATGCGCGCGTCCACGCCCACCGTCACCTGGCCGAACCACACCACGCTCGTCACCGGGGTGCCGCCCGGACGGCACGGCGTGTTGAACAACTCCTACTGGGATCGCGCGAAGGGGGCTTCCGTGCCGCTCATCCCCGACCCGCTGTTCAACAAGGAGGAAATCGTCAAGGTGCCGACCATCTACGACGTGGCGAAAGCCGCCGGGCTCAAGACCGGCGCGATCATCTGGCCCGCCTCGCGCGGTGCGAAGACGCTCGACTGGCAGGTGCCCGACTGCTTCAGCAACTCGCTTTGGGAGGCGCACAGCACGCCGTCACTGCTCGCTGAGTTCCGCGCGGCGAAGATTCCTTACGAGCGGCAGGAGGAGTGGTGCAAGGCTCCCGGCGGCGGCATCCCGCGCGACCGCATGTATGCGCAGATGGCCGCGCACGTCATCACGAAGCACCGTCCGAACGTCATGCTGCTGCACCTCGTCGAGCTGGATCACGTCAACCACCAGAAAGGCCCGCGCAGTCCGGAAAGCTACGAAGCCGTCGCCTTCCAGGATGAAATGGTGAAGCAGGTGCTCGACGCCGCCAACGCCGCCTTCCCCGGAAAGCACACGTTCATCGTCGCCAGCGACCACGGTTTCATGCCCTACCAGCAGCAGATTCAGGCGAACGTGCTGCTCAAAAAGGAAGGCCTGCTCAAGGTCGAGGGCACCAAGGTGGTGGAGCGCAAGGCGTGGGCACTGGGCCAGTTCGTCTATGTGCTCGACCAGCCACGCCGCGCCGAACTGGTGAAATCCCTGGCCGCGAAACTCCGTGCGTTGGAAGGCGTCGAGTCCGTCGTCGAGGAAAAGGACTTCGCCAAGATCGGCCTCGTCACGCAGGAGGTGGATCCGCGCATGCCGAACCTCGTCATCAATCCCAAGCAGGGCTACTCGAACTCCGACACCGTCGCCGGCGAACTCCTCGTCTCGCCCAAGAGCGAGATCACCAAGGGCGCGCACGGCCACGACCCCGGCCATCCGCTCATGCAGGCGTCGTTCGTGGCGTGGGGCGCGGGCATCAAGCGGGGCGCGGTCGTGAAGGAAATCCGCAATCTCGATGTGGCCCCGACGATGGCGCATCTGCTGGGCCTGGAGATGAAGAACGTCGAGGGCCGTGTGCTTACCGAGTTTCTCGCTCCGCAGGCCAGGTAACGCCCGCTACGGCCGCAAATCGAAGCACGCCATCTCGATGGCATTGCGCACCAGCAGCTTCCCGCCCGCCAGCGCGGGATGGTTCCACGTTTTGCCCTTGATGGCGGGGACGCGGGCGATTTCCGTGTGCCGTTCCGGGGTCGCCTTTACCAGGGCGAGGTCGCCGTCACCGCACAAGATGATCAGGTGGCCGCTGGCGAGGAGGACCTGGCCGTAGCCGTAGCGCCCATCCTTCCACCGCCGCTCGCCGGTAGTGGCGTCCAGGCAGACAAGGATGTCCTCATCGAGCCCGTAGAGATGGCCCTCGTGCAGCACCGAACTGGTAAACTTGTTCTTCAGCAACTTGTTCCGCCACAGCTCCTTCACTGCGAAGCCGCCTTCGCTCCGGTTCAGTTCCAGCCCCACCGCACCGGTGCCGTAGCCCGCGCTGAGCACGACCCGGTTGGTGCCGGTGATCATGGGCTGCGCGATGGTGTTGTCGAACTCCACGCGCCACGGGAAGCGCCAGAGCGGCTTCCCGTCCGTGGGCGAAACGCCGAGCAAGTGGCTTGAGCTGTGGACGAGCAACTGCCGTTCGCCCGCCAGCGTGACGAGCATCGGCGAGGAGTAACCTGCCTTGCCCTCGATCGCCTTCCACGCGAGCGCGCCCGTCACTTTGTCGTAAACAACCAGCATCCGCGCGTCGCGGCCTTGCGGTTCGCCCGCGAGCACCAGCACCTTGTCATCCACGATGAGCGGCGCGGCGCTGAGGGCGAAATAGAGATTCGTGCAACTGTGCTCCGCCAGCAGGTCGTGCTGCCACAGCAGCTTGCCTGTGCCGGCCTCAAGGCAGCGGAACTGCCCGGTGCCGCCCAGCGAATAGAGTCTTCCCGCGTGCCAAGTCGGTGTGGCGCGTGGCCCTTCGCCGCCCATCCATTCGTGAAAGCGCGCCGGGTAAGCATGTGCCCATACTTCGCGACCGGTCTCGACATCGTAGGCAGTTACCGCCTCTTGTTCGCGCCGCTGCTCGATGGTGAACGCCAGTCCCTCCGCCACCACGAAGGACGCGTAGCCACCTCCGACGGGCTGCTTCCAGAGCAGCTTGGGCGGGGACTTCGTCCAGTCCACGTTGATGGGCTGCTCGGCGTAAAGGCCGTCGCGGTTCGGGCCACGGAAGTCAGTCCAGTAAGGGGCGGCCAGTTTCTTTGATGCGGCAGCCGGAGACTTCGCGGCGGGGGCAACGCCGTTCGCTGCGCGGGCCTTTTCGAGGCGCTCGTAATCGGTCACCTGCCAGGTCGGCACGGGAATCGGCCGGCCTTGCATCTCGAAGCGAAGCCCGGCAAACCGGTGCAGCAGGAAAAGGATGGCAGCCGCATACACCAGCGAGAACAGCGCGACACCCAGGGTGCCGAGCAGCTTGCGGCCCAGCGTCCCCGGCCCCAGCCACAACAGGCACAATCCGGCGGGCGGAAACGCCAGCGTGGCCAAACGCAGCCGACGGGCGGCAGAACGGGAATCCGAAGCGGAAGGAGATTCGGGGCTCATGTGTGAGGTGAAGGTTGGTGGCCGTTCGCCATCAATCGAACGTGATGGCCAGCATACGTTGCTCCAGCTCGCGACGGCAGGCTTCGCGCTCCGGGGCTTCGGCGGCGCGAGGCACGGTGAGCGCGGGGCCCAAGTGGACCGTGCAGCGGGCGAAGGGAATGGGCACTTGAAAGCGGTCCCAGCTCTTGACGCGCCACTTCCAGCTCAGTTCGAAGCACGCAGGGACGATGGGCCGTCCCGTGAGCTGCGCGAGGGAGATGATGCCCTCCTGCACCACGTAGCAGGG
>Ga0255188_1000058_pt1 | contig 46104 bp, 67 predicted proteins | sample Miss_Cont_RepB_8_FD_188427 | JGI IMG/M metagenome (GOLD analysis project Ga0255188, IMG submission 188427) | Freshwater microbial communities from Mississippi River, Louisiana, United States - Miss_Cont_RepB_8h | ecosystem: Environmental > Aquatic > Freshwater > River | place: USA: Louisiana... | reverse complement strand
ATCGACCGGGACGGACCGCTACGCAAGAGGTGGGGTGCGAGGTGATTCATTACCACGGTACACCATGCGGCGCGACACGCGAAGACGTCGCGAGATTTCTCAGCGGACGTCACGCATTGATCCCTTGGGTTCGGCCGGAAGACATCGGAACGGCGGCGGAAGTCTGCCAGTCGTTTTGCGTGGACAACGGGGCGTTTACGGCTTGGAAATCCGGCGAGCCGATCACGGACTGGAACGGTTACTACGAATTCGTGGATCAGTGGCGACGGCATCCAGGATTCGACTGGGCCATCATCCCGGACGTTATCGACGGGGACGAACAGGCCAACGACGACATGCTGGCCGCGTGGCCATACTGCGATATCGGCGTGCCTGTCTGGCATCTTCACGAATCACTTGACCGGCTAGAAAGGCTCTGCATCACGTGGCCACGAATCGCGATCGGCAGCTCGGGGCAATGGGCGACGCCGGGAACCGAAGGATGGTGGAGCAGAATGGCTGAGGCGATGGCTACCGCGTGCGACGAACATGGTCGCCCACGGTGCAGGCTGCACGGCCTGCGGATGCTCGACCCAGCGATCTTTCACCGGCTGCCGCTCGCGTCCGCGGACAGCACGAACGCGGTGAGGAATTCGTCGAGCTATTCGCGATTCGGCACTTACGTGCCGCCGAATGCTTCAACGCGGATGGCCATCATTGCGGAGCGAATCGAGAAACATCAATCAGCGGCGATCTGGGTGCCACGCGAGGAACAGGCGGTATTGTGTTTCGTGTAGACCACGCCAGAAAGTGGGTAGCCATGCGGTGCGAAGAGTGCAAGTGCCGAATCCCGGCTGCCAGGCTCAAGGCGATCCCCACCGCCACGCGGTGCGTGGCTTGCCAAACAGGGGTTGATGCGACGGCCCCTCGAATTGGTGTTTGTTTCGAGCCGATCGAGGATGATCGGGATGACGAGGAAGAGGAGGATGAGCCGTGAAGAAGAAGTACATCGTGATCGAGACCGTGCACAACTGCACGGTGCAGCGTGAATACCGCGTCGAAGCGAAGGACGCGGAGGCGGCGATCCATGCCGTGCGGGATGGAGACACCTCGGTCGAGTGCTGCGAGGAAACGATCGACGCCGACAGCGACAACGCGGAATATGAAGCGAGGCAGGAGTAGGTGACATGTTGCCAACAACGGTAGTAATTGGCGGCAAGCTCAAGCACTGCCCGAACGCGGAGAATATTGTGGCGTGGCGGAATATGTTCGACGAAAAATACACGCTCGACCGTACGCCCAGCGGTTGGCGGCTGTCGTTCCTCGATGGGAGGGATGGCCAGTTCAAGGCAATCGAGGCGCGGCGGCTGATTCGCTCGACAAGCAACTACGATCCTGAGGTCAAGCAACGCGACCTCGGGCTACCACGGCGGGAAATGCTCGCACCCAAAAGGAGGAAGTGAAATGAATGCGACTGTACCTGGTACGTTGGAGCGTGCGACGTACGAAGATGCAATGCAACGCCTGCGGATATACTTCGACGAATCGCGAGATTTTCAGGAACGTTTGCAGGAGGCATATCCGTGCGATGGCGTTTATCCGAGGCGCACGTGGGTGCATGATGCGAGGGATGTGGTCATGAGCCTATTGGACATTGGCGACGAAACGGAAGGCGATCCGATCGGGTGGAAGATCATTGCGACCGGTAATGACGGGTCGGTGTTGTGTCAGTCGCCGTCAGGCAATCGCCGGCGATATTGGTTTTTGGGCCGCGAGAAACCGGCTGGCGATCTGCGAGATCACGATGCGAGGGATGCGGTCCCTGCTCGCTGTGTTTGTGGTTCGACCGATTGGAACCGCGGCGGGCGGCTTGGGGCCCATTGTTGCAAGTGCGATCGCGATTTGGTGTTTGGGCCGCAGGAAACTGGCTGACGATCTGTGAGGATTCTACACAAGAATAGGGGAAGTAATATGACAAACGAAGAATTCCGAAAAGAAGTCGCTGAGGTGAAGCAATTGTTGCTCCGTGCGCACTCGGCCCGGCGTGACGGCGGCCCGCTCGTTCGCGCATTGAATACGCTCTCGCCTGTTCCGGCTTTTCGCTGCGACGAACGCGCTCGGCTCGTAGCCTACGCGACGCTCGTCGACGATCTGCTGGTGTGGATTGCACGTATGCGGCAGGCGTCCACATTGGTCGAGACCCCAGATGGCCCGAAGGTTCTGCTGCCATATTCGTTTATGAGTGGGGAGGAAGTGACATGACACTACCAGACTGCACACCACCCGCCACTCGTGGCATCGTCTCCATGCGAGACGTCGTCGAGGCGATCGTCCGCGACGACCCACTACCGAACTGCTGCCCGCCGATCAATGTGGGGGGACCGGTGCAATTCGTGCGGCGGCAGCGTGTTTCACCAGAAGAAGGATAGGAAACGTGATTAAGTATCTTGCGCGATCGTGGGTCGACATCGCGAAGAACGCCATCGTCCCCGTGGAAATCGCCAGCGAAACCTCGCAGTTCGTCGTCGACGCTTCCGGCCGACGGCACTCGAAAGTTATTGGCGATCAGGTCTATGCTGACTCCTTCGCCGAGGCGAAGGAGTGGCTCGTCGATCGAGCCCGGCGTCAACTGGAGATTGCCGAGAAAGCTGTGGACACTCGCCGGAAGCGGCTGGACGAATTGGAGCAACTGGAAGAATCCCGCCTGAAGAATACGGAGGAAGCATGTCATTCAACGACTTGAAGCCGGGCGATACCATGTACGTCGTGTGGCCTAGTAATTCGATGGGGCAGGAATCGCTGCCTGTCGTGAAGGTCGGGCCGAAGTATATCACGCTCAAACATGGACATCGAAAGATTCGGTGCGAGCGGTCGGAGCAGAAGACACCGTACCTGTGGACGGTCGATCCTCCGTATGCACGAGTCTACTTGTCGGCGGATTCATATCTTGATTTCCTCCGCGCAACGGAGCGTGCAAAGGATTTGAAACTGCGGCTCGCCAATATGCTGCCCGAACTGCCGCCGGAGTTGGTAGAGCAGATGCATGCCATGCTGGACGCGGTGGAGGGCAAATGACCCCCGAAATGGTGGCCTTCGAGGACGTCCTGCGAACGACCCGCGCCACGGCGTTTCCGCCTCGGCTGCGATCGCTCTCGCAGTTCGCCCGCGACGAGATCAGCCTGCCGAACGGCCCCTTCGAGGGGCGACGCATCCGCCGCGAGTACCAGCCCGCCCATTTCGAGTGGTTCGAGGCCGTCGACGCCGCCATCCGGGGGAAGACTTACAACCGCTTCGCGATGGTCGCCCCCGTCCAATCGGGGAAGACGTTGGCCGGGATGGTGGCCCCCATGCTGTGGGTGTTGTTCGAGTGGGGCGAAACCGTCATTTTGGGGGCCCCGACCGAGGAAATCGCCCACGACAAACTGCGGCAGGACATCATGCCTGTCCTGCGGCGGACCCGCTACTTCGAGTTGATGCCGACCACCGGGCGGGGGGCGAAGGGCGGATTCATCAACTCCGATCACATCGCCTTCGGCAACGGGGCCGAACTCAAGATCATGTCGGGCGGTGGAAACGATGCCGCCCGTTCGGGCTACTCCTCGCGGTGGGTGTTCGTCACCGAAACCGACAAGATGGACACGCCCACCGCGTCAAGCCGCGAAGCGTCGCCGGTCGACCAACTGATCGACCGCACGCGGGCCTTCGACCGCCACGGCGGGGCGTTCGTCTTCCTGGAGTGCACGGCAAGCCAGTCGGGGGGCCGCATCTGGCAGGAATGGCTGACAGGCACGCAGTCCAGGTTCGCGATCGACTGCCCCCGCTGCCGGCGGGCCGTGGTCCTCGAACGGCGGCACTTCCGCGGGTGGGAACAGGCCGACAGCGCGAAGAACGCCGGCCGGCTGGCTCGCTGGCACTGCCCGTCGTGCTCGACGCCCTGGACCGAGGCCGAGCGTTTCGCCGCCGCCCAGACGGCCCGCATTTGGCATTGCGACTCCCCTGCAGGGGACGACTGGCAGTCGGCCGCATGGTCCGCGGATGCGGTGCCGCGGGACACCCATACGCTGTCCGTCCGATTGGGGGCGGCCGAGAACTGCTTCGTGACGGATGCGACGATGGCCTCGGACGCTTGGGCCACCCTTTCGGACGATCTGTCCGCCCGCCGCGAGGCGGAGAAGACCTGCCAGCAGAAGACGTTCGCCGAACCGTGGGACGGACAGGAAGTCGCGATCGAGGGGTTACTCCGCTGGCAGGATGTCGCGGCCCGCGTTTCGGGGCTCGGCCGGGGCGAACTGCCGCCCGCCTGCCGGCTGGTCACACGCGGCGTCGACGTTGGAGCCCGATGGCTGCATTGGGCGACCGTGGCCTGGGCCGAGGACGGCTCGGGCTGGATAGTGGACTACGGCCGCGAGGGGACCGGGGCCGCCCAAACGGAGAAGCACGAACGGTCGAAGCAAGACGCCCAACGTGAGGCCATCGAATTGGTGCCGCAGGCCCTCGGCGCGTTGCACGCCCAACTGCTCGCCGCCTCCGCGGAGACGTGGGTCGACGTCGGATGGGGGCCGCTCTACGACGTGCTCGTTGCCACCGTTCGGCGGGTAGGGTGGGTCGCGACGAAGGGTTTCGGCCAGACCGCGAAGGATGGCCTGGCTCGCACCACTTATCGTTGCCCCGAGGCCGTCGAACGCTGGGCGGGTGGACACAAGCCACCCGCAGACAGCCGGGGCTCGCAGTACGTGCTCTCGCTCGACCCGGACTACACCCTCGGCCAGATCCACCAGCGGCTGCGGATTCAGCCGGGCAACGCCGGCGCCCTCGTGCTGTGGGGCACGTCCCCCGCCGAGCATCGGCCGTTCGCTCAGCAGTTGTGTGCCCAGCAACTGGCCACGGTCGAGGGGATCACGAAGTGGCGGTACTTCACCCCGGCCGGAGGTGAAGTCAAATCGCCCGAGCCGAACCACTGGCTCGACGCCGTGGGCCTGGCCGCTTCGGCTGCGGCCCGGCGTGGTGTGCGGATCGGAGCCGCAGTCAGCCCGGCTTCGACGCGGCGGCTGGTGTCGCTGGAGGAACTAGCCAGGATGGGCGTCTCATCACGGGGGTAGCATGGACCGCGAACCGATGGTGTCGCTGGACGAGCTGGCTCGCCAGGCCCAGGAACTGGAGCAGCCGGGCGGCCTATTCTGCTGCCGCCGTTGCGGCTGTAGGCACTTCCGGGTCGAGTCGACCCGGCTGACGCCCGCGGGCATCCGGCGGCGGCGAGTGTGCCGCAACTGCGGCCAGGACGCGGTGATTACAGTTGAGATTCTATCGCCGAAATCCCCGACGCGAGGGGGATAATTCCGAATCGACGAAAATTCTTAAGTCCTTGTCGATACAGGACTTGCGACACGATTTTTCGATTCCGAAAAGATTTTTCTGCTGCCCCCCTATCTTTTTTGTCGATGTCGCCTAATATTCATCGTGTTGGTTGGGTGATTCAGAACACGAACTAAGGAGCAAGCCATGACGACGACCAAGACGACCGCGACGATCCACCAGTACCAGGACCTCGGGTCGGCGGCGACATACGCCGTCGCCGCGGCCCGCCTCGCGGCGGCCAAGGCCGCGACCCCCTCGCGTCTCCGCGACCAGCTTCGCGGTCGCGTCGAGTGGAATCCCACGACGCGGGAATACGACTGGTACTGGGTCTGACCCCTCCCGCCGCCTCGCGACGTCCGCGGGGCGGCTTTCATTGAACTAAGGAGCACGAACATGAAGTCCCTCGACACCCTCATTGCAGAGTCCCGCGCCATCGCCGCCGACCGACTCGGCAAGGGCCAGCACTTGCCCGACGTGCTGCCGAACGTGACGGCGGCGGCCCTGTCGGACGCGATTCAGTCGACCTGCCAGTCGCTCGACCTGTCGGCAGAGACAGCCGAGAGCGTGTTGATCGCGGCCCTGGCTGACATTTGGAACGGGGAGGCTTAAGCCATGACTGCTACAGAAGCTGCCCGTGTCACGGGCTTGTCCTCGGCCACGATCCGCGCAGCGTGCCGGCAGGGCCGGCTGCCGGCGACGCTTGCGGGCAAGACATGGGTCTTCGAGCCCGCGGCCCTGACCGCGTGGCTCGCCAAACGGGCCGAAACTTCGCCGGCCGGTCGTCGTGGCCGACCTCTAAAATCCCCTGCACGAGGGGGGTGATTCTGAAAAAGTTTGGAGTCGCAAGTCCTTACAGCTACAGGACTTCCGACGCGACTTTGCGATTCCGAAAAAAAATTTCTGCTGCCCCCCTGGACTTTCTGTCGATAGCGAGCAATAATCTGTCGCAGTGGTTGGGTGTTGAACACGAACAAGGAGCACGAACATGGAACGCATCGAAAAGCTTCAAGCCGAAGTCGCGGCCCTGGAAGCCCGCTACTTCGCGGAAACCAACCTCGAGCGTCGCGAAGCGATCGGCTCAAACCTCGACGCTTGGTATTCCATGCTCAAGTGGGCCAAGTACGACTACGACGTTGAACAGCAGCGGCGCCGCCGCTAACCACCCCCCGCCTCCCCGCGACGTCCGCGGGGAGGCGTTCCTTTCACGAACTGAGGAGCAAGCCATGACCTACCGAATTACCTATCGCAACGGGCGCATCGTCGAGACCACCGATCGGCGTGTCGCCTACACGGCGGCGACCCGTGACGGAGCCCAGGTCGTAGACGTTGCGACCGGCCGTGGCGTCTACTTTGCAGGCTAACCCACCGCCCGCCTCCCCGCGACGTCCGCGGGGAGGTCCCTCTATCTCGAACGGAGCACGAACATGAAACTTTGGACGGGGAAAACACCGAGGCAGGAAATTCTTCTCGCCGCCCCGGCCCGTATGGCTTTGCACGGCTATTCGGCAACCGAGGCGATCTGTAGCTGCATGGATGCGTGGCAGGATAAGCCGGCAGGCAGCGTCTGCCACGAAGTAGGCCGGTACGTCGACAGGCTATCGCCTGCGGCATGGGCGCGGCTGGTCGCCGACGTTACGCGAAGGAGCAAGCGATGACTGCACCCTATTCGGGTGCAAGGGAGCAAGCCATGACCGCCAGCAAGACTGAGCAAAACGCTAAGGAGCAAGCCCGTGAAGACGTACCTGGTCAGCCTCGATTCCCACGGCCCGACCGCGATCACCCTCGACCAAGTCGACAAGATCTACCTTGGCAAGGGCAACACCTGCCGGTGCGGATGTGCCGGGAGGTACTACGACGCCGCCTCGAACCCGAAGCTGGTCGAAAGCTACCTCGCAAAGATGGCAAGCGACGACTACGAGGTCGAGTCCATCGACGGCCACATCCTCGAGATCGTCTTGAGCCTCCGGGAGAGAACCAACGTCTACGGAAAGGTCACCAGCGTCCACAAGAAGGTTGCGACGATCTACCTCAAGGAGCAAGCCTACTCGACGACGACGGGACTGAGCAAAACGCTAAGGAGCAAGCCATGACCCGACACCTCACAGACGACGAACGTCAGGCTCTAGCTGATCTGTACGACGACTGCGATCCTCGTGAGTTCCTGCTCACGGTCGCCGGACTCGTCAGCCACAACGTCGAGCCGTCGTGGCCCGTGGCCGAGGCCGCCGCACGGCTCGTGCGACACGCTTCGGACCTGGTCGTGATGCCGGCCCAAGAGCTGGACCCGGTCCTGCGCAACACGGCAGACAGGGGGCTCGACAAGGGGCTGCGGATTATCGCCGGCGCGATCGACCAACTTCGCCGGCCGGTCGCCGTGGCCGACCTCTAAAATCCCCGACACGAGGGGGATGATTCCGAATCGACGAAAATTCTCAAGTCCTTGTCGCTACAGGACTTGCGACACGACTTTGCGATTCCGAAAAGAATTTTCTGCTGACCCCCTGTACTTGTTTTCGATAACGAGCAATAATCTGTCGCAGTGGTTGGGTTGATTCAGAACACGAACAAGGAGCACGAACATGGAACGCATCGAAAAGCTTCAGGCCGAAGTCGCCGCCCTCGAAGCCCGCTATGCTGCCGAAACCAACCTCGAGCGTCGCGAAGCGATCGGATCGAACCTCGACGCTTGGTACTCCATGCTCAAGTGGGCCAAGGTCGACTACGCCGAACAGCAGCGGCGCCACCGCTAACCGCCAACGCCTCCCCGCGACGTCCGCGGGGAGGCTGCCTTCCTCGAACTCAGGAGCACGAACATGACGATCATCCCAAGCGTCGAATTCCGCATGCACGAAGACCTGCCATGGGTAGTCTACGCGAACGGAGAGGACCCGGACATTCTCGGCCGGTTCGCGTCGGGCGAAGACGTTCGGTCGTTCCTGTACGACCACAGCCGATTCGACGCGGACGATCGCGTCCTGCTGCGGGACGCGGACGGCAATGGTGCGGACGCCGCGATTCCTCTGGAGTGGCTCGGAGATGGCGAACCGCTTGTCATGAGTCGCCGCGTGCTGGAGATCGGCCGCTAACCCCACCCCCGCCTCCCCGCGACGTCCGCGGGGAGGCTTCCTCTGACGAACCTCAGGAGCACGAACCACATGAAGACCGTCATCAAGCTTGCACTGTCGGAACTCCGCCGCCAGCGTCGCGAAGGCGGCGGCGCGGCGTATCGCGTCGGTAACTGCACCCTGTTCGGGTGCCAGGGTGCAGTCGTTCTGTGCGAGTCGGGTCACAATTATCCGCACGCCGTCCTCACCTCTTTGGAGGGACTCCGGGAGTTCGCTCAACGTGCGGCGCACGTCGAGCGGCTTGCTATTCGCTAACCCCACCCGCCTCCCCCGATTCCGATTCAGGAGCACGACATGGAGATTCTCTCGATCCACGACGTTCTGAGCGCGGACGTTCCGCAGCTCGGTTACTGCATCGCGGCCGAGGCCCATGGACTTGGCCAGTGCCGATGCAATTCGCACCCGCCGGTGTGGCGGCGAGACGGTGAGGCGCTGACGCAAGAAGATTGGTCTCGGTGGTATGCCGCGATCGACCGATACGACGCGCTGTCCGCGAGTTGGCTGTGGGCCTCGAACTAGGAGCAAGATCATGGAAATCCTCGACACCACCGATCGGCTGGGGTTCGTTCGCCCCTCCTTCGTTCTGACGAAGGTCGCCGAAGATGCGGCGGTTGCGGGACTGCTCGAAGACTTCGACGGCTGGCCCCGGCTTACGTCGCTCGGCTGGGCGTGCAAGAACACGATTTCCCCCGTCGCGTTTTTCGACGCGTTTCCCGGCGAACTGACCGAGAGGTTCGCCGTGGCTCTCGACAGCCACGAGCCGATCGCGGTCGAAGAGTGGCAGGACGCGACGATCGGCGGGTACCAGTTTGCCCGGGCCTTCCTCCTGGGCGGCACGACCACCGCCCCGTGTTGCTTGGACTGATTACACGAACCTCAGGAGCACGAACCATGACCGCAACCGAAGCTGCCCGCGTCACGGGCCTGTCGTCAGCCACGATCCGCGCAGCGTGCCGGCAGGGCCGGCTGCCAGCGACGCTGGCGGGCAAGACCTGGGTCTTCGAGCCCGCGGCTCTGTCCGCGTGGCTCGCTCGCCGGGCCGAAACTTCGCCCTTCGGCCGCCGTGGCCGACCGCTAAAATCCCCGACGCGAGGGGGATGAGAAAATTCTTAAGTCCTTGCCGCAATGGGACTTGCGACACGACTTTTCGATTCAGAAAAGATTTTTCTCACGACCCCCTGGACTTTCTGTCGATATCGAGCAATAATCATCGCGTTGGTTGGGTGCAAACGAAACACGAACACAAGGAGCAAGACATGAAGACGACCAGCAAGCTGACCGTGTGGGCACCGCGAACGCCAGGCGCAGAGCCAACAGTCGTCGGCGTCGGCGAAACGATGGCCGATGCGCGGCTGGTCGCCCGCCGCTTCGCCCATCGGCGGGATCTGCGGCACCACGACGTTGTGATTCGCCGCGACGACAAGATCGTAGAGAAGTGCGGGCCATGCAGGTAGCACACCCCCACCGCCTCCCCGCGACGTCCGCGGGGAGGCTTCTCGAACCTAAGGAGCACGAACATGACGACGACGACACGATTTGACGGCGGGTCGATTTCAATCGACCCGCCGTGCCCGATGGGCGACACGGTGTATCCAGACCCGACCGCCCGCGTCCAGTTCGACGACGGCCGGCGGATCGCCATCTGGCGCGAGCGATTCGGGACCTACCTGTCCCGGGCCGAGTGCATCGCGGAGGCGCTGGCCACCGCGACCTACCGGTTCGCGTGGGTCGATGCGACCCACGCCAGGCTCACGGCCACCGACGGAGGAAGCGTCGTATTGCCGATCGGCCTCGCGCTGCAAGCGGCGCCGCAGCAAGTCGTCACCGCTCTCGCGGTGATCGACAGGACATCCGGTGAGTGGAACCTGCGGGGCACGATCACGCTGCTCGACAAGAGTGGCAGTTGCGTGGCCCGCGTCGACGCGGGCAAGGTCGAGTCGTGGAGGCGCTAACCGCCTCCCGCCTCCCCGCGACGTCCGCGGCGGGGAGGCTTTCTCTCTTGAACTGGAGCACAACATGACCCGTTCCGACGCCCTCGTTCGCGGCCTGCTGCGGCTCGGCTACGCCGAGCACAAATGCCGGTCGAGCAAATACCGCGAGTTTCGCAAGTCCAGCCGACGCTACCTGGTCGGCGATCGCGGTGCCCTCCGGGTCGCCGACGCCGGCGACCCGATCACGAAATCCGTCAGCGTGTCCAATACCACCATCACGAGGGTGATCGCTGCCCTCGGTGAATTGGGGCCGGAGGGGGACAACATGACCCCCAAGCAGGCGAGGGCGTGGATCCTCGAACGGAGCATTGGCCAACCGTGGCTCGCCAGGCGGCCATAAACGCCCTGGTAGAGGGCCCCGCGCTCGATATGCAGCGGGGTTGCGGCTCACCTGCGAGAGTGGTGATAGGCCGGCCACCGAATTGGCCAACAGGCCACCCCGCGAAATGCGGGGTGGCTTTTCCCCTCTCTTTAGGAGCACGACCATGGCACTCGATCGTTTTTTTGCGGCCGCTTCGCCCGCGACCCTCGCTTCGTTGATCGTTGATATTCAGGAGGCCGGTACGGGCGGCGACCTCACGCTGGAGCGGCAGGCCCGCGAAGTCCTCGTCGCCAACGTCGGCGAGGACGAGGCCGAGGAATGGATCTCCGTGGCCAGCCGTCTGGCCGCCGTCAAGGACAAGATCGCCGACCTGGAGCTGCGAGCTGAGATGGCCGCGGCGATGGGTGACTGAGCCACGCCGCCCAAGTCCGATCCGATTGAAGCCCCGCCTTTTGGCGGGGCTTTTTCGTTGCGTCAGGAGGGCTACTAAGCTCGCAAACGATCGGATAGAATCGCGACACGGGGTCGGCAGGACGCCGATTGAAGCCAACCGCATCAAGCCCGCACGTAATTGCCTGCGACTCGGCATCAGGGACGGATCGAGCCGACAGCAGGCGTAGTGCGACCGGCATAATCGCCGCTCTGCAATAGGGGAGCCGTTGACCGGGATCGCTTCACGCTGCCAACTGGCGGCGGCCCGTCTTGCACAAACACAGCCCCGCCTTTGGCGGGGCTTTTTTGTTGCGTCAGGAGGGCTACTAATAGCTAACCGGATTTTCCAGCTTGCGTAGGCTTCGCCTCCCGCTATTCTGGCGGGCATGACCCCCGAAGAACGACAAGCCCGGGTCGACGAAGTCGCGAACTCCGTGAAGTCCGCGGCCCGTGATGGCCAATCCGTCACACAGCAGGACCTAGATGCCCTGTTGGAGTGGCAGCGTCGCCAAGTAGCGGCCGAGGCCGCCGAAGCATCTTCGCCAGGCATCCGCCTCTTCCAACTAGTTCCGGGGGGGTGCGGATGACCATGCTCGCCCCCACCTCTGTGCGGTCCCGGCTCGTCGATCAGTACGGCCGTGCGTTCGCGTCCCGTCTTTCGCCGCAGAGCCTCGGCGAACTGCTGCCGGCCCGGCAGGTTCGCGCCCGCTACGACGCTGCCCAGACGACCGACGAATTCCGCAACTACTGGGGGGCCGCCGACAGCCTGTCGGCGGATGCGGCCAACTCCCGCCCGGTCCGCGAGAAGCTGGTGGCTCGCTCCCGCTACGAGGTGGCAAACAACGGCTACGTGGACGGCATCGTCCAAACGTGGGCCACCGATTGCGTGGGCGTCGGCCCCCGCCTGCGGATGCAGACGTCATCCGACAACTTCAATCGGCTAGTGGAAAATACGTGGGACGCTTGGGCTCGCGCAACGCAATTCCGCCGCAAATTGTGGACGATGGCCCACTCCAAAGTAGTGGACGGCGAGGGGCTGATGCTTCTCGTGAACAACGAGGGCCTGCGGCACGATATCAAGCTGTTCCCGCTGCTGGTCGAGACCGAGCAGTGCCGCAGTCCGTGGCTTGCCACCGGCGAGACCGGGCGCGTCGACGGCATCGACTTCGACGACTTGGGCAACCCCTCACAATATTGGATCACGCCCGATCACCCGGGTGGCCCCTCTTGGGTGCAACGCGACCCCATTCCGGTGCCCGCCGAACGGGTGTTGCATTGGTTCACGATGCGCCGTCCGGGCCAGCATCGGGGAATCCCCGATCTGACTAGCACCCTCAACGTGGGAGCAGCAAGCCGCCGGTTTCGCGAGGCGACCGTCGCCGCAGCCGAGACCGCGGCCGATTTCGCTGCGGTGCTTGAGACCGATCAAGACCCCGAAATCCACCCGCCCGTCGCGCCGTTCACGAGCCAGGACATCCGCAAACGTGTGATGACGAGCCTCCCCTATCGGTGGAAGCTGAATCAACTCGCGGCGGAGCATCCGAACGCCTCCTACGCGGATTTTATCCGCCAGCAAATCAGCGAGTCGGCACGCCCCCTAAGTATGCCCTACAATAAGGCGGCCTGCGACTCCAGCACGTATAACTACTCGTCGGGCAGGCTCGATCATCAAACCTACTACGCCTCGCTCGACGTCGCTCGAGCGGATGCCACGGACGTTGTCCTGCAGCCGCTCTTCGATCTGTGGGTTCGCGAAGCGGCCCTCGCGTTTGGTTGGTTCCAGGGCGAGCCGCTGAACCGAACGCCACCACACCTCTGGGACTGGCCGCCGCACCCAACGGCGGACGCCGTTTCGGAGGCAACCGCGAATGACAAGCGGCTCCGCAACGGTACGCTCACCCTCCGTTCGATGTACGCCCAGCAGGGGCTCGACTTCGACGACGAGATCGAGACGCTTGCCACCGATTACAGTGTCACACCCGACGAAATGCGGGCCATCCTGCGGACGGCGATCTTCAACGATCGCTCGCAGCAGTCCAATCAACAGCAAGCCGATCAGCAGGCTAGCCAGTCCCAACGAGAGGGGGACGCCACATGAAGTCAATCGTCCTGGCCGCCGAGTCGGCCGTCACAATCAACGCTGCCGCGGCACCCGCCGAAGGCGAACAGCCGAAGCAGCCGACGTTCGACGTCCTGGCCTACACCGGCGGGGCATTGCGTGTCGGCGGTTGGGGGGACCCGGTCGTGATCGACCTCAAGGGTCTCAAAGCCGCAAACTCGGTCAAAGCGAACCTCGATCACGATTCGACCAAGCGGGTGGGGCACGTCGACAAGATCGAGAACAGCAAGCAGGACCTACGTTTGGCGGGGACGGTGTCCGCCGCGAATGTGCACGCCAGCGAGGTAGTCGAATCCTCCAAAAGTGGATACCCCTGGCAGGCGTCCGTCGAAGTCCAGCCGGAGCGAGTTGAACAAGTCGCGGCCGGCGTCAGCGTGAACGTGAACGGGCAGGAACTGGCCGGCCCGCTGTCGGTGGTGCGTAAAGGGAAACTTCTGGGCTTCGCGTTCGTCAGCCACGGGGCCGACGATAACACGATCGCCCGCATTGCGGCATCAGCCGCGAAGAAAGAGGGAGACATGAAGCCGGAACTGGTCGAATTCGTGCGCGGGCTGGGTGTGGATCCCGATACCGTGGAGGCGTCGGCCATTCCCCGCTGGGAGTCCCTCCTGGCGGCAGAGAACGCCACCCGGAAGAAGCCCGACGTGGCCAGCAAGACGCTCGACGACATCCTCGCCGCCCAACGTGCCGAGCGGGATCGCGTCACCGCGATCAACGACATGACCGCGCGGATCATCGCCGAACGGCCGCAGGACTTGGAAGCCGTCGAAGCCCTGGCTCGCCACGCGATCGAGGCGAAGATGGACGTCCGGGAGTACGAACTGCAACTCCTGCGAGCGACCCGCGATCAGGCCGGTGCCTTCCGCCCGCGAGTGGGGAACCGAGGGGCCCAAGTGACGAACGAACTGCTCGAAGCCGCGATCTGTCTGGCAGGCAACCTCGAGAAGCCGGAGACGCGGTTCAAGCCCGAACTGCTCGAAGCAGCGCACAAGATGTATCCGCGGGGCATCAGCCTCGGACAGGTCCTCCTAACGTGCGCTCGGGCGAACGGATACGACACGACCCACACGAATAGGGTGGATCTGGGTGTCTTGCAGGCGGCCTTCGATAAGGGTCGGCCAGTCCACGCACAAGGGTGGTCGACGCTCTCGATTCCCGGCATCTTGTCGAACACGGCGAACAAGTTCCTCGTCGAGGGGTGGAACGCCGTTGACAGCACGTGGCGGGCGATCTCCGCCATCCGATCGGTGAACGACTTCAAGACCCAGACGAGCTATGCTCTGACGGGGGGCTTCGACTACGCTCAGGTCGGACCCGGCGGTGAATTGCCGCATGCCACCGTTGGTGAGGAAACATACACCAACAAGGCCGAGACGTTCGGCAAGATGTTTGCCATCACTCGGACGGACCTCATCAACGACGATCTGGGGGCCCTGACTCGGGTTCCGCAGAAGCTCGGTCGGGGGGCCGCGACGAAGCTGAACAAGGTCTTCTGGACCGAGTTCCTCGATAACTCGACGTTCTTCGCGTCGGGCAACAACAACGTTTCGACCGGCGGCGGGTCGGCCCTCAGCCTGGCGGGTCTGACGGCGGCTGAAGTCGTGTTCATGAATCAGACCGACCCGGACGGCGAACCGTTGGGCATGATGCCCGCCGTTTTGCTGGTCCCGCCGACGCTCAAGACGACGGCCCTCCAATTGATGCAATCGACCAGCCTGATCGGTACGCCGGCCAGCAACGCGCTGGCGGGCAACACGAACGTCTTCGCCGGTCGGTATGTGGTGGCCTCGGCCCCCTATATGGAGAATTCCTCCTATACGGGGTATTCGACCGCCGCCTGGTACCTGCTCTGCAATCCGGCCGACCTGGCCACGATCGAGGTCTGCTTCCTCAACGGCCAGCAGACGCCGGTCGTCGAGACGGCCGACGCCGACTTCAACGTCCTCGGCATTCAGATGCGTGGCTACCACGACTTCGGCGTGGCCCTCCAGGAACCGCGGGCAGGCGTCCGCTCGGCCGGGTCGTGATAACCCAAACGAAGGAGCATGCTTGTGAAAGTGGAAATCCTGCGAACCCCCGCCAAACGATTGATCGCCAGCCTCAGCGACGCTCTTGCGAAGACCGTCGTCGAGGGGGTGACAGTCGACCTGCCCGGGGATGTCGCGAAGAAATTGGTGCAGGCCCGGTGTGCGATCGACAAATCGCCGCCGGCGCCTGTCTTGCAGGCCGTCCCGCCGAAGCCGGAGATCGCGGAAGCCGTGCCGCCGATCGTGGTAGGTTCGACTCGGGTCGATCAGTCCTTCCGCAAAACGATGGCGGATCGGGCCGAAAGCCAGTCGCATGCAGACAAGATGTACGGGCCACCACCAACGGCGGCCCGAAAGTAGTTCGATAGTAACCCCGCCAGCGGGCGGTATACCTTACACCTGAAAGGGTTTCACCATGGCCGAGGCCAATCGAGTTCGTGATGGTCAGATCGTGCAGTACACCCCCGCTGCGGCGGTCTCCGCTGGGCAGGTCGTGCAACTCCCCGATGGACGGGCGGCAATCGCGCACACCGCGATCGCCGCGGGTATCCTCGGCGAGGTGCAAGTGGCCGGCGTCTTCGACATGGCCAAGACGACGTCGATGGTCGTGCTGAAGGGCTCCCCCCTGTACTGGGATGCGTCGGCCAACAAGGTGCACCTGCTCCAGGTGAACGACGCCGACTTCTTCGTGGGGGTCGCGGCCGAGGATGCGACGGCGGCCGCTACCACGGTCGAGGTGGCCCTGAACGTCCGGCCGGCCTACACCCACACGCTGGGTGACGGGTTCGCCGCCGTGCCGATCTATACGGCCGGCATCGGCGTCGGAACGATCGGCCATCGCGACGGGGCCTCGCTGTTGTTCTCCGCGACGGCCGAAGCGCAGAAGGCCGACGCTCTGAGCGTCAACGGCATCGCGGTCAACACGCCGTGTATCGTGGAAGCCCTGATCTGTGTCAACACGAACGGCGATGCCTCGGCATTCGATCTGAACATCGGGTTGGCCAGCGGCACCCATGCGACGGATGCCGATTCGATTGCAGAGTCGCTGTTCGTGCATGTCGACGGCAATAGCACGAACATCAACCTGGAGAGCGATGACGGGACCACCGAAGTGGCGGCGACCGATACCACGGTCGACTTCACCGCGGGCACCCCGTTCCTCGTGCAGTTCGACCTCCGGACGGACTGGGCGGACATCCAAGCCTACGTCAACGGGGTGAACGTGCTCCCCAACAGCGTGTTCAAGCTGAATGCGGCATCGGGCCCCCTGAAGCTCCTGGCCCACATGGAGAAGACGAGCGACGACTCGCCCGGTAACGTGACGGTCAAGTTGCTCGGCGTTCGCACTTGCAATACGTGATCGAACAACCCAGCAGGCGAGCCAGTGTTCAGTCAGGGCTCATAATCCTGGCCAGCGTGGTGCGACTCCACGGCCTGCGATTTTGCGAGGTGCGATATGGTTCCACAAGATGCGGGCCGCGGTCTGCGCGGCTCGAAAATCGTCGCCATCACGCCGTCCGACAATACGGAATACGATCCACCGTTGGTGGGCCTTATGGTGGGCACTAGCGGGACAATCGTCGTAACCAACGCCCTTGACGATTCGGACGCGACCATTCCCGCGGGGGTTGCGGCTGCCGGTGCGCAGATTCCGCTGCCGAGGATCAAGAAGGTGAAGTCGACCGGCACGACCGCCACCGGTCTGGTAGGGTACGTCGAATAACGCCGACGGTGGGGAGCACAAATGTACGTCGTCGGGCCATTTGTCGGCACGCAAGAAGCGGGGGCCACGTTTTGGCGTCCGCCCGCGGGGCACGTCGGCGCGGCCCTCGACCTGTCGCCGCAGGCTTCGGCCCGCATCTGGGACCCGACGCTCGAATACCAGCCGATTGGTTTGTTCAACATGCCCTCCGACTGGCAGGTGCCCAGCGACTATCGAGCGTGGGCTGATCTCGATTCCAGCCTCACGAACGCCGACGTCGACTTCCTCCTTCTGTGCGGCGGCAAACGAGCGGTGGGGCTCACCCTGCGAGAGTGGATCAGGCGGGCCCTGTGCGACTGGTCTGCACCCGACGACCGCGAAGGGAAGTCGATCAAAACCCTTCTGCCTCCGATCTCGCAGACGTGGGAGATTTTTGTCGGCGTCGAGCGGCTATCGGGGCCAGTCGATCGAAGGAACGGGTATTGGTCTCGCATCAAGCGGCTGCACCAACTCGATATGGTGACGGCCGCCGAATCCGACCACATTCACGCGGGCAAGTGGCTTGCCACCCTCTGCTCGAAGTATGGCATGACGGTCGCGGAATTTATCGCAGGCGAGCCACGGCTGAGCGGAATGCAACCGCGGAAGCCGTCGACAACGCACACCTGGGATGGCACGTTGAACGGCTGGACATCGGCAGGCGGCCAGTCGTTTGAGGTGTCCGGTAGCGGCGTTCGCAAGACAACCACCAACGGAACGTATGGTGCGATTCGCTACGATACTGCGCTATCGTCAGCTGATCATCGCGCACGCTGTACGTTTAATGGTGTCGGAGGGCGTCCGAACGGTACAGCCGCGACGGGCGGCATCATGGTGCGGATGCAGTCCGGCGGGAGCCCACCATTCACTGGCTACGCATTTATTCGGCAGTGGCATGGCCCAGACCAGGGGGCTGAGACAACTGGCCATGTGCTCGGGAAATGGACGGATGGATCATGGGGTGGCATTCTCGGGTCGTGGTGGTCATCAGACGCGACCAACCCGTCTTACGTTGACATGGGGATTAGCGGCAGTTCACTAACTGGCAAGGGTGATTTCACAAATCCAGGGACCACCACTCGATGCACGGCAACGGATACTTCAATCTCGGCCGGCTCCTATTGGGGCTTGGGGCATGTCTATAAGCCGACGAGTGATCTGTATTACGTATCACACGAGGGCATGTCGGCCAGCGACGACGGCTTTCTGACCAACTACACCATGCCCGCCGATCATGGGGTGTTCTCGCTTTCCGGGCAGGCCGTCGGATTGTTGGCTGGACGCTCCCTGTCAGCGGGGAACGGCAGTTTCGCCCTGGCCGGGCAGAATGTGGGGCTGCTCGCCGCACGAAGTCTATCGGTGAATCACGGGGCGTTCGCCCTGGCCGGGCAAGATGTGGGGCTGCTTGCTGCACGACGCCTGTCGGTGGATCACGGGGCGTTTGCCCTATCGGGTCAGGACGTGGATCTCATATACGACCCGGCGGAAGCCCGAAAGGGTTCAATCATGCTTGGCTTCGGACTAGGAGTTATGTGACATGGCAACATTCACGAAATTCAACAAGTTCATCGAGAACCTCGGGCGCAAGGCGTTCAACCTGAACACCGACACGCTCAAGATCGCGTTGACGAACACCGCCCCGACCGCCGCCACGGACGGCGTTTTGGCGGACATCACCCAAATCTCGGCGGGCAACGGCTACACGTCGGGGGGTGCCGCTGTCGGCAGCAACGCCTACAGCCAAACGGGCGGTACGGGCAAGCTCACCGGAAACGATGTCGTGTTCACCGCCAGCGGTGGTACGATCGGGGCGTTCCGCTACGCCATCTTGTACGACGACACCGCGACCAACGACGAACTGATCGGTTACTGGGACTATGGGTCGGGCGTGACCCTGCAAGATGGGGAGACATTCACGGTGGACGTGAATCCCTCGAATGGATATCTGCAACTCTCCTAGTGGTGGTACATGAATCTCACGTTCGGAACGGACGGCGACTCGCTCGAAGTCTTCAACGAAGACGAACCGATCTGCGATTGCAATCTGATCGAGAAGATTCGCGACGCTCTGAATCAGCCGCGGGTGCGAGAGTTGGTCAACGAATTGATGTCCGAGGACTAGCCAAATGCGGGGTGTGCTCCTATCGATCGTGCTGGCCGTCGGGGCCGAGTGGGTGGGGCCAAATCAGGCCCTGCTGCTCGCCGCCCAGGACGCCGCCACGCTCTCGCCCGCCGAACTGCTCGGCACCCGCTGGCTGTGGTGCCCAGTCGCCCGAAATAAGCCCCTCGCCGATGCGACGCTCAACGCGGTCGTGGCCGAGGTTCGGCAGTCGCAGGTGATCCGCTCGACCACCGTGGCCGGTGGCTCGCTTCTGCGGGTCGATCTGCACGACCTGTCCCCTCGGGAGTTCACCCGCGCCGCGAAAACGTGGGACCGCCTGAAGACGTTCGAGCTATACGAATTCGGAGGGGGTGGCGAAGTCGTCACAACGACCGCGACCGACCACGTCGAAGCCCGCCCCGCCGAGGGGCGAACGATCGCCGTAGGAAAGGTGCCGGCAGGCTACCGCTTCCGGCCGGCACGGACCGACCAAGGAAAGTGGCTGCTGTGCGAGTACCTCGGCCGCAAGGCGTGGATCGCCCTGAGCGACACGCGACCCGCAGGCGACACACCACGGCTCGGCCGTTGGCTCAGCGACGAGGCGGTAATTGCGGGCAGCAGCCTCGCCGTGGCCACGGCCGCAGCCGTGCCTATTGTCCGTCTCGAGGACTTCCTGCGGCAGGCGTGGGCGTCCAACGACGACGGGCTCTATTATGACTTCCTGGGGGTGTCTCGCGATTACGACGAGGTACTCAAGCAGTTTGGACTCGATCGGAAGACGATCGACGGACTGGGCTCCGACCGGTGGGCCGCGATTTTCCGTTCGGGGGTCACGGACTCCCCGCGGGCAATCGTCGTCAGTCCCACCCTCGGGGTATCCGCTTCGGCCCCCGGGTGGTACTGGGAGTCGCGGGACATCTCCCGCGATGCGGGGGACGCCGAGGATCCAAAGAAGCACCCCCTCCGCAACCTGCTGAGCGGAAAGGCGGTGGCGACCGAAGCCTTTGCCCCGCGGGCGAATGGGGCTATCGTCTACCTGCTCGTGCAGTTCGACGCGGCGGGCAAGGGGACGCTGGCCAACGAAGTCCCCCCGAACATCGCCTACGATTCCACCGTAAAGGCGCCCCACGACCAACGGCTGATCGCCGGCCGTTCGTGCGTGGTCTGCCATTCGCTCGGGACCGATGACGGATTCCGACCGTTCACCAACGCCGTGCCGCTGCTGGTCAAATCGGGGGTCGACGTCCTCGCCGATCTGACGGACCGGGACGGGGTTGCCAAGATTGTCGACCGCTACCAGTGGGATTCGGACGACGCGATCCGCGGGCACCGTGCCACGTTCGCCCGCTTCACCGCACGGGCCGGCGGCGTGGGGTACACCCCAGCGAAATTCGGGGCCGACCTTTCGGGGGTCTGGCACGACTACGTTTTCGGGGATGTCACGCCCGAGGTGGCCGCGGTCGAACTGGGTGCCACGGCCACAAAGGGCAAGCCACTGCCCCCGCTGGCTCGCCTGATTCCTCGACCCGCCGGACAGGTGATCGAGGACCCGGTGATCGGCGCCCTACTTGCTGGGCTGTCCGTGACGCGTCGGGATTGGCAGCTTGTGGCGGGCGAAGCCATCCGAAGGAGGGTCCCATGATTTGGGGTGCAGTCACAATCTGGGCCGTCGGCGCGGCGATCCTGTTCGCCGAAATGATCTACCTCGATGTAGCGGAAGAGTCCCCGCTGATTGGTGTTCTCGATCGCGTTTTCGCGGCATGCCTGATCGTGCTCTGGCCGGTCGCGTTGGTCGCTTATCTGATCTGGGTTGCGTTCGTGGCGTGGCCTCGACGTGCAGGCCGACCGCGACGTCCGCCGTTCGTGTTCGCCCTGTTGGCCGCTGCCGTGCCGTCGATCGCCTCCGCTCAGGTGTATTGCCCGCCCACCTATTCGCGGGCCATCACGAGCTACAGCGTCTCGCCGGCCTACACCCCTCCTGCGAACTACTCGGCTCCCGCCTACGTCTCCACAAAGGCGGCGGAGTACACCCCGCCGAAATACGAAGACGCTTTCGATGCGGCGATCGCCGAGGCGATCAAGCAGCGGGCCTATGCCGACTCGAAGATCGACGAACTGGCCGCCCGCACGGCCAAGCAAGTGCAGGTTCTGCGGGCCCTGACCGGGAACCGCGGGATCGTGTCAGGCTACCTCCCCACGAAGGGGGCCGTGGACATCTCCGGATTGTCGCCGCCGCCCAACGCCTACGCGGGGGACACCGCCTACGGCGACCTCCGTACCTATTCGAGGGTGGCGGACTTCTTCGGCGATCGCGGGGCCGCGTTGTCCGACTACGCCTCGACGACGCGGGCTGTGGGGGATGCGGCAGCCAAGGCGGCAGGGCTCCACGCCGAGTTGTTGGCGAACGAAACCGACGCTCAGTCGCGTGTTGCTGAGACCCTCGCCAAGGGGGAGTCGGCCGATCGCGTGGCTCGCTCCTTCGGTGAGGCGTTCGAGCGGTTCCTGCGGGCCAGCGAGCCCCAGGCCCGTTCGCGTGTCGTTGAGCACGCCACCGAACGAAGTACAATACAGCGTGGGCTCGTCGCCACCCATTGCGGGGCGTGCCATTCGGCGGCGAAAGCCTCGGGCGGCGTGAGCCTCGAAGGGGCGGTTGGCGACGACGTGATCGATCGCGCAATCGCGGCGGTCGTCGGTGGCAAGATGCCGCCGAAGAAGCGGCTGGCGTCCCCCGTCAAGACGGCCATCGTTCGAGAGCTGGCAACCTATGGAGGGTAGTGATGTGGGCAGCAGCAATATGGGTCGATTCGGCTTGGGTGGGTATTGCCCTTACTGTACTTTTGGGGGTGACTGCCTGGTCATTTCGGATTGAACGGCTCGTCACCCGAATGGAGCAAGCGCAGGAGTCGCTTGTTACTACCCTGCAAAACGCCGTCGAAAGCCTGAAAGAGCGACTCGATCGGCACTCGGACGTCAACGATTCGCACGCCGAGCGGATTCGCAAGTGCGAGGAATCGATGATCGCGCTGACCGAAGCGACAAAGATAATCGCAGGCATCCGGCGAATGGATAGCGTCAACGGCGACAGCAACGGAACAGATTCTGGGGTTCGCAAACGAAAGGTAGGTGGGTAATGAAGGCGATCAAGGCGTTCGTGATGGTGGCGATTCTGGCGTGCCCGTCTCTCGCTCTGGCGGGGGATGGCGGCGGGTTTCTCGGGGGCCTGCTTCTGGGGCGAGTCATCGGCGGCGGCTTCGGGGGTGGCTTCGGGGGCGGACTCGGCCGGCAGGCGGTGGTCCTCGATGACGGTTTCGGCTGTGGCGTCCAACAGCGGGTCCTCGTTCGGCAGCCGCGGTTCGTCCAGCAGCGGGTCCTCGTCCGGCAGCCGCGAGTTCTGGTCCGCCAACCTGTGGTGGTTCGTCGTGGCTTTCGCGGGGGGTGCCTGTGAGCAGCATTTTCGATCAACTCTGGGTCGAGGCTGCGGCCATGCTCGACACCGTCTTTGAGGAGACTCTGACCCTCCTGCGGGGTGGCGTCGAATCGGACGAGTTCGAGGGTTCGCGTACCGGCCCCGACGCGACCGAATACGACGAACAGGACATGCCAACCAACGCGGAGGAACGGGTCTGGATCGTGCCGAAGGCGATCGTCCTCGACGGGGATACCATCGTTCCCCGTGCGGGCGACATCCTTCAGCGGGCCAGCGGTGAGCAGTGGCAGATTCTCCCGACGGGTGGCTCGCCATCCGTCACGGAGGAAGACGACGACCGGTGGCGAGTCCGAACTAAGCTGGTGAGCCGATGACGGGTTCCGGGTCCCTCGAACGTGAGTCCATCGTTTGGCTGGTCGCGGATGCCATCCGCGAGCGGCTGGAGGCCGGGACATGGTCGGTCGATATGACCCCCGTTCTGAGGTTCGCAGGGTACGATTTGGCGGAGGCACTGACGGACAGCGACCTGCACGTTGATGTGGTGGTCGGCCAGTATTTGGCGACCACCCTGCATCGTTCGCGAGTAGCGCACGAGGTGGACTGTCGTATCGGCATCCGGCAGAAGGTGGCAGACGACAGTGGGGCGCCGGACGAAATCGAGATGCGGAGCCTGGCCAAGTTGTTCGAGGAAATCCTGGAGTGGTTGGCGGGGCTCGATTCGCTGACGATCGGCCGGACCGACTGCGAGCGGGCAACGCTGATCGAGGTGGGGCCAACGTCGACCTACTCCTACGGGGCATGCACGCAACGCGGTCAGTGGGAGTCGGTTATTACGCTGAAATTCACGGCTGAGGTCGACCTGTGAACATGACGGTGCGGGTGAAATTCGACGACCGCTTTCCGGAGGTAACCGCCGCCGTGGCGAAGGATGCCACGCACCAACTGCGGCAGGCCGGGGCGTTGATTCGCCGGACCGCCCAGAAGACAATCCGCCGCTCGAAGGAGAAGCCATCCCCCAAGGGTACACCCCCGCGAACGCGGCGTGGACAACTCCGAAGGGCCATCCTCTTCCAGGTGGAACGCGAATCCGTGTACGTGGGGCCCGCGGCCAACCTGTTTTCGGACGTCGGCAAGGCCCACGAATTCGGGGGAGAGTACGAAGAACGAACCTATCCGGCACGCCCTTTCATGGCCCCCGCATTTGAGGCTGCTTGGCCGCAAATCTTGGGGAACTGGGGCTCCACTCTAACAGGGGACAGGAAATGAAGACGAATCGGGGGAAGGACGCGAAGAGCTACATCGACTTGGCCGACGATTGGGATAGCCCCAACTGGGAAGAGATGGGCCTCATCTTGGACGAGACGGTCGATCTGGAGAAGGACATGGCTTCTGGCCCCTCTGGCCGCAACTCCGAGTGGGAGGAAAGCCAGCCGATTCTCCGCAAGGTGAAGATGTCCGGCACGTACAACTATCGGCCGGCAGCCGACTGCACGGACGCCGTATACGATAAGCTGCTGGATTCCTTCTATCAGAACGACCCTATCTATGTGTTGTTCACGGATGGAGACATCAACGACAGCGGCCACGTCATCGGCGTGAAGGCCCCCATGCAGGTGGCCAAGCTCGGCCAGTCGCGGAACATCGGCGACCGGATGCAAGTGCAAATCGAACTCGTCGGCACGGTCGACTACGAGGACGACTGCACGCCGATCGTCCCCGAACGGTACGAGATCAACACGGGGTCGCTGACCTAACCAAAAGGTGGAGCACAAATGAAGGCATTCACGGACACGAAAGGCAAGGTGTGGGAGGTCAATCTAGACATCGCCGCCGCCAAGCGAATCAAGTCGCTGGCGGCGATCGATATCCTCAAAGAGGGTGGAACCACACTGGCCGAAATGTTCGCCGACCCGATTCGGCTGATCGACACGCTCTATGCGATCTGCAAGCCGCAGGCGGATGCGGCGGGGATCGACGACCCAGCGTTCGGCGAACGCTGCGCCGTGGGCAGCCTTGACCCACTACAAGATGCCCTGCTGGAGGCGGTTGTCGATTTTTTCCCGAAGCTCGGCCTGGCCGAGCAGGGGAAGGCGATCGCGAAAGTGTGGCGGACGGCTCGGAGCGTGATGGCGGCAGCGACCCCCCAGATGATGGACAAGGTGGCGGCCGAACTGGTGAAGTTGGAACGGACCCTTGGGACGCCATCCGTCAGGCTGCTGGACGACTCGGAGTCGATCCCGGCGGCTTGACGGTCCGCGATCTGGTCGTGATGGACGAGGCTCGACGGACCGAAGCGTGGTGGCATACCGCCATTTTGAGGGCCGACATTCGGGCGGCCCTCGGGCAGCAGGTGGAGCCAGCCACGCTTCACCCGCTCGAACGGCAGAAGGTGGTCGAGAGGCAGCGGGGAAGCCTGGAGTTCGTGCAGGCGTGGGCTGCATCCCTCGGTGGAGGTAAACGGAATGGCCGGCGCAAGCCAAGTCAAAGCGGGTGAGGCGTTCGTGAAACTCACCGTGCAGGGGCAGGGCTCGTTCGCCGCCGCGATGGCGGCGGCCCGGGCCAACACTACCTCTCTGGGGGCCAGTATCACGCAGATCAACGCGACGCCCGCGGAAAAGTACGCCCTCGCAATCCAGAAGGCGAGTGCTGCCCTGAAAGCGGGGACCATAAGCCAGCGAACATACAATCGCGAAATCGCCAGGCAGAAAGGGCTATACAAGGAGGCGATGGCCGCCGCGAGCAAGGCCAAATCGCCAAAGATGCAAATCCCCACGTTCGGGGCAATCCGTGGTATCGCGGTGCAGTTCGCCGTGGCGGCGGCACCGGTTGCCCTGTTGCTACGGCAAATTTTCAAAGTCAACGACGAACTCAGCAACATCCCAACGAATGTGATCTACACCCTAAAGGAGGAATTTAACGGACTCGCCGAAACGATCGGAACTCTATTTGGTCCAGAGATCAAAGAGTTCTCCCAGCAGCTTAGGGGGTTCATGCAAACCCTAGGCGATGCTGCTTGGGCAGCCTCTATCTGGGCGGACTCTCATCGGGATGCGATTGCACAGATAGGAGCAATCGTTGGGGTCGTGTCGGTTGTTGGTGGGTCGCTCATAACCCTTGCGGGTGCCATCGGGCTGGTGAAGGTGGCTATGATTCCGGTGGTCATCACGGCTAAGCTGATGGCCGCCGCGTTTGGGTTCGTCGTATCTCCTATCGGGTTGATTGTCGCCGCCATTGGCGGGGCAATCGCGGCATTCGTGGCTTTCACCGATGCGGGTCGGAACATGGCCACCGAAGTGATGGGGTACTTCGACTGGCTGTTGCGCGGCATTACCGATGTCATTAGTAGCATGAAAGATGCCCTGGTCGGCGGGGACTGGGAGACGGCTGGGAAAATCGCTTACCTCGGCATTCAGGCCGGGTTTATCGAGCCCCTCCGAGCGGCGTGGGAGGCGTCCATCGCTTGGTTGAAGGAAACGTGGGCGGGCTTTACCTCCGTTCTGGTGGGCGCGTTCGTCTCGGCGGCAGAAGCCGTCATCAACGCCTGGGAGAAGGCCACCACGTTCGTCTCGACGAAAGTCCTCGACCTGATCGGCCAATCGTCGCTGTTGTCGAAAGCGTTCGAGAAGGTCACAGGCGCCACGGTCGAGGACACCAAAGCGGGGGTGCAACAAGCCGCAAAGGACGATCTCGCCGGCATCCGGAAAGCCCTGGCCGACGTCCGCAAAGCGGAGGAAGGCGGGCTCGCCGCGGCGGTGGCCGATCGAACGGCCACTGCCGACGCCGCTGCAGCGCGGGCCGCCGACCTGCAAGCGGAACTGGAAAGGCTCGGCGAAAAAGCGAGAGTGTCGCGAGAAGAACGGACTGGCAAACTCGTCGAAACGCACGGCAAACTGAAGGCGGCGGGGACGTTCTCCGGCTTTCGGCTGGAGTCGCAGTTTGGGGTCGATCCGGCGTTCGCCCTCGCTCAGCAGCAACTGGCCACCGAAAGGCAGGCCCTCGCCGTGGGGCGTGAGCAACTCCGGGCGGCGAATGAGATCGTCGGGGCGGTGAAGGGCATCAAGTTCGCATGGGGGTCGTGATGGGCTGCCTGACCGAAACAACACTGAGCCGCGACGGCAACCGCGAATTACTCGCGCCAAAAGCGAGCGAAACGCGGCACTACGTGATTCGCGACGAATCCGACCTGTCCGTGATGTGGGCCCAAGTTGTCGCCGCCAGCCCCGCCGCCGTGTTGTCCCCCGACGGGGGCGTCGTGATGCCGCGAAAGAAGATCAGCTACAAGCCAGTGGCTGGCCGCGATGACGGGCTGTCGAATCGCTGGGAATGGTCGGTCGAATATTCCGAACCGACGGTAGGCGAGGAAGAACTCGACCTCGGCGAGTACAAGATCAGCGTCAGCACGACCGGCGGCACGCAGAAGATTCTGACCAGCCTGCAGACGGTCAAGAAGTACCCTGATCCGGGGGCTCCGAATTACCAGCAAGCCATCCAGGTCTCGAAGGACAACGACGTCGCCGGCTGTGAGATCGTGATGCCCGTGCTCAAGTGGACGGTGCATTTCCGGCAGCCGAAAGCGATCCTCACGAAAGCCTACGTGCGGACCGTAGCGAGCATCACGGGTACGACGAATAACGCCACGTTCTTCGGGTTCGCCCCGGACGAAGTGCTATTCCTGGGGTTCGACGGCGAGCAATCGGTGGGGTCCGACCCTGTGTGCAACTACCACTTCCAGGCGGCCCCGCACGTCTACGGCAAGACCATCGGCTACATCACTGGCATCGACAAAAAAGCCTGGGACTACCTATGGGTGTTGTTCGAAGACGTGAACGAGCCGGCCGTTAACTACACCCCTCGACGCCCGAAAGCGGTATACGTCGAGCGGGTTTACGAGCAAGGGAACTTCCTTCTTTTGGGGATTGGCACATGAACATCGCGGATGGTGGCTTGCTCGTGAAGGGCAACCTACAAGTAACGGGCACGCTGCCCGAATATCAGCGGACGAACCTCCAGCAAGAGAGCGTGCAGCCCTACCCCATTCCGTGGGATGCGTGGCGGGTGTGGGACGCCTTTCAAACAAACCTCCCCGGCACCGCGGCCACCGACGATCTGGCCCTCGTCGGCGGCACGTTCGGCACCAACGCCCCCTCGATCGAGAGCGGCAACCTGGCCTCGGCGGGGGCGACGACCCGCTACGCCCGAGCTACGATCACCATCCCCCCGGAGTACGTGGCGGGCCAGACGGTGCAAATCGTCTTCAACGCCGGGATGGTCGGGGCCGTGGCGGACAACTCGGCCACGATCGACGTGCAGGCGTACCTGAGCGACGGGTTCGCCGGCATCGGGTCCGATCTGGTGGCCGAGGCCGCGCAGTCGATCAACTCGCTGACCGAGGCCGAGAAGACGTTCAACCTCGACGCGACCAACCTGGCCGCCGGGGAGTGCCTCGACGTCCGGATTGCGGTGGCGGTCAACGACGCCGCGACCGGGGGGACGGTCAAGGCCCGTATTGGGTTCGTCGACCTGCGACTCGACATCAAAGGCTAACCCATGACGCCAACGCTCGCAGAAATGGACGCCGCCCTGAAGGAGCATCGCCCTCCGGTCGAGCCGATGGCGATCGTTCACGAGTGGGCAGGCAAGCTGATAGCGAGTCGCTCCCCACTGGGGGAACTGCCGTCGGCGGCCGACGAAATCCAGGCCGAGAAGAACTCAGCCGCACAGATTCGCGACCTGGCCGCACAGGCCGCCGCCACGTGGATCCGTCGTTCGGGGGCAGACGTCCCGCTCGAAGATGCGACGTCGTGGTTTGCGTCGCAGATCGCGTTCGACGTCTGCCGGGCGGCGTTCGCACAGTGGTCGATCGATCGAGCCGTCCTAGGATTCCTCCAAGAATCCGCCGCTGTTGTCCCCCTCCTTGATGCCTCAAAGCGTGGTAAATCCGGGTGATCGAGCACGTCCAATCCGGTGAGCCGTTCGCCCCCTCCGCCAAGAGGGAGAACGAGATTGCGGATGCGGTCAACGCATGGATGCGTGACCGCTTCGGCAATACCTCGGACGTCCGCCGTTGGACCGCCAGAACGGACTGGGTGCGGGCCCAGAACGAAAGCGGCTTTCGCGTGCGGCAGGGCGAGATCCTGGCCATCTCCACGAGCCACCCCCTGCCCTCACCGGTGGCGGAGACGATCCAGTCATTCCGGGGGATCACGCCGCCAGTGGATTGCACCCCTCACATCGGGGTGGCGATCAACATCATCGGCAGCGGCAAGGTCGATTTCCTCGCGGTGTCCGGCACGGTCCCCGCCCTGGTGGACGTCCTCGATACGTCGCACGAATACGCGCGGGCGGTAGGTGGCTCGCGGGTCTTGCAGTCCTCCGAACGAGGGGACGTTCGGATTCAATGGAAACCCGCCGGAACGGGTGAGCTGCTTTGCTCCGTCGTGCTCCACGGACAGCAGCCGCCCGTCCGGCGCTTCATCCTCCTCGAAGACCTCTACCCCTGCGGGTCGGCCCTCGCCAGGGGCGTGCTCGACTGCGACGAGGGGGAGACGTTCTACGTCTTCGATTCGGTGGGGGCTGTCGAAGCCCTGAAAGAGTGCTCCTGCATCGGCACGGGTGAGACGGTGGCCGTGATGCCGGCCGGCGCGAACGGGTTCGCTGCCTGGCTGTGCGACTCCCAGCAGTGGGAACTCGTCACCCCCGGTTCGGTGTGCTGTACCGGCACGGGCTCGACGACCGGCACAGGCTCGACCGGAACGGGCTCGACTGGCACCGGTTCGACCGGAACCGGCACAGGAACGGGAACCGGAACCGGCACAGGAACGGGAACCGGAACCGGCACAGGAACCGGCGGCGGCGGTTGCGACGGGCTGGATGGCGTGTTCGACCTGCTGCTGGCTTGCCCCACATCCGACGGGGCGACGGCCACCTTTCCGGCGAGGCGGTTCACGTTCGTCGACGGCTGCCTTTCGGCCGTCGACGTCCTCCCCGATTGTACGCTCGACCTCTGCTGTCCGACGGGGACCGGCACGGGCTCCACCGGAACCGGATCGACAGGAACAGGATCGACAGGAACAGGATCGACAGGAACCGGATCGACAGGAACAGGCTCGACCGGCACAGGCTCGACGGGCACCGGTTCGACGGGCACCGGTTCGACGGGCACGGGCTCCACCGGCACGGGCTCCACCGGCACGGGCTGCCCGACTTGCGAACTGCCGGAAATCACGGTGCGGCTGTCGGGGTTCGTCGACCCGAACAATCCGTGCGTTTACGGCGAGCACACTTGCGGGGGGATCGCCAGCGTCATCAATGCGGATCACACGATCCCACTCGGATGGGATATCCCCTGGACCCCAGACGAATCAAGCCAATGCGATACGGTGTTCGCCTACTCGATGGGTGAGATTTGCGAACTCGACTTTGCCGCACAAGGTCACGTGCGGCACATTCACGCGGGCGTGATGGTGCGACTCACGCAAACCGAAGTCGGGGCAGCCGGATGGGATAGTGCAATCGTCAAGCTCTATCTGAGCGAATATTACGATGGCGAACACCATCCCTATCTGTTATGGCAAGGAACAGTTGAATTCGATCCCGAATTGACGGATTGCACGCAATGCGTCAGCACGGAAACGAGCGCGGGAGTTGATGACGACTGCTATGGTGATACAACCGCGATGACGGCGTGCATCAACCCGAACGGGTGTTGCCTCACGTCCGGCAGCGGCACGGGCTCCACCGGCACGGGTACCTCCTGCTGCGACTGGCCGACCACCATGACGGTGCGGCTGGCGAACCTGGCGAACCTCAACGGCCAAGCCCCGAGCGCAATCAACAACGTCGACCTCACGTTCAATCGCGACCATACGTTCGACGATGGCGGAATCGTTGCCAACTATCCCGACCTATCACCCACTGCGGACTGCGATCGGGCTTATCACAAAGATTTCGGGCTCGTCTCCACCTATGATGACGATCTGAATCGCACGCACGATTTCTATGTCTGCATGTTCCTCAACTATATATGGGACGCCGCCCAGACGGCCTATAGCCTGAACCTCACCTATTATGTGTGGGAGAAGGTCGACGGAACGCCTACGTCCGTCGAGGGCCGGCTGGCCCTCCAATGGAGCGAGTCGAGCCTGCGTGATTGCGATTCCTGCTTCGTGATGATGCAAGTTGCCCCCTTCTGGAATGGGGTCATCTGGTCGAACGCCTGGCAACTCGCCCTAGGGGATTGGCGAGCCGTTGGCGGGCAGGCGGCCCGTGTCAATCCGTTCGGGGCGAACTCTGCCCTCGGCGGGCAGCGTTGCCTGCCGCTACTCAGTGGCGCAGCAGTGCCGCTTGCCCCACACCGTGAAACGCCAGCCGGCACGGTCGACGGCACCAATCGCACGTTCACCCTCAGCTACACCCCATTGGTGGTCCAGGTGTTCATCAACGGGGTCCTCGCCGCAGAGGGGATCGACTACATCCGTGACGGGGCCGAGATCGAATTCGTCGTGGATCAGACCCCCGAAACTGGTGACACGATCGAGGCGTTCAGCTTCCTATGAAACTCGCGACCCGACAATTCGCACCGATCACCAAGACGCCGTGGTCGTCGGTCCTCGATCGTGGGGACGCTGGCGACGCCATCACGCTCGACTGGCGAGCCAGGGGGATGCAGCGTATCCGCCTGACCGCGGCATCGTGCCGCGTGTTGTTCGCGGCTCCGCCTGGGGCCGCGCACGTAACGCTGCTCGTCGAGCAGGATGGCACCGGCGGCCGGCTGATCGAGTGGGGGACGACATCCGCCGAAGGAACTGGCACCGGAACGGGGAGCATGGAGACCGGCACCGGAACCGGCACCGGAGATAGCACGATCCGGTGGGAAGGCGGCACCATTCCGACGCTGTCGGCTGGAGGTGGCTCGCTCGACGTGCTGTGCTTCGTCTTCGATGGCAACGACTATCACGGGGCGCTAGCTGTCCCCAATAGTATGTAGGAGCAAGTCGTGGAATGGGCCTACGGAGTTACGACGGTCGCCAGTCGTTTCGGTGACCTGCTGCCGCGAACGCTGGCCAGCCTGGCAGCCGGCGGGTTCCCCTCGCCGCGGCTGTTCGTCGACGGCCCCGGCACCCCGCCGAGTGGGTACGAAGTCACCCAGCGAATCCCGGCCCTGCGGACGTTCGGCAACTGGCTCGCCTCGCTGCATGAATTGTGGCTGCGGCACGCCCCGAACGAGGCGGTCGAGCGGTTCGCCATCTTCCAGGACGACTTCGTTTGCGTGCGAAATATGCGGCAATACCTGGAGACGGTCGCGATGCCGCAGAAGGGGTACATGAACCTTTACACGTTCCCCCACAACGACAGCCGCATCCGCGACAAACCGGCGGGGTTCTATGCCTCCAACCAACGGGGGCTCGGAGCCGTCGCTTTGGTGTTCGACCGGGCGGGTGTGCGGACGATCCTCGGGGCGAACCACATGCACAAGCGGCCCGAGACCCACGATCCGAAGCGGCCATCGCACAAGTTCGTCGACGGCGCGATCGTCGAGTCGTTCCGCAAGGCCGGCTGGCGTGAGTTCGTGCATGCCCCCTCGTTGGTGCAGCACACCGGCCGTAGGTCGAGCATGGGCAACGGCACGCAACCGCTCGCCCCTTCCTTCCCCGGCGAGGACTTCGACGCCATGACGCTCGCAAGCCAGCCCCCTGCATTGGTTGTCAGGCAACGCCGCGTTGCACCCGTCCGAACGGTGGGTCTGGCGGGGTTCAACGCGAAGGACAAGACCGGGGCTCGAAATCGTGCGATCGCGGAGAACTCCGAGGTCGTCAGCAAGTGGGTAATTCGTCCATCGGGACCAGCCGGTCCGCGACCGGAGGATGTGGATGTGATGTTTTGCCCGTCGGGGGCCAAGGTCCCCCAGTGGCTGGCCACGATCGACGCTGTCGTATTCCTCGGCGAGCCACCCTACCCGAGGCTCGCCGAACTGGCCAACAAGGCGGGCAAGCGAGTCGTTTGCTTGTGGTTTTTCGAGCGACGCCCCGGCCCGTGGGCTGAGTGGGTCGATCTGTTCCTGGTGGCTCAGCCGCAGCCTGGCTTGCCGTACGTCGTTCAGACGATGCCGACCACGCCGGAAGGGTGGCAGAGGTTTGACCAACTCGTTAAGGGGGATACATGAAGTTCGTCGTGCTGACCTGCCTGTGGGGGCGGCTGCCCCTCGCCGATTACGTGCTCGGCTGCTTCGCCCGGCACCGGGTCGCTGGCGTCAACCTCGACCTGCTGGCGGTCGGCAGCGAAGGCGAGGCGTCACGCTCCGTCGTTCAGCGGCACGGCTTCCGCTACTTGGAGCACTTCAATCAGCCGCTCGGGTCGAAGTGGAACGCCGGCCTGGCCGCGTGCCGCGGGCTCGATGCCGACGCGGTCGTGATCGTCGGCAGCGACGATATCCTCAATCGGCAGTACTTCGAGACGGCCGAAAGGGTGATGGGTGCAGTGGATTATTTCGGCCTGCTCGATCTGTGGTTCTGGGACCTGCCAACAGGGCGGTTTGGCCATTGGGGTGGCTTTGCCAACTCGCGACGCGGAGAGCCAATCGGGCTCGGACGCTGCCTATCCCGCGACCTGCTCGACCGCCTCGGCTGGCGGCTGTGGGAGCCACGCCGAAAGGAGGCGCTCGACCGGAACGCCACCGCCACGATCGCCAGGGCCAAGCCGCGTTCGGCGGCAATTCGCTGCACCGACCACGGTATCAGCGCGATCGACATCAAGACCCCCGCCAACATGTGGTCGTTTGACCAACAGGCGAGGAGTGGGCAGATGACGCTTCACGATCGGGCGAGCCATTGGGTGGAACATTATTTGGAGGGGTGGCCGTTGCCACCAACAATATGAGAGCATGGTGGTCCAAGACAAGGCGAGGTAATTGGGGAGACGATTTCAACGTGCCGCTATTGCGGCATCTTACTGGAGCCACGCCAACGCATCACCACGGGCCAGGGAAGCTGCTGGCAGTAGGCTCTATTCTGCACAAGCTAGACGATGGCGATGCCGTCTGGGGGAGCGGATTGCTGTCTCCGCAACATGCGTGCGGCGGGAAGCGCGGCGTTCGGTGGTTCGCTGTCCGCGGGCCGCATACACGGGCCGTGCTACAGGACTGCGGATATCGTGGTGTCCCTGAAATATATGGTGACCCAGGTTTGCTTGTGTCTCAAATATATGCGCCAAGCATTGAAAAACGATATCGGCTAGGTATTGTGCCGCACTACGTCGATTATGCTGGCCTCAAGCATTTACGCGCCACTGATGTGCATGTTATTGACATACGATCGGGGCTTGAGCAAGTAGTGTCTGAAGTGACTGCCTGCGATCAAATTCAATCATCTAGCCTTCATGGAATTATCATAGCAGAGGCGTATAGCATTCCTGCGACATGGCTACGTGTGGACTGGTGTTCACGCATCATTGGGGGGGAGTGGAAGTTTCGCGACTACTACGCCGGGACGGGAAGAATGGATGTTGTTGCTGTTGATATTGTTTCTGGCGGATCAGAAAAGATGTGTTGTCCAATGCCGCCTCCGGACATTGATTTACATCAGCTCGTTGCTGCATTTCCGAAAGACTTGCCATGATCACCGCTACGATGGCCTCGATCGCCTGCCGCGAATCGGCCATGCTCCGCGTGGTGGCGAGCCTGTCGCCGCAAGTCGACCGGGTTCGGGTCTACCTAAACGACTACTATGCCGCCCCCCTGTGCGGACTACACAACGTCGAGTTCGTCCTACACCCATTCGGGGACCTCGGCGACGCGGGCAAGTTCGCGTTCGACGTCGAAGGCTACCACCTATCCTGCGACGACGATATCGTCTACCCGCCGAACTACGCCGAAATGATGGTGGCGGCTGTCGAACGGTACGACCGGCAGGTGGTCTGCTCGATCCACGGGGCGAGGGTGCGGACGCCGATCAAGTCCTACTATCGGGGAGGCAGGACCGTCTATCATTGCCGGCACGACCTGCTGGCCGACACGCCGGCGCACATCCTCGGAACGGGGGTCATGGCCTACCATACCGACCTAGTTCGCTTTGATGGCCGTGCGTTCGGAAACGGATTCATGGCCGATATCTGGGTCGGCCTGCAATTGCAGGAGCGAAAGATTCCAGCAGTATGCCTCGCGCATTGGCAGGGCTGGCTCGAAGTGCTCAACGTGCCGCGAACGATCGCGGCCGAATACCGCAACCGCGACAGCGTGCAAACGCGGACCGTCAACTCGCGGCAGTGGAGCGTCTATGAAGTTCGTCGCCCTCATTCCAACGTATAACCGACCGCATGAACTGGGCCGGTTGCTGGAGCAGTTGACCGAGGCAGCAAGCCACCTGCCTGGCTCGCTGTCGACCGTCGTGCTTGATGACGGTTCCACCCCTCCGGCTGCATGCAGCACGCCTAACGTGCGAATAATCCGCAACCCCTCGAACATGGGGAAACAAGGATACTGGCGAACGATCAACAGGCTAGCGAATACGGCGAGGGAATTGCAGGCCGATTACGTGATCCACCTTGCGGACGATCTAACGCTACGTGGGCCGAAGGCCCTCCGTTCGGCCTACTTCACCATGCGGTCCCTCGGTCAGAGGGCGATTCTCAACCTGTTGACGGACAGGCGGGGCATTTGCTCGCAGTGGACAGGGAAGCAGCCGCGGCGAATCGCCGGCAGAATCTGGGAGACAGGTTGGATCGATGGGGCATTCATGGCCCCCGCAAGGATGTGGCGAGCGCTGGATCGTATCCGACCCATCCCCTCGGCCCGGTGGAGGCGAAGGCCACAAATCAGTTCGGGGGTGTGGGAGCAGGCGTCAATTCGGCTTGTGCGGGCCGGGTGGCGGCTCTGCCACCACGAGGTCGGATTCCTTCAGCACGAAGACGGCGGGGATTCGCGAATGCACCCCTCGTTGCGGGCTAGCTGCCCCCTCTAATCGCGACCGCACAAATAGACGGCCAGCAGGGCGAACACCCCAACGACGAAACACCAGAGCGGGCTGTAGACGTTCATTGATTCCCCCTCGCTTGTGCGGCTGCGATTACCTCATCGCGTTGCCAGACTCCACCCAGCCCGAGCCGCTTTTGGGCGTGGGGACTGAGCCGCCTCCAGCCGGCGGCTCGACTGGCAGCGTACAACGCACGCTGAGCCGACCGGTTCGCGTCGGCCAGACTCCACTCGTGCCGGTGGCTCGCCCACTCCGTAGCGAGCCACTCCCCTATCAGGGAGTCGACTTCGTCCTTGGGCAGGTGCTTGAAATGGTGCGACCACTGCCACACGACGATCCGCTCTGGGTCGTCGAGTTGCAACGCCGACCGCAGCCGGGTGAACTGAGCCGAGACGTCGCCGACCGTGATCGTCAGCGTGTCGTCGCCCTCGGCGACGACGAGCGGTGGCTTGCCCTCGGCAGGAGGGGCAAGCCAGACCACGCACTTGCGGCGGTGCCATTCGATCCGGGCGGAGGATACGCCCGAGCGGGGATCGTGTCCCCGCTCGGCGCGTAACTCCAACCGCGAACGCTGGACCCCTCGGAGGGTGTAGCGGTTCTGGTGGCCGCCGCGGGCCCGAATTGGTTCGAGCATTATTCACGCTCCAGCGGGGACGAATCCACAAGATATTCCGCGATCGCGCCGGTGAGACGTTCGGCGAGATCGTCCTCTGCCGCAGAGAATCCACGCTCTGTCAACGCCGCCTGTACGGCAGCTACGGCGGCATCAATTGCGGCCCGTGGCTTGTCCCCCAGTTCGAGGTATAGATCATGACCAATCATGGCGTGCTCCTAAGCAACGACAATCTCGGGCTGCGAATACCGAATGCGGGTCGGCGGCGGGAGGGGAATCAGCGTGACTCCAGGATGCGGCCCGTGCTCAGCCGCACCACACGGATCGCGCCGTCGCTGTGGCGGCGGAAGCACACGCGGCCGTCACCCGTGTAGTTCGCGAGGCAGAATCCGTCAGCCAGCAGCGTTCGCAGCGTTTTCGTGTACGTCGTCTTCATGGCTTGCTCCTCGGGTTCGTGTTTCGTCGTCGTCGATCGAATACATACTCAATCGACTTCCAACGGACGAAAGATTAACGCGGCCGGACGCGATTTCAATGGGGCCGGCCGATTTCGGGCCGAAATTTTTCCAAGTCGCGTCGCAAGTGAATACGTACTCAATCGTTACGGCGACGAAAAATTTTCGGAATTCCGCCGGGAATCACCCTGAAAATCAATGGTTGGCGTCCGCCACAGAAGCAACCGAGGGAAAAAGTGCTCCACCTACGACTGAGCGAGGACGAACGGCAACTGGTCGCAGGAATAGCAGCCGAGCGTGGCTGCACCTGCACCGCGGTCGTTCGTGCCGCTATCCGCCGGCTCACGTCGAGCCGGCGAATCAAAGACGCGGAGTTGATCGAGTGGCCGAGGGGCGGACGGAGTCATACCACCTATCAGGATGATGCCAATGCCGAAGACAATCGAAGTGGTAGAGTCGACCCTCGAATCGTGGGGGGTCGGCCCGCGAGTCGCCAAGCGACTCGCCGGTGAGTCAGAGCGATTCTTCGACGAATACTACCCCTCTGGGTTGGCCGTCGAAGACGAGGCGGATGCGCGTTCGACGGTCGCCGCCATGTTGGTGGCCCAGTCGATCTACATCGAAACTCAGTCGGCCTACACCGAAACGAGGGGGGCGACGTGATGAACGCGCGACAGTTGGCGAAATTTCGCATCAGCGGAAAAAGTGTTCGGGGCACTCCTTCTGAGGTGGCGGAAGTCTTCGCGCTGCTGAAGCTCGTGCCAGTGCGGTGCGAAAGCCTGTTTGCGGAGGATTGCCTGGAGTTCGTTGCGATCAGCGAACGCTTCCAGGAGTGCCCCGATGGTTGTTGTCCTCCGGAGGTGGAGCTGGTGGTACGGAAGAACAAATCGGGAGGGGTGGATTTGGTTGATGTGGTGCCCAGATAACACCAGCATGAGGGGGTCGACGTGAAGCCGCGGGAACATATCCGCGAGGAAGAAGACGCTCGGCAGATCGCTGCCGAGCGTCGCGAAGACGACGAATTCCGATTCCAGGAGGTTAACAATGCCACCAATCGAGGGGGATGCTTGGAAGATTGCGAATTGGCTCCGGCGGCACGACCCACGCTTCGAACACTCGGCGATCAGTGTGATACGCCGGGCTCGTGAGGTCGCGGAAAACGGAGACGTGACGGTTCGCTATGTCCTGCGATGCTGGCTGCGGGCCATGGATCACGACCAGCACTCGCAACGCGGGTTGCTGGCCATGTTCCACCGGCAGGGGGTAACAAACGACTAGGCCGGGCTGGGATTGGTTGGGCAACGTCGGGCGGGGTGATGTTTGGACGGGTGCGGTTAGGTGAGGTTCGGTTTCTTTACTCTCATTATGAGGACTACTTACTATGGCACTTCAGACGGCGTCGTTTACGATTCAGGGTGTGGCCCCTCTGTTGATGAACAACGTGCAGAAGGCGGACCCCCTGAACCAGTGGGCGAAGGCACTCAAGGCGATGACCAAGAAGCGGGTTAAGACCGACGAGGACCTGGCGGAGATCGCCCGCATCGAGTGGTGTGGCGGCCTCTACCTCGGGGCGGATGGCTCGCCCTGCCTCACGGGGGAGGCGATCGAAGCCACCATCAGGGAGGGGGCGAAGAAGTCGAAGGAGGGGAAGAAGGTTCAATCGGGCGTGTTCGTGCAGCAGTCGTTCCCCCTCCTCTACGATGGTCCGAAGAACCCCGACAAGATGTGGGCCGCCGACAAGTACCGCGACACACGGCGGGTGTGCGTGCAGACTCGAAGCGTGATGCGGACGCGGCCGATCTTCCACGAGTGGGCTTGCGAATTTGTCGTCCACTTCAACCCCTCCGTCTGCTCAGAGATGGACATTCGGGGGTGGTTGGAGGTCGCGGGCGAACTGGTCGGCATGCTCGACTACCGCCCCCGCTTCGGTCGGTTCAACGTGATCTAATGGCATGGTGTGGTGGGGCTCGACACGGTTGGCAGGGCGGGGTCGGGCAAGGTGGTGTACGGTTTGGCTTGGACTTTTCAACTCGTACAACTCACGACGGGGCGAGGCTCGTTACGGCCCGTTTCGGGGTGGTGTGGTGGGGTGTCGTGAGGTGGGGTTCGGATTTTAGACCCGTACAACTTGCGGCCCGGCTGGGACCGGCAGGGACCGGCAGGGCAAGGTCTGGCTTGCAAGGTCGGGTTCGGCTTGGACTTTTTTCAACCCGTACAACTTGCGGCGGGGCTGGGCCTGATGGGGCTTGGCTTGGCGATGTCGGGCTAGGTGAGGCTTGGAGATTTTTTCGACTCGTACAATTGGAGACGACATGGACATTCAGCGACTGCGAAACCTCACGACGGGGCGATTGCACACGAAGATGGAGCACATCTACGAAGACCTCGAACTCATCATCGGCGAAACCGGATTGATGACTCACATGCTTCCGGGCGTGATTCAAGCGGTGGAACCGTGGTTGCGGGAGCAAGTCAAGGACGAGCGTTTTTGGGATGGCGAGTTTGACCAAACGCACACTGGGGAGTTTCCATTGCCAGAGTCAACGGAGGAAGATCGGGCCGCGATGTTCGAGCAGTACCAGTCGCAGCCGAATCCGTTGGCGGGCAAGGAAGTGATTACGGTCGTGGTTTAGCATGCGTACAACTCACGGCTGGGCACGACCCGGAAGGGTGGGGCACGAAATGGCTCGGTCGGGCTCGGACCGGTTTGGTTTGGAGATTTTTTCGACCCGTACAACTCACGGCTGGGCCGGGCGCGACTTGGCGCGGAATGGGCAGGCTGGGTGCGGTTCGGCTTGGAGATTTTTCGATGGAAACGACTCAACGTTGGCCGGTGGACTTCGACGCCGTCAAGAAGGGGGACTCGTGGTCTCCCGCTCAATTGGAGGGGATCATCGGCAAGCCACGCGGGACGGACGCCTACCGAATGGGGGTCCTGAAGTTCTGCCAGCGGGTGGCCGACGAATTGGCGGACCGCGATCGGCCCGCCACCGTGGCCGAGGTGAAGGGCCACGTCCGAGTGCTGACGGACCCCGAAGCGAGTGAGCACAACGCCCGCTCGTTTTCGGCCGGCTTCCGACGGGCGAAACGATCGTTTCGCCGAACGCAACAGATCGACGCGGCGAACCTCGACGCCGCCCAGCAAGAGCGGCATACGAACAGGCTGGCCGTCTTCGGGGGGATGTTGCAGGCTGCTGCGGCGGCACGGAGGCTGCCGCCCCTCACACCTACGGTTCGACGCGTCCCGCAGGTGCCGGTCGGTGAGAAGAAAGAAACGGAGTGGCCGGAGTAGGCATAATTCACGGCAAGATGCGGCACGGCGGGACGCGGCCCCGGTCGGGCGGGGCGTGGCCGGGCAAGGCGCGACTTGGTTTGGACTCTTTTTCGACTCATACAACTCATGACGCGAGGCAGGACGCGGATTGGTAATGTTGGGTTCGGCATCGGCTGGGTTCGGATTGGTTTGGACTTTTTCGACTCATACAACTCTGGGCCCGGCCGGGCTGGGACTGGCGGGGCTCGGCGGGGCTCGACACGGCTTGGTTTGGACTTTTTTAGGAGCACGAAGTGAAGATCAACACAACAGCAAAACCCACCCGACCGCGGATCGTGATCTACGGTCAGGAGGGGGTCGGCAAGACGGGCTTCGCCGCCCGCTTCCCCTCGCCGATCTTCGGCATCTCAGCCCGCGAAACCGGGTTGCAGACGTTGATTCAAGCCGGGCTCGCCCCGGACGACACCCCCCACACCGACGCCATGCAAACCTGGGGCGACGTCATGGAACTGGTGGGGTATCTGCTGAACGCGGACCACTCCCACAAATGGGTCGTATTCGACACCGGCGGCGGGGTGGCACAGCTCTACTACGAGTTCGTCCTGTCGGCCGAATTCGGCGGCGACCCAGAGAAGTTCGGAGCCTACGGCCGGGACAAGTACTACCCCCACACGGGATGGAAGACGTTTCTGTCGATCCTCGACCGGCTACGCGACGTCCGCGGGCTCGGGATCGTGATGCTGGCCCACGCCTCGGTCGTCAAGCACCGCAACCCGGAGGGGGCCGACTTCGAGCGAATGGCCGCTCGCTTCCCCCTCCAACCGCTGTGGGACATGACCTACGCCTGGGCGGACGTCGTCGGCTACGCCAAATTCGATGACGTGATCACCCGCGAGGGGGAGGGGACGTTCGCCCGGGGCAAGGCCCGCGGTGGGCGGACCCGGTCGCTGAACTTCGTTCGGTCCCCCGGGTTCGACGCGAAGACACGCTACACGCTGCCGGCCACGATCCCGATGGGGGATTCGGCCGACGACGCCTACCGGGGGTTTATGGCTGCCTTCGCCGAGGGTCTGCCCAAATCAAAAAGCTCGACCGTGCGGCGTGACGCGGCGAGCCCCCCGACGGTGGAGCGTCCACCGTCGGGGGACGACATCTCCGGCATCGTGGTCAACGGGTCGTCGAAGCCGAGCAACGAGTTCGCGGGCGACGTCAACGAACTGCGAGCCACGCCGGCGCCCGCAGAAGACGTGCCGTGGTAGAGCGAACAATGAAAATCACGGTGAGCGACTTCTTGAATCCGCTTCCTGACGATCCGGTCTTTCGTTGTCTATCAGACGCGATAGTCCACGCGAAAAAGGAGTCACAGCACGACGGAAACGACCCTCGCGCTGTGTGGATTGATGACGAATTGCATTGTGTGTTTCTTCGAGGTTACGAATTGCGGCCCGTGTAATTAGCAGGGCGAGACTACCTATAGGAGGTTCTATCGTGTCCGATTATGAGAGCGACGATCTGGGCTTCGACGTACAGTCAACCGAGCCGCAAGAAGAGCGGCAGGTACTCCCACCGGGGGAATACAAGTGCGTGATCGTGGCATCGGCCGTCGAACGCTACGGTGAGGGCAAGTGCGTGGCGTTGCGGCTCCAGGTGGCCGAGGGCGAACACCAGAATCGGCTGATCTTCGCCCGCCACGCGGTCTTGCACCCCTCGGAACGGTGCCAGCAGATCGGCCGGGCGATGGTCTCGAGCTTGGCCCGCGCCACCGGGGTCCTGTCCCCCGACCGGGCCTCGGAATTCCTCGATCGGGTGGTGATCGCCAAGGTCAAGGTCAAGCCCGCCAAGGGCGAATATGGCCCCTCGAATGACGTGTCGATCTACAAGCCGGTGGGAGGGGACCTCTCGAAGCCGCAGACGATGACCATTCCGGCGCCTTCCGCCACGACGGACGTGCCGGCCAACCCGTTCGAGTGATTCAAGGATCGCAGGGAGCAACGCGGGCGGAGCCCGCCTGCAGGGATGCCAGGACGGACCCGACGACGGATCGGCCGGCAGTGGTCACGGAGGCCGCTGCCGGCACTTCTGAGGTGGAACATGATGGGACGCGACGACGGAATGCAGCCAACGTTCGTTTGCCTCGACGAAGAGATACTCCGCAAGGCAATTGATATTTGCGAGGTTGCAATCGAAAACACAAGCGACCTGCTAATTGTTTCCATCGCATGCGGCACGGTAACGAAAAAAGATAAATTGATGGTGGCTCGATACGAGGCGGAAATTGCGGAGGCCAAGAAATGCCGCAATCTGCTGAGGGTATCAATTGGATGGCCGCCCATCGAATAGTAGGTTCCCTGCATGTCCCTCCGATGGTATCAGACCGACGCCGCGAACGCCGCCCTGGCGGCACTTCGCGATTCCCCGTTGGTGGAGATGCCCACGGGCTCGGGAAAATCGCACGTCATCGCCGAAGTGGCCCGCCGTGTCCACAAACAATGGGGGGTCGAAACGTTGGTCCTGGCCCACCGAAAGGAACTGCTCGAACAGAACGCGGCCAAGATCAGAGCGGCCGGCATCGAGTGCGGCATCTACTCCGCCGGGTTGGGGGTCAAGGATTCCCACCAGCCCGTGATCTGCGCGGGGATTCAATCGGCGACCCGATCGCCGGAACGGTTCGAGGGACGAAAGCTACTGATCGTTGACGAAGCCCACCTAATCCCTTCGGACGGGGAAGGCATGTATCGCAAGTTGATAGGATACCTACGCGAACGGAATCCCAACCTCCGGTTGATGGGCTTAACCGCGACGCCGTTCCGACTCGACAGCGGCAAGCTGTGGGGCGAGGGGCAGATGTTCGGCCGGCTGGCCTACACCGTGCCGACCCGCCGGCTGATGCAGGAGGGATGGCTCGCCCCCCTGACCAACTCCGCCGGGCAAGCCACGCCGGACACCAGCCGGGCGGGGCTCGTGGCAGGCGAATTCGTGGCGAAGGAAATGGCCGAAATCTTCGCCCCGGCCACGCCCGATTGCGTGCGGGAAGCCATCGCGGCGGCCGTGGGGCGGTACTCGATCCTCGTGTTCACCTCGGGCGTCGAGCACGCCGAGGAAGTAGCCCACCAACTGGAGAAGGAAACGCGTGACGAAGTGCGGACCGTGACGGGCGACATGCCACCCCTCGAACGAGCGTCTGCCATCGAATCGTTCAAAGCGGGGCGAGCGCGGTGGCTCGTCAACGTCGACGTGCTCACGACTGGCTTCGACTGCCCGCGGGTCGACGCGATCGTCCTGCTGCGAGCCACGGCCTCGCCCGGGCTGTTCGTCCAGATTTGCGGCCGCGGGTTGCGAACGGCCCCCGAAAAGACGGACTGCCTGATCCTGGATTTCGGCGGCAACCTGAAGCGGCACGGGCCGATCGACGCCCCGAACATCCCCGGCCAGTGGAAGCGAGAGCAACGAGACAAGAAGGGGCAGCCGATCGTCAAGCCCTGCCCCGCCTGCGGCAAGGATTGTGCCGCTCGGGCGAAGTCCTGCGAGTGCGGGTTCCGTTTCCCCGAACGGCTGGAGGCTCGCGACGCGGCCAGCGGCCTGCTCGCAGACGAGGCGGCGGCAACGCTCGACGTCGTCCGAACGGAGTGGATGCGGTGGGAAAAGAAGGGCAAGCCAAACGCCCCTCCGACATTGCGGGTGACATACTGGACCACCGAAGAGGCGGTCTCCGAATGGGTGTGCTTCGAGCATACCGGCTTCGCCCGCACGAAAGCGGGGTTGTGGTGGCAGGCTCGATCGCTGCTGCCGGTGCCCGATTACGTGGACGAGGCGGTAGGCATGCTCGATTCCGGCGCATGCCGGCACCCCTCCAAGGTGACGGTCAAGAGCGAGCAGAGTGATGGCCGCTGGTGGCGGGTGATCAAATCGGTCGAGTTCGCCACCGAGAAGCCGTCGGAAGCGATGGGCGACGCCTACGTGCCCGAGGGGGCGGGGGTAGTGGATTTCGATTTCGACTTTGCGGAGTTCTGATATGTTCCACCGATTCAACGTCTGCTTCCGGCAGCAGTTTAGCTGGCACGGCGATCATCTAACGGTCGAACGTTCGGTTTCGTTGCCGTTCGTGCCGCAGCCGTCTATGAGCTTCTTTTTCCGGGACTTTTCGTTCGGGCGGGCAACCGGCACTCCCCAGGAAGTCTCTTGGGACGATGAAGAGAATCGCTTCCACGTGTATTGCGTGACCCACTGCAATACGAAGAAAGAACTTCTCGAAAATATCGACTCATGTATCGACGAAGGCTGGACCTTGCTGCCGACCAGCCGCCTTAGGTATGAGGAGATGCTGTCGGTCGAGCAAATCCAATTTCGAGAGGTGAAATAACATGCTCAAGAATCTCGATAAGGCCCCCTTTCCGTGGTTCGGCGGCAAGTCCCAAGCGGCCCCGCTCGTGTGGGAGTTGATGGGTGACTGCCCGCACTACTGCGAGCCGTTCTTCGGCTCGGGGGCCGTCCTGCTGAACCGACCGCACCCCTGCAACCGGCCCTACGTCAGCGAATCGGTCAATGACGCTGACGGACTGCTCGTCAACGCTTGGCGGTCGATTCAGTGGCACCCGCACGAAACGGCCGAGGCCGCCAGTTGGCCAGTGAGCGAGTGTGTCCCCGCGGGCACGATGATTGCCACACCGGAAGGCGATGTACCCGTCGAAGATGTCAGGCCTGGCATGACTGTCCTCGGCCACGATGGCACGCGAGTCATTCCTACGGTCGTCATGAGTGCCTGGAATCACCTTTCGTGCCGACAGTTCGTGCGGCTTGGCCCATTGGTCATGACCGACAATCACCCTGTCTGGACAGCGGAAGATGGCTACTTGCCTGCTGGGCAATTGACGGATAACCATCACGTTTGTATCATTCGCAAGGGCGACATGGTATGCGCTACTGTTGGGGAAAACGATGGAACAAAAACAGTGTCCGTCTTGCGGCAAAACATTCGCACGTCAGGCGGGTTACTCGAATTCACAGTGGGAAGCGAGGCTGTTCTGCTCTCTCGAATGCAGAGCAAACGCGCGACGCCTACCAGCGAAGGTGTGCCCTGTCTGCTCCAGGCCGTTTCGTCCTCGGGGGAAGACGCAATCGACTTGCTCTTGGGAGTGCCGGAACGTTGCCATGCGGGCACCCGAGAAGCCCTGTTTCATCTGCGGCAAATCGTTTCATGCGAGGCATGGCAATTTGGACCAACTCTGTTGTTCGAGCAAGTGCGCGACAATAAAAGTCTCGCAGGGACGAAAGGGCAAGGTACCGGTCGCGGCCTTGGCGGCACTTCAACGCCCCGAAGTGCAGGCGAAGTTGAGGGAGTATCGGCAGTCCGATCGCAACCCAATCAACGACCCGGATGTACGCCGGCGAGCATTGGAGGCGGCGAAGGCGAAGGGATATGGCCACTTTCTACATGGTGGCAATCAGCCAATGCCGAAGCCTCAGCAAGCATTGGCAGATCGCCTAGGCTGGGAAACCGAAGTCGTGGTCAGAACCAATCAGTTGACTGGGAGGGCACGTTCGCGGACCGAAAAAGCAACGCCACCATACAAGTACACCCTCGACATCGCAGAGCGGTCACTTCGTATCGACATCGAAGTGGATGGGCCATGCCACAGAAGCAGGAAAGAACGCGACGCCCGACGCGATGCGAAGATGATGTCTCTGGGTTGGACGGTGCTACGGTTCACGAATCGAGAGATACAGGACGATCTGGAGGCGGTCACGCAGAGAGTGCTGAAAGTCGCCGAGTCTATAACCTCCAGACGGTAAGCGGGAATTACTTCGCTGCAGGTATCCTCGTCCACAATTGCGACAAGACCGCGCGGCAGATCGCGGTCCTGAAGTGGCGAACCGAGACGACGCTCGACCTGCTGGCGGGCTCGCCCGAATGGTGCGACCCCAGGATGGCCGGCTGGTGGCTCTGGGGCGTCTGCTGCCAGATCGGTGCGATGGGCGGCCCCTGGACGAGCGACCCCGTAACGGGGCGAATCTTCAAGCAGCCGCTGGACGGCACGAGGGAGCCGGGCGTCAGCCGCGACCTGCCCCACCTGGGCAACGACGGCCGGGGGGTCAACCACGCCGGAACGAGGGAGCCGGGCGTCAGCCGCGACCTGCCCCACCTGGGCAACGACGGCCGGGGGGTCAACCGCCCCCAAAT
>Ga0255188_1000055_pt1 | contig 46959 bp, 39 predicted proteins | sample Miss_Cont_RepB_8_FD_188427 | JGI IMG/M metagenome (GOLD analysis project Ga0255188, IMG submission 188427) | Freshwater microbial communities from Mississippi River, Louisiana, United States - Miss_Cont_RepB_8h | ecosystem: Environmental > Aquatic > Freshwater > River | place: USA: Louisiana... | reverse complement strand
GGCGACCTGGCGGTTCAGCTACGGTTGGCGTCACAAGCCCCCGTCGGGAACGTTTCATCCCGATAGACCATGCCCCTGCCGGGCACACGAGCGCGGGTCTGCGACCCGCAGTAACTGCCGACCCCTCCGCGGCGCTGGCCGGCTCGAACGGCAGCGGGCTAAGGGCGTTGCTGCGGGTCGCAGACCCGCGCTCCGGGGGCCGGGGCAGGCTGCGCCCGGTTTGCTCCGGGAGTCGGATGATTATTTGACCACCCCGATCCCCTCTCCTAGACTCCGCCCCCTATTTATGAAGGTTCTGATTTGCGACCCGATTTCACCCAAAGGCATTGAGCTGTTCAAACAGCGGCCCGAGTTCCAGGTCACCGTGCTCGACAAGCGCCTTTCCGAGGCGGAACTCCTCCCGCTCGTGGCCGAGGTCGAGGCGATGGTCGTGCGTTCGGAAACGAAGGTGAGCAAGAAGGTGCTGGAGGCCGCCACCAAACTGCGCGTCGTCGGCCGGGCCGGCGTGGGCGTGGACAACGTGGACGTGGAGGCCGCCACCCAGCGCGGCGTGGTGGTGATGAACACCCCCGCCGGCAACACCCTCACCACCGCCGAGCTGACCTTCGCGATGATTCTCAACCTCGCCCGCAAGGTGCCGCAGGCGCACGGCTCGATGGTCGCCGGCAAATGGGACCGCAAGCTGTTCATGGGCGTGGAGCTGCACGGCAAGACCCTCGGCATCCTCGGGGCCGGTCGCATCGGCACGGAAGTGGGCAAGCGGGCGCTCGCCTTCGGCATGCGCGTGCTGGCCTACGACCCCTTCCTCACCGAGGGCCGCGCGAAGACGCTCGGCTTCGAGCTGGCGTCGGACGTGGACGCCATTTACGAGCACGCCGACTTCATCACCGTCCACCTGCCCGTCACGGAGCAGACACGCGGGATGCTCAACACCGCGGCGTTCGCCAAGATGAAGCCCGGCGTGCGCATCGTGAACTGCGCGCGCGGCGAAATCATCGCGGAGAACGACCTGCTCGCCGCGCTCGACTCGAAGAAGGTTGCCGCCGCCGCCCTCGATGTGTTCTGCGTCGAGCCGATGGCCGCCGACCATCCCTTCCGCAAGCATCCCTCGCTCATCCTCACGCCGCACCTGGGCGCGAGCTCCGAGGAGGCGCAGGAGAAGTGCGGCATCGAAGTGGCCGAGGTCATCACCGCCTACCTGCTCACCGGCGAGGTGCGCAACGCGGTCAACCTGCCCTTCCTCGACGCGCGGACCTACGAGCAGGTGAAGCCCTACATGGCGCTCGGCGACGCGCTGGGCAAGCTGCTCGCGCAGGTCGTCCCGCAGCAGGTGGACCGCGCGCACATCACCTACGGCGGCAAGGCGCAGGAACTGCCGAACATTGACCCCATCACGCGCTCGGTGCTCATGGGCTTCCTGGCCCGCGCGGCGGTGAAGGACTTGAACCACATCAACGTGCGCGGCATCGCCAGCTCGCTGGGCATCAGCGTCGAGGAGAAGCGCTCCAACGAACCCGTCACCTTCAACGAGTGGCTCCACGTCCAGCTCTTCAAAGGCGGGGAGAAGGTCGGCTCCGCCGGCGGCACGTTCTTCGGCTCGCCGAACAACCCGCGCATCGTCCGGCTCTTCAGCAACGCGCTGGAAATCCCCCTGCACGGCACCTTCCTCATGTTCAACAACCAGGACCGGCCCGGCATCGTCGGCCACGTCGGCTCCCTCTTGAGCAAGCACAACGTCAACATCGCCAACCTCAGCCTCAGCCGCGACCATGCCGGCGGCCACGCCCTCTCCGTCTTCCATGTGGACAGCGAACCGCCGGTCGAACTGCTCGAAGAGCTCCGCCGCGATTCCGTCTTCAGCAATGTCCGCGTGGTCAAGCTGTGAACCCCCCGGCGCCCTCCGCACCATGAAAACCTTCGCCCCGCTCCTGTTCCTCGCCGCCGCCACGCTCGCGACGCAGGTGTCCGCCGCCGATCCCAAGCCCAAGCCCAACCTCACCACCGCCCCGCCGCCGCCCAAGGCCGCCGTCAAAGTGGACGACCTCTTCCCCCCCACCGTGCTGGCCAAGGGCAAAGGCTTCGAGATCAACAGCCGCCAGCTCGACGAAGCGTTTCTCAACTTCCGCACCGCCGCCGCCTCCCGCGGCCAGCCGCCCCCGCCGGAGGACAAGCGCCTCGAAGTGGAGAAAAAACTGCTCGACCGGCTCATCGTCGTCCAAGCGCTCTCCCGCAAGGCCATCGAGGCCGACCAGACCAAAGGCAAGGCCGCCGCCGAGAAACTCCTCGCCGAAATCCGCCAGCAAGCCGGCTCCGCGGACTCCTTCCGCCGGCAGGTTCAAGCCATGGGCATGACCGCCGAAGGCTTCACCACCCAGTTCATCGAGCGCGCCATCGTCGAGGAAGTCGTCAACCGCGAAGTCCGCGACAAGATCACCATCCCGCCCGCCCGCATCCGCAAGTTCTATGACGACAACCCCAAGCGCTTCGAGCAGCCGGAAACCGTCCGCGCCGCCCACATCCTGCTGACCACCCGGGATCTGAACTCCAACCAGGAACTGCCCGAGGACAAACAAAAGGCCCAGCGCAGCATGGCCGAAGCCCTCCTCAAACGCGCCCGCAGCGGCGAAGACTTCGGCAAACTCGCCAAGGAATTCTCCCAGGACCCCGGCTCCAAAGAACGAGGCGGCGAATACGTCTTCGCCCGCGGCCAGATGGCCCTCGAATTTGAAACCGCCGCCTTCAACCTGCGCCCCGGCCAGATCAGCGACGTGGTCACCACCAAGTTCGGCCACCACATCATCAAGACCCTCGAACTCACCCCGGCCAAGAAACTGGAATTCGAGAAAGTCCAGAACCGCATCCGCGACGCCCTCCAACAGGAAGAAGCCGACAAGCAAATGCCGGCCTTTCTGGACAAAGTGAAGAAAGACGCGGGCGTCGAGATCCTGGACGCGAAATACAAGTGAGGCGGCAGGCACAGGATTAAGATTACGAGCAGGAGCGGGCAGGGCGGCTCGGAGTCCTACCCTCAATCCTAATCCGGCCCAGCTCCCATGAAGTCGCTCCCCATCGCCCTCACCATCGCCGGCTCGGACAGCGGCGGCGGCGCGGGCATCCAGGCGGACCTCAAGACCTTCGCCGCGCTCGGAGTCCACGGCACCAGCGCCATCACCTGCCTGACCGCCCAAAACCCCAAGGGCGTCTCCGCCATCCAGGCCGCGAAGCCCGCCATCGTCCGCGCGCAAATCGAAGCCGTCTTCGCCGAACTGCGCCCTGCCGCCGTGAAGACGGGCATGCTGTTCGACACTGCCATCATCCGCGAAATCGCCGGCTTCTTCGGCCAGCTCCGCAGCCCGGTGCCGCCGCTCATCGTTGACCCCGTGATGGTCGCCACCAGCGGCGCGCGCTTGCTGAAGCCCGCCGCCTTGCGCGCGCTGCAGGACGCATTGCTACCCCTGGCCACCCTCGTCACGCCCAACCTCGACGAGGCGGAAATCCTCGTCGGCACCCGGCTGAAGACCCCGGAAGATCTGCGGGCCGCCGCGCGGACCATTCACCAGCGCTTCCACTGCGCGGTGCTGGTGAAGGGCGGCCACCTGCGCGGCCTGCGCGAGGCGGTGGACATCTTCTTCGACGGCCAGAGCGAGCTGCTGCTCTCCGCACCGTTCGTGCGCGGCGTCTCGACCCACGGCACCGGCTGCACCTACTCCGCCGCCATCGCCGCCCACTGCGCCCTTGGCCACGATCTGCCCCACGCCGTGCAGCTCGCCAAGGACTTCATCACCCGCGCCATCGCCAGCAGCCACCGCGTCGGGAAGCACTCCGTGCTGAACACGACCCGCTGAACCGGAGCCATGAAGTTGAAGCCGTCGGCGCGACCGCCGAGATACGGGATGCACAGAGGGATTTCTCAGTGGAAGGGGAACTGAGCTGGTTCACGCAGTCGGGCGGCAGGAGCGAATTGACTACACCTTGAGCAGCCCGGCCCGATGCTTGCGCACGGCGTTGGACACAACTAGGCTTGGCCAATTCCCGCACCACCGGCATGAGCCTGCATCTTGCACTGAACCCGCACTTCCTGCTGGAGGCGCTCGCCTCGATCATTGCCACAGGACTGTATTTCCACTTGCGCAGACAGGCTGGGCGAACGCCCTTCCCGCTGGAGACCATCTTCTGGCTTATCTGCGGAACCTTGTTCGGAGCCTGGCTGGGATCGAAGCTCGTCGTGCTCCTCGAAAGCCTCACTCGCCCGTTGAGCGATGACTTCTGGCTCCGGCTGATCGCCGGCGGCAAGAGCACCATCGGTGCGATCCTCGGCGGCTGGGCGGGCATTGAGCTGGTCAAGCGCCGTCTGCAACTGCGCACGCAGACAGGGGAATTCTTTGTGTATCCGCTCGCGGTGGGGACCGCCATCGCCCGGCTCGGCTGCTTCGCCACAGGCCTGGAGGATCAGACGCACGGCATCGCGACGGGCCTGCCGTGGGGCGTGGACTTCGGCGACGGGGTGGCGCGGCATCCGACGCAGTTGTATGAGGTCGCGTTCGTGCTGCTGCTGGCCGTCGGCTTGCATCGCTGCGCCCAGCGGCGCGGGTGGGAGCACGGCGCGCTGTTTCGTCACTACGTCACCGGCTATCTGGCTTTCCGGCTCGCGGTGGAGTTCCTCAAGCCACGGGAAATCTGGCTGCCCGGCTTGAGCGTGACGCAAGTGGTCTGCGCCGCCGCCGTGGCGTGGCTGTGGTGGCGGCGTGCGCCCGAACCGCGACGCGGTGATTGAGCCGATTGATGGCCGCCCAAGTTTAATCGGTTTGGTGGGGCCGCCCGCCGGCTGGCACGCTGCGGCCCGTTCGAATGAATGTAGGCTCATAGATTGCCGACCTATCAACAAAGTAACCAGCCAAGCCAAGATGAAATACTTCCTGCGAAATTCTGACGATGGGGCCATCACCGGCCCGTTCGAGCTTGATGACATCGAGGCCATGTTCAAGGCCGGGAAGCTCCCCGCCGACACACTGGCGACTGGGGACATTGGCGAGAGCCTCGGCCAGGTCCACCGCACGCCCGCCGAGGATTGGATGCCGTTAAAGTCCATTCCAGGCTTTGGCCGGGAGCGGCCACCGAGTGCGCCGCTTCGACAAGCCGCCCCGCCTCTGCCAGCACCAACTCCGCCGCCCCCAGCGGAACTGTTCCCGACGCACATTTGGAAAAAGCCTCAAAGCCCGCCCGAGCAGATTTCCTTCTGCCCGTTCTGTAGGCAGAGGGCCGATGGTCCGGTAGTGCTCGGTGAAACCCGGTGCGGGCAGTGCGGCAAGCTGCTTTATCCCGCCGCAGGAACCAACCGACCGCCCACGCCCACGCCCAGCCGTCCCTTATCGCTCCTCACGTTCATCGCGGCGTTTATCGGCGGACTCGTGGTGCAGCATGTCTCGCTCATCATCGTGTGCCTGTTCGCTGGCCTCGCAAGCCGCAAGGCCAACGCCACCCCAGCGATCATCTTCGCCATCCTCCTCTGCGCAGGGCGGATCGCGGTCGCCCTTCCCATGCTGCGCAGTCCGACCAACCGCGGGTTCGCGTTCGGCATCCTGCTGGGCGTGGGGCTGACAGCCCTGCTCACGGCCAATTGCGCTGTGAATGGTTTGAAATGAGCCACCTGACAACGAACTCACCTGCATGAAATACTTCCTCTTCAACCCCGCGAACCAGGCCATCACCGGCCCGTTCGAACTGGATGAGATCGCAGCCAAGCTCCAAGCCGGCGAACTCCCCGCCGACACGCTGGCGACTGGGGACATTGGCGAGAGCCTCCGGCAAGTCCGCAGCACTCCCGCCGAGGATTGGATGCCGGTGAAGTCCATCCCCGGTTTTGGCCAAGGACGTTCACCGGAGTCGGTGTCTCTTGCCGCCGCAGACGAGATATGCTTCTGCCCCGGCTGTGCATACCCGCTGCCAACGCCGTTGCCGCCCGGTGAAACTGATGTGTGCGAGGGTTGCGGCAGGACTCTGGGGTTTGCACCACCGCCACCACCGTTGCCACCGGCGGGCGTTACGCTGCTCCCGATCGGTGAGAGCAAGTCCAGCCGGGTGCTGGCAGGCGTAGGAAAAGCCTTGGGCACGGTTTTCATCTTCCTCCTATGTCTGATAGCCGGCTTCTTCATGCTCACACTCCTGATGCTCATTGTTTTTGGCTCCAAGTGCCGCGCATGAAAACTCTCATTCACCTCGCGCTTGCCACCGTGCTGACGCTGCCGGTCGCGGCGGCGGACGCTTACTTGCCGGTCAAGTCGCCCGCGCCCAGCAGTGCGACGGGGCGGCAGGCCTTGCTGGCCAGCTTCCCCCGGGACGCCCGCCAAGTGGTCTATCGCTGGGATCCGCGCGACGCGCGGTCCGAAGCGGAGCGCCTGCGCGCGCTGGCGGCCTTCGTGTATGAGAGCTACGACAGCTCAGCGTGGATTCCCCAGAGCTTCATCACGGTCAACCGCGTCCTGCTCGGCTCGTCAACCGCCGTGGACTCCATCCTCCGCGACCAACTCGGTCTTGTGCTCTGGCCGCAGAATAAATCCGCGCCCGTCTTCGGCATGGCCCCGAACCCGGCGCGCGACCAGTCCCTGAGCTGGACCTTGAACTGCCTCGCCTGTCACATGGCGGAGATTGACGGCGTCGCCTACTTTGGAGCCGGCACGAAGACACTGGACGAGCTGTGGCTCGGCCGCGCCGCGCAGAAGGTGACGGAGCTGACCCACCAGACCGCCGCGCGGACGGCCACCACCGAGCAGGCCACGGCGCGGCGTGCCCACGACATCCTCCGCCAGCACCATCACGAGGTGTTCGAGCCACTCACGCGCGGGCGCTCTACGGCGTTCCCTGCCTCACACGTGGAGATGCACATGCGCGCGCAAGGCGGGACCCCGCCGGACTTCGCCAAGGTCGGTCGCGGCGACGTGAAGTCCCCGCCGCTCTGGCATGCCGCTGCCAAGGCACCGTTCCAGCGCTGGTATTGCGACGGCAGTTTCACCGGCACGTTCCCGCTCATGGCCTCCTCCATGGAACTAGCCTTGGACCAAAGCTTCGACAAGCTGGCCGCTTCCGTCGTGCCGCAGATTCAGGCCGACTTTCGCAACGTCATCCAATTCCTGCGCCCGCCGCGCTATCCCCACGCCATGGATGCCCGCGCGGCCGCGCGGGGGAAGAAGCTGTTCGAGTCGGAACAAGTCGGCTGCGCGAGCTGCCACGGCACCTACGACGGCCAAGGCAACGTGCAATGGACCGGACTGCACATGGACGTCGGCACCGACCCGGCGCGTCTGCAATTGGTCAACGCCGACTTCGTCACGGCCTTCCAGGCAAGCCCGCTTGCACAGGTCGGCAAGCTGGCCCCGAGCCGCGGCTACGCAGCGACTCCTCTGACCGGCGTGTGGGCGAACTTCCCCTACCTGCACAACGGCAGTGTGCCCACGCTCTACCATTTGCTCGGGCCGGCGTCCGCCCGCCCGCGCCTCTTCAGCGTCCAAGCCGCGCGACACTTCGACCGCGTCAAAGTGGGCCAGACGTTGCACGCCCCGTCCGCCGCCGCGCCCGAGGATGAAGCCGAGTTGCTCCGCCGGCACGGTAAGGACCGCGACTGGTTCAACGCCAATCGCACCGGCTGCGACAACGGCGGGCACGACTTCTGGTCGCGCATTAAGACCGAGGAGAACCGGATGGACCTGATCGAGTATCTCAAGACGCTGTGACCCAAAGCGCTGCCGTTGACGGCCCGTCCACACCCGGCCCAAACTCTCGGCGTGAACCAAACTGGCTACCCCTTCACGCGCCACCTTGCTCCCGCCGTGCTTCAGCCAATGGCGCTCCTGTCCGCGATCTGGCTGTTCTCGGCTTGCTTGCCGGCGGCCGAGCCAGCCGCCAAGCCCGTCAAAACCATCCGCCTGCTCACGGTGGGCAACAGCTTTTCGCAGAACGCCACGCGGCAGCTCGGCAACCTTGTCACCAACGCCGGCCACATCCTCATCCACCAGCCCATCGTCGTGGGGGGCGCGTCGCTGGAATTGCACTGGGGCCGGGCGGCGGCGTTTGAGAAGGACGCCACGAGCACCAACGGCCTCTACGGCAAGCAAAGCCTCAAGCAGCACCTCGTCGCGCAACCGTGGGACTTTGTCACCATCCAGCAGGCGAGCATCAAGAGCCACGACGCCGCGACTTACCGGCCCTTCGCCAAGCAACTTCACGATTACATCAAACAACACGCTCCCAAAGCCGAGGCGTTGATGCACCAGACTTGGGCGTATCGCGTGGATGATCCGCGCTTCAAGGTCACTGCGCCCAAGGCCGGCGAGCCCAAGACGCAGGCCGAGATGTATGAGCAGCTCACGCGCGCCTACTCGACCATCGCGGCCGAGCTGGGCATCCGCCGCCTGCCGGTGGGCGACGCCTTTTACCTCGCGGACACCGATGAGAAATGGGGCTACCGGCCGGACACGAAGTTCGACTTCAAGAGCAACGACGACAACCGCCTGCCGGACCAAAAGCACTCGCTCCACGTCGGCTGGCGCTGGGCCAAGGGCAAGTCCGGCAAAACCGCGCTCGGCATGGATGGCCACCACGCCAACGCAGCCGGCGAATACCTCGGCGCATGCGTGTGGTTCGAGGTGCTCTACGGCGAGAGCGTAGTGGGCAACGGCTTCATCACGCCGGGCCTTGACCAAGCACACGCGCGCTTCCTCCAGGAAACCGCCCACCGTGCCGTGCTCGCCGCGCGCGCCCGGCAGCTTTCCACGCCGGCGAAGTGATCGCTCGGTGCGCTGCAATGACCCATTGCGCCTGTGAAATTGCCCAAACTGCGTTTGCTTGTCACCGTAACCACCGCCCTGCTGCTGGTGCCGCAGGGCATGGCGCAGCCCGCCGCCGACCCAGCTGTGAGCTTCGGCGACGGGGTGATCTCAGGGATCGCTCCGGTGAGCGAGGGCCGTGAAGCCATGGTGAGGAACGGCGTGAAGCTGGACGTGTTCTTCGACCGGGGGACGAAGGGCAGCGTGGCGATTTACGCGATCAACACGGGCCGGAAACAGCTTGTGCTCACGCCCGCAAAGCACCGCGCGATACTGGAGAATCTGCTTCGGAAGAAGTTCACCGTGGTGGTGGCCGACTTCCGCGACAAGCAACTCGGCGGGATCGAGCTCGAGAAGTATGTGGTCCAGCTCACTGCGGACGTCCGCGAGGCGGTGGATGGGATTTTCCCCCCGAAGGCGGGAAGTCGTCCCCCGCCGCCGTCCGCCCGGCCAGCGATGAGCCGGACGGGGACGTTTGCGAGCGATTATTATGTGCTGATGCCGGGCTTCACCGTGGAACGGGAGGTGGCGTGGTTCCGCTACGGGGACATCCCGGAGCCGTTTCGCAAGGCGCTGGCGGCCCAGCTCGGCAGGCCGTTTCAGGCGGCGGATGCCGACGTCGCGAACACCTACGACATCATCTACCCGGTGCATGGCCCGGCGGTCGGGGTGCTGACGAACTACGGGTCGAACGAGAAGGGACGCGAGGACTTCTACGCGACGGACCAGAGGTTTCTCGTGATGGCGTTTGCGTTCAAGAATCTGGCGATTGTCCACCAGCAATACTTCACCGACCCGGCGGGCGGGTATCCGAAGGGATACGGTTACTACGGCGACCAGTTCGCGGTGAATTTCATCCGCCACCTGAAAGGCAATGCCGCGCGGTATCACCTCAACGTGGAGAAGATCTGTTGTTTTGGCCACAGCAAGGGCAGCGAGGTGCCGGGCATGCTCGTCAACCGGCTCCGAGACGCGCCGCCCTACTTGCGGGCGAAGGTGGATTTCAAAAAGCTGAACCTCGCAGAGAACGAGCGAAGCATCCCGTCCCCCTTCCCCACCCTGTCCACGGAAATCGCGGGCGCGATCTTCGGGGCGGGCGTGGGCAATCAGGAGGTTCAGCATGAGAAGCTGCAGCCGTGGAGCAACCGCCCGGCGGCGAACATTTCGCCATTCTTCATTTATGCCGACCACCGGGCGGACACCCGGCAGCACACGCACGCCGCCGTCGCGAAGGCGCGGGCCCACGGCGTCACCGTGGAGACCGCCGAGCAAGAAGCGCACACCTGGCCAATCGGCGGCGCCTATGAGAAGGCGTCGGCCTTCGCTGACCGAATCTTGGGACTGCGCGCCGTGGGACCACCGTCCCACGGCGCACCATCAAAACCAGCTCCGTGAGACACCCCATCGCACTGTTCGCTGCCGTGCTGCTCGCGCCCCTGGGCTCGCTGCAAGCGGTTGACTATCCTTACAACACTGCCGAGCCGCAAAAGGCCGGCTGGCCGCTCACGGCGGCAGAGCGTGCCTATGTGGTGGACAAGCCGGAGCACGACCGCCGTCCCGGTCGCGAGTCCCACAAGCATCTGCCGCAACTCTGGCCGCAGGTGCCGAGCGCGGGGCACTTCGGCGGCGATGCGTGGCTGAAGCTGCACGAGGCCCATGTGAAGACCGTGCAGGCGCACCAAGGTCCGCTCGCCGTGCTGCTTGTCGGCGACAGCCTCACGATTCAATGGGGGGAGTCGTGGGGGCAGCACTTCCCCAAGCTCAAGGCCGTGAACATCGGCATCGGCGGCGACAAGACGCAGAACGTGCTCTGGCGGCTGGACCACGGCGGTGTGGCCGGACTTCAGCCCAAGGCCATCGTGCTGATGATTGGGAACAACAATATGTTCTTCACCGCCGAGACCGGCATCGAAGCCGCCGCGCTCGGCATTCAGATGTGCGTGAAGAACCTGCGCGAGAAGTTTCCCGCCGCCGCCCTCGTCGTTGCAAAGATTCTCCCCGCGCACGCGCCCGGCCATCGCTTCTACGAGGACATCAAGCAGACCAACGCCGCGCTCGACGCACTGAAGCTGGAGCGCGATTCAAAAGTGCGCGTGCTCGACCTGTGGGGCGACTTCACCAACGCCGACGGCACTCTCAAGCAAGCCCTCTTCACCCCGGATAACATCCACCTCGCACCTGCGGGATACGCGGTGTATGCGGAGAAGCTCCGGCCGCTGCTGGAAGAATAGAATGCTGGAAGCGGCAGAAGAGACGGCCAACCAGTGAGTGCAGATGCTCCTGCGCCCGTCCTTCGGCGGTTGAACCCGAATTCCGAAGCAGGAATTGAGTAACCACGGATGGACACCGATGAACACGGATGGGAGCGGGGACGCGGTGATGCGCGTGATTTTCCCGGCTCCAAACGGACTGGCATGAGAGTTCCTCGTGCTGTGCCGTTGCTTATCCGTGTCCATCCGTGTCCATCCGTGGTTCAACTCCGGCGTTCGGGTTGAATTGTCCGCGAAGCGTTCCAATCAACTTCCTCCATGCGCGAACCACACTCAAAGTCATGACACTTCACCGCCGCCGTTTCCTCCAATCCACCGCCGCCGCGACCACCGCCGCGCCGTTTGCAGCGCAGCCCTCACTCGCCGCCGAGGCCACCGTCCCGCAGTCCGTCACGGAGTTGTGGGCGGACTTCGACCCGCGCCGCGACCCGCTGGAGACCGAGGTCATCCGCGAATGGCGCGAGGACGGTGGCGTGTTCCGGCACGTGCGGTTTCTGGTCGGCAAGTTCCGTGGCCAGCCCGCGCGCATGGCGGCGATTTATGGTTTTCCCGCCGGCGCGCAGGGGAAATTGCCCGGCGTCCTGCACATCCACGGCGGCGGCCAGCGCGCCTTCCTGCACGAGGTCAAATTCCTCGTCGCGCGCGGCTACGCGGCGCTGTCCGTGAACTGGGGCGGCAGCGGCACCGGCCAGCCGCCGTTCAACGCCCCGGAAGGGGCACAGCCCGGCGACCCGAACACCGACTGGGGCTCAGTGGACCCGTCGCAGCTCAACGTGCCCGGCTACAGCTCCATGCTGCCGGGGCCGAAGCAGTTCTTCACCGACCGCGAGCATCCGAAGAACAACAACTGGTATCTGCTCACGCTCGGCTGCCGGCGCGCGCTGACATTTCTCGAACAGCAGCCGGAAGTGGACGCGCAGCGCCTCGGCGTCCACGGCTACTCGATGGGCGGCAACCTCACCATGTATGTCGCCGGCACTGACGCCCGAGTGAAGGCCGCTGTGCCCGGCGTTGGCGGCCAGGGCTGGCGTTGGGAGGATCATGAATTCACCGGCGGCCGGGCGCGCCCGCAGGACGCGGTGAAGGGCGACGTGAACACCTTCCGCCGCACGTTGAGCTTCGAGAGCTACGCACCGCTCATTCGCTGTCCCGTGCTCCACCGCAGCGCGACGAACGACTTCCACGGCTGGATGGACGACGTGTATCGCACCAACGCGCTCATCCCCGGCCAGCCCACCCGCTACAGTTGGGCCCCGCACTTCAACCACCGCCTCACACCCGAGGTCGCGGTCGCCATGCCGCTATGGCTCGACCAGTTCCTCAAGGGCGGCCCCGCGTTGCCCGAGACACCGCGCACCGAACTCGCGCTCAAGACCGCCGACGGCGTGCCCACGCTGCGTGTCACCGTAGCTCGACATTCCAATGTCGAGCCGCAAGCCGCACGCACTGCTCGCGACATCGGAATGTCGCGCTACGTCCCGGCGCGCTGCGACATCTATTACAGCGTGGACCCTGACCCGCGCGCCCGCTTCTGGCGCAGCGCGGACGTGACGCGTGACGGTGACGCCTTCCTTGCCAAGCTCCCGCTGCACACGCTCGACACGCCGCTCTTCGCGTTCGCCAACGTCCATTTCACGCTGCCCGAGCCCGTGCCAATGAAGCTGCTGCCCGGCAACGGCGAGTTCGTGCGCGAAATCTGTTTGAGCAGCCAGTTCCACCACGCCACGGCCACGGCCTTGCGCGAGGCAGGCGTGAAGCCGACCGCGCGGCCTGGCCCGTTGGTGGATGACTTTTCGCGCGGCCTGCGCGACTGGTTCCAGCTCAATGCCGGGAACCACGCGCACCTGCAAACCTGGACCCGCAAGCTCACCGACCCGCTCTGGCGCGGCCCGGCGGACGCGAAGCTCAAGCTCACTTACCAACTCGCGCGACCGAACCCGCTCGCCTTCGTCATCCAGGAAAACGAGTGGCGCAACTACCGCGGCCCACGCCGGACCTTCGTCTGCGAACGCGACCTCCCGGGTGCCGACGCGGAGCAAACCGTGACCCTGACCCTCGCTGACTTCACCTCCGCTGACGGCGCGTTGAAATCGTGGGCAGAGGTGGACCAGTTCGGCATCTGCGCCTACAACCCCGAGCGCCCGCAGCGCGGCCAGCGTCCGGCCCGCCCGGCGACATGGAACGGCCCCGGGCTGAAGCTCCTGCGGCTGGAGTGGGTTTGAAGCCGCCGGCTCAGCCCATCGCCCGGGGCAGTCGCAGCGCGAAGGTGGTTTCCGCTGGCGAGCTTGTTTCCAACACCAGTTCACCGCCGTGGGCGCGGGCGATTTCCCGGGAGAGGCTCAGGCCTAGACCCACGCCGGCCACGGCGCGGTTGCGCGCGGAGTCGCCACGGTGAAATCGCTCAAAGAGTTTTTCCTGGTCCTCCGCCTTGAGGCCGGGACCAGTGTTGTGGACGCGCAGCGTCGCGTGAGCGTCCTCGGTAGCCAGCTCGAAACGGATGGAGCCGGCGGGATGGTTGTATTTCACCGCGTTGCTGGCGAGGTTGTGCAGCACTTGCTGAAGGAGGTCGGCATCGGCGACCACGCGCACGCCGGGCTGGAGATTGGCTTCTAACTTCAAGTCACCGGCCAGTATTTCCGTGTCTTCCATCAACTCCCGCACAGCGCCAGTGAAGTCGAGCGGCTGGCGGTCGAGCTGGAGCTGTCCGGCATCGGCCTGGGAAAGCAGAAGCAATTTTTGCGTGATGGATTTGAGGCGTTGAATTTCTTCGAGCAGGTCGCCGAAGACGCGTTGTTGCTCGGAGCCGCTGGGAGCGTGCTGCAAAGCGGCTTCCACTTCGCCCTGCATGATGGTGAGCGGAGTTTTCAGCTCGTGCGCGGCGTCAGCGCTGAAGCGGCTGGCCTGATGAAAACTCTTTTCCAGCCGGTCCATCATGGCGTTGAAGACCGTGATGAGCCGCTCCATCTCGCGGTCGTAGGCCAAGGCGGGAATGCGCTGGTCCAGGCCCCTGGCGGTGATGCGCTCGACGGTGTGCGTCAGCGCCGTCACGGGGCGCAGCGCACGGGCGGCCAGCAGCCAGGCACCCGCAGCCACGAGCAGGAGCACGACAGGCAGCGCGGTGAGGTAGACGCGGCGAAGGTGCGCCAGGCTGCCGGAGAACTCGCCCAGGTCCGCACCCAGCGCGAGGGTAAGGTAGGGGTTGCCCATCACACCGACGCGCCATTGGCGGCCGTCCACTTCGCGCGTGAGGAACTGCGGCTCCTTGCGCGGGAGTGCGGGGTTGGTCGGGGAAATCGGTTCGGCACGGCGCGGCGGGGGTGGCGGCTCCTGTCCCGGCGCGAGGCGGAATGGGGCCTCGTAGTCGGTAAGTTGGGCGAACCTTGCGGGGTCCAATCCGGCAGGCCAATCGGGTGACTGGTGCAGCACGCGGTCACCGTGCTTGACCCAGAGAATGAACTTACCCGAGCGCTCGCGTCCGCTGACGAAGCCCAGCGCGCTCTCAAAGCGCACCCAATGGTCGCCGCCGTTGACGCGGTCGAGGTGCGAGCTCCCAAGGTTGCGCAGTTCGCGGTCCACGCGCGCGAGGTCCAGCCGCTGGGTGAGCTGCCAGAAAAGCACGCCCGCTGCGATGAGCAACCCGCCGGAAATCGCGCCAGAGAGCAGGGCGATTTTGAGGCGGAAGGAATTGCTCTTCATGGGCAAACTAAAGCTTCACGCACCGGTAGCCCACGCCGCGGACGGTCTCGATGAGTGGGCGCGTTGCGTCGTCCTGGATTTTCTTCCGCACGCGCTGGACATACACGTCCACGAGGTTGGTGCCGGGGTCATGGTGATAGTTCCAGACGTGCTCGCACAGTTGCGCGCGGGTGAAGACGCGGCCGGGCGAGCGCAATAGGCAGGTGAGCAGGGCGAATTCCCGCGTGGTCAGCTCGATCGGTTGACCAGCGCGGCGGACTTCGCGGGTCAGGAGATTCACGGAAAGGTCACCGGCTTCAAGCAGGCTCGCTTGCTCGCCCGAGCGACGGCGCAGCAGCGCGTGCAGGCGTGCAATGAGTTCCTCGGTGTAAAAGGGTTTCGCCAGATAATCGTCCGCACCGAGGTTCAGGCCTTCGACCCGTTCGTTGATGCTGCTGCGCGCGGTGAGCAGCAACACCGGCACGGTCTGCCCGCGCTCGCGCAGCTGCCGCAGGATGCTCAGGCCGTCGCGGCCCGGCACCATCACGTCGAGCACAAGCGCGTCGTAAGGCCGCGTGGTCGCCAGCGTGAAGCCCTCGTCGCCGTTGCCGGTGGCGTCCACGATGAAGCCTGCCGCCTCCAGCGCCTTGCGCACCAGTGCGGCAATCTTCCGCTCGTCTTCGACCACGAGGATTTTCACGCCAGCAGAGTATCTTCACCGGCCCCCGCACCGAAGCAGTTTCCCATGACAAAACTGTAATCATTTCCCGCAGGTTGGCTTCATCGGGTGGGAGTGCGATGGCTCCAGACATATGAAAACCTTTACGCTCCGGTTGTCCCTGACGCTCGCCACGGTGGCGTGCGTGTCGTTCCTCACCCTCGCCCAGGACCAGCCCAAAGGCCCGCCCGACGGCAAAAAGGAGGGCGGCAAAGGTAAGGGCAAAGGCGGCGGCAAGGGCGGCGACCAGAAGGGCCTCTTGAAGCCCACGCTCGCCGACACGCTCAAGGTTAACGTCTATGCCGACAACTGGTTCGCGCTCTTCATCAACGGCGAACTCGTCGCGGCGGACTCCATCAAGTTCACGCCCCACAACGTCGTCAGCGTTGACATCCTGCCCGAATACCCGATGACCATCGCCGTGCTCGTCAAGGACAACGCCGACCCCAAGACCGGTCTCGAATACGGCGACCACATCGGCGACGGCGGCTTCTGCATCAAGTTCAGCGACGGCACCGTTTCCAGCGCCAAGTGGAAGGCGAAGAACTTCTTCAAGGGCCCGCTCAAGGGGGATGTGAAGAATCCGCAGGTAGAGCACACGCCGATTCCCGATGGCTGGTGGAAGCCGGACTTCGACGATAGCAAGTGGGAGAACGCGACCGAATACACCGAGGAGCGCGTGAACCCGAAACAGCCGTTCTACGACGCGGATTTCAAGGGCGCAAAGTTCATCTGGACCAGCGACCTCGACCTCGACAACACCGTCATCTTCCGCACGCGCATTGAGAAGCCCGGCTGGGTGAAACGCTGGAACACCAAGCCCGACCTGGACATTTCCGGTGCGCCGTTCAAGTGAGCCAACTACTTTGCCGCCATGAACTCTCCTCGTCTTTTCCTGCTGGCCGCGCTGCCGCTGGCGCTGGCCGGTCCGTTAGCACACGCCCACCTCATCGGCGACGGCGCGCATGACTCCGCTGCGCCGCACTACGACTTTAGCGTCCGCCCGCCGGGGGCCATCGCGCTGCGCGGCGCGCAGTTGCGTGGTGACACGGTGCTGCTCGCGCAAGCCACACGCCCGGTGAAGGCCGTTGCGCCTGCCGGCTTGCCGGCGCAGGCCGTGGCGTTTCAGGCGTTCGCGCCGAAGGTGAGCATCCGCACGGACGGGCAGTTTCTTTACGTCGAATCGGACGGGATGCCCGCGCACAACATGATGGTGGGCATCACCGCGTGGCAGCAGCAGGTGCCGTTGCCGCAGCCTTACACGGGAGCGAACGCGTGGCGTGTTCCGCTCAACCCGGTGCCAGCCAAGACGCCGGCTTCCATCAAGAACCGCTTCCTGCGCGGGGCCATCGCGCTCGCGGCGAACGGCATTCCCATCTTCAACCCGCAGAACAATCGGGGCGAGATTTCCGCTGAGATTGGCGAGCTGGACCAATGGGGCGGCCACTGCGGTCGCGCGGATGACTACCACTACCACGCCGCGCCGCTGCACTTGCAGACCGTGCTCGGCAAGGGCCAGCCCATCGCCTACGCGCTGGATGGCTATCCCATTTTCGGCCTCACGGAGCCGGATGGTTCCGCGCCTGCGCAGCTCGACGCCTTCAACGGCCACAGCACGCCCGCGCTCGGCTACCACTACCACGCCTCGCTCAAGTATCCTTACGTGAACGGCGGCTTCCACGGCGAGGTCGTCGAGCGCGACGGCCAGGTGGACCCGCAACCCCGCGCGGGCGGCGTGCGCGAGGCGCTGCAAGCCCTGCGCGGCGCGCGCATCACCGGCTTCACGGCGAAGGACGGCAAGGCGTTCAGCCTGAAATACACCGTCGGCACCGAGACACGTTTCGTGAACTACACCCTGCTCGACGCCGGCGCGGTGAAGTTCGACTTCGTGGACGGGCGCGGCCAGACGCGCACAGAAACCTACTCGCCGCGTCAGCGCGGCCCCGGTGGCGGCGAACGTCCGCCCGGCGAGCCGAAGGGCAAGGACGGGAAGAAAAAGGGCCCGGCCAAAGGCCCGCCGCCACCAGAACGCGACGCCAGCACCGGCCCGGCAACAGCGAGTTTCACCGCGCGTCGCAGCGGGAACCTCGTTTTGAGCAGCGCGGTGGTGAAGGAAGGCGGCGCGTTGCCCACCGAGTTCACCGGCGACGGCGCAGGCATTTCGCCGCCGCTGGAATGGCGCGGCGCACCGGCGGGCACCAAGAGCTTCGCCGTCGTGATGGACCACCTCGCGCCCGGCAACGAACTGAAGTGCTACTGGACGCTCTGGGACATCCCCGCCACCGCGACGAGCCTGCCCAAGAACGCACGCGACATCGGCACGCTTGGCGCTGGCTTCAAAGGGAAAGCCGGCTACGAACCGCCGCACTCACAAGGCCCCGGCGAGAAGCGTTACACCATCCACCTCTACGCCCTCTCCGCCGCACCGCCGTTGCCCGCCGCCCGCAACGTCACGCGCGATACCCTGCTCGCCGCTATCCAAGACCTCGTGCTCGACAGTGCGGACCTGAACGTGACTTACACGCGGCCCGGCGGCGCAGGCGGCAAAGGCAAACCCAACACCCCAAAGCAATGAAACGGATTTTTACTTCCCTACTGCTGGCCTTCGGTGCGGCAGGCATCGTCGGCGCTGCGCCAAACTTCGTTGTCATCTACGGGGAGGGCGCGGGCTGGAGCAGTTCTTCCGTGCAGATGGACGACCGCAATCCGGCCTCGAAAAGCACCACGTTCAAGACGCCGAATCTGGAGCGGCTCGCAGCGGCGGGGATGCGGTTCGCGAACGGCTACGCGGCGTCGCCGCGCTGCACACCTTCGCGCGCGGCGGTGTTCACGGGACGCAGCCCGGCGGCGTTGCACATGACGTTCGTCGGCGACGGCAAGCGCGAGGAGGCCGTGCTCGCGCGGGTCATCGCGCCGCATGCGGTGATGGAGCTGCCGGACAGCGCCACGACCATCGGCGAGCTGCTCCAGCGCGCGGGCTACGCGACGGCGCACTTCGGCAAGTGGCACGTGGGCCGCGAAAACCCGGCCAAGCACGGCTTCACCGAGAACGACGGCGCGAACAGCAACGGCGGCCCGGAAAACGTCGCGGCTCCGAATCCCAAGCAGGCGCTCGCCATCACGGCCAAGGGCATTGACTTCATAACGCGGCAGGCGAAGGCGGGCCGGCCTTTCTATTTGCAGGTGTCGCATTACCCGAATCAGGAGGAGAAGCGCGGCGGGGGCGGCGGCAAGCAGCGTCCGCCGGAAGGCAACGCCGACGAGCAGATGGGCATAACGGACCAGACGCTCGGGCAAATCCTCGACGCCATCGAGAAGCTCGGCCTCAAGGGCAGCACCTACATCCTTTACACCACCGACCATGGCACACCGGGCCGCAATGCGCCGCTCACCGGCGGCAAGGGCACGGTGTCCGAGGGCGGCTTGCGCGTGCCGTTCATCGTGGCGGGGCCGGGCATCGCGGCGGGTGGGTGCTCGCACGTGCGCGTGAGCGGGACGGATGTGCTGCCGACGTTTGCAGAGCTGGCCGGCGTGAAGGAGCCGCTGCCGAAGGAAACGGAGGGCGGAAGTTTTGCGGCGGTGTTGAAGGGCGGCGGAAACGGCGTTGTGCGCCGGCCACGCGAGGAGTTCGTCGTCCACTTCCCGCACTACGACAAGGACGCCATCGGTCCTGCGTCGGCGTTGTATCTCGGCGACTGGAAGCTGGTGCGCGTCTACGAGACGGGTGAGCGGCGGCTGTTTGATTTGAGCAAGGACCTAACGGAGCGGAACGACCTGGCGAAGTCGCAGCCGCAGAAAGTCGCCGACCTGGACCAGCGCCTCACGAGTTATCTGAAGGCCGTCAACGCCCAGATGCCGAACGTGAATGCGAGCGTGCCCGTGGGCCAGCGTCCGCCGGAGAAAAAGGGCGGTAAGGGGAAGGAGAAGAAGTGAGCGGGCAACCTCTCTGGTCCGGGTGGAACGGGCCACCGGCCCGTTGCGGCGGGCGACCCGCCCGCCGCTCACACTGCGCCGAGCACGCGCCAAACAACTCGATAGTCTGCTGTGCCGAAGCTCGGCGGCAGGTTGCCGCCGAGAACGGCCAGGTTGGCCGTTCCACCCTGAACCTGACTCTGGCTTTGGTCCGCAGCTTGTGCCGGCGGTTTGCAACCGCCGTCTGTGGGCCACAACAGTTCGAGTCGGTCCCGAGTAGTCCACGCGCAACACGGCGATTACAAATCGCCGGCACGGCTTTTGTCGTCGTCTGGCTCGCGTGCGTGCTCGCCGCCTTCGGCCAAACACCGCCGCCGAAGAAGGGCGGCAAGGGCAAGGGCGGCCCGGGCAACGGCGAGGTCAAGATGCCCACGCCGGCGTTTCGCACGGAGGTTCCGGCACGCTCGCACGATGTCCTCCTCGGCCGGCCCACTCGGGATTCAGTGAGCGCGAGCGTGCTGGCGTTTCGCGAGTTGGAGGTGTTCATCGAGCACGGGACGACGGCAGGGAATTACACGAAGCAGACTGCGACGGTGAAATTGCCGCCCGGCGAGCCGAGAGTCTTGGAACTCACCGGCCTCGCGGCGAACACGCGGCACTTCTACCGACTGCGCCACCGGAGCGGCGGTGCGGGCGAATTCGCCGCCGACCCGGAGCGCTCGTTCCACACGGCGCGCGCGGCGGGCAGTGCATTCACCTTCACCGTGCAGGCGGACCCGCACCTCGACTTCGGCACCGAGCCGGAGGTTTACAAGCAGTCCCTCACCAACGCGCTCGCCGCGCAGCCAGATTTCCACGTGGACCTCGGTGACACGTTCATGACGGACAAATACACCGACTTCAAACTGGCGGCGCCGCAGTATCTGGCACAGCGCTACTACTTCGGCCTCGTCGGGCACAGCGCGCCGGTCTTGCTCGTGCTCGGCAACCACGACGGGGAGACGCTCGGGCGCGGCGGCGACACGACGATGGCCGCCTGGTCGAACGCGATGCGGAAGAAGTATTTCCCCAACCCCGAGCCGAACGCCTTCTTCACCGGGAACGCGACGCCGCACGCGCAGGCCGGGCGGTTGCAGGACTACTACGCGTTCGAGTGGGGCGACGCGCTTTTCATCGCGCTCGACCAGTTCTGGTTCTCGGCGAAGCCGCGCGGCGGCGGCAAGGACGGCGACAACTGGTGGCGCACGCTCGGCGCGGAGCAATACGGGTGGCTGCGGCGCACGCTGGAAACCAGCCGAGCGAAGTTCATCTTCGTCTTCACGCACCACCTCGTTGGCGGCGCGACGCCCGAGGGCCGTGGCGGCGCGGAGGCTTCGCGCCTCTTCGAGTGGGGCGGCCAAGAGTTGGACGGACGGAACACCTTCGCGCAGAAGCGCCCCGACTGGCCCGCGCCGATTCACGACCTGCTCGCGAAGCGCGGCGGCTGCATCGTCTTCCACGGCCATGACCACCTTTACGTCCGCGCCGAGCGCGACGGCGTGGTTTACCAGGAAGTTCCCCAGCCCGGCCACGGTCGCGGCACAACCCGGAGCGCGGAGGAATACAGTTACCGCAGCGGCATCATCCTCCCCAGCAGCGGCATCCTGCGCGTGCGCGTGACGCCAGCGGAAGCCGCCGTGGACTACGTGAAGGCCGACGCGGCTGGCACCGTGCTGCACCGCTACGCCGTGGGCGGCGCCCGGTGAGGTGGACAGCCACTGCGGACAAGCGGTTGACGGACGTTTCTTTGCTTGTTCCGCCGGCAAGCCCTGCGCAGATTCGCGCAGCCATCATGAAGTCCACCCGCCGCCGTTTCCTCGGGACCGTTGCTGCCAGCAGCCTTGCTTTCGCCGCGCGCGGGGCGGATGCGCCACGCCTGCGCGTCGCCGTCATCGGACACACCGGGCGCGGGGATTACGGACATGGCCTGGACACGATGTGGTTGAAGCTCCCCGAGACTGAACTTGTGGCGGTGGCCGATGCCGACGCGAAGGGCCTTACTGCCGCGCGCGAGCGGCTCAAGGTCTCGCGCGGCTTTGCGGACTACCGGCAGATGCTCGCCGAGGTGAGGCCGGACATCGTCGCCATCGGCATGCGGCACGTGGATCAGCACCGGGACGTGGCGGTAGCCGCCGCGAACGCAGGCGTAAAAGGAATCTACATCGAGAAGCCCTTTTGCCGCACGCCGGCGGAGGCGGATGAAATCGTCGCCGCTTGCGAGCAGCACAACGTGAAGCTCGCCGTCGCGCACCGGAATCGCTGGCACCCGGTCTTGCCGGTGATTGACAAGCTGGTGAAGGACGGCGCGCTGGGCCGGCTGCTCGAAATTCGCGGGCGCGGCAAGGAGGATGCGCGGGGCGGCGCGCTGGATTTGTGGGTGCTCGGCTCGCATGTGCTCAACTTGTGCTGCCACTTCGGCGGCCGGCCGCTGGCCTGCTCCGCGACGGTGCTTCAAGCGGGCAAGCCCGTGACGCGCGCGGACGTAAAGGACGGCGCCGAAGGGCTGGGACCGCTGGCCGGCAATGAAATCCACGCACGCTTCGACATGGAGCGGGGCTTCCCGGCCTATTTTGATTCCATCGCCAACGCGGGGGACCGCGCGGCTGGTTTCGGCCTTCAGCTCATCGGCACCAAGGGCCTCATTGACCTGCGCGTGGACCAGGACCCGGTCGCGCACTTTGTCGCGGGCAACCCGTTTCGTCCGGCGAAGGAACCTCGCGCATGGCAGATCATCGGCACCGCCGGGCTGGGCCAGCCGGAGCCACAAGTCGAAGCCGTGAAAGAGGTGATGGCGCACCTCACTGCCGGGCGCGATCTGATCGCGGCGATTCGTGAGAACCGCCAGCCGCTGTGCAGTGCGCACGACGCACGGATGACGGTGGAGATGATTGCCGGCGTGTTCGAGTCGCACCGGCAGAACGGCCAGCGCGTCACGCTGCCGCTGGCTGATCGTGGCAACCCGTTGGCCAGGCTGTGATCGGTGAACGCGCATTGAAGCAATGGACCGCCCGACTATGCCAAAACGTCCAACGCTCAACTTTCAACCTTCAACGGGCCGCACCGTCCGGCGCGCGGCTTTGAACGTTGAGCGTTTGCCTTTTTCCCATTCATGAACGAAACCACCATCGCCTCGCGTCTCTCCCACGCCGACCTCCTCCAGCTCAAGCGCTGGAACACGCCGACCATCTACAACGGCTGGGAGCAAATCACGAAGCACGACCGCACGCGTGACGCCATTAACCACGAGGAGACCCGCGACTTCATGCCGCAGATGGGGCCGATGGTGGGCTACGCGGTCACGGTCGTCATCGAGCCGAGCAATCCGGCGCACAAGAACCAGACCAGCGCGCCCGCCGAATACCGCCGTTACCTGGCTTCGGTGGCAGGGCCGAAGATCGTGGTGGTTCAGGACCTCGACAAACCGCGCGTCATCGGCTCGTTCTGGGGCGAGGTGAACGCGAACACCCACCGCGCGCTGGGCTGCGTGGGCACCATCACCGACGGCGCGATCCGCGACGTGGACGAGATGACCAACGCGGGCTTCAAGGCGCTCGCCCGCCGGCTCTGCGTCGGCCACGCGTGGGTCACGCCCGTGAAGTGGAATTGCCCCGTGGAAGTTTTTGGCCAGCGCATCGAGCCAGGGCAGCTCATCCACGCGGACAAGCACGGTTTCCTCGCGGTGCCACGTGCGGACGAGGCCCGGCTGCTGGAGGCGGCGCGCTTCATGGACACAAACGAATGCCAGACAGTCATCCCCGCCGCCCGCGGCGCGGCCGGCAAGCCCTTCGAGCAGGTGCTGGTGGAGATGGACGCGGCGGGGGCAACTTTCCGCGAGGCTGCGAAGGCGAAGTTTTCATCCGGCGGTGAATGGTGAACGTAAGGCGGACACTTTTGACCGCAGAACTTTCGGCCACAGATGAACACCACTGAGCGCAGATGCGGGATGGGAAGAGGGCAGGAAGTTCACGAGCCAATAACTTCCTTCCGCCCCGTATCCAGTCTCAAATTTTTCTGCCAAACGCTGCTCCTCCTCATGTTTTCAACGCCATTACTCACCGCCGATTCTACCGGCTGGACGCGCCTGCCCGCGCTGCCGGACAAGGAAGGTTTCGCCTCGATGTTTGCGGGGGTGAGCGGTGGCGCGCTGCTCGCGGCGGGCGGGGCGAACTTCCCGGACAAGCGGCCGTGGGAGGGCGGGAAGAAGGTTTGGTATGACACGGTTTTCGTTTTGGCCAAGCCGGACGGCCAGTGGCAGGTCGCCGGCAAGCTGCCGCGTCCGCTGGGCTACGGCGTGAGCGTGACACACGGCGGCGGAGTCGTGTGCGTCGGCGGCAGCGATGCGGACGGCCACCGGGCTGAGTGCTTCCGCCTGGAGTGGCGACGCGGCAAGTTGGAAACCCAGCCGCTGCCTCCGCTCCCGCTGTCCGTTGCGAACCTGAGCGGAGCGCTGCTCGGAGACACGCTCTACGTTGCGGGCGGCATCGAGAAGCCTGACTCCACCCGTGCGCTGAGGAAGTTCTTCGCGCTCGACCTCGCCGCGAAAACGCCCGCATGGCGCGAGCTTGAACCTTGGCCCGGCCCCGCGCGGATGCTCGCAGTCGCCGCGGCGCAGGATGGCTCGTTCTTCATCGTGAGCGGCGCAGACCTCGCGCCCGGCCCGGATGGCAAGCCGGTGCGGACTTACCTGAAGGATGGCTACCGCTACACCCCGGGCAGGGGCTGGAAGCGCATCGCGGATCTGCCGCGCGCCACCGTCGCCGCGCCTTCGCCCGCACCGACCATCGGCGCGACGCAGTTCCTCGTCGTGAGCGGCGACGACGCGGCCCAGCTCACCGCCAAGCCAGGCGAGCACAAAGGTTTTCCCCAGAGCGTCCTCGCTTACGACACGCGAACCGACCGCTGGACCGAAGTCGCACCCACGCCCGCCCCGCGCGTGACCGTGCCGACGGTGCAGTGGCAAGGTGCGTGGCTGGTGATAAGCGGTGAACAGAAGCCCGGCATTCGCTCGCCGGAGATTTGGAGACGGCAACCATGAAACAGTTAATCGCCCTTGGATTGTTGGCCTGCACAAGTATCGCCGCCGAGTTGCGCGTCAGCACCGACTTTGAGGGCGGCTCCGCGAAGGTGGAGGCCATTGACCAGACCAAGCGGGTCATCCGCTTCATGCCCGGCGGCGACCCGCAGCGCGGCTGGGCTTGCTGGTGGTATCTGCGCGTGGACGGCGTGGCGAAGGACGAGAAAATCACACTCGACCTTGCGGGTAGCGACCGGCCCACACGCCACAACGGCAAAGACACCACGCAACCCCTCGCCGCGAGCTGGGCCATGCCCGCGCGGGCAACTTTCTCCACCGACGGCCAGACTTGGCGACACACTGCGCTGGGCAAGAAGGAAGGCCCACGCATCGCTTACGAAGTCACCGGCACGGGCAGTCCACTGTGGGTCGCGTGGGGGCCACCCTTCACGCCGCGCGACACGGACGCGCTGCTGGCCGAGGCGGAAAAAAAGCTTCCCGCCGCGAAGGCCTTTGAGCTGGCGCGCACGCGGGGCGGCCGTCCCGTGCGGGGCTTGCGCGTGAGCGAGGCAACAGCGCCGAAGCCGCCCGGCATCTGGGTCCACGCGCGGCAGCACGCCTGGGAAAGCGGTTCGTGCTGGGTCGCGCGCGGCTTTACCGAATGGCTGGTGAGCGACGACGCGGAGGCGAAGTGGCTGCGCAGTCACGCGGAGATTTTCATCGTCCCCATCATGGACGTGGACAACGCCGCGACGGGCAACGGCGGCAAGGAGGCCGCGCCGCGCGACCATAACCGCGACTGGGACGACCAGCCGGTGTATCCCGAGGTCGCCGCCGCGCAGCAGAGGTTGCGCAGCTTGGCGAAGGAAGACCGACTCGCCGTGTTTCTCGACCTGCACAACCCGGGACCGGGCGATCCCACGTTCTTCTTCGTTTTGGAGCCCCAGTTCCTCAAGGAGCCGATGATCGCTCAGTGCCAGCGCTTCGTAGAGATCGCCTACGGGCGCATCAGCAAAATCAAGCCGCTCATCCCCATGAGCAACAAGCCCAAGACCACCGGTGCGAGCTACCACCCGCTCTGGCGCAACATGAGCGCGAGCTGGGTCTGCATGAACGGCAACCCGGACACGGTCAGCCTGTGCCTCGAAACCATCTGGAACTACGAGAACAGCACGACGGCCGGCTACGGTGCCGTGGGCCGGGAGCTGGGCCGTGCGACGGCGGACTTCGTGCGGGAGAAGTCCACCAAACCGTGAGCATGAAGCCTGCTGCCACCGGACTGACCCGGCCTTCCTCCTCGCCACCACCACTTGCCATGAAACCCTCCGGCTCCGTCTTCTCGCGCATGGTCGGCATGCTCGCCTTGCTGGTGACCATCCTGACTTCGCCCGCCCAGGACAACCTCCCGCGCACCGCTGAAACCTTCGAGGTCGCCGGGCACAAGGCCCTGCTCTATGCCGCACCCAAGCCCGCCGAGGGCAAGCCGTGGCTCTGGTATGCGCCGACGATCAAGGGCCTGTCGCTCGCGGGACGGAAACTGTATTTCGAGAGCTTCCTGAAGGCGGGCATCAGCATCGCGGGGTTCGATCTCGGCGAAGTGCGCGGCTCGCCTGCGAGCACGGCGAAGTTCACGCAGTTCTACGACGCGATGGTGAAGCGCGGTTTCTCGCCGAAGCCGATTCTCCTCGGCCAGAGCCGAGGCGGCATCATGACGCTCGCGTGGGCGTTCCGGCATCCCGACAAGGTGCGCGCGTGGGTGGGCATCTATCCCGTGTGCAACCTCGCGAGCTGGCCGCTGAAGAACTCCAAGGCGCAGACGCTCGCGGACTTCGCCCTGCCCGAGGCCGAACTAGTCGCGAAGCTCAAGGAGTTCAACCCCATGGACAACCTGCAAGGCTTGCTCGCGAACAAGGTGCCGATGTTCGCCGTGCATGGGGACTCCGACAAAGTGGTGCCTTACGACGACAACACGAAGCTCCTCAAGGAACGCTACGTGGCCGGCGGCGGCCAGTTCACGTTGAAACTCATCCTCGGCGAAGGGCATCAGGCCACCGCGTCGTTCTTCGAGTGCCGGGAATTGGTGGACTTCGTTTTGAAACAGGCTGCGCGATGAACATGGACCGCAAGCGCTTTCTTGGACTGGTGTTGGTGCTGGCTCTTGCCTCGGCTCGCGCCGCCGAGTTGCCGCCGATGCTGAACCTGCCCGGCACCGGCGGGGACGTGGCGAAGATTGATTTCGCGAGGCTGCCGGTGTTGAAGGGGCAGCACGCGGTGGTGTGTCCGTATGAGGAGGCGTGGCAATTCCAGCTTCACAATTACCTGCTGCATCACGAGGGGAAGTTCTGGTGCATGTGGAGCGCGGGGCCGGTGGTGGAGGACGTGCCCACGCAGCATGTCCGCTACGCGACGAGCGCGGACGGGCTGTCGTGGAGCGCGCCGAAGAATCTTACGGGAATGCCGGCGGAGGGCCGGGCCTACATCGCGCGCGGGTTCTGGGTGCGGGATGGCGAGCTGCTGGCGCTGGCGGCCAGTTACCGGGGCACGGCCGCGTTCGGCGTGGACAAGGATTTGAAGCTGGTGGCGTTCGGCTGGGACAAGGCGCGCGACGCGTGGACACAGAAGGCGGTCGTCTTTGAAAACGCCATCAACAACTTCGCCCCGCAGAAGCTCTCGACGGGCGAGTGGATGATGACGCGGCGGGATGCGCGCTTCAACGTGTCCATGCTCATTGGCGGCGTGAAGTCGCTCACGGACTGGCAGGTCGTCCCGGTGGTGGACAGGCTGGCGGCGTTGAAGAGCTCCAAGTTCAGCCCGGACGAACCGGTGTGGTGGGAGCTGGCGGACGGCACGCTGCTGTCGGCCATCCGCGATAACGGCGGCTCGCAGCGGCTGTTCCGCTCGGTCTCGACGGACCACGGTCGCACTTGGAGCGAGCCCGAGATTTCGAACTACCCGAACTCGACCAGCAAGCTGTTCACGTTGCAGACGAGCCGGGGCTTCCGGGTGCTGGTCTCGAACGCCAACCCGGCCGTGGGCCGGCGCGAGCTTCATCTGGCCATCTCCGAGGATGGCCGGCAGTTCACGCGCTTGGCCCGGCTGGACATTCCCTCGCCCCGCGCAACGACCTTCCAGTATCCGCATGTCATCGAGCACGAGGGCAGCCTGTTCATCGCGTTCTCGAACAAGAAGAACATCACCGAGGTGCTGAAAGTGCCGCTTGCTGAAGTGGCGCGGCTCCGCGACAAACGGGGCGAGCCATGAGCCCGCACTCCGTGAAATGATCCCGACGTCCACCCCAGAACCCTCCCCTGCCCTGCGCACCGCCTGGCTCGTCGTCGCGCTGCTCTTCCCCGTCGCGCTGTTGAACTACCTCGACCGGCAGATGATGGCGGCGATGAAGTATTCCGTGATGGCGGACATTCCCAGCATCGCGACGGACGCGAACTGGGGCATGATGCTTGGGCAGTTCAAGTGGGTTTACGCCATCCTCAGCCCGGTGGGCGGTTACATCGCGGACCGGTTCAGCCGGCGTTACACGATTTGCGCCAGCCTGTTCGTGTGGTCGCTGGTGACGTGGTGGACGGGACACGTGAAGTCCTACGATGAACTGCTCTGGGCGCGGTCGCTCATGGGCGTGAGCGAGGCGTTCTACATCCCGGCGGCGCTGGCGCTGATCGCGAACCATCACCTCGGCGAGACACGATCGCGCGCGGTGGGTTTTCACCAGATGGGCATCTACGTGGGCATCATGATTGGCGGCTTCAGCGGCTACGTGGCGGACGCGCCCACGCTGGGCTGGCGCTGGGCGTTCGATGTCACGGGGGCGGTGGGGGTGATTTACGCGCTGCCGCTGCTCTGGCTGCTGCGTGATGCGCCGAAGCACTTCGACCCGAACGCCACCGTCGTCCCTCGCGCCACTGGTCTGGGCGAAGCGGCGAAGGAGCTGGTGACCAACCGTTCGTTCATCCTGCTGGTGCTTTACTTCACCCTGCCCGCGCTGGCCGGCTGGGTGGTGAAGGACTGGATGCCCGCGATTGTGAAGGACAAGTTCGCCATCGGCCAAGGCAAGGCCGGGGTGTCCGCGACGTTGTTTGTGAACATTGCCTCGCTCATCGGGGCCTTCCTCGGAGGCTGGTTTGCGGACCGTTGGATGCGGCGTAGCGAACGCGGGCGCATCTACACCAGCGCGCTGGCCATGAGCCTGCTCATCCCCTCGCTCTTCGGCGTGGGCAACTCCGGCTCGCTTCTGATGGCGATCCTGTTCCTCGTGCTGTTCGGGCTGGGCTGGGGCGCGTTCGACTGCAACAACATGCCCATCCTCTCGCAAATCGTCCGGCCCGAGCTGCGCGCGACGGGCTACGGCGTGATGAACCTCGTGAGCATCAGTTGCGGCGGCTTCGCGGACGTGGCCTTCGGCGCGTTGCGGGACCGAAAGGTGCCGCTCAACGTCATCTTCGGCGTTTTCGCCGCCACGGCGATGCTGTCCGTGATTCTCGTGCTGTTGATCCGGCCCAAGCCCGGCTTGTCCCGGTGAAACTGAGCACTGGGGGGGGGCTGCCCTGTCGGAGAATCAGCTGGAGCGCGGGTGTGTGCGCAGCACCACCCGCAGCACATGTTCTGCAACCGCGTCGTTCAAGTCGGCCAGCCGTTGCCAGCAGGCGAAGCCGCTGCGGCTGGTCTGCGACACAGCCGCGCCCCGGGAGGCAGTGGCCGGCCCAGAATAGAAGTTCCTGCGGGCAGGCATTGCTGCGATAGTCCGCCGGTCATTCATCAACGTGAACATTTCATCCGCCATTTTTCATTGCAGCGCCCCCGACCTCACCGCCTGTCCGGACGAGTCTCTGCCTGAGTTCGCCTTCATCGGCCGCTCGAACGTGGGCAAGTCCTCGTTGCTGAACGTGCTGGCGGGCAAGGACGGGCTCGCCCGGGTTTCGCCCACGCCGGGGTTCACGAAGCTGATCAACTTCTTCACGATGAACAAGACGTGGCGACTGGTGGACCTGCCGGGCTACGGGTTTGCGCAGGTGGCGCGCCAGGACAAGGCCAAGTTCAACCAGGCCGTCGCGGAATACCTGCGCGAGCGACCCAACCTCTGCTGCGTGTTCGCGCTGGTGGACTCGGGGCTGCCGCCGCAGGAGCTCGATCTCGAATTCGTGGGCTGGCTCATCGACAGCTCGATTCCGTTCGTGCTGGTCTTCACCAAGACGGATCGGGTGAAGCCGGCGCAATTGCAGGCGAACATCGCCGCCTTCACCGACCGCATCGCGGAGTGGTGCGAGCAACTGCCGCAGATCTACACATGCTCGTCCAAGGCGAGACACGGACGGGGGGAACTGCTGGGCGTGATCGAGGCGGCCATCGCCGACTACTACGGTGACAACCGACCGCCGGACGCGGCGTCCGCCCCCGAGGCCACGGAGCCGGTCCGTCAACCCCCCGCCCCGGCCAAACGAGTCCCCGAGCATCGCGGGAAGGGCCGCAAGCTCACGCGGCCCTGGTGAGGGGCGGCCGGCTAAACCACTTCAAATTCGCGCACGTCGAGGGAGTTGCGCCCCGACTTCTGGATAGGACGCGGCTCGGGTTGGGCAAAGCCGTTGAGGTCCACAGCCCGTGCGCGCAGGGCATACTTGCCGGGGGCAAGGTTCGCCACCGAGGCCGACCAGGAGATCATGCTGTAGCGCAACGGCCAGGTCGCGGGCTGGCCCGACTTGGGATCGAAGCCGAGGATTTCCCGCGAAGCAACGCCAGCCGGCAGCACCGCGCGCCAATCGGCTGGGGCTGGCTCCAAGCGGGCTTCGGTCCATCGCTCCGGGACATCTGGACCAGCGTTGGATCGGCTCAGCGCATACTCCACCCGCTGCAAACCAGACAAGCCGGACAGCACCAACCCACCGAACTGAAGCGCCGGCCCGGCGGGGATCTTGGCGGGAAGCTCATCCAGATAGGCGGCGGTCTTCAACGGCGCTTCCGGATCGTTGTTCTGCTCGGCGTAGGTGTCGTTGGCGCGGTAGTCGTTGGTGACCACGATGCGCTGGAGCCACTTGATGGACTTAAACCCATGCGCCCAGGGGATGATCATTCGCACGGGGCCACCGCGTGCGAGGGAGATGGGTTCACCGTTGAGGCGGTAGGCGAGGAACGCGGGCAGCTCGCCCGGCGGTGTTTCCATGGCCTGCGAGTAGGTGAGCGAGGATTGGAATAGCTGCTTCGGGTCGTGGTTGTGAAAGCCCCAATAGTAGATGCGCCGCACGTTGCGCATCGGGCCGCAGAGCCGCAGCACCTCGCGCAATGGCACTCCTTCCCACAGGCCCTGGCCCAGCGGCGCAGGGATGTTGAGGCACTGCATGGCCTTGAGAAACTTCACGCCATGCTGCTGGCCGAGCTTGAGCAGCGCGGGCAGGTCCAGCGCGGTGCCGTCCGCCAGCGTGAACGGCTGGCTGAGGCTCGCAGGCTCCTTGAGGGCGGGATTCGAGGTCGTGTCCGCGGTGATCTCCAGCCGCCACGTTTCGGGCGTGAGCCGGGCTTCAATCAACGCATCGCCTTTGAGCGTGTGCGGCACTGGCTTGCCGCGCGACACATCGCGGAACTTGCTGGCCGGAGTCAGCAAGGGGCGGAGTGTCGGTGCGGCTGCAGGTGCGGTGGCCGCGCGGCCATGACTGGGAGCAGCGCTGTTCAAGGCGGTCGCGGCCAGCACGGAACCGGCGCGGACAAAGTCCCGGCGGGTGAAGCGGGGAGACGGCGGCATGGGCTTCATGGAACGTGAGGAACTTCGCAGGCCGGCCAGATCGGAGCAAGCGCGGCGATGGGGCACTCAACATGGGTTCACAGAGGATTTGCACCGAGCGGCGTGATTGGCCCATCTTCCCTGCCCGTGCCGACGAAGCAACCCGACCCAGCGAACCCCGAGTCCCCCGCGCCACCGCGCCTGCTGCACGAGGACGCCACCCGCTCGCTCTGTTTGTATCAGGGCAACTGCCTCGATCTGCTGGACCGCATCGCCGCAGAATTTCCCGAGGGGCGCTTCGACTGTGTCTTCGCCGATCCGCCCTACTTCCTCTCCAACGGCGGCATCACCTGTCAGGCGGGAAAAATGGTGAAGGTGGACAAAGGTGATTGGGACAAATCACGGGGCCCGGACTTGAACCATGAGTTCAATCGGGAATGGCTGCGGCGCTGCCAGCGCGTGCTCAAACCCAACGGCACGATCTGGGTCACCGGCACCCAACACGTGATCTTCAGCATCGGGTTTGCGATGCAGCAACTGGGCTTCAAGATTCTCAACGACATCGCGTGGGAAAAGCCCAACCCGCCGCCGAATCTTTCCTGCCGTTACTTCACCCACTCCACTGAGACCGTCCTGTGGGCCGCGAAGAACGAGCGCAGCAAACACACCTTCAACTATCAAGCGATGCGCGCAGCCAATGGCGGCAAGCAGATGAAGACGGTCTGGACCATGACCGCGCCCGGCAAAGAGGAGAAGCGTCAGGGCAAGCATCCGACGCAGAAGCCGCTGGCCTTGATCGAACGCTGTCTGCTGGCCGCGACGAACGAAGGTGATCTGGTGCTGGACCCGTTCCTCGGAGCCGGCAGCACGGTGATGGCCGCCCTGCGCACCAAACGTGGTTGCGTGGGCATCGAGCTGGACGAGGCGCACGCGAAGCTGGCGGTGAAGCGCCTGCGGGCGGAACTGAACCGGCTGGAGAGCGAACTGTTTCCGGCGCTGGCGTGAAGCGCGCCCGGGACGGCGGGGCGGCTACTTGCCCGCGTTGTTCATCTGCTGGGTCTTTTTCTGCCCCACCGTGGCGCGGCGGGCCTCCGTGCTCTCGGGGATGAGCAGAAAAGCGCCGGCTTTCTCCAAGGCGGCTCCGGTGAGTGAACGGTCAAAGACCAGCACGTGGACGCGGTCGTGGAGGGTCCGTGGCGCCGCCGGGTCCGGAACCTTGCGGGCGTGCAAGACGGCCAGGGGAATCAGAAGGATGGCGAACCACTTGAGCAGGCCAAGCCCGCCCCCCGCTGGGGTCTCCGCCTTGCCGAAGAACTGGGCGTCCAGCATTTGGTGGACGTTGTAAGTGCGCAGCATCGCGGCCGCGATCAAGACCAACCCGCCCCCGACCACGTAGCCCAGCAGACTGGTGCCGTAGAGGCCCATGCCCAGCCATTTGGCCATGAGCTTGCCCAATGCCCGGCTCATCAACCCGCCCATCACCGCGAAGAGAAACCATTGGCCAACCGCGAAATACTCTTGGGAAGCCCCGCGCCGCCGTCCCAGCCAGAAACCCAGCCCGAGCATGAATAAGAACAGCGGATCAAACCAGCCCACCACGAGGGCAAACAGAGGCCCGGACAACAGTTCTGGATTCACAGGTGAGGCCGGGGCGGAGAGGGTCACTTCAACGCCGCCCAAACGCGGGAGACATCGTCGTGCTCGTCCAGTTCGTGTAGGAACTCGCCGACCTCGGCCCGTTGCGCATCGGTGAGCTCGGGGAAGCTCTTCGGCACGTAACCCATCTCGCTCGTCACCACGGTCCAGCCATTCTTGGAGAGCCATTGGGACACGGCGTGGATGGCGGTGCGGTCGGTGATGAACCGCGCACCAGTCGCGTCCTCGGGGATGTCGTCGTTCTGCGCGGCGGCGAGCGGCTCGACCTCGTTCGCCCCGGCCTCGATGGCGGCGGCCTCGATGTCCATGCCGCTGGTGGGATGATATGCCTCCACCAGGCCGACATGGTCGAACAGGAATTTGTTGCTGCCGGTGGTGCCCAACTGGCCGGCCTTGAAGAGCACGCGGATCTCGGGCGCGGTGCGGTTCACGTTTTCGGTCATGCACTCGACGATGACCGGCACCTTGTGCGGGGTGTAGCCTTCGAAGACGACGTGGTCCATGACGAGCTTCTCGTCGCCGGTGCCGGAGCCCTTCTTGATGGCGCGCTCGATCACGTCGCGGTTGACGCTTTCCTTGCGGGCCTTCTCGCAGGCGGTGAACAGCCGGGCGTTGGCGGCGGGGTCCGGCCCGCCCAGCTTGGCGGCGACCATGATTTCGCGGACGAGTTTGCCGGTCGTCTTGCCCTTCTTCAGGTTGTTGACGAGGCGTTTGGCATGTAACCACTGGCGACCCATGGCCGAAAGCATAGCGGGGCGCAGGCGGGGAGTTCAACCCATCCGTGCAGCGAGTTGCCGGGCCTTGCGATTCGGCGCGCCGGGGATTGCCCGGCCAGCACGCCATTGTTTCCACGGCAGCGGAGGTTTGACTTCGCACGGGGCGGGCGGTTTGCTCGCCGCATGTCTCCCGAGAAACCGACGCAGGTGCGGCACACAATCGTGGCTGTCACCACGATGACGGCCGTGTTGCTCTACCTGGACCGCGTGTGCATCGCGGAGATCGCCAAGCTCGACGAGTTCCAGAAGACGCTGGGGCTGACCAAACAGGAGACGGGCTATGTCATGTCGGCGTTTTTCTTCGCCTACGCGCTGGGACAGGTGCCAGCAGGCTGGCTGTCCGACAAGTTCGGGGCGCGCGGGATGATGAGCTTTTACATCGCCCTGTGGTCGCTCTGCACGGCGCTGACGGGGTTTGCCGGCGGCTTCGTGTCGCTCGTGATCGCGCGGATGGGATTTGGACTGGCGCAGGCGGGCGCGTATCCGGCGAGCAACGGCCTGGTGCGGCTCTGGACGCCGCTGGCGGCGCGCGGGAAGGCCAGCAGCATCGTGTCGCTGGGCGGCCGGCTGGGCGGGGCCATCGCGCCCGCGTTGACCGCCTGGCTGCTGAGTGATCTGCTGGGCTGGCGCGCGGTGCTGCTGCTGTATGGCGTGTCCGGCCTGCTGGTGGCCGGGGTGTTCTGGTGGTTGTTCCGGAATTCGCCGGTTGATCATCCCATGTGCAACGAGGCGGAGCGCCGGTTGATTTTGGAAGGCTCGCCCGCCCCGGCCGCGGTGGGGACCGCCGCCCCGCGGTTCCCCTGGCGGGAGCTGCTGTGCAGTTGGAGCATGTGGCTAATGTGTGTGCTGCAGTGGGGCGTGAACATCGGCTGGGTGTTTCTCGTGTCGTGGCTGCCCACCTACCTGAAGGATGTGAAGGGGGTGGATCCGCGGACGGCCGGCATGATGTCCACCATAGTGCTGCTCTCCGGCATGGTGGGCATGCTGGTTGGCGGTTGGCTGACGGACTGGCTGGTGCAGCGCGTGGGCCTGCGCTGGGGGCGGGCCATTCCGCTCATCGGCACGAAGTTCGCGGCGGTGCTGGCATATCTCGCCTGTCTTTGGCTGGAGTCGCCCTGGGCCATCGTCGCGGCATTGTCGCTGGTGGCGTTCACCACGGATCTCGGCGTGCCGGCGGTCTGGGCCTACATCCAGGATGTGGGCGGGCGGTTTTCCTCGACCATCTTCGGGTGGGCCAACATGTGGGGCAATTTCGGCGCAGCCCTGACGCCGGCGCTGATTCCGTGGGTGTTGGAGACCTACGACACGGACAAGAACTGGCACGAGGCGTTCCTGCTCTGCGCGGCGGGGTTTCTGGTGGCGGCGGTGGCGGCCTTCGGCATCAATGCGGACAAGACGATTGGATCGAAGGGCTGAAGCCTCGGGGCAGGCCAAGCTGCCTTGCTGACCAGACCGCCGGCTCGGCTCCTGCCAACTCAGGCAGTGGCGCCGTTCTTCACCAGCCAGACGCCGTCTTCCTGGTTAGTCTCCTGAAGGCGGACGCTGACATGCTCGTTGGCGCGCGTGGGCAGGTTTTTGCCGACGAAGTCCGCCTTGATGGGCAGCTCGCGATGGCCGCGGTCAATGAGCACGGCCAGTTGCACGCGCCGGGGACGGCCAAAATCATTCAAGGCATCCAGCGCCGCGCGCGTGGTGCGGCCACTGAAGAGCACATCGTCCACCAGCACCACCGTTTTGCCGGTGATGTCGCCGGGCATCTGCGTGGCGTGGACCGGAGGGGCAAGATGGCTGGCGAGATCGTCACGATGCATGCTGACATCCAGAGTGCCGCTGGGAACTGGCTGGTTCCAAATCTCGCCCAAGGTCCGCGCCAGCCGGGCCGCGAGATGCACGCCGCCGGTTTGCACCCCAACTAGGACCACCTCGCGGCTGGCTTCGTTGCGTTCGGCGATTTCGTGTGCGATCCGGACCAGCGCGCGGGAAAGCGCGGTGGCATCAAGCAACAAAGCGTCAGGCATGCGAGGGAGACGAAAGCGCCGGGACGGAGGCGTCCGGCAGTTCAGGACTGGCCGTGGCGGCCCTTGCGCCACTTGGCGCGGTGTTTGACGATCCAGTCGGTGAGAGCGCGCTCGAAGCCAATGTCCTGCCGGGCCTTCTCCGACTCGATCCATTTGTGCTTCATGATTTCCTCGCGCTCGGCGAGGAACTCGCGGTAGAGGGCGGAGTTTTTCATCCACTCGTCATCGCCGGGTTGACCTACAGGAGTTGTCATAGCTGCCGCATGTGCCGCTTCAATGGCCGGAAGGTAACACTGTCCCCCCAACTGACAATCCGTTTCTAGGGTCGGGAAATCCCGGAGGCGGCGGAGGCGTTGTGAACAAGCTGTGAACATGTCGGGATAAGTTGGCCGTGCCATGCGGGGCCATCTGCCGTCTTCTCACCGCTCGTGAGTGAATCGTTTGAACTGTCCGCCGAGGCCGCATCCGCGCCACCCGACCTGAAGCGCACCCGCCGCCGGAAGGACGCGGCCATAGATCTGTCCAAGATTGACCGCCTGCCGCCGCATTCCCTCGAGGCCGAGCAGGGCGTGCTGGGCTGCATGTTGCTCGACCCCAACGCCGCCATCGGCACCTGCGTCGAGAAGTTCAAATCCCGCCGCGATGACAGCGCCAACTCCTCACAGTCCCGCCGTGACGCGCCTCCAGCCAGTCCCTACGCCGGGGCTTCTGCCGCCTTCTACGACCTCCGCCACCAGTCGCTCTACGAAACGCTCGTGGCGATGTATGACGCGAAGGAGGCGATTGACCTCATCACCGTGCGCCAGCGGCTCAAGGACAAGGGCCAGCTCGACGCCATCGGCGGCGTGGCCTACCTCACCGCGCTCGTGGACGCCACGCCCTCGGCAGCGAACCTGCCCTTCTACGCGGACATCGTCGTCGAGAAGCACCTGCTCCGCCGGATGATCCAGACCTGCTCCAGCGTCATCGGGCGCATCTACGACGAGGAGCAGCAGGGTGATGTCGAGGCCCTGCTCGACGAGGTGGAAAAGGAAGTCCTGCACATCAGCGAGGAGCGCGAGGAGACCGTTAGCCTCGTGATGAAGGATCTCGTCCACAAGGCCATCGCGCAGATCGAAGACTTCCACTCCCGGCAGGGCCAGACCACGGGCATCGCCACCGGCTTTGCGGATCTGGACAAGATGACCACCGGCTTCCACGGCGGGGAAATGATCGTAATCGCCGCGCGCCCCTCGATGGGCAAGACCTCCCTCGCCATGAACATCGCCGAGCATGTGGCGATGGATCTGAAGCTGCCCGTGGGCGTGTTCAGCCTGGAAATGTCCGCCGACTCGCTCGTGCTGCGCATGCTCTGCTCACGTGCCCGCGTGAACCTGCGCGACATCCGCGAAGGCTTTTTGGCCGACCGCGATTTTCCCAAGCTCACCAGCGTCGCCGGCCGCATGGCCAGTTGCCCCCTGTTCATTGATGACACCGCCGGTCTGAGCATCCTCCAGCTCCGCGCCAAGGCCCGCCGCATGCACCAGCAGCATGACGTGAAGCTCTTCGTCATTGATTACCTCCAGCTCCTGCGCAGCACGGCGAAGAAGGCGGAGAACCGCCAGCAGGAAATCGCCGACATCTCGCAAGGCATCAAGGCCCTCGCCAAGGAACTCAAGGTGCCCATCATCGTCCTGGCCCAGCTCAACCGCGAACTGGAGAAACGCGGCCCCGGCGAGAAACCCAAACTCTCCGACCTCCGCGAATCCGGCTCCATCGAACAGGACGCCGATCTCGTGGGCCTGCTCTACCGTCCCAAGATGGGCAAGGAAGACGAAGAGGAACCCAACGAGCAGACCAATTACGACGCCGTGCCGGTGAACCTCTTGATTGCCAAGCAGCGCAACGGCCCCACCGGTGACGTGCATCTGACCTTCCTCAAAGGCTTCACCCGCTATGAAAGCGCCGCCAAGGTGGCCGACGAGGACGCCCCCCGCGAGTAAGCCGGGGCGCAGCCCCTGCCCCCGGAGCGCGGGTCTGCGACCCGCAGCAACGCCCCTAGCCCGCGGCCGTTCGCGCCGGCCAGCGCGGCGGAGGGGTCGGTCGTTACGGCGGGTCGCAGACCCGCGCTCCGCCCGCTCCGGGGGCCGTGGCAAGCTGCGCCCCGTAAGCCGGCACGCGCCAAAAAACAGTGTTCATCCGGCCCCGGCTGTGGTTTAACTCCCGCCTCTGATCTGACCAGACCATGAAACCGAATCTACGCCGCTACTGCGTCCTTCTTGCCCTGCTCATTCACTGGGTGCCCCAGACGCAGGGCCAGGTGGCCTCGCCCCGGGTCCAGCAGATCGAGGTCCGCCATGTCGGCCCGGCGGCCGCCAGCGACGAGCTCATCCGCGCCAACATCCGCGTCAAGATCGGCGACCCGCTGATGAAGACCAGCGTGGATGACGACGTGCGGAACCTCTACAACACCGGCTACTTCTACAACATCCGTGTCGCCGAGGAGCGCGCGGACGGCGGGGTGAAGCTCATCTACGTGGTGCAGGGCAAACCCCTCCTCACCGACATCCAGTTCACGGGCAACACGAAGTTCAAGACCTCCAAGCTCCAGCCCAAGCTCACCTCCAAAATCGGCCAGCCGCTGGACGAACGGAAACTCTTCACCGACGCGCAGGAAATCCAGAAGGGCTACCAGAAAGCCGGCTATCAGCGCACCAAGGTCGAATACAAGCTGAACATCAACGAGAACGCGGGCCGTGGTGCCGTCACCTTCGAAATCACCGAAGCCCCCAAGGTCAAGGTCGTGGACATCCAGTTCGTCGGGGCCACCGCCTTCCCCGAAAAGCGCCTCGCCAAGGTGCTCAAGACCAAGGAGCACTGGATGTTCTCCTGGCTCACCGGCTCGGACAAATTCAAGGACGACCAGTTCGAGGACGACAAGGAAAAGCTGGCCGACTTCTACCGGAACGAGGGTTATCTGGACTTCGAGATCAAGGAAATCCAGTTCGACAACCCCAAACCCGACGCGCTGGTCATCAAGTTCCAGCTCTTCGAGGGCAAGCAATACAAGGTCGGCACCGTGGCCGTGAAGGGCAACAACCTCTTCCCCAGCGCCGAGGTCGAGCGGGACATCAAGATGACCGCAGGCAAGACCTTCACACCCGAAGGCCAGCGCAAGGATGTCGAGTCCGTGCGCGATTTCTACGGCACCAAGGGCTACATCGACTCCCGCGTCACCGCCGTCCGCACGCCCAACACCGAGACGGGCAACATCGACGTCACCTACCAGGTGGATGAAAAAGACAAGTCCTTCGTCGAGAAGATCGAGATCAAGGGCAACGTGAAGACCAAGGACAAGGTCCTGCGCCGCGAACTGGCCATCTCCCCCGGCGAAACCTTCGACATGGTCCGCGTGAAGCTCTCCAAGCAGCGCCTCGAAAACCTGAACTACTTCGAGAAGGTGGACGCCCAACCCGAGCCCACCGACGTGCCCAACCGGAAGAACCTCGTCGTCAACGTCGAGGAAAAGAACACCGGCAACATGTCCGTGGGCGCCGGCCTCAGCTCCGTGGAAAGCGTCGTGGGCTTTGTCGAAGTCACCCAGGGCAACTTCGACCTGTTCAAGCCCCCGTGGTTCACCGGCGGCGGCCAGAAGATGCGCCTGCGCGCCAGCTACGGCTCGCGGCGGCAAGATTACCTGATGAGCTTCACGGAGCCCTGGTTCCTGGACCGCAAGCTCGCCTTCAGCGTTGACCTCTATCACCGCAACACCAGCTTCCAGAGCACCCTTTACGACCAGACCCAGACCGGCATGCGGCTTGGCCTGGAGCAGGCGCTCTGGAGCGACTTCGTGCGCGGCAATGTCAGCTACACCATCGAAGACGTCGGCATCAAGAACGTGGACCCCGGGGCCTCGCCGGAATTGAAAGCCGAGGCCGGCAGCCAGTTGGTCTCCAAGATCGGGGCCGGTCTGACCTATGACACCCGCACCGGCGGCCTCACCCCCTCGGGCGGCCACCGCGTGGAACTCATCTCCGAACTGGCGGGTGGACCCTTCGGCGGCGACGCGGACTTCTACCGCCTCGAACTGCGCGGCACCCAATACCTCCCCGGCTTCTGGAGTGGCCAGACCTGGGAAATCATCGGGCGTGTCGGCTCCATCGAGAGCTACAACAGCCGCCCGATCACGCTCTTCAACCGCTACTTCCTCGGCGGTCCCCGCACGCTGCGCGGCTACCGCTTCTCGGACGTGGCCCCGCGCGACTCGCTCAACGAACCGCTTGGCGGCAACACCTACTGGCTCGGCTCGGTGGAATACAGCATCCCGCTCGTGGAGCGCCTCCGCTTCGCGATGTTCTACGACATCGGCAATGTTTACGCGAGCTCCTTCAGCTTCAACCCCAACAAGGCCAGGGGCGAAACCCTCTATCAGGACAACGTCGGCGTGGGCTTCCGCATCAACATCCCGAACCTCGGACCCCTGCGCCTCGACTACGGCATCCCCCTCACCACCGACCGCAACCAGAACAAGAGCGGCCGCTTCAACTTCGACGTCGGCTTCACCCGCGACTTCTGACCCAGCCTCCTCCCCGCCACCGCACTCCAAAGCCCACCGCAGCCACTCATGAAATTCCTGTCCGTCCTGCTCCTCACCGCCACGCTCACCCTGCCCCTCGCCGCGCAAGCGGCCGACCGCATCGCCGTCGTGGACCTCAAGAAGGTTTTTGACGGCTACTGGAAGACCAAGCAGGCCGACCTCAACCTCAAGGAAAAGGCGGGCGAACTGGACAAGAAGCGCAAGGACATGGTCGCCGACTACCAGAAAGCCAACGACGAATACAAGAAACTGGTCGAGAGCGTGAGCGACTCCGTCATCTCGCAGGAAGAACGCGACAAGCGCAAGAAGAGCGCCGAAACCAAGCTCCGCGAAATCCAGGAAATCGAGCAGAGCATCACCCAGTTCGACCGCAGCGCCCGCGCCCAGCTCGGCGAGCAGCAGCGCATCATGCGGGACAAAATCGTCGTGGAGATCCGCGAAGTGGTGAACAAGAAAGCCCGCACCGCGAACTACGGGGCCGTCCTCGACAGCGCCGCCGAAAGCGCCGTGGGCACCCCCATCGTCCTCTTCAACGCCAACCTGCCCGACCTCACCGACGAGATCCTCACGCAGCTCAACGCCACCGCTCCCGCCGGGGCCTTGCAGCCGACCACGCCCGGCCCGGCCCCGCTCAACCTGAAGTAGGCCGGAGTTCGGCCGCAGTCCTTTTGGGCAGGACGCCGTTTGCCCGCGCCACGCGTGGCTACAGCCGCACGGTCTTCCCCGTCGCCGCGGACTTGTCCGCCGCGAACATCACGCGATGGCTCGCCGCCGCATCCGCCAGGCTGGTCAACGCCATGTCCTTGCCGGAATCGAGCGCGTCGAAGAAGGCTTGGAACTGGGTCTGATACGGGTGGTCGCTCACGTCGCCGGAGTCGAGCATCTTCATCGAGAGCTGGCTCCACTTCGCCTTGTTCGTGCCGAGCTTCTGCGAGTGGAACTTGTCGTCCAGCAAGCTGCCTTCGCTGCCGACGAGGTGGGTGTGGAAGTAGTAAGGCTGGAGGCAGTCCACCACGGCGGCGCACTTGCCCACCGCGCCGTTCTTAAACTTCAGGATCGTCACGCTCGTGGTCGTGTATTCGTAGGGCTTGAAGATCTTGCTCTGTGACCGCGTGTCGTAACTGGTGACTTCCGCCACCTCGCTGCCCATGCAGAGGAGCAAAGCGTCGAGCGCGTGGCAGCCGGCGGTGAGGAGCGAGCTGCCACCGTCCTTCTTGAAGGTGTTCCAGCGGAACTGCCCATACCACGGTCCGATGCCGTGGTAGTAGTCCACCTCGCCGTAATGCAACGTGCCGAGCAACCCTTGGTCAATGACCGCCTTGGTCGCCTGGAACTGGCTGCTGTAACGACACTCGAAGCAGACGCAGGTCTTGACCCCGGCCTGCTTCACAGCGGCGACCATGGCGTCCACGTCCTTCTGCGACATGGCGAGCGGCTTCTCGATGATGATGTGCTTCCCGGCCTTGGCGGCGGCGATGACGTGCTTCGCGTGCAGACTGGGCATGGAGCAGACGGACACCGCGTTGATGGCCGGGTCCGCGAGCATCGCGTCGAGGCTCGTGTAAGTCGTGATGGGCGAACCGTATTTGGCGGACAACTCCGCGCCGTCCTGGGCGCGCGAGGAATAAACCGCCGTGACCTGCGCCTGCGCCGAGGCGTTGATGGCGGGAATGTGCGCGGTGGCGACCCAGCCGTAACCGATGACTCCGACGTTGTATTTTTTGCTCATGGAAGGGGATTGGATGCGTGTGCGGTGGTTGTAACGGCAAGATGCGAACGGTTTTTTGACACGATGTCAAACCTGCTTCCGCACGGGGCGCATCGGTTGAGAACGCCTGGCCTTGCTCGGCTGGGGCGAAAGAAAGTTTCGTGGACGGGCAGTGGCCGGCCCCCCCGACATCCACCTCACCCCGCGCCGGCGGCCTTCTTCTCCGCGTTGGCCAGCCGCTGGTTCAACAGGTTCAGCGTGCCCATCAGCTTGCCCAGCGTGGTGGGCTTGTAGAGCACGATGCCGTTCACCTTCTTGAAAAACGCCTCAATCTTCGGATTGCCCTCATAGCTGGTCACGAAGATGAACCGCTGGCACAGGTGCGGCTTCACCCGCTCGACCGCCAGGTAAAACATGTCACCCGGCATGTGGGGCATCATCATGTCGCAGATGATGGCGTCCACCTCGTAACGCATGATGTTCTTCAGCGCCTCCACCCCGTTGGGCGCGGTGTTGACGATGTAGCCCTGCGAGCCCAGCAGCTCCTTATACATCATCGCCAGCTCCACATCATCGTCCACCACCAGGATGGAGCGGATGCGGCGGGCGTTGGAATCGGCAGCGTTGGACATGGCAGCGTTGTGGCAGGATTCAAAACCGGCAGCGCATTGGCTGCAATGTAAAAGCAGGGTTCCGCTCCGCGTGAGGCGCAGCTTGGCACCCGCCCCACGGCCATTGAACCCTCGCCCTGCGACGCAGGAGCGGGGAGAGAACCAACGGCCTGCCAAGGGCCGCGATTTCAGCCCCTGAACCAAGGCGGAGTGCCGGCGACTTGCAGTCGCCGAGTTGCGCGTGGATAGCTCCGATCAGCCCCGAACCACGTGGTCGCAAGCCATGCGTTGCGGTGGCGATTCGCACCCAGCCGCGCCCCACCTCCGGTTCAACCCTCGAAATGGTTCGCCCTTTTCACGGACCTGTTTCAAAAATGCGCCATGCTTAGCTCCATGAAATGCCTGCTGCTGGCCGCTTTCATCCTGTCGGTTACGACCCCGGAAGCAGTTCACGCCCAAGCGGCCAAGGCCAAGGCCGCCCCCGTCATCCCGCACTACGACCCGCCGGACCAGCCGTTCCGCATGGCCCCGATGCCGCAGAGCACGCGCAGCATCGTGGTGCCGCTGGCGACGAACCTGCACCTGGCCTTCGACACCGCGCTGCTGCGCACGCACACCGTCTGGTCGGGCAAGGGCCTCGCGCTCCTCGGCCCACAATACGGCCTGCCCAAGTCGCCCTTCATCAGCACGAACGACGGCACGGTGCTGTGGACGATGCCGCCGGTGTTTCCGTGGGCGGTGGGGAAGAAGCCGGAGAAACCCAGCGCCAGCTTGCCTGAAGGGGCGCGTTTCTTCGCTGTAAATTCATGGCCAACTCCGACGGCCTTTGTTCACGAATTACGCGCACACGAGCGCACATTGCGAATCCGGGAAACGCCCCTTGCCTTCGGCTCCCACCATGTTGTGCGCGTATTGGAGTTCGGTCAGCGGGAGAGTGAGCTTTGGTTCCTTGCTCATGCCGAGATGGGAGCGGAAATTACCTCGAAGTCAGACTCAAGTATTTCGCTTAAGCGCGGGCAAGGTGCCCTGACGATATCCGTCGAGTCAGATTGCAATGCGGCGATTCTCGCGGAAGTCGGACAGGCCCGCTACGAAATCGAACGCGCCACCGAATTCGGTGCCGAGAAGGGACATCCCCGTGACATGGTCGAAGGGCTCGAGACGAGAGTTTGGGTCAGAATCCCACCCGTTCGCACTCCGATGTCGGCCGTGGCGCTATCCACACGGATTGGCTCTGGCCCGTTGCCGAAGGGACTCTTCGAAACCGTTCGTGAGCGGTTTGCCGAGGACACCACGCCAACCAAACTCGTTCTCACCGGCGAAGCCATTCGCCGCGCCAGCAGCGCTTCCTCGGCTTCGTTCAAAGCAGAGTCCTTTTCGCTTCCCAAGTCTGCCAACTTGCTCATCACTGGCATGGACTTCCTCCCCAACGGCGACTTGGCCGTCTGCACATGGAACGGCGAGGTTTGGATTGTTGAGCAGGCGCAGGGACCGACACACGAAGCCAAGTATCGCCGCTTTGCGCGGGGACTGGGCGAACCGATGGGACTCGTCGCACGCGATAACAAGATTTACGTCGGCACGAAACTGGCGTTGGTGCAACTCACGCACTCGGACACCGGACTGGAAGCGAAATGGTTCACTTTCCTCAACCAAAGCTGGGGCTACACCGGCAGCTACAACGCCTTCGTCTATGGCCCGGTCTTCGACAAGGCGGGCAACTTCATCCTCGCCAACGCCGGGCACGCCGGCCGCTGGGACGCGAATTACATGGGCTGGGGACTCCGCATCTCGCCCGACGGCCAGAAGCTCGACACGATTTGCTCCGGCTTCCGCGAGCCCAACGGCATCGGCACCTTCGGCCCCGACCGCGACGTGTTCGTCTCGGAGAATCAGGGCGCGTGGATGGCCGCGTGCAAGCTGAACCACGTCACGCCCAGCAAGTTCTACGGCCACCCCAGCGCGTGGCCCGCGCCGCAGGAGGAATACGGCAAGCACACGCGCTTCGACCCGCCGGCGGTGTGGTTCCCCTACAAGCTCGCGCGCTCGGTGACGGGCTTTGCGGAGATTACCGACGACCGCTTCGGGCCGTTCAAGGGCCAGCTCATGGTCGGCGATTTCCAGAACGCCATCGTCACGCGCGTGCAGTTGGAGAAGGTCAACGGCGAGTATCAGGGCGCGGTGTGGCCGTTCCTGAAGCAGTTCCAGTCTGGGGTGAACCGCCTCGCCTACGGGCCGGACGGCAAGCTCTACGTCGGTGGCTGCCAGGCCCCGGTCTCGTGGAAGGCCGTCGCGCCGCTGGACTTCGCGCTGGAGCGCATCAGCTACACGGGCAAGCTGCCGTTCGAGGTGAAGGAAGTTCATGCCCTGCGCGACGGCTTCGAGCTGACCTTCACGCAGCCCGTGGAGGAAAAGGCCGCCGCGAACGCCGACAGCTACGATGTGACGCAATACGGCTACAAGTATCACGCCAAGTATGGCTCGCCGGAGATTGACCACGAAGGCAAGGAGAACGCCGCCACCGTCATCAAGGTCGCCGGCGCGACCGTCTCGCCCGACAAGCTCAAAGTCCGCCTCCAGCTCGCCGGCCTGAAACCCGGCTACGTCACGATGGTCCGCAGCCTCGACGTGAAGAACGCCACCGGAGAAAGCCTCGTGAATGACACCTTCTGGTATACGCTGAACCACATTCCCAAGTGAGCCGCGAGGGGAAGGATTAGCCACAAAGAGGCACAGAAGGCGCAAAAGGAGGCGAACGAGGGCGCTTTTTTTGCGCCTCTTGTGCCTCTTCGTGGCAAACCTCCTCGTGGCCCTTTTCACCTCGTCTGACTCGCGCGGCCGGGCTTACCGTCCGTTCACCATGCACCCGCGTTCCTACGTTTGGCTTTTCCGCCTGACGGCCCTTCTCTGCGTCTTCCCCGCCTCTGCGGTGCTCTCCGCCGCCCCGTTCTCCACCAACGCCAACCGCCTCGCCTACCTCGACGAGGACAATCCCTTCTACCCGCACCGCGACTTCCCCAAGCTCATCACGCCGCAATGGGTCGGCGAGCCGGGCGTCGAGGCCGTCGTCATCCTCGCGATTGACGACATGCGCGACTCGAAGAAATACGAGCCCTATCTCCGCCCCATCCTCGACCGGTTGAAGAAAATGGACGGCCGCGCGCCCGTCAGCATTTTCGCGAACGTCGTTACGACCAACGACACGCCGCAACTTGAATCGTGGCTCAAGGAAGGCCTCTCGCTCGAAGTCCACACGCTCACGCACCCGTGCCCGCTGTTGCAGAAAGGCTCGTTCACCAACGCGTGGAACACCTACCACGGCGGCGTGGACCTCCTGAGCAAAGTCCCCGGCAACAAGCCCGTCGCCTTCCGCATGCCGTGCTGCGACTCGATGAAGTCCCCCAGCCCGCGCTTCTACGCCGAGATTTTTAACCGCACCTCCCCCGACGGCCACTTCCTCCAGGCCGACTCCTCCGTCATGTGCCTCTTGACCGATGAATTCCGAATGGCGAATGGCGAACGGCGAATCGCGCAGCCGGACGCGTCCCGGACCAAGGATTCGCCACTCGAAATTCGCCCTTCGACATTCCGCCGCTACTTCCCAGCCACGACCAACGCCCTCACGAAGAAGTCCCTCGCCAACTTCGGCACCTACATCGAGGACTACCCCTATCCCTACGTCATCAACCGCACCTGCTGGGAGTTCCCCGCGATGGTCCCGAGCGACTGGGAGGCCTTCAACGCCCACGGCCCCACCAACGCCGCCACCGTCGCCGACTGGCAGCTCGCGCTCGACGCCGTCGTCCGCGCGCAAGGCGTCTTCACCTTCATCTTCCACCCGCACGGCTGGATTCGGAGCGACCAAATCATCCAGTTCATTGACCACGCCGAGCGCACGCACGGCAAGAAGGTGAAGTTCCTGACGTTCAAGGAGGCGGTGGAGCGGCTGAACAAGAATTTGCTGAACGCCAACGCGCTTCGTCACGAGGTCGTCCGGCCCGAAATCCAAGAAGCCGTTTCGAGCCTGAAGCGACTCGCCCCAAATTCTATCGCGCTGGGCGACCGCGGTTCCAGCAGCGGAATCGCGCTCATTGATGCCAACAACGACGGCTTCATGGACGTGCTGCTGCCGAGCGACACCCGCATCGTCACGCGGCTCTGGCAACCGCTGGAGCGAACGTGGAAGGAGACCAATCTCAACTTCGATTCCGAGCGCACCTTGAGTCCTCTGCTCGGAGTCAGCATGACGTTTGGTTACTTCAGCTCCCGAACGAACCTCGGCCTGCTCCTCGGACCAAAGCCAACGAGCTTCGCCGCGCCGCGCTGGTCCGTGCGAAACAGCCAGGCCATGCCAGCCACCATGTGGGAGTTGTCTGGCGACAACTGGCGCTTTAACACGCGGGTCACGCGGGGCGGCTCGGTGGCGCGCGACTTCGACGGGGA